>VFQO010001470.1_pt1 | contig 17899 bp, 9 predicted proteins | sample 3512331 | NCBI WGS metagenome assembly VFQO01 (sample SAMN10412371, study PRJNA504923) | tailings metagenome | isolation source: Replicate 3 from Balatoc abandoned mine | place: Philippines: Itogon, Benguet | collected 2017-08-28
GTGCTGACCCCGACCTTCCTGCCGGGCTTCACTGCCAGCGTCGATTACTTCAACATCGACATTGCGCAGGCGATCGGCGGAATTGGTTCGGACACCATCCTGGCGGCCTGTACCGCTACGGCTGATCCGTTCTTCTGCGGCCTCATCAACCGCGATCCCTCGGGCTCGCTGTGGCGCTCGGCGGCTGGTTTCACGACCAACGTCACGCAGAACATCGGTGGCTTCTCGACCTCGGGTATCGACGCCCAGGTCAACTACAGCACCGAAATCGGCGATATCGGCACTCTGACCTTCAACTTCCTCGGCACCTACCTCGATGAGCTGGTGACCGACACGGGGGTCAGCATTCCGGGTCTCGACCAGACCTTCGATTGCGTCGGTCTGTACGGCAACGTTTGCGGTCAGCCGAGCCCCGAGTGGCGCCACCAGGCCCGTCTTGGCTTCAACTTCCGCGGCGGCTTCGGTGCCTCGGTCCGTTGGCGCTACTTCGACGGCGTCACGCTGGACGCTCTCGATCCGAACACCAACCTCAACAACCCGAGCGGCACTGGTCCGGCTCCGGGTGGGGTTGCACGTCCGGGTGCTGCCGGCTTCGACGCCGTCAACTACTTCGACCTGACGTTCACCTTCGCTGCAGGGGACAACTTCAACTTCGTCCTCGGCGCGAACAACGTGCTCGACAAGGCACCGCCGACGACCGGCTCGCAGGCTTGCCCGGCGGGTTCGTGCAACGGCAACGTCTACGCGCAGCAATATGATGCGCTTGGTCGCTACCTGTTCGCGGGCGTGACGCTTGATTTCTAAGCGTCCGAACCGTTAGACACGAGATGGCGGGCCGAAAGGCCCGCCATTTTCGTTTCAGGGAACCAGTCACCTTGCAGCACGCCGAAGCCCTAGCCCGGATTGCGCAATTCCCGCTGGCCGACCCTGCTGCCGCACTGGGTGCGGGCCTTGCCCTCATCAACGCGGATTTTCCCGAATTGCTGCTGCCCCACGCGCGCAAGCTCGCCGCGCGCTACCCGGACAATGCGCAGGCCCAGCAATTGCTTGGCCTCACCGCTCGCGCCTGCGGAGAGAGCCTCACCGCCTACGAAGCCTTCCGCGCCGCCGCTGCCCTCGCCCCCCGCGATGGCTTGATCGCTCATTCCCGCGCGCGCACTGCGCTCGAGGCCGGACTGCCCGCCGCTGACCTGTTCGCCGCCGCCGCTCCGCTCGCGCCGCGGGACGGGGGAATCCTGCTGGGCCAGGCCGCCGCCCTGCTGGCCGAGGGCCGTGCAGAGGAGGGCATCGCGCTCCTGACCAGCATCCTCTCCGCTAATCCACTTTGGCTCGACGGGCATCGCAGCCTTGCCGGTTTGCGCGGACAGATGGGCGAAGACCCGCTCCACAGCGTTGGCGCGGCGCTAGCGCACCATCCGCGCGCAGCCGAACTGCACCACCTCGCTATCTCACTCGCCTTGCAAGCGCGCGATCTTCCGCGCGCCGCCGCAGCAGCGTCACAAGCGCAAGCGGTGCTGGGGTTGCAACGCTGGCTCAGCCTCATCACCGGACATATCGCATCGGAAAGCGGCGAGCTGGACGCGGCCGATCCGCATTTCGCAGCCGCTGGGCCGCCCGCTGACCCGAACGAGGCGTGGATGTATGCCCGCCACCTGATCCGCCGGAACCAACCAGAGCGCGCTGCTGCGTTGCTCGAACCCCGCGTCAGCCAACCCGGAGCCTTGGCGCTGTGGCCCTATCTGTCGCTGGTATGGCGCATGACAGACGATCCCCGTGCGCAGTGGCTCGAAGGCGATCCGCTACTGGTCGGGGTCTATGACATCGGCCTTACGCCCCCAGAACTCACCGCGCTGGCCGCGCATCTGCGCGGGTTGCATCATGCCAAGGCCGCCCCGCTCGACCAATCGATCCGCGGCGGTACGCAGACCGACGGCAACCTGCTGCTGCGTACCGAGCCGCCAATCCGTGATCTCAAGGCGCGGCTGCTTGCCATCGTCGCGCAGCATATCGCCCAACTGCCCCCACCTGATGCGGGGCACCCTACCCTGCCCGCAACCCGCGCTCCGGTGCGGCTTGCCGGATCGTGGTCGGTCAGACTGGAGAACGCCGGGTTTCACACCGATCATGTCCACCCGCAGGGCTGGTTCAGTTCGGCGCTATACCTCGCGCTGCCCGAAACGCTGGGCGCTGGTCGGCATGGGGGCGCGGATGATCACGCGGGTTGGCTATCGCTCGGCGAGGCGCGCGATTTGGCTCCGGGCCTCGCGCCGCTCCAAATGATTGAACCCAAGCCGGGGCGTCTGGTGCTGTTCCCATCCACCATGTGGCATGGTACGCGCCCCTTCCCCCAAGGCGAGCGACTGACGGTCGCCTTCGATATTGCCCGTCCCCGACAGGCCAATGCTCTACAGGATTGACGCGACATGTATCAGGCCACCCCCACCGCGGCGCTTCCCCCGGCTCTGACCGAGGCGATCCGCCTGCGCCAAGCTGGTGATGCCGCTGGCGCGCTGGCATTGGCAGAGGGCCATGCTGCGGCAACCGAGGCGGGTGCGCCTTTCCTCGCGATTGCTGGCCTCGCCGCGCTCGAATTGGGTGATGCGCCGCGCGCGGTGACGCATCTCGAAACGCTCGCGCGCCTGCGTCCCGATGATATCGAAATTCGCGGCGATCTGGCCCGCGCGCTGCTGGCGGCGGGCCGTGAGGACGAGGCGCTGGTGCTGGCGCAGGGGTCAGACCTGCCCGCCCTCGCCCGGATCGAAGCCTGGGTGCGCCAGCAACGCGGAGAGATGGCGCTGGCCGTGCAGGCCTATGGCCGGGTGCTTCAGGGTGAACCGGGGGATGCCGCCAGCTGGAACAATCTCGGCAATATCCACGCCGCCGCTGGGCATTTCGATCAGGCGATCAATGCTTTCGAACAGGCGATCACCTATCAGCCGGACGAGGTGGGAATGTATCTCAACCTCGCTGATGTGCTGCGTCAGGCCGATCTGGGAGAGCCGCGCCTCAAGGTGGCCCGCGATGCGGTCGAGGTCGCGCCAGACAGTCGTGCAGCACAGACCGAGCTTGGCATGGCGCTGGCGCATAACGAACTGCTCGACGAAGCCATCACCGTTCTGGAAGCAGCAGTCCAGCGCTGGCCCGATTTTGGCGAGGCGCAGCTGGAACTCGGCCGGCTTTACGAAGCGACCAACCGCACCGAGGCACTAGCCGCCTTCCTCGCCTCCCTAGACCCCGCGACCTGCCCGCCTGAAGTTGCGTTCCTGCACGCGTGGCTCGCTCAACGTGAAGGCCGGTTCGAGGATGCGGCAAAGCACGCAGAGGCGATCCCCACCACGATCCACCCGATGCGGCGCGCGGCGCTGATCGGCAACATCACCGAGCGGCTCGGCGATGCCCCCCGCGCCTTCGCGGCCTTTGAAGCCATGAACGCCGCCGCCATCGCCGAAGCGCCGCCGCGCCACGGGCCGACATACCGGGAAAGTGTTGAGGCTGATCTGGCCCGCTGGAGCCCCGATTGGGCCGCGCGCTGGGCTCCGTCGCTTGCGAGTGATCCGGCGCGGCGCGATCCGGTGTTCCTCGTCGGCTTCCCCCGCTCGGGCACGACGCTGCTCGACACGATGCTGATGGGCCTGCCCGAACTGCACGTGCTGGAAGAACGCCCGATGATGGCGGAAATCCTGCGGATGCTGGGAGACTTCGATCTCGCCGCGCTCAACCCCCAGCAATGCGGTCAGCTGCGCGAGGCTTATTTCGCCAGCGCAGCGGCGCACGGATGGGACGGCCAGCGCTGGCTGGTCGACAAGCACCCACTCAATATGGCGCGCGCAGTGCAAATCCACCGGATGTTCCCGAACGCCCGCTTCATCCTCGCCGAGCGTCACCCGGCTGACGTGGTGTTGAGCTGCTTCATGGCCAACTTCACGCTCAATTTCGCGATGCGCAGCTTCACCGATCTTGAGGAAGCCGCGCTGACCTATGACTCGGTGTTCCGCGCGTGGCACCGCGCGAACGAGCTGTTCCCGATCAATGCCCACGCGGTGCGATACGAGCGGCTGGTTGAAGATTCGCGCGGCGAGTTGCAGCCTTTGGTGTCGTGGCTTGGGCTCGACTGGAACGACCGCCTGCTTGCCCATGAGGAAACCGCGAAGGAACGTGGCCGGGTGAAGACCGCCAGTTACGCCCAGATCGGCGAGAAGCTCTACACCCGCGCGAGTGGGCGCTGGCGGCGCTATGCCGATCACCTCGCGCCTGTGATGCCGATCCTTGCGCCTTGGGCGGAGCGGATGGGCTACGATGCCTGACACGGCTCGCCGTTTGCCTTGGGTCGCGTGCGGGGGTAATCAGGGCCGCGAGTGACAGGGCTTGAACAGCCCTTGCTGGGAGAGACCACCATGACCCGTATCCGTGCCGCTGCCGTCGCCTGCGCGGCGCTTGCGATTGCCGCAGGTGCCGCCGCGCCGCTCGCCGCCCAAGACAAGGTCGCGGCGGACGAGAGCAGCTATGTCACCGCGCTGCGCGAGTGCCAGTCCAAGACCGACCCGGCCCAACGCCTCGCCTGCTATGACACCGCGGTGTCAGCCATGGTTGCCGCCAGCAGCGATGGCGAAGTCCGGGTCGTGGACCGTGAGGACGTGCGCGAGGCGCGGCGCAAACTGTTTGGCTTTACCCTCCCCGATCTCGGCATCTTCGGCGGCAAGAGCGACAAGGAAGACCCTGAGCAGGCCGAGGAATTCGCCACGCTCAACACCACCATTGCGGCGGTTCGCAATGTCAACGGTCGCTTCGTCATCACCACGGCCGAAGGCGCGGAATGGCAGCTCGACGAGATGCCGTCAGGCCTGATGCGCCCCAAGGTCGGCAGGTCGCTGGAGATCAAGAGCGGGGCCTTCAGCAGCTATTTCCTGCGGATCGATGGCCAGAAGGGCGTCAAGGGACGGCGCGTGCGGTGAGCCGGACGTGACGATGTAGTCAGGACAACATGAAGACCCTTTTCGAACTCAATCCGGCGCTCGACATACCAGCCTACGCCGCGCGCTTCGCAGCGACCGGACGGGTCCAGCTGCGCGATGTGCTGACGCCCGAAAGCGCCAGTGAACTCCAGATGGTGCTGGCGCGGGGTACGGATTGGGGCATCGCGATTGGCGCAGGGATCGAAAAGCCCACCAGTATCCGCGGCGCCCGCAGCCGCACACCCGAAGGCCAGCAGGCGCTCCGGCACGCCATGCAGAATGCGGAACAGCATTCATCCCGCGGCGAATATGGCTTCCGCTTCGCACATTACCCGATCCTTGAGGCGATCCGCGAAGGCTGGGATCCGGGCGGCGCGCACGAGATCCTGCTCGAACACCTCAACACCCCCGACTTCCTTGATTTGGTTCGCGAGGTCACCGGCGTTGAAGGCCTCGTCAAGGCCGACGGTCAGGCAACCCTGTTCGCGCCCGGCCACTATCTTGGCCGCCACAACGACAGCCATGTCGCCGAAGGCTGGGAGGTCGCCTACGTGCTGAACCTTGCGCGCGACGATTGGCATCCGGACTGGGGCGGTTACCTGCTGTTTCTGAACGACGAGGGCGACGTGGTCGAGGGTTTCCGTCCCCGTTTCAATGCGCTCAACCTGTTTCGCGTGCCGCAATCGCACCTGGTCAGCTACGTCCCGCCGTTCGCTCCGATTGGGCGGATGGCGGTGACGGGATGGCTGCGCAGCTTGTGACTTCGAGAGGCGCACGATGACGGGAAGCGCGCAAAGCGTGGCACTGGCAGCGAGCCAGCTCGCCGCGCAAGGCCGCGATGCCGAGGCGGAGGCCCTTTACGCACGCGGACTGCTGGACTTTCCGCACGACGCACGGCTCGCCAACAGTGCGGGCAATTTCCACTTCAAGGCGGGCCGGCTGGATCGCGCTTTGGCGCTGTTCGAACGGGCGCTTTCGCTCGCACCCGATCTAGTCGAGGCGGGGATTAACGCTGCGATCACGCTTGGCCGAATGGAGCAGCCCGCGCGGGCCGCCGCGCTGCTCGCTCCGCTTGAAGCGGCAGCGGCGAGTAATCCGGGCTATTGGCGGGTGCGTGCCGATAACGAGCGGCAGGCCATGCGTTACCGAGAGGCCGAAGCGAGCATGGCGCGCGCCGTGGCGCTCGATCCAAGCGGAGTGAAGACTGCCCGCAGTCGTGCCCGGCTTGCGCTCGAACGCAGCGCCCCCAATGCGATCCCCCTGCTAGAGACCGCCCTGACCCTCAACCGCGGCGATCCCAACCTGCTGTTTGACTACGCACAGGCACTCGCAGTTGCCGGCAGGATGGACGAGGCGTTGGAATGCACGACGACGCTCATCACGCACATGTCCGGCTGGACCGCAGCGCTAAAGCTGCATGCCGAGCTGCGCTGGGCGGCGGGAGAGCAGGCGAACTTCGCCGATCACTTCGCGCACGTCGCGGCGCAGCAAGGTGCCGGACCAGACGTGTGGCTTGCCTGGTCCGAGACGCTCGACGGGGTCGACCGGCCAGCAGAGAGTGCTGCGATCCTTGCCCGCGCGCGCGCAATCTGGCCCGATAACGCCGTTCTTGCACTGACGCAGGCGGTGGCGCTCGGCGAAGCGGGGGCGACGGACGAGGCGCAGGGCGTGCTCGATCTTTTCGCAGGCATGACGACGCCCGAATGGTCTACTGCGCGTGGGCGCAACTGGCTGCGACTTGGCGAAATCGCGCGGGCTGAGGCTGAACTGGCGACCGTATGCGCCGCCCGGCCCGGCGATGTTGTCGCGTGGGCGCTCACTGACCTGTGCTGGCGGCTCAGCGGCGACGCACGGCACGAATGGCTTCACGGCCAGTCAGGCCTGGTACGGCAACTGCCGCTATCGCTGGTCGAAGGCGAGCGCGAAGAACTCACCACGCTCCTGACCGAGCTGCACCGCCATTCGGCCATGCCGATCGGGCAGTCGGTCAAGCGCGGCAGCCAAACCAAGGGAGCGCTGTTCGCACGCGCCGAGCCAGAACTCGCGCGGCTTGAAGCAGCCCTTCATGGGGCAATGGCCGAATATCGCACCGGTCTGCCACCCGCCGATCCAAGCCACCCTCTGCTTGCGCACAGGGACGATCCGTGGACGATTGTCGGGAGCTGGTCGATCCTGCTCGACGGTCAAGGTCACCACGCGGCCCATATCCACCCGCGCGGGCTATTGTCTTCGGCAAGTTACTGGCTGGTGCCGGAGGAAGTGGAGGCCGACGGCCAGCCCGGCTGGCTTGAACTCGGCAATCCGCCGCCCGGTCTCGCCGAGGGACTAGGCAGCCTACACACGGTCCGCCCCCAGCCCGGTACGCTCGTGCTGTTCCCCAGCACGCTCTACCACGGCACCCGCCCGATCACCCAAGGCACCCGTATGACCGTGGCGTTCGACGTCAGCGCCGCTCACTGACAGGCACCCTCAGCGGGCAAAAGAATAGGGCGGCGGATCGTGTGATCCGCCGCCCTTTCTTGTTTGTCGGTTCTGATCGGGATCAGAAGCGGAAGTTCACACCCACGAAGAAGTCGCGACCGAGAACATCGAAGAAGCTCGGCAGGGTATTACCCTGTTCGGCGGCCGCACCCAACACCGGGGGAGCCTTGTCGAACAGGTTGTTGACGCCCGCGTTCATCGTCATGCGCTCGTCAATGTCAAAGCTGACCGCGAGATCGATGTAGTTGAAGGCGCCGATCGAACGCAGCGGCAGAGCGTTGTTTTCGATACGATCGTTTCCACTGAAGGTGTTCTGGACGCGGAAGTCTTCGGTGGAACCTTCATGGCGCCAGCGTACCGAGAACAGCGCCGGACCTTGCGTGTAGGTGACACGCATGTTGTGACGATATTCGGGCAGGCCGTAGGTGCCTTCGACGATGTTCTCACGCAGCGGAAGCAGAGCCACCGGAGTGTTACGATACTTGTCGAGGTAGGTCGCCAGGAAGAACAGGCCGAGTTCGCCATCAAACAGCGGCAGGCTGTAATCGACCTGGAAGTCGATGCCGGCGGTTTCAAGCTTGCCGACATTGTCCTGAACCAGCGACGGGTTGAGACCGCCCGAGTTCAAGCCAAGAGCGCCCGTTCCAGTGTTGCGCTTACCAACGAAGGCTTCGCAAGTCGGGGTCTGCAGATCTTGCACCGTGTTGAAGCACAGCGAAAGTGCCGTAGCCAGACCACCCAGGCGGGTGTTGATGGTGTCTTCCACGGTAATGTTGAAGTAGTCGACCGTGATGTTCAGACGCGGCACGAAGCTAGGCTGGATGACCACACCGATGGTGTAGGTATCCGAGGTTTCTTCGCCCACGTTCGGGTTACCACCAAAGTCCGCTTGGATCTGCGCGTTCGGCTGCACTGCGCGAGTGAACACGGCAGCGGCCGGCACACCCGAAGCGATACAGAAGGCACGCAGGGCATCGGTACGCTCGGCGACCGGACCACGATCCGAACACGGGTCAGTCGCGCCGGGGAAGCCGGTCGACGCACCGCCGAACAGATCCTGCACGTTCGGAGCGCGGACTGCGCGCGAATACTGGCCGCGGAAGCGGATACCTTCGATCGGAGCGAAGTCGCCGCCGAGGTTATAGGTCCAGTTGCCGCCGACGCGGTCGAGCGAGTAGTCCGAGTAACGGAACGCACCGTTGACTTCGAGCAAGTGGATCAGACCGTCTTCGACGATCGGCACACGAAGTTCGCCGAACACTTCCTTGACATCATAACCGCCGCTGGTCGGCAGACCAGCGTTGAAGCCGAGCACATCGCCCGAAGCGAGGAAGGTGTCAGGGATGAAGTTCGAGTTCATCTTGCGATATTCAGCGCCGAACGCGAAGCCGATGTCATCCGCACCGAAGCCGAGGTTGAACAGCGTACCGTTCACCGAAGCCACGGCATTCGTCAGTTCGGATTCGGTGATGTTCGTCGCGTTGATCGACAGGTAGTTCAGCGCCGGCTGGCTGGCGAGGCTGGTCCCGAAGACGTTGAGCGGCACACACCCTGCGGCGCGTGCAGAGGCGTCACGGCAGCGCTGCTCAGTCGTGCTGCCGGGGACGAACTCGGTGGTCAGCGCGTTGATGAAGCGGCTACGTGCAATGTTGCCGCGCTGGATGTTGGTGTTGGTCGTGCGCGAGTACGAATAGAAAGCGTCGAAGTTGATGTTGTCGGTGATCCCGCCGCGAACACCGCCGAGCACACGGAACGCCTCACGGGCGAACGACGAGTTACGGGCGCCGATGTCATTGAAGCGGAAGTTGACCTGCGTTGTACGGTAATCAGGTCCGGTCGCGGTTGCCACCGGGTTCTGCAACAGCAACGCACGGGTCTGTTCATTGAAGAACGGGCTGTTGACGAACAGCGGCGCGGCAACGCCCGCCGGGGTCGGCGCGAGTTCTTGATCAACGTCGTTACGGACAAACGAGAGCTCCGAATAGGCTTCGATGCCGTCGCTGAACTCGTAGTGACCGTAAGCGCCGATCAGGTACCGTTCCTGCGGAAGCTGGAGGTAGTTGTCGGGCGCGAAGTTGTAGAGGTCAGCCGGGTCTTGGAACAGACGCGAGCCGCCGCCAGTCGGATTGAAGATGTAGGTCGACTGGGCACCCGTCGGGCCGGCATTGAAAGTGCCGGTCGGCGTGGTTGCCGAACCCTGCGGCACGAAGCCGAGCTCACCACCGCGAGCGATACAGGTGCCGACAGCAATGCCGCTCGGGAACGGCGTGCCGATGTCGCCACGGCCCGTGCTGCCGGGAACGATGCAGCCATCGCCCGCTGCACGTTCGGAGAACACGCGCGCGTCCTGGAAGACCGGATCGCGGCGGGTGTAGTTGGCGTACATGGTCACCGCGCCGCGGCCGTCGTCGAATGCGGAGCCGATAGCAGCGTTGAACTGGTAACGCGCAGCATCACCGCGACCGGTCAGCGAGTAGCTACCGCCCAGCTCGAGGCCTTCGATGTCGCGCAGGTTGAAGTTGACGACACCGGCCACCGCGTCCGAGCCGTAAACGGCCGACGCGCCGCCGGTTACGACGTCAACGCCGCCCAGCAGGAACTGCGGAATCGTGTTCAAGTCAACGATCTGGTTGGTATCATAGAACATCCAGCGGCGACCGTTGACCAACACCAGGGTGCGGGTGGCGCCAAGGTTGCGCAGATTGAGCGTTACTGCGCCATTACCGGGGTTGTTCGAGAAGCCGGTCACGCCCGGAAGAACCTGGGGGAGCGTGTTCAGGACCTGCTCAACGTTGACCGCGCCGGTCAGGCGGAATTCTTCGGCCGAGACCACGGTTACCGGGCTGGTCGATTGGAGATCGGTGCGCTGAATGCGCGAACCGGTAACGACGATGGCGGTGGATTCGGTTGTTTCTTCAGCCGAGTCCGAAACTGTCTCTGTCTGAGCGTAAGCCGGTGCGGCGAACACGGCGCCAGCCATGATCGTCCCGGCGAGCAGCGATGCCTTGTGGAAGCGTTGCATTTTGCAGGTCCCCTATTTGCACGCGAACGAGGTGCTCACGTGGTAGTGTTAGGCGCTTAAGACAAACGCGTTCCTGCCTGCAATTGGCCGGATGCCAGCGAGCCACAGTTGCTTGCAGACTGTGGCAGATCGGCTACAGTCTCATTACATTACTGTGGATGTTCAGTGCATCTTACCTGCAATAGTTTGCAGATTGGCCATGTCATTGCTGTGCCTTGAACTTCACCTCGTCGCCAAGGAGATTCGCGCATGATCGGCAAGTCAAAGAAACGTCCGGGTGCGAACCGCCGCCTTGTGCGCGGCGGCGCAGCACTCGCTCTTGTGTTGGTGGGCGGCGTGGCTGTGGTCGCGCAGGTACCTGCTGTCCAAGGGGCCGCTGACTTGCTCGACGGCTTACGTGGCTGCCGCAGCATCGCGGGCGTGCCCGAGCGCGCGGCCTGCTATGACGATAAGGTAGGCGCGCTGCTCGGCGCGGTCGAAGCGGGCGACGTCCGGCTTGTTGATCGGGAGGAAGTGCGCAAAACACGGCGGCAACTGTTCGGCCTTACTTTGCCTGCGATCGATATGCTGAAGGCTGAACCCAAAGACGAGGCCGAGCTCTCGGACCTGTTCGAGACGACGATCGCCAGCGGTCGCCAGACCGGCCCTCGCACTTGGCGTTTCACCACCGCCGAGGGCGCGGTTTGGGAGATCAACGACCCACCCCGCAAGATCGCGCCGATCATGCCGGGCGACAAGGTGGTCTTCAAGAAGGCATCGCTTGGCTATTACTTCATCCGCATAAACGGGCAGATCGGGGTCAAGGGCCGGCGCGTGATGTGATCGCGGGCGTCCGTTCGGCGCTCTCGCCAAAGCAAAGGGCCCGGACATTTCTGCCCGGGCCCCAGTCTTTTAACTTCCGCGCGCGCCTTACAAGCCGCCCGGACCGCAATCGTTGGCGAGATAATCCAGCATCTTGGTATAAAACTGCTGCTGGTGGGTATACATTAGCGTATTGTAGAAGTGGTCGGCGTTTTCGAGCGTTACGAATTCGCCGGTTTTGCCCGCAGCCTCGAACTTCTTCTTGTAGTCGACCAGGTGGTAATACAGCACGCGGCGGTCATCCTCACCGTGGACCATCAACACCGGGATATTGACCTTGTCGACTTCGTTGATCGGGTTGATCCCAATAGTGCCGCGCCGCCTTGACCATTCATCCAGCGCCTTGAGATCGGGATCACGGCGCCCGAAATACTGCTTTTCAGCGTCGGCCACAGCCGCCCCGGCAATCACGCACTGGTAGATCTGCGGATCGCGACTGGCCGCAACCAATGCCGCATAGCCGCCATATGACCAGCCGAACATCGCCATCCGGTCAGGATCGGCCAAGCCCTGTTCGACAAGATAAAGAGCCCCGTCATCCTTGTCGTCCTGCATCTTGCCGCCATGTTCGCCATAGGCAGAATCGAAGTGGTCCTGGCCCCAGCCAACGGACATCCGGTATTGCGGCTGAAGCACCATGTAACCGGCATTGGCGAGCAGCTGGCCCCACTCGTCATAGGTGATGATTTCGTTCACTTGCGGGCCGCCGTGCGGCAGAACGATGAGCGGGAAAGGCCCGGTGCCCTTGGGTTTGGTAACATAAGCCGGGATCACCCGACCATCGCGCGCTTTGTAGCGAATATACTCAACATCCGCCAATTGGTCAGGATTGATGAGCGGATTACGGCTCCCCAGCTTGGCCAGCTTGCCATCCTTCACCATCCAGAATGAACCCGGATCGTGAGGGCCGCGGTTGGTGACAATCATCGACTTCCCGTCAATCGACCGGCTGGCGATGTTGATCTGGTAGGCGTGGGGGATCTGCTTTTCCAACGCCTCGTAAAGAGCCTTTTCCTCTTCATCGAACCAATGGCGCTCCATGATCCTGCCCGAGTAGCGGGCGGCCACCAGCTTGTCGTTTCCGGGAATCGAGTGGAGCTGGATGCCCATCACGTCAGCATCTTCAGCTTGGAACAGCTTCTTGCCGACCTTACCGGTGGTGAAGTCGAATTCGTAAAGCGCCGCCTTGTCTTCGCCGTCTTGATTATCGATCAAGTAGCCGATGTTCGGGTTGTCCGGATCAAAGCCGGCAATCCCCTGGAACCCGCCAAGAATGCGGTAGAGGTTTTTGGGATCGTTGAGATCGAATTCCTGAAACTTCTTCCATTCACTATCGCCCGGCAAGCGGTAGTAGGATGCCACCGTCGCGGAATCGCGATCCTGCACTTGCGTGAAGCGAGGGTTGCCATCGCTGTCCCAGCGATCAACCACCGGGAACTTGCCCCCGCCCCGCAGCACCAACTGGCGCGCGCCGGTCTTCAGGTTGAACTTGTAATAAGAACGCGGGCGGAAGGCGGCAAAGGGGTCGACCCCGGTGCCGTCACCAACGGTGGTGCCGGTGCTGACCAGAACGTTGTCCGGGTCTTTGGGGAGCAGGCTTACGATACCAAAGTTACCATCGACACTGGTAAACTTGTTGGCCTCAAGGCTGTAGGAGTAGGTCTTGTAGTCGCGGACGTCTTCTTCAGGGCCCTTCACCGTTTTGCGATTGACCTGCCACGCGGTGCCGAAAATGACATCATTGCTGACCCACTGTGCCGCGATGATTTCCATCGGATCAGCGTTGAGGCGGCGCAGCGGCTTTGACAGGTCGTCGGTGCGATAGATTTCGAGGATATAGTCGGCTTCGCGACCTTCCACCTTGTGCACAAGCAGGTGCTTGCCGTCGGGCGAAATCTGCACGGCGTTCACGACATCGCGAAGCGCCCAGACATCGATCGGAATCGCGCCTTGCGCCTGCGTCGGCGAAGGCATCGCGGCGACAAGACCAAGAGCGGAAACGCCGATCAGGGCGGCGGCAAGCGTGGCTTTAACGAGTTTCATAATCAGTTCTTTCTCGGGGACAGATTGTTGAACCGAATAGGCGAGGCAAACTATCGAACGCCAAGGGGCAGCGCCGGATGAATGCCCACCATTAAACGAGAAATGCGGCCTCTCGGCAAGTACCGAGAGGCCGCATTTTCGTGGTCATTCAGGTCATTCGTCGATCAGAAGCGGTAACGAACCGAGGCGAAGAATTCGCGGCCGTCGAGATCGTAACCGTTACCGATTGCAACGTTGTTGACGGCAAACACCGACGCCGAGTCAACCTGCGGCGGCGCACGGTCGAAGATGTTGGTCACACCAGCAGTCAGCGTGATCTTGTCGCCTTCGTAACGGATCGACGCGGTATGCTCGAAGTAGTCATCAGCGAAGCCAACGTTGCGGCAGTAAATCCCGTCGCCCGCCACGCGGCCGTTGACCACGCCGTTCGTGCGCGAACCACCACCCAAGCAGGTGTCCGAGAAGAAGCCGGTGAAATTGCCATCGGGACCGTAGCCGAACGCGTCGGACAGCGGATCGATGAACTGGGCTTCTTCTTCCACGCGACCGATCCAGCGGGTTTCCCACAGAACGCGGAAGTCGCGGACTTCAACGAAGAAGGTGGCAGTACCATCCCACGACGGGAAGCCGAATTCGCCGGCATCTTCGTCAAATGTCGGCGTGCCATCATCACCGATGAACAGGCTCGAACGCTCAATCAGGTGGGCTGCGCGCAAGATCAGGTTGAGCGAAACAGCTTCGCCACCGATGTTCACGTCCTTGCTCAGTCGGGCGTTGAAGTCGATGCCGCGCACGCTTTCCTGGTTGAGGTTGAGGAACCCGCTGGCAACGTCCGACAAGAGGCCGAGCGAAGTCGCATTAAGCGGACCAGCAGTGATACGATCACAGAACGGGCTACGGTTCTCTTCCTGACGGGTGAAGCAGTCGTTGACGATGAACTGCGACGACGGTTCGACAATCGAACCCTTCAACTTGATATCGTAGTAGTTGAAGTTGAGCGCCACATCCCAATCACCAGCGAAGCTTTCTTCGAAGGCGAAACCAGCGGTGATCGACCGCGACGTTTCAGCTTGGACGTCAAGCGAGCCGCCGGAGGTGATTTCGACGCCGCTCGTTTGCTGCGGAGCCAGATCAGGCCGGTTGGGGTTGAGACCGACGCGGGTTGGATCACGACCTTCGCGGCGGCAGTTGTCAAGCACGGCCGGATCGCGAGTGTCATCTGCCAGAGTATACTGTCCCGTCGCCGTGTTATACGCATCGACCGGAACCGCACATGGATCCGCGAGGGTCAGGAAGCCCGACTGAGCACGCAGGAAGTTCTCGCGCAGGTTCGGAGCACGGAACGAGGTACCATAGGTGAACTTCAACAAGAGCGGAGCCACCGGGCGCCAGCCACCCTTAAGGGTGAAGGTCCCGTTCGTACCGTAAAGCTCCTCGTCCGTCAGACGACCCGAAACGTTGACCGTCAATTCTTCCACCAGCGGCTGGGCGGCCATCAGCGGCAAATCGAGTTCCCCGTAAAGTTCGCGGATCCACTTGCTGCCGCTCGCTCCCTGGTCAGCCGAGAAGCCGAAGAACAGGCCGTTCGCTGCGGAATCATTCGGACGCGAATCAATCTTGTCCTCACGCCATTCCGCACCAAGCACCACGCCGACCGGACCAGCAGGAAGCTCGAACAGGTCACCCGTGATGTAACCCGACAACAACGTCTGTTCGTAGATCGTGTCGAATTCACGGTTACCGAACAGATAATCACGTTCGGCTTGGGTTGCGAAATCGCCAATCACCTGAGCAAGCGCGCTCGGAGCGAAGAGGTTGACCGGGACACAGCCCTGAGCAAGGTCGGCCAAGGCCAGGCCTGGGTTGGAAAGGCTGCTGGTATCGCAAGCGCCACCTGCCAATTCTGGCGGGAAGAGTTCGCTGAGGTTGTAGTCGTCAGCAAAACCGTCGCCGTTATTGTCGGCCACGCCATCGCCGTCGAAATCAGCGGTGGGATCGATGCCGAGCGCCAGCGCCAGCTTGTCCTCGCGAATGCCGCGCGTCAGCGACTTGCCGACCGAGCGCGAATAAACGCCCGAAACTTCAAAGCTCCAGCTCGAACCGATGAACGGCAGGTCACCGCGCACCCCCAGCACGCCGCGATATTGCTCTTGCGTGATGTCGAAGTTGTTGCGGTCACCCTGGATTGCCAGAACCGGCTGAACCGGCAGACTAAACCCGGTGTTCGCACCCGGACGACCCAGCAGCGTCACTTCGGCAGCGGAGCAATCGAAGTTTACGTCAACGTTGCAAGGATTGAACGGGTTGCTTCCCGGAACAACCGGGAAAAGCTGCGGAGCGCCGGTGTTATCGGCGCCGATATCCGCTCGGGTGTAGTTGGCCTCGAAGAACGGCGTGATATTGGCCGAACCGGGGAAGGTGTATTCGCCATAGGCCATCACGTTGATCAGTTCCTGACGCGACAGGAAGATCTGCTCAAGGTTGGTGCCGTTACGGTTCACATCCTGGAAATCCACATCGCGACGGCCATCGCCGTTGGAATCGATGTCACGACCGCCGGTCACAAACACGTCGTAACCCGGGATGCCCGAGTTGCCGAGGCCGGGGATGCTCCACAGGTTCCCATAGGTCTGGAAGGGCGAGGCGAAGCGACCGACCTGGCTGGTGATCTTGCACTCGTTTTCCGAGACCGTCACGCCAGGGGTACGATTGCGGGTGACCGCGTTCGACCGCAAATCAACCGTGCGGATGTTGCCGTTCTGGTCGATTTCGTAGTGGGTGTCGCATCCGTCGAAGAAATCGCGGTCCTTCAGGCGGATCTCATCACGAACGCGGTATTCTGCGCCAATGCCGAAGACGGCGCGGTCGGTGTTGAAGCCCCAGGCACCGCTGATGGTGTAATCGTTGCCCGCACCCTGTTCATTGAGGTCGCCTGCGGCAAACAGTTCGAGACCGTCAAAGTCCTTGCGCAGGATGATATTGATCACGCCCGCAACCGCGTCCGAACCGTAAACTGACGACGCACCATCGAGCAGCAAGTCGAAGCGATCCACCAGCGAGGCCGGGATCAGGTTCGTGGACGGGCTCGTCGGCGCACCCTCCACACCCGAAGGCGCGAGACGGCGGCCATTGACCAACAGAAGCGTGCGGCTAGCGTCAAGGCCGCGCAGGTTGATCGTTTCCGAACCCGGGCCGTTATCAAGCACAAAGCCGTTGAAGGTCGCGTCAATCTGCAGACCGGCAGCCGCTTCGTTGCGCTGCAAGATTTGCGTCGGATCGAAGGCACCGACCGACTGCTGGAGATCGGTCGTGATGACCTGCAGCGGCGAAATCGAGCTAAATGTGTCGCGAACGATGCGCGAACCGGTGACGGTAATGTTGCCGGTATTGGCCGCCGCGTCGGCAGCCTCACCCTCAGTTACATCGACCTGCTCCTCTTCTTCCGCCGGCTGCTCCTCGGCATCCTGCGCATAGGCAGGACCCGCGATCACAAACGCGATCGCTGATGCGGAAAAGGCCAGAGCCTTGATCGAATTGCTGTGAAATTTCTTCATGATCACTCCAGTTGCCCGAACCGGAGACGTCACGACAACCTTGCGCCCCCCACCACATAATTGCCCCATGTGGTGGGAAAGCGCTTCTAAGGTTGTCCAATTCAGTCCCCGCAGTGACCGTTTTGTGCAATGACGTAAGTATGATGTCAAAGCGCCCGCTCGCCGCCCCGAACTTTTCCGGGCGGTGTTGCGTTAATCCCACATTCAGCGGGCCGGTAGGCAGTCCGCCGCAACATTGTTCGATTGTGGCTTTGCGAATATTAAAAGCTAGGAAGGCTTGCACGCAACAAACCGTCCTGCTTATCAAATCGAACGAAGCATGCTTACAATCTTGCGTGACGCCACAAACGGCTCGAAGTCACCGAAAGCGGATTTCCAGATGTCGGATCAGCGAATCGTCATGCTGAGTTGACCATCCCCTTCGTCGATCAGCAGCGTCGCACCATCGGGCAATTTTCCCTCGAGCAGCATTTCCGCCAACGGGTCCTGCAAGTAGCGCTGCACCGCACGCTTCAGCGGCCGAGCGCCGTAGACCGGATCATAACCCACGCGTCCGAGCCAGCGCAGCGCGGCATCGGTCAGGTCGAGCGTGATCTTGCGATCGGCGAGAAGCTTCTGCACGCGGCCAACCTGGATCTCGACAATCGGAGCCATGTGTCCCTGCGCAAGGCGGTGGAACAGGATGATCTCATCCAGACGGTTGAGGAACTCGGGCCGGAAATGCCCGCGCACCACGTCCATCACGTCCTTCTCGACCGTCGCGGGCTCCGCGCCGTCGGGCAGGTTGGCGAGGTACTGGCTGCCGAGGTTTGAGGTGAGGATGATGAGCGTATTGGCAAAGTCGACCACGCGGCCCTGCCCATCGGTCAGGCGACCATCATCGAGCACCTGCAGCAGCACATTGAAGACATCGGAGTGTGCTTTCTCGACTTCGTCGAACAGCACCACCTGATAGGGGCGGCGGCGCACGGCTTCGGTCAGCACCC
>VFQO010001471.1_pt1 | contig 17897 bp, 19 predicted proteins | sample 3512331 | NCBI WGS metagenome assembly VFQO01 (sample SAMN10412371, study PRJNA504923) | tailings metagenome | isolation source: Replicate 3 from Balatoc abandoned mine | place: Philippines: Itogon, Benguet | collected 2017-08-28
TCCTCCCGGAGCCTGAATCACATCGCCTCTCGCCAATCAATGGGTCCTGAGCCTAGCATAGACCCTGGCGACATAGCCGTTGCGAAAGCCGCGCCGCCGGTCGCCGGTATTGTACAGCGAAAGCGCCGTCGCGATCGCATGATCTCGGCTCGGCGCGATGCGCATGACCGCCTGATAGTTCTTGGCAAGGACGCGGGCGGCCGCCGCCAGATTGCGGCACGGCTCGAAGGCATCTTCGACCGAAAGCTCCAGCCATCCGAGATTGGCGCTGTTGATCTGCCCCAAGCCGAGATCGATGTTGTAGCCTTGACGGATCAGGCTTCGGGCCGCCGCAATCGCCTGCGCCTTGGTCGCGGGTCTTGGCTGGCGCACGCCGGGACTATTGACGCCGATGGCAAGGCTGTTGAACCGGCTCTCGGTGTGGACGATCGAAAGGAGCGTCTCGGGCGCAACTGACGGGGCGCATGCTCCTGCAATCGACAGGAGGCTGGCGACATCGAGAATCATTGGACGCTACCGTTCAGTCGCTCGATGTTGGCCAGCGAGTAGGTCTGGCGGCGGCCATCGTTAAACGTGATCTCGACCCGCCGGCGAAATGCGGAATCGCGATCATAGACCTTACTGCGGGCGACACCGCCGCCACTGCAACCGGGAAAGGCGCCGCCGGTGGCCAAGCGCTTCCAGAGCTTGGTCATCGGCGGCACGCACTGCGCGTATTGGGTCGCGCCACCGGGATTGGAAAGGCAGATGAGAACCTGGCAACCCAGATCGTTCGCTCGCGCCGGAGCAGTGGGAAGGGCGGTGGCGAAGGCAAGCATCGCCAAGCCGTAAATCGCACGTTGCATTGGGTTTCCCCCCGCGAGACACACCTCCCGCGTCGGGAAATGGCGTCAGCTATCCGTTGGATTTCACCTCTCTTTTGTTCCGACCCCGCTCGATTTCGGCAATCCCCCCAACCGGGGGGAGTTGCTCGGTTTGCTGTCGCAGGAACTCGGACAGAGCGCCTTCCTGATCGGGTCGGAGAGCGTCGATCGCGGCCAGATGATCCGGCGGTTCGCCCCCGAGCAGGATGGACGGGCATTGCCCGTCGTAATTCCCGAGATTGGGGCGATGCTGCTGATAGCCGACCAGCGCGGCAAGCTCAGGGTCGAAAGCACTGGCCACGTCGGAGGGATAGGTCAGCCACTGGTTCTCATAGGGCTTCAGCCAGCCAAGGCAGTAGCTGACGATGATCCCGCGGCGCACCGCGTCAGTATGGTTCGGGCCAGCGCCATGGAGGATCGATCCCAGAAATATGATCGCCGATCCCGGGTCGGCTTCGATGGCGACCGGTTCCTGGCCGCCGTCACCCTGCCCGCCATTGTGGCTCCCTGGCCAAATGAGCGTGGCCCCGTTCTCGGCCCTGAAAGGAGTAATCGGCCACATCACGTTGACGAGATATTCGAGTTCGCCTGTCGGCCCGCGCCACATGTCCTGGTCTCTGTGTGGAAATTGCGCTGGCGCTCCCGGATGCAATTCGAGCGCCTGCGTAAGGTTGAGCTGGACGGTCTCGCACCAAGGCTCGAGAAAGGCGCGGACAAGGCGCATGACGGCAGGGTTCCGGACAAGACTTTCTACCGCGGGCGCCCGCTTCAGCAATCCCCCGAAGCGCTTGGTGCGGGGCCCGTAGAAACCTCCCTGGCAGAATGGGGTGGCGGCAAAACGCGGGTGAAGCGATCGACTGATGTCCTCGATCCGCGACCCGGGCACGACGTCCTGCAAGACGCAGAAGCCCTGTCGCCGCAGTGTCTCATCGCTTCTGGTTGCAGCAGGGGTTTTGCGAGGCGCAATCGTTGCCATGACTTTCCTCCTCACGCTGCTGCGGCAAGATCGGAAAGGCCGACGGGGCGCAAAATACCGTTCGCGCGCAGCTGCTCGCGCGTTTGGTCGTCCACATCGATTTGCAAGGCGACGAGGCTTCGCCCCTCCTCGGACGTGGGAAGACCCAATGGTCGGCAGATCCAGCCGAAACTCAGGATTTGCTGGAACCATACCCACTCCGCGACCCCTGTGAAGCTACGGATCTGATGGGCAAGGGCATATTCAACGAGCGCCGTGACCAGCTGATTGCGGACCTCGAGACGTTCTCGGGCGCGTAATTTGCGCGCAAGGCAGAAGCGGGTGATCTCCAGAATGGCGGCGCCACGAGGCGGCGCCTCTTTGCAAAGGTTTGGGAATATCGTGCCGAGAATATGATCGTGCGTCGTGGGCAGGAGCCGTGCAGATGCCCGGTGGTCGCCATCGTCCCCGGTTATGACGATATAGATAGCGCGATCATCGTCGAACTGATCGACTTCATAACGGCCAGCGACGACCGGCACATTCCAGCGCAGAAGATCGACGAACACCCGCTTACGCTCCTCGAACATGGCGCGAAACAGGTGATGTTCCATGGCTTGTGAAAAGCCGGTCTCTATGTGCATGACAGCCTCCTTTTTGAGGACCGTCAGTCGATCAGAGGCGGCTTTCTTGCGTTATCCCCAGTTCTGGGGAGATCATCGGCCGAACACATCGGCGAAGCTGATTTGCCCGTCGAACAAGGCACGAATGGCAAGTAGGGTGCGCCTGGTGACACCGTAGCGGTCGCGCGCATCCTTCACATGCTGGATCACTGTTTCCTGGCCGATGCCGAGGATCTGGCTGATTTCCCAGTCGGTCTTGCCCCGCGCGACCAGCGCCACGCATTCGGCCTGCCGTTCGGTCAGGCTCGGACATTCGGATTGCGGCGCGTGGATCCGGGAAATCTTGCGTGCCGCTTCGAACGCGAAGCTGCCGACGAGCTGCACGAGCGGCAGTTGCCGATGGTCGAGCATCTCGCCCGCCGCCATCGCGAAGGAACAGGATCCATTGAGCTCGCCGGGTATATGGGCCGGAACGGTGAAGCCGTCGCCCAGCCCGGCCTCGTACGCTTCTGCCAGGATCGAGCGATCGGCGGCCGTCAGAGAGATGATCGACTGAACCGCCGACCAGGCAAAGCCCACATTGGTGCGATGGCTGGCGCGGTGGATCGGGTCGCTTGCATAGAGGCGCCTCGCCTGGAAGCGGTCCACCCAGTCTGGCGGATAGTCGATGATGTGGACCGAGCGGGCAGCGGGCTTTAGGTCGACATGATGGACCAGGGCATAGTGCCGGAAGCCCATAGCCTTCGTGATCTCGGCCATCAGGTCCGACAAGGCTGCGCTGTCCCTGATCACGCCAGCGACAGCGCAAAAATCCTGAACTTGCCCAAGCCCGATCATCACTCGGCCGGCGAGCTCAGAGAAGCGCTTCCATGTTGAGATGACCATCGCGAACCGCGCGCAGCACCAGCTGCGTGCGTCGTCGCACGCCATAGCGCCTGCGGGCCGATTCAACATATTCGTGCACGGTGTCGCGGCTCAGACCAAGGATCTGGCCGATCTCCCAGTCGCTTTTCCCTTGCGCGACCAGCGCTATGCATTCGACCTGTCGCGGGCTGAGCGGGACGTGGGCCAATGTCTTCGCTGCCTCGCCCAGCAGCTCGCGGGCACGATCATAAGCGACCGAGCCCAGCAGACGAGCGGTCAATATCTCCTCTGCGCTGAGTGGCTCGTCGACAGATCGGGCAGCGGTGAAGATGGCTTCGGGTTCGCCCGGGGTCCGGATCGGCAAACTGTAGCCTGACGCAAGGTCATGGTCCCTGGCGCGTTCGAGGATGCTTCGCTGGCGCGGCGTAAGCTCCAGCACTTCGCCGATCCGGTCCCAGGCGAGCCCCGACGGGGTACGGGCGCATGCCGCATGGATGGGATCTTCCAGATAATGGCGCTCTTCGAGCACTTCTTCGAGCCAGGGCGAGGGATAGGTCGTGAGAAACAATGTTTCCTCGCCTCCTCGCCTAAGGTCGACGTTATGAAGCAGCGTGAACCAGCGGAAGCCGAATTCGCGCGCAGCCGCATCGATCGTGCCATGCAATTCGCCGAGGTTTCCAGCGCGCCCACATTCTGTTGCAAAGCGCGTAAGATCATCAAGGCGGCCGCAGTCTTTAATACTTTTCGCCATAGAGGGTGATAGGTCGTCTGCGAGAGGTCTCCCCGTCGAGGCCTAAGCGGCGAGCGCCGTGATTATCAAGACGAAATGAGAACGATTCGCAACAATTTGTGCTCAGAATGGATCGCCTGCGACACTTTACCGGTGGGCAAAGTGTCATGACCGACAATCCGGCAGCGATCGCCGATTTGGGATTCACATTGATCCTGCTTTGTGCTTGATTCCACCATGTTATGTTTCAAACAGCCAAGCCTCTTGAACCTTCTAGTGGCTGTGATGTCGCGGTCGTGCTCGAGAGGTTGGCAAGCGCATCGAGCCGGCCCCGTTATGCGTTCATGGTCCTCAACCTGATCGCACAGGTCGCGAGGCCAGACGGAAGGGCCGGCCCCTGGATCAAGCGCGGGACGGAGCTTATCTCCTTGCGCGACTGGCTGTGTGACGCCCTTAGGCCCATGGCCCAACGTGGTCCGCGCGCCGCAGCGCTCTTTGAGCGGGTTCGGATCGACCTCGACGAGCGCGGCCTCCTACCGGATGGCGATGCGGCAAGGCGGCAAGCAATCGAGGCGGAGGCGCGCGCTCGGGTGCGAACGGCGGGAAAGAGCAACCTCAGCCGCGCGGTATCGGAATTGGTGAGTGCGGGCCTCTTGGACCGGCATTACCAGGGTTACCGGATTGATCACCACAACCGCGGCGGCCAGCGTCACGCGGTCTATACGTTGATTGGCGATGCTCTGCGCCTGCTGTCAGCGATCCAGCCAAAGCCGCTTCCGTCCGCACAAGGTGAGCTTGTGTTGGTGGAATGAGTGGGATGGAGCTATGGCCACGACCCCGTGCAGCAGAAGCAGCCCTTCATTGGTCGAGATCCGCTTACTCCGAGTTTTGCGAGCTAGAAAATGGCTTGTCTTTGTCAGCAGAACGCAGCGCGGATGCCAAGCGTCTCATTCGTTTGCGCTATCGAGTCTTCGGCAGTCCTCGCTAGGCCCGTCAGTGCTCTGATGGCATCGATCGTGTCGGGAATGACGATGGCCTGGTTGTCGACCATATAGGCATAGAACAGCTCGTCGCCCTCTACCTTGAGCATGTCCTCCCACAACGCGACCTCATAAAGATTGTCGTGTGGTCGGCCGAGGTCGGCCATCAGTTCCTTGACCGTATTGATCGCGGCGAGGCCATCGCCGGCTCGGATCAGGGCAATGCGGGACGAAGCCCGAAACGCGTCGAGCACCTCTTCCTTGCTCGCGTTCCGGGTCAACAGTACCGACCAATAGTGAAGATGCGCCAACGTTTGGGGAACTTTGACCGCCATCGTCACGACATCGAGCTGGGGATCCACGCTTTGAGCATCCGGCCCCTGGTGACTGGGGATGTCAGGTTCGGGGACGAGAGTGTTCATGATGCCGCCCAAGTGACTTTCCCACGGGTCGGTGGCCCGTCGTAGGAGAGTGCCGCGAGCACGCTTCAGGAGCCCTGCCCGTTTGAGCGCTGTCAGAGTGCGCACGATCGAGGTCGTGTTGCAGGATACCACCCGCGTCGCCGCTCGTCCTGCCGCGCTGTCGAACGAAACCTCAGCGACGAAGGAGTGTCCCGTGACATCGTGCTTCTCACCACCATGAACGATAAACTTGCGGCCGTTTGCCCGATAGATCTCTGCATTCTGCGCGGCGATGCGTTTGGGCGTACAGTCCACCACCACATCGACCTGTCCGAGGAGCGCGTCGAGCGTACCGGCGATGGTGAAGCCAGCGCCCCGCATCGTCTGGGCATGTTCGGACGAGGCTGCGTAAAGATCGATTCCCTGCTCTTCAAGCGGGCGCAGCCGCCAGTCCGTGGCAATGTCCACCACTCCGGCAAGCCGCATGTCCTTCTGCGCCAAAACGGCGGTTGCCACCCGCTTGCCGATAACACCGTAGCCGTTGATCGCGACACGAACTGGATCGTGCTGGGTCATCTTTGTCATGCTCCCACTATAGGTTCGGGTCGTCTCTCTCATGTTTCTACCCGAATGATGTCACCCGCAGCTACGGCATAATCGAGCGCGTAAGCGAGCTCTCCGGCGGTCTCGGCATGGACGTGCAGCAGCGGTTGGCCCCGCTCCACATCCTGACCGAGACGAGCCTCCATGAAGATGCCCGCGGCCTTGACGTCCGGAGCCCCGGCCAGCTTGGCAAGGCGCGCCAGCTTGCGATTGTCGATATGGACGACGCGCCCCGCGCGGTCGGCGACGATGGGGTGGGTCTGCGCGGCCAGCGGAGGCGCGCGCATGCCGCCCTGAGCCTCGCAGATCGCCTGGAACTTGGTCCAGGCGCGTCCATCCGCCAATGTCTTGAGCGCGAGAGCCGCGCCCTTGCCCGGTTCAGACTTGCCACCAATCTCAAGCGCCACGCCGGCAAGCGATGCGGCGCGGCGGCGCAGATCGTCCGGCGCCCCGGGCGCATTGCGCAGCACCGCAAGCAGGTCGCGTGCTTCCAGTGCGGGTCCGATGCCGCGCCCGACGGGCTGGGTGCCATCGGTGAGCAGGCAGCGCGCCTCCAAGCCTGAGCGCTCGGCCACCATGCGCATGCGCTCGGCAAGGTGCCGTGCATTCTCTTCGCTACGCACCTTGGCGGTCGGCCCCACCGGAATGTCGATGACCACATGGGTCGAGCCTGCAGCGATCTTCTTCGACAGGACCGAGGCGATGAGCTGGCCCTCGGTGTCGATGTCGAGCTCGCGCTCGATCCGCACGAACTTGTCGTCGGCCGGGCTGAGGTGGATCGCGCCACCCCAGACGATGCAGCCGCCTTCCTGCTCGACGACGCGCTTCAGCGCGGCAATATCAAGATCGACCGGCGCGAGCGTCTCCATCGTGTCGGCGGTCCCGGCAGGCGATGTAATCGCGCGCGATGAGGTTTTCGGCATGATGAGGCCGTTCGCAGCAACAATGGCCACGACGAGCGGTGTGGTGCGATTGCCCGGCAGGCCGCCGACACAATGCTTGTCGACCACGACCGGGGCATCCCATGACAGGCGGTCGCCGACCCCGATCATCGCTGCGGTGAGGTCGATTGTTTCCTCCTCGTCGAGCGGCAGCACTGCGCTCGCGGTCAGGAAGGCGGCGAGGTGCACGTCGGTGTAGCGCGCGGTTGCGACATCGCCGACGATGGAGGCGAATGCAGCTGCATTGAGGCGATGCCCGTAGATGCGGCTGCGCACACTGGCGAGCGACTCGAGCGCCGGCGCATGCGTGACTGCTATCGGAGCGCCTTCGGTGACACCGAGCATTTCCCAGGCGGTTTCCGAAAGGGCGGCCTCATCCGGCCCGAGCAAGCTGTTCCCTTCGACCTGAAAGAGCGCAGCCCGCACCTCCCGGCCCGCGGCCGAAAGCAACACCTGGGGCCGCCCGGCCAGTCCCTCGGCGAGACAGACGTGGCAGTCCGTGCGCATGAGGACGACCGGCTGGTGCTGCGTGTGGAGACCGAGGCGCCGTGCACGCAACGTCGGCTGGACAATAGCGCCGGGATCGGGCCTCGTCATAGTTCGAACATCTGCGCCTGGCGCGGAACGACGGCATCCCATCCAAGCTCCTGGTCGATGCGTGAGCGCAGCGCCTCCGAGGCCTGCGCCTCGCCGTGCACGATGAAGACGCGCTTCGGCGGACGCTGAAATCCCGAAAGCCAGCGCATCAGCTCATTGGCATCCGCATGAGCCGAAAGCATTGGCAGATCAGCGACTTCCGCCTCGATCGGAACCCACTGGCCATGGATTTTTATCTCGCGCGCACCTTCGAGCATCGCGCGACCGCGCGTTCCCGCAGCCTGAAAGCCGGAGAAAAGGATAGTGTTCTTTTGATCGGGCGCGGACGCTTTGAGGTGATGAAGCACGCGGCCGCCGGTCGCCATGCCGCTCGCAGAAATGACGATCTTGGGATAGGGGCTGGCGGTGATTGCCTTCGATTGCTCGACCTCGCGCGTATAGGTCGCGATATCGCAGGCGTCGCGGCAAACCTGTGGCGTCAGTCGATGATCGCCGAGATGTTCGCATAGCAAGTCGGACGCACTGATGGCCATCGGGCTGTCCAGATAGATCGGCACGTTCTTCAGTCGGCCCGCTTCCCGCAACTTCCAGAGATAGTAGAGAAGTGCCTGCGCACGTCCGACAGCGAAGGCCGGGATGATGACCGTCCCGCCGCGGCGGACGGTGCGTTCGACGACTGCGCCCAGCGCTTCGGCGGCGTCGGTCGGGTCATGAATGCGGTTGCCATAGGTCGACTCGATCACGACGTAGTCGGCTTGGGCGACCGCCTCCGGGTCCAGCATGAAGGGATCGGAATAGCGACCGAGATCGCCGGAGAAGACGATACGCTGGCCGCCCCATTCGATATCGGCTGTCGCGGCGCCGAGGATGTGCCCGGCATGGCGAAAGGTGACCCTCGCGCCGCCCGGAAGTTCGGTGGATTTGGAGAACTGAACCGGCGTAAAGGACTCGATCGCACGCTCGGCATCGCGCACGCCATAGAGCGGCAACGCCGGCTTGTGCCGCGTGGCCCCGATGCGGTTGAGGAAATCGGCGTCCTTTTCGTTGAGATAGCCGCTGTCCTTGAGAATGAGCGCGGCCACGTCGCGCGTTGCCGCGGTCGCATAAATGCGACCGCGAAAGCCGTCGCGCACGAGGCGCGGCAGATAGCCGGAATGGTCGAGATGGGCATGGGTGAGAATGACTGCATTGATGCTGGCGGGCGGGACCGGTAGCGGCTCCCAATTGAGTTCGCGCAGATTTTTCATGCCCTGAAACAGGCCGCAGTCGATCAGGATGCGCTTGCCGTCGTGCTCCAGCAGATGCTTCGAACCGGTGACGGTTCCGGCGGCGCCAAGCGAGGTCATGGTGAGCATAATGCAGCCTTTGAGTTCGCCGGCGGGGGCGTGATGAGGTCGTAGGAATCGCCGCGACCATTGATGGCAGCGCATTCGGCGGGAGAGAGAAACTCATTGCGGGACCGACCGAGCAGCCGCGCGGCGCTTTCGGCGAGAGGCGGCCAGGTTGAGCAAATGGCGGACAGCATGGTGCGGAAACCCTTGCGCCACGTTTCAAAGGTATCTGATTGGGTCATCGTCGCCTGTTCTTGTCATTGTCAGGATGAGCGTGACGGATCAGCCTGCCGTCCAGGGCGGCGGGTCGCTGGCGGGGAAGGAGTCGAAACCCGCGCGGTCGACCTTGTCGAGGGGCTCGGGCGGTCGACGATGGCGAATGAGGTTTGCTGTGCCCACATGGGCTTGCGCGAGCGCGCGGGCGACAAGCGGCGCGAGGCCGATCGCGTTCGTCGGATGTGGCACCGCATCGGACGAGACGATGCGGCTCGAAAGAGTGGCAAGGCGCTCATAGGAATCCTCGGCGAAGATGGCATGAATGACGGCGCAGACCGGCTTGGTGAACCCTTGAAGCGCCAGCTTGCTTGCCGCTTCGATCATCGTGCGGCCCGACGAGGCGATATCGTCGGCGAGCACCGGCTGACGCCCGCGCCACGCGCCGAGATCGGGAATCTCTACATCGACGCGGCGATCGCCGTGCCGGACCTTTCTGAGCACCGTGAACGGAGCGCCGACGCGCGCCGCGATCGCCGAGACCCACTGTTCGCTCTCCTCATCGGGGCCGATCAGAAGGGGCGCCTCGACATTTGCCGCGATCCAGTCGGCGAGCGCGGGTGCAGCTTGCAGCGTGATATCTGGGATCGTGTAGAGCGATGACAGCGCCGGATAGCGATGCAGATGCGGATCGACCGTTACCAGCCGGTCGAACGTGGCCGAAACGAGACGCGCGAAGCTCCTCGAGGAGATCGCTTCGCCAGGCTGGAAGCGGCGGTCCTGCCGCATATAGGAGAGATAGGGCGCAACCAGCGTGACCTCGCTCGCGCCAAGGTCGCGGGCCGCGTCCGCGGTAAACACCAGACCGAGGAAGCCTTGGTCCGGGTTCGCGAGGCTACAGACCAGATCTACACACTTGCCGCGGACATCGGTTAGCAGGCGCACATAGCTCTCGCCGTCGGGGAAACGCCGCGTCTCAAGAACGCCCAGCTCGAAGCCGCCGACTTCGGCAATCGCCTGGGCGAAGGCTTCATTGCCCGTCAGGGGAAAAATCACACGCATCTGATCACGCCTCTGCTCCCCGCCGCCCTCTGTAGAAGCGCAGCAACTGCGCATTGAGGGCGACGATGACTGTGCTCACCGACATCAGCGCGGCCGCCACCGCCGGCGTCATCAGAAAGCCGGTGCCGAACGTGATCCCCGCCGCCATCGGGATCGCGACCGTGTTGTAGCCGGTTGCCCACAGAAGGTTCTGCACCATCTTGCGATAGGTGGCTCGCGACAGGCCGATGATGGCCACGACGTCGCTCGGGTCGCTGCGCACCAGGACGATGTCTGCGGATTCCACCGCCACGTCGGTTCCCGCGCCGATCGCGATGCCGAGATCAGCGACCACCAGCGCGGGGGCGTCGTTCACGCCGTCGCCCACCATCGCGACTGCAAGGCCGCGCGATTGCAGCTCCTCGATCTTCTCCGACTTCTCGTTGGGCAGAACCTCCGCGAAATATTCCGTGATGCCCAGTTCTTCCGAAACCGCCTGGGCGACGCCGCGCGCGTCACCGGTGAGCATGATCGAGTCAATGCCGAGCGATTTGAGCTCGGTGATCGCCTGCTTCGATTCCGGTCGCACGATGTCGGCGAGCGCGAACAGAGCGCGTGGCGCGCCGCCGCGCACCAGGACGACAACGGTTTTACCCTGATTCTCGAGCTTCTTTAGACGTGGATGGGAGATTTCCTTGCTGGTGCGAGAGAGATGACCGGGGCTGACGATGCGGATATCTTCTCCATCGACATTCGCCACGATCCCTTCGCCGGTGATGTTGCGCACCTCGCTCGCCTTCGGCCAGCTGAGGCCTCGATCCTTCGCTTCCGCGACGATGCCGTGCGCAATCGGATGTTCGGACTGGCTTTCAGCCGCCGCTGCGAACGCGAGCTCCAAATTTTCATCCCCTTCGCCGATCAGAACGATGTCGCTGACTCCGAACCGGCCCTCAGTCAGGGTGCCCGTCTTGTCGAACACGACTGCGTTGAGATTGCGGGCACGCTCGAACGCGGCGCGGTCGCGGATGAGGAGGCCATTGCCGGCGCTGAGCGATGTGCTGACCGCAACTACCAGCGGCACGGCGAGCCCGAGAGCGTGAGGGCAAGCAACCACCATCACCGTCACCATTCGCTCGATGGCGAAGCTGGTTGTCTGGCCGAGCAGCAGCCAGACAACTAGCGTGCCGATGCCGACCACGAGCGCGATATAGGTGAGCCAGGCGGCGGCGCGGTTGGCGAGGTCCTGGGTACGCGACCGGGTCGCCTGTGCCTTCCTCACCAGGTCAATGACCTGAGCGAGATAGGTCTTGTCGCCGGTGGCGGTCACCTCGATCGTAACGGCCCCGGCGCCGTTGATGGCACCGCCGATCGCCGCTTCGCCGACACCCTTGGAGACCGGTTTGGACTCGCCCGTCAACATCGCTTCATTGAACCCGGAGACGCCCTCGATAATCACGCCGTCGACCGGCACCTTGGCGCCGGGACGCACAAGCACGCGGTCGCCGGGCGCGAGCGCCGCTATGGGGACGTCGTGGGTGGAGCCGTTGGCGTCGATGCGGGTCGCCACATCCGGCAAGAGGCGTACCAATTCCTCTAGCGCTCTCGAAGCACCCATGACCGAGCGCATCTCGATCCAGTGGCCGAGCAGCATGATGCCGATCAGCGTAACCAGCTCCCAATAGAAAGCTTCGCCCGGGAAGCCGAAGGTGACGGCCGCGGAGAAGAAATAGGCGGCCGAGATCGCTAGCGCGATCAGGGTCATCATACCGGGCTGCTTCTTGCGCAGCTCGGAGACGAAGCCCGTCAGGAACGGCCAGCCGCCATAGACATAGACGATGGTGGAGAGCGCGAAGAGCAAAAGCTCATCGCCGGGAAAGACGATGGTCCCGGCAAGGCCGAGCCAATGCTGAATCATTGGCGACAAGAGCAGCACGGGCGGCGTCAGGACTAAAGTCACCCAAAAGCGACGCCGGTAATCGGCGATCATCGCGCCATGATCGTGGCCGCCGGCATGATCGGCATGGGTAGAACCGGATGCTTGGACAAGAGCGGCCCCAGTCCCAACCGCATCCGTTTCACGCTGATGATGATGGTGGTGTGCGCCAGGCTGATTCATCCTTTGGTCCTTCTTGTGAGCTGGATGGCCATCGGCGCGCCGGTGGTCAGAAGTATATTGCGCGCCCACCGCATGCCCCCGGTGTGGTGCAGTGCCTTCATCAGGAGTGCACGCGTCCCAGGCGCGGAATGAACCCGGGAACGCGGCGCCTGTAGCTCTCATAGTCAGCGCCGAAGGTTGCGATCGCATCGCCTTCTTCGCTACGGGCGAGACGCACATACATGACGACCAACACGGGAAACATGAGGAGCGTCAGCAGCGTCGGCCATTGCAGCAGGAACCCGAACATCACGAGGATGAAGCCGAGATATTGCGGATGACGGGCCCAGCCATAGACGCCCGTCGTCGCCAGTACGCCGTCGCGCTGGGCGGCGTAGAGCGTATTCCAGGCCGACGCGATCAGGGTGAAGCCGCCACCGATAAACACGAAGCTGAGCAGATGAAAGGGACCGAAATGCGGATTTTGGCGCCAGCCGAACAGCTCTTCGAGAAGATGGCCGGCATCGTGCGTGAACCAATCGAAGCCCGGGTAGCGGCTCTGTAACCAGCCTGAGAGTAGATAGATGGTGAGCGGAAACCCGTACATCTCGGTGAACAGCGCGATGATGAACGCGCTAAACGCACCGAACGAACGCCAATCCCGCTTGGTCTGTGGCTTGAAGAAGCTGAACGCAAACAAGATGAACACGGCCGAGTTAACCAGCGCAAGGCCCCAAAGGCCATAGCCATAATCGGCGTGCGTCATCTCGGCGCCCCTTCGGTGCGTTCGTTGGAATTGGCCGGCAGGCCGGTCTGCGCCTGTGTGGGTTCATCGCCGCCATGGTGATGACCGCCATGACCGCGGTGCATGAACAGATGCATGAGCGGACAAGCGAGAAGGATCAGATAGGGCAGCGCACCGAAGAAGTGCGCGGTATGCTCGGCAATCAGAAAAAAGCCGGCGACCAGGAGGAATCCAATCAGGACCATTCTCCCACGCTTGCGTAATCGATGGTCGTGACCATCCATATGCCGCCCCTCTTCTAACCGATGTCCTGCAAGCGTAGATCGGAGCCCGAGAGCAAGGTATAAGTAGAGACCGCAGTCCAAAGCGGGCGACCGGCGTAGGCGCGGAACAGCCTAACTAGCTGTCGCTGCCATTTTCACGCCATCAACCAAAAGTGAGGCTGGAAGGCTTTCCTGCGGCTTTTGCGTATCGTCGCGGGCGGAAGAATAACCATCGTCCCCACGGCCATTCCGGGACGACCGTGCTTGAGCGCAAGGCTCGATCGATCTTGCGGCGTGGACTGCCTCCGATAGTATGGGCATCAATCCCCGCAGCCCCTCATCGGCCGTTGGCTCTTGTCGAGTCCGGCCTTCGCCGCCAGACCAGCGGCAGCGCAATGAGGAGAAGCATCGACATCCAGCCGATGCCGAGCAGAATCCGCGACTGCTCTCCCGGCTCGGCCAAGGCGATCGCAATCGGTGCAAGGGCCTGACCGATGCTGGCCGCAGCATGCTGGAGCCCAAGTTTCCAGCCGGAGGGCAGCGCGGAACCGCCGATCCAGAAGCTCGTGACGAGACGAATGCTCGCCGAGCTCCAGCCAGCTGCGACAATGAGGCCGGCGATCCCGACCATGGACGATCCGTAGGGAAAGACGAACAGGGCGGCGGCGAGAAGCGCAAGCGTGAAGCATGCGAGCAATCTCGGCGCGGTCACCAGCCAGGAGACCCTGGTGTGGAACAGCTGCGCCGCCAACATGGCAAACCCGCAAAGACTGAGCATCCATGCAATCGTCTCCCGGTTTAGGCTTGTTTCGGCCCGGGTCACCAACAGGCTGACATGGATGGCAGCAAGCCCTCCGCCGCCAAGGACCGTGACAAGCAGAAGGATGAGGGTGGTCGGAAGCGACGCTGCTTCGCGATCATCGCCCCTCGACCCTGCGCCGCCGCTCGCCGGCAGACGCACGAACATCATGAAGAGCGCGATCATCGCGACGAGAGCCGCCAGCATCAGGAGTGGTGCTCGGGGAAAGACCGCCCTGGAGGCCTCGGCGAGCAGTGGAGCGGACATATCTCCCAGGAACACGAAGGCGGTGAGCCAGGTGAAGTGTATCGCCCGATTGCTCCGCCCGCCGGCGGCAAAGCTCGTGGCAAGCAACGCGAGCGGTATTATCGCGGCCGCAGACATGCCGGCGAGCATGCGCAACAGATAGAGTACCGGAAGCGCCACGACCCCGACCGGCGCCAGCGCAAACACCAGAACGACGAGCGCAGCGCGCAAGACGACCCGATAGTCCACGCGGTCCGCGAGCCAACCCCACAGCGGCGCAAAGAGCAACGCCGCTAGGGGATGCACCGCACTCAGGCTCGCGACATGGAAGTCATGGGCGCGCAGCGATAGGGGCGACTGTCCATCGTCGACAAGCGACGGCAGGAACGCGAGCATGGCCGTCTGACCCGCGGACGCAGCCGCCACCGCGAACAGCAACAATATGGACGAGCGGGACCGCTTCCCATTCTCGCCGTCCCCATCCGCCAGGGGATTCGGCCCACTACGTGATCCTGCTGACGCCGCGTCGTGGCTCACCACCACAATCGCAGGCCGACCACCACGCGGCGCTCGGTCACAAGCTCGCGATTCGCACGCCGGAAGTCGGCGGTCCCGCCGAGAGCGCATTCCCAGACAAAGCCGACATGGGGCGCGAGCTTGCGGGAGAATTCGTAACGCAGCCGCTCGCCAGCCCCTGGACGAAACGACGCCGCGCGATCGGTAGGCTGTGAAACGGAGGCATGACTGGTGCTTTCGCCATGGATGGTCAGGCCAGATCGAGGACGATTCGCCCCTCGATGTCGCCATGGTGCATGCGCGCGAAGACATCGTTGATGTTCTCCAGCTTTTCGGTGTGCACCGTCGCGTGGACCTTGCCTTCACCGGCAAATTCTAGCGCTTCGAGAAGGTCGAGCCGGGTGCCGACGATCGAGCCGCGCACGGTGATGCCGTTGAGCACGGTGTCGAAGATGGACAGCGGAAAATCGCCCGGCGGCAGGCCGTTGAGCGCCACCGTTCCGCCGCGCCTGACCATGCCCAGCGCCTGCTGGAAGGCCGTGGGTGAGACCGCGGTGACGAGGACGCCCTGCGCCCCGCCGATCGCTTTCTTGATGGCGACCGAAGGATCCTCATCACGCGCATTGACGGTCAGTGCGGCACCAAGGCGCGTCGCAAGATCGAGCTTGCGATCATCGATGTCGACCGCCGCGACGTTGAAGCCCATCGCGCGGGCATATTGCACTGCCATGTGCCCGAGCCCGCCGATCCCCGAGACCACCACCCATTCGCCAGGCTTCGTCTCGGTGGCCTTCAGTCCCTTATAGACCGTGACGCCCGCGCAAAGGATCGGCGCGATGTCGATGAAGCCGACATTGTCGGGAAGATGCCCGACATAGTTGGGATCGGCGAGGACATATTCCGCGAAGCTGCCATTGACCGAATAGCCGGTATTCTGCTGGAGTTCGCACAGGGTTTCCCAGCCGCCCAGGCAATGCACGCAATGACCGCAGGCGGTGTAGAGCCAGGGAACGCCGACCCGGTCACCTTCCTTGACGTGCGTGACGCCCGATCCGACGGCGGCGATATGGCCGACGCCTTCATGGCCCGGAATGAACGGCGGGTTGGGCTTCACCGGCCAATCACCTTCGGTCGCGTGCAGGTCGGTGTGGCAGACCCCGGTCGCTGCGATCTTGACGAGGATCTGGCCGGGGCCGACCTCGGGGATCGGCGCCTCTTCGATGACCAGCGGCGCGCCAAATTCGCGGACGACGGCCGCCTTCATGGTTTTCGCCATGTCTGCTTTTCCTTCTATGAGAGTGTCAGAACAGACCGAGCGCGTGCTCGTCATAGGAGACGAGCAGGTTCTTGGTCTGCTGGTAATGATCGAGCATCATCTTGTGGTTCTCGCGCCCGAACCCCGACGCCTTGTAGCCTCCGAACGCGGCATGGGCGGGATACTGATGATAGCAGTTGGTCCAGACCCGGCCGGCCTGGATCGCGCGGCCGAGCCGGTAGGCAGTATTGCCGTTGCGGGTCCAGACGCCCGCGCCGAGGCCATAGGCCGTGTCATTGGCGAGCGTGATCGCCTCCTCGACCGTCTTGAACCGAGTGACCGACAGGACCGGTCCGAAGATTTCCTCCTGGAAGATCCGCATGCGGTTATCGCCGACGAACACGGTCGGCTGCACGAAATAGCCGTGGTCGAGTTCGCCGCCAGGAAGCGCGCGGGCACCGCCGGTCAGGCATTGCGCGCCTTCGGCCTTGCCGATCTCGATATAGCCGAGGATCTTGTGGAGCTGGTCTTCGGACGCCTGGGCGCCGACCTGGACCAAAGGATCGAGCGGGTTGCCCTGCCGGATCGCGGCGACGCGCGCCACGGCACGCTCCATGAAGCGGTCGAAGATCGATTCATGGACCAGTGCCCGCGAGGGACAGGTGCAAACCTCGCCCTTGTTGAAGGCGAAGAGCGTGAAACCTTCGAGCGCCTTGTCGAAGAAGGCATCCTCCTCGTCGAGCACGTCGGCCATGAAGATGTTGGGCGATTTGCCGCCAAGCTCCATCGTCTGCGAGATGAGATGGTCGGCGGCGGCACGCATGATCTGCTTGCCGGTGACGGTCTCCCCCGTGAAGGAGACTTTGGCAATGCGGGGATTGGCGGCGATCGCCTGGCCGACGGTCCGCCCGGGGCCGGTCACGACGTTGAGCACGCCCGGCGGCAGAATATCGGCGGTGAGCTCGGCGAGCATCATCAGCGTGAGGGGTGTCTGAGAGGCGGGTTTGATGACCGTGCAGTTGCCCGCGGCCAGCGCAGGCGCGATCTTCCAAGCTGCCATCAGCAACGGGAAATTCCACGGGATGATCTGCCCGACGACGCCAAGCGGCTCGCGGAAATGATAGGCGATGGTGTCGTGATCTATCGACGAGATCGCGCCCTCCTCCGCCCGGATGCAGCCGGCGAAGTAGCGAAAATGATCAATCGCGAGGGGCACATCGGCGGCGCGCGTCTCGCGGATCGGCTTGCCGTTGTCGATCGTCTCGGCCAGCGCCAGAAGCTCCAGATTGTCTTCGAGACGATCGGCGATCCGGTTGAGCAGACGCGCTCGCTCGGCTAGCGAGACCCTCGCCCATCCATCCTTGGCGGCGTAAGCTGCATCGAGAGCGCGCTCGACATCATCCGGGGTCGAGAGGGCGAACTCGGCGATCAGGGCACCGTTGATCGGGCTCGTGTCCGCGAAATATTCGCCCGTGGCGGGAGCGCTCCAGCGGCCGCCGATAAAATTGTCATAGCGGTGCCGGAACGATGGTGCCGCGTTGATGGTCCCGATCGCTTTCTCGTACATCGCCTGTTCTCCATCTCCATTGATGTATGATGGAGTAAGCCCTCTGGTGGGCGGGCCTATAAGTATGTTCCGCAGGCAATCGCTGAGCAGCGCTGTCACCAATCGAGGATCAAACACGACAGAAGAACCGATGATTTTTCATCAACCTTCGGTCTGAATATGTAAGTTACGAATCCGCTTGCATCGGACTGGTATGCGGGCGATTTTGCGGAATTGAAGCGTCCCGGGTTTTCCGGAGGCGGTTTCATTTGAGTCATGCGACCATATCG
>VFQO010001473.1_pt1 | contig 17859 bp, 18 predicted proteins | sample 3512331 | NCBI WGS metagenome assembly VFQO01 (sample SAMN10412371, study PRJNA504923) | tailings metagenome | isolation source: Replicate 3 from Balatoc abandoned mine | place: Philippines: Itogon, Benguet | collected 2017-08-28
TTCGTAGGAATACATGAACTACCTTCTAGTAGTCCAAGTTTTCGTCCGCACCCCCGGTGTATCACGCGACTGCTGAATTTTTCGGCAGGAGCAAAAGAGGTGATCACCATGGACATGATTGGCAAGGTCAGGCGCATGAAGATGCGCGACGGGGTCTCGATCAGTGAGATCGCGAGGAAGACGGGTTTGTCGAGGAACACCGTCAAGAAGTGGCTGAAGGCGCCGGCGGCGATGGAGCCGCGGTATGAGCGGGCACAGAAGGTGGGCAAGCTCTCGGCGTTCGAGGCGACGCTGGTGGCGGCGCTCAAGACGGACGCCCACCGAGCGCGGGATCAGCGGCGCACGGCACGTGCGCTGTTTGTGCAGATCCAGGCGCAGGGCTACCGGGGCGGCTACAGCGCGGTGACGGACTTCATTCGGGCGTGGCGGCTGGACTCGGGCAAGGACACCACGAAGGCGTTTGTGTCGCTGAGCTTCGAGCTGGGCGAGGCGTTCCAGTTTGACTGGAGCGAGGAAGGCATCGTGGTGGGCGGGGTGTACCACCAGGCGCAGGTGGCGCACCTGAAGCTGTGCGCCTCCAGGGCGTTCTGGCTGGTGGCGTACCCCAGCCAGGGGCACGAGATGCTGTTCGATGCTCACACCCGCTCGTTTGCAGCGCTGGGTGGCGTGGCCCGCCGGGGCATCTACGACAACATGAAGACGGCGGTGGACAAGGTCAAGAAGGGCAAGGGCCGGGTGGTCAATGCCCGGTTTGCTGCGATGTGCAGCCACTACCTGTTCGATGCGGACTTCTGCAACGTGGCCTCGGGCTGGGAGAAGGGGGTGGTGGAGAAGAACGTGCAGGACAGCCGGCGGCGGGTATGGCTGGAGGCACGCGAGCGCAAATTCACGAGCTTTGCTGAGCTCAATGCTTGGTTGGCCGAGCGCTGCAAGGCGGTGTGGGCGGACACGCCCCACCCGGAACATCGCGAGCTGAGCATCGCCGATGTGCTGCAGGCCGAGCGCGAGCACCTCATGGGCATGCCGGCGTCGTTTGACGGCTACGTGGAGCGCCCCGCGCGGGTCAGCAGCACTTGCTTGGTGACGGTGGCGCGCAACCGCTACTCGGTGCCCTGCGAGTGGGCCGGGCACATGGTCAGTACGCGGCTGTACCCCGGCCGGGTGGACGTGGTAGCGGGAGACACGCTGGTGGCCAGCCGTGAGCGGGTATTGAGTCGTGGGCAGACGGTGTTCGACTGGCAGCACTACATCGAGCTGGTGCAGCGCAAGCCCGGAGCGCTGAGGAACGGCGCCCCGTTTGCCGACATGCCCCGCCCGCTGGCACAACTGCGCCACGCCCTCATGCGTCACGAGGGCGGTGACCGGGTGCTCTCGGAGGTGCTGGCGCTGGTGCCCACGGCGGGGCTGGACGCGTTGCTGGTGGCGGTGGAGCTGGTGCTTGAGCACGCCACCCCCAGCGGACACATCAGCGTGGAGCACGTGCGCAACGTGCTGGCGCGCCTGAGCGATCCACAGCGCCCGCCACCGGCTGACACCGCTTTGGCGCTGCGCGAGGCACCGCGTGCTGACACCCACCGCTACGACCGGCTGCGTGATGCCGACGACCAGGAGGCCCGCCATGCGTACTGAGATTGCAAGCGAGCTCAAGAGCCTGCGGCTGTACGGCATGGCCAGTGCCTGGGGTGACCTGCTGGGGCAAGGGGAGACGGCCGCGCTGCAGAGCGCGCGCTGGTTGCTGGAGCATCTGTTGCAGGCCGAGGGGGTGGACCGGGCGATGCGCTCGGTGTCGTACCAGATGAAGGCGGCGCGCTTCCCCATGCACCGGGATCTGGCCGGCTTTGACTTCGGGGCATCGGCGGTGGAGCAACCGCTGGTCACTCAACTGGCCAACCTGGCGTTCACCGACGAGGCTCACAACGTGGTACTGATCGGCGGGCCAGGAACCGGCAAGACGCACCTGGCCAGCGCACTGGGCATTGCCGCCATCACCCAGCACGGCAAACGGGTGCGCTTCTACTCCACGGTCGATCTGGTCAATGCGCTGGAGCAGGAGAAAGCCCAGGGGCGTGCGGGGCGCATCGCTTCCAGCCTGCTGCATGTGGACCTGCTCATCCTCGATGAGTTGGGCTATCTGCCGTTCAGCCAGGCTGGCGGGGCGCTGCTGTTCCACCTGCTCAGCCGGTTGTACGAGCACACCAGCGTGATGATCACGACCAACCTGGCGTTTGCCGAATGGTCCAGCGTGTTTGGTGACGCGAAGATGACCACCGCACTGCTGGACCGCCTCACGCACCACTGCCACATTGTGGAGACAGGCAACGAGTCCTATCGGTTCCGCCACAGCTCCAGCCAAGTCAAGGCAAAGGGCAAGGCACGCGAGCAGGCAAAAGCCAAGGGGCAAGCGGCACAGGCAACTGAGCCAGAGCCATTCTGAAGGCCGCCACCGCCAGCAAGCCGCTACGGGCTACGCCCTGCGCGGCTTGCTGGCGGCAATCCACGTATGAGCGAGAAGGAGATTCAAGAAACAGCTTTGACCGTATAGTTATCCCCAGCCGGGGATCAAAAACCCCGGTGCAGGCCCCTGGTCAAAATTCAATCGGCACGCCTGGTCAATTTTGAATCGGCGCCAACAGGCGAGGAGGCTGCATGGGTCTCGACTCCACTCGCCGAGCTGGACAGGATGAACAGTCCGGAAGCCACCGAGGGCGTCCGCGCATTCATCGATAAGCGAGCACCTTCATGGCGGACTTGATGGACAGGCACCCGCCGGCGGGTGCGGTTTTCCAGGCAGAACCCAAGTAACCAATCTTCGTAAGCGCATGAACACATCACAGGAATACGACAGCGTCGAGAGCGTAGATGCACTGGTCGATCGCATCGCCGGTGAGAACTGTATCCCCGGCTGGGTTCGCCACGAGCGGCCGCTGATGTGGGCGCGGCCACGCTCGTCGTTCGCGCCGACGCACTGGCAGTACGCCCGCATCAAGCCTGCGCTGGTCGCGGCGGGCCGCGTGATCGGCACCGATCAGGCCGAGCGCCGCAACTTCATCCTGCGTAACCCGATCGAGGGCAACGATTTCGGAACCACCCGCACGCTCGTCGGCGCGTACCAGTCCATCCTGCCCGGCGAGCGCGCCCGGTCCCACCGTCACTCGCCGCACGCCCTTCGCGTGATCCTGGAATCGCGCGGCTCGTACTCTGTGGTGAACGGCTGCAAGCACCCGATGGAATCCGGCGACATCGTGCTGACACCGGGTGGCTGCTGGCATGGCCACGGCCACGAGGGTTCACAGCAGGCCTACTGGTTCGACTGCCTCGACATCCCGCTCGTGCACCTGCTCGAACCGATGTTGAGCGATGAGCATCCGCAGGGCTGGGAGGCGCAAGTCGTGGAGGAGCCGTCATCGCCCATGCGCTTTGCCTGGGCTGATACGGTACAGGCGCTCGATGCACAGGTTGCGCGAGAGGCGGCCGAAGACGGTCGCCTGTTCGGCACCACCATCGAATTGCCAGCGCCCTCTATGCCGACGATTGGCATCAAGGTGCACCGGCTTCCGGCGGACTTCGAAGGCCGGCCGTACCGTCACTACGCCAGCTCGATATTCGTCGTGCTGCAGGGCAGCGGCAGCAGCCAGGTAGGCGACGCCACTTTCGCCTGGGCATTCGGCGACGTCATCGCCGCGCCGATGGGCGTCTTCTTGCGTCACGCAGCGTCGCAGGAAGCCGTCCTGGTGGAACTCACCGACGAGAAGCTGATTCGCCATTGCGCGTACTACCGTTTGGAGGAGCTTTGATGGCGCACGCCCTGCCCGTGGTGATCGTCGGAGGCGGTATCGGTGGCGTCGCGACTGCGGTCGCGCTCGGCCGCCAGGGGCGGCGCGTGATGCTGCTGGAGCAGGCGGACCAAATCGGGGCCATCGGCTACGGCGTGCAGATCGGCCCCAACGTGCTGCCCATGCTGGAGCGGCTGGGCGTCGGCGCGGCCACGCTGGAGAAGGCCTACTTGCCCAGCGAAATCCGGTGGAACGAACTGGGGACCGGCCGGCTGCTGGCCGAGATCCCGCTGCGCACCGATGCATTCGCGCGCCGGTACGGCGGTTCTAGGTACATCGCGATCCATCGTGTCGACCTGCACGAACTGCTGCTGGCGGCATGCCGTCAGCTGCCGAGCGTGGAACTGAACCAGTCCACCACCGTCCTCGGGTACCGACAGGACGGTCAACGCGTCATCGTAGTCGCTGCCGACGGCCGCGAGATTGAGGCCACGGCCGTGATCGCTGCCGACGGGCTGCGCTCACGTACGCGGGCGCAGATGCATCCTAGTGACCTGCCGCGCGATACCGGTTACGTGGCTCATCGCGCCATCTTGCCGATGGATCAGGCACCGGAACTGGCGAAGCGTCGGGATGGCGTGACGATGTGGAGCGGGCCTGGCTTCCACGTCATCTACTACCCGCTGCGCAACCGCACCGAGCTCAATATCGTGCTGGTGGTGCGCGTACCGCCGGGGATGGAAACCGACGGGCCTGCCTACCGCGATCATCTGGCCGAGATCATGGCGTCCGCGCAGCCGGAACCGCGCGAGCTGATCGCCCGCGTGAACCTGGAGCGGCGGTGGTCGATCGCCGACCGCAATCCGATCCGTCGCTGGGCCGATGGACGTGTCACGCTGCTGGGCGATGCCGCGCATGCGACGCTGCAGTCAGTGGCGCAGGGCGCGGGGATGGCTATCGAGGACGCCGCCACTCTGGCGCACATCCTCGAGCAGGAAGGCAACGACTACGCGGGCGCCTTCCAGCGGCTGCAGCGCGAGCGCTTCCTTCGCACGGCACGCGTGCAGCTCGAGTCGCGCGCCCTGTGGGAGGTCTACCACTGCGACGGCCTGGACGCCGAACTGCGCGCCTGCCAGTGGGGCGAGCGCGGCCCCGAGGATTTCTACCGTTTCCTCGACTGGCTGTGGACGCCGCAAGCTCTCTGAACAAACGTAACCACCCGATCCATGAAACTCTGCCGCTTCAACCAGAACCGTCTCGGCGTCGTCGAGGGCAACGTCATCCTCGACGTCACGGCCGCTCTAGAGGCTATCCCGGCCGCGCGCTGGCCGGCCCTGTCCGGCGATCCACTGCTCCTGCACCTTGAGGCGATCGTGGCGGCCGCCCACGAGCTGCGCCCGCGCGCAGCGCACCATGCTCTTGGCAAGGTAACGCTGCACAGCCCGATCACGCAGCCGACCAAGATCATGGCCGCACCCGCCAACTACAGGCTGCACGTGCTCCACGACACCAAGGATCCCGGCGTCGACCATGGCGTCCACGCCAAGGCGCTGGAAGGCGTGGATCGGCCGGTCGACAAGTACGGCCTGTTCCTGAAGGCAGGCTCCAGCATCGCTGGCGCGCACGAAGGAGTCGAAATCGTGTTCCCGGACCGCCGCACCGACCATGAACTGGAGCTGGCCGTGGTGATTGGCAAGCCGGGCCGCGAGATCCCCCGGGCCCACGCGATGGAGCACGTCGCCGGCTACATGCTGGGGCTGGACATGACGGTGCGTGGCGTCGAGGAGCGCAGCTACCGCAAGTCCCCCGATAGCTACACGGTGCTGGGTCCGGCGCTCGTCACCGCCGACGAAATCGCCGATCCGCACGCGCTCACAATGTCGCTATGGGTCAACGGCGAGCGGCGCCAGCACTCGTCCACCGGTTCGATGACCGTGGACATCCCCGACCTGATCGAGTTCGCCTCGCGTGTCTACACGCTGCACCCGGGCGACGTGATCCTGACGGGCACGCCTGAAGGGGTCAGCCCCGTGGTGCCGGGGGACACGGTGCGTGTCGCGTGCGAAGGCATTGGGGAGATGACGTTCCGCGTCCGGGGCCGCGAGCCACGGCCTTAATCCCCGGGACTATAGAAGCGCCGCGCAGTTGCGCCGGGCCATCCCCAACTCGGGCAGCAACTTGTCCACCACCTCTTCGCGACTCATGCGGCTCGTGGAGACCAACAGGCTGAGGGCGGCGATCAATTCGCCGCAGCCGGTCCGGATCGGCACGGCGATGGAGCGCAAGCCGATTTCGAGTTCTTCGTTGCAGATCGAGTAGCCTTGGCTGCGGGCGCGCTCGATCTCCTGCTGGATGTCGCGCAAACCGGTGCGGGGGTATGGCGTGAGGGCGGGGCGCGTCATGCGGTTCAGGAGGAACTTGACTTCCTCCTTGGGGCGACCCGACAGCAGCACACGGCCGGTGGCGCTGCAGTAGGCCGAGAGCTTCTTCGCCAGCCTGGAGGCCGAGCTCATCGAGCGCCACAGCTTCGAATCCAAGGCTCAGGCCCGCATGGCCGTCTTCACCTGGATTGAGGGTTGGTACAACCCCAGGCGCCGCCACAGCGGACTGGGCTACCTCTCACCCCTGAACTTTGAAAGGAGCCAGCAGACTCGCTTCAATGCCCCCGAGCATGACCCGCAGCATGCTGACGGGACACCCCAGATGGTTTGAGAATCAAACCGGAAACCGTCCACCGGACCGGGTCAACTCCAGCCTCGTACTCAGGACGCGGTTAGTTTTGCGACCGGTTGGAAACAACATCAGCGGCAAAGCCTCAGTTCATTGAACTAGCCACCTCTGCTCGGGAGCGAGAAGGGGTATATGTTGTAGAGCGTCTTGCGGTGAACTGAGTAACGAGTCTTGCCCTAGAAGATCATGACAGTTGAGATTCGAATGTACGCCGTGCGACCTCAAGCTCAGGAAGCAACTTGTTCACCATGTCGTCCAGTGACATGCGCGATGTCGTAACCGATAGACTGATTGCAGCGACCAATTCACCACTCCCATTGCGTACAGGTACCGCAATCGATCGCAAACCCAACTCTAACTCTTGATCATTGACAGAGAAGCCGTACTTTCGAATCCAGCGTATGTCTTCAAGGATCGCTTCCGGCTCGGTCTTGGTGTGGGGTGTGAGTGCTGGTCTTGCCATACGCCCAAGCCGGTAGGTGATCTCCACATCACTGAGAGAGGACATCAGTACCCGTCCTGTGGCCGAGCAGTAGGCTGGCAGGCGCGCGCCAATCCCTAGCCCAAATGAAAGACTTCTCCGTCGCGTTGAACGAGCTACGAAAACGACGAACTGCGAGTCCAGCACGGCCAGCGATGCTGACTCGCGGGCCCGCTCACTGGTGAACTCGAGAATAGGCTGGGCGACCTTGGTGAGCGGAGTGGAGTGCACGTAGGCGTGCACGAGCCGCAATGTTCGCGGCTCTAGAGAGAACATTCGTCCATCGCAGCGCGCGTAACCCAGCTTCACCAGGGTCAGCAAAAGGCGGCGTGTGGACGCATTCGAGTGGCCGGTGATTTCTGCCGCCTGGCTCAGCGTCATGGGCGCGTTGCTCACCCCGAAGGCCTCGATCAGCAACAGACCTTTCTCTAGGCCCATCACGTATTCCTTATCGACGCCGTCGCGCACTTCACTGTCCATGCGGTCCTGCCTTTCCGTTTGCTTTTGTTCGGTATGCGAAAACTTTACCGGATTTCGTTGACCTCGTGAAAGCCGAAAAATATAGTTGGGTTCACTGAACGACAAATGGTTCGGTATTCGAACCACCAATGCCATGAATGCCCCTCATCCCGCCAGCACCCCGGAGACCGCTCCGCTGCGGTTCTGGCCGTCTCCCGCGCTCACGCGCATCCCCTATCGCGTGTACCAAGACGAGGATTTGGCCACTGCTGAGCAGCAGCGCATCTTCGAGGGTGCAACCTGGAACTACCTGTGCTTGGAAGCCGAACTGCCCCAGGCCGGGGACTTCCGCACGACATTCCTAGGGCGTATGCCAGTCGTGGTGGCGCGAGATGCCGACGGGGAGATCTATTCGTTCGAGAACCGTTGTTCACACCGCGGCGCACTCATCGTGCTGGAAGACAGTGGCAACGCCACTGACTTCCAGTGCGTCTATCACGCGTGGCGCTACGACCGCCAAGGTAACCTCAAGGGCATCGCTTTCCAGAACGGCGTCAACGGCCAGGGGGGCATGGACCCGTCCTTCTGCATGAAGCGCCACAGCCCGCGCAAGCTTCGCACAGCCGTCTACTGCGGTCTGGTTTTCGGTAGCGCCAGTGAAGACGTGCCCGACCTCGAGGAATACCTCGGCCCCGATATCGCGCGCGGTATCGCCCGTGTGCTGCGCAAGCCGGTGGAGGTGCTCGGCCGCTTCAAGCAGGCTCTGCCCAACAATTGGAAGCTCTACGTGGAAAACGTGCGCGACACTTACCACGCAAGCCTACTGCACGTTTTCTTCACGACCTTTCGTCTCAACCGGCTCTCGCAGAAAGGTGGTGTGATCGTCAGCGAATGCGGCGGTAACCACATCAGCTTCTCCGCCATCGACCCAAGCAGCGACAAGGGGCAGGACTACGACAAGGAAGAACTGCGATCCGAGAAGGACGACTTCCGTCTGGCCGACACCAGCCTGCTCAAGGGCGTGGACGAGTTCGGCGACGGCGTGACGCTGCAGATCCTCTCGGTGTTCCCGGGCTTCGTGCTCGCGCAGATCCAGAACACCATCGCCGTGCGCCAGGTGCTGCCCGAAGGTGTGGACAGCACCGCGCTCAACTGGACCTATCTCGGCTTCGCCGATGACACCCCCGAGCTGCGCACCATGCGCCACAAGCAGAGCAACCTGATCGGGCCGGCGGGCTTCGTCTCGATGGAAGACGGCGCGGTGGGCGGCTTCGTGCAACGCGGCATTGCCACCGCGCAAGACGACAACGCCGTGGTGGAAATGGGTGGCGAGAGCGTGCACACGCAGACCAGCCGCACCACCGAAGCCTCGGTGCGTGGCTTCTGGAAGGCTTACCGCGCCCACATGGAAGATCCTTCGGCATGAGCGCGGTCATGAACAACACCATCGACACGCAAGCCGTGATGCAACTGAACGCGCACTACGCGCGCTGCATCGACAACGACCACCTGGAAGACTGGCCCGGCTTCTTCACCGAGGACTGCCTCTACCGCGTCACCACCGAGGACAACCACCGCCAGGGCCTGTCGGCTGCGCTGATCTACGCCGACTCGCGCGCCATGCTCGGCGATCGAATCCTCTCGCTGCGCCGGGCCAACGTGTACGAACGCCAGCGCTACCGGCACCTGCTCGGCATGCCGGCCCTGCTCGACGAAACGCCCCAGGGCCGCCATTGCGAAACACCGTTCCTCGTGATTCGAACCATGCGCACCGGCGAAACCAGCGTGTTCGCCACCGGGCGCTACCTTGATCGACTCATCATCGACGCCGACGGCCGGTTGCGCATCGCGCAGCGCGACGTTGTGTGCGACAGCCATACCATTGACACGCTGCTGGCGATTCCGCTGTGAGTAAGTCATATCGCATTGAGGTGATCGGGCTCGAAGAGCCCGTTGTGTGCACCGCGGACCAGTCGGTGCTCGAGGCGGTGCGCCAAGCGGGATGGGAGTTGCCCTATTCCTGCAATGCCGGCCTTTGCGCCAGTTGCAAAGGCCGTGTGCTGTCGGGCCGCGTTGCCTCAGGCCGCGCCGGCGACCACGCACTCAGTGATTCGGAGCGTGCGCAAGGGATGGCCCTGTTCTGCCAGGCCCGTCCCTTGAGCGACCTGGTAATCGAGCCGCGCACGCTCACGCGCATCGATCCGCTGGCGCGCCGCCGCGTGGCCGCGCGCGTGATGCGGTTGGACTGGATAGCCCGCGACGTGGTGCGTATGAAACTACGGTTCCCAGCCGGGGAGAAGGTGCGCTTCCAGGCTGGTCAGTACCTTCAAGTGCTACTGCCTGGTGGCGAGCGCCGTAGCTACTCCATGGCCAACCCACCACAGCAGAATGATGGTGCAGAACTGCACATTCGTGTGCTGCCCGACGGCGCGTTCTCGCAATTCCTCTCCGGTGGTCTCGCCGTGGGCGACACAGTCGAGGTAGAGCTGCCGCACGGCGACTTCCATTGGCGCGAGCAGCACAAGGGACCTGTGGTGATGCTGGCCAGCGGCACCGGCTTCGCCCCCCTTAATTCGATGTTGGAAGACGCATTCCGCCGCGGCCTGCAGCGCGACATCAGCCTCTACTGGGGCGCGCGCACGCCGCGCGACCTGTACCTGCTGGATGTCGCGCGCGGTTGGGCGGCAACCCGCGGCATCCGGTTCGAGCCGGTCATCTCCGAACCCACCGCGGGCGACGGTTGGCAGGGGCGCATCGGTCTCGTGCACGAGGCGGTGCTGGCCGACCACGCCAGCCTGGCGGCGCATGTGGTGTACGCCTGTGGCGCACCGCCCATGGTGGCCGCCGCGCGCCACGATTTCACCGCCTTGCGCGGCCTTTCACCCGACGCCTTTTTTTGCGACGCCTTTGCCGTGGCCACGCGCCCCACAGCCGCCCTCGCCGACTGAACTCACAGGAGACCCACGATGCACGCCAACCCCTACAGCGGAGTTCCCGTCAGCGACTTCGATCCTTACGACAGCGCCGTGCTGGCCAACCCCTACCCGCACTACGAGCGACTGCGCGAGGCGGGCCCGTGGGTGTGGCTGGAGCGCTATGGAGCACTGGCTGTCGCGCGCCATGAGCAGGTCCATGCGGTGCTATCAAGACACGACCTCTTCTGCTCCAGCGCCGGTGTCGGCCTGGCCAACTTCCATACTGAAGCCCCCTGGCGAAAGCCCAGCATCATCCTTGAAGCAGATCCGCCAGACCATGGCCGCACCCGCAAGGTGGTCGCTCGCGTGCTCTCACCCGCTTCCATTGGACGACTGCGTTCGACCTTCGAGGCCGTGGCCGAGCGCATGATCGATGAATTGGTGGAGCGAGGATCCTTTGATATCGCGCGCGAGCTGTGCGAAGCGTTTCCGACCAAGGCCTTTGGCGATGCGGTAGGCCTGCCCGCCGACGGGCGCGAACACCTGCTGCCGTACGGCGACATGGTATTCAACGGCTTCGGTCCGATCAACGAACGCTTTCAGGAGCGCATGAGGACCTCGGGAGAAGCGGTGAGCTGGATCGCCCAGGTGTGCCGTCGTGAAGCGCTCACTACGGACGGCCTGGGCGCACAACTCTATGCCGCCGCCGATGATGGCGAGATCACCCACGAGGAGGCCAGCATGCTGGTCCGCACGCTGCTCTCGGCCGGCCTGGATACCACGGTATTCACGCTCTGCAATGCAATGGTCTGCTTCACAGCACATCCGGCGCAATGGAGCCTTCTGCACGAGAACCCATCGCTGGCACGCCAGGCGCTGGAAGAGGTGCTGCGCTACGACCCGACCTTTCATTCCTTCTATCGCACCACCACGCAGGAAGTGGAAGTCGACGGGATCACGCTTCAGCCACAACAGAAGGTGGCCGTATTCATCGCCTCGGCCAATCGCGACCCGCGCCGCTGGCCAGACGCCGATACCTTCGATATCACCCGCCGGGCCACAGGTCACACTGGTTTTGGCACCGGCATTCATGGTTGTGCTGGTCAGATGATGGCGCGGCTGGAGGGTGAGGTTCTGCTCACCGCGCTGGCGCGTCGCGTAGCGCGAATTCACCGAGAAGGCGAACCCGTCCTGCACTTCAACAACACCGTGCGCGGCCTAAAGTCACTGCGCGTGACGGTAGAGCCTTCCCTCGCAGTTCACTGAGTTTCCAGGCCGCAGAACCAAGGACCTTCCTCATGCCCAGCATCGTTTACGTTCAGCCCGACGGCTCACAACAGACCATCGCTGCCGACGTCGGCAGCACTGTCATGGCCATGGCCGTGGCACACGGCGTTCACGGCATTGTGGCCGAGTGTGGAGGATCGGCCATGTGCGCTACCTGCCACGTCTATGTCGACGAAGACTCACTCGCCGGATTGCCGCCAGTCAGCGAGGTGGAGGACGCCATGCTCGCCAGTGCCGCAAGTGGACGGCGTTACAACAGCCGCCTCAGCTGCCAGATAGTGCTTGCCCCGGGGATGGAAACGCTCGTTGTTAACATCCCCGAACGTCAGGTGTGATGGTCTCGCGCGTCGTCATCGTCGGCACTGGTCAGGGCGGGTTTCAGCTCGCGGTCTCGCTACGCGAAGCCGGGCATGAGGGCCCCATCACAATGGTGGGCGATGAAGCTGGCCTGCCCTATCAGCGACCGCCGCTGTCCAAAGCTTTCCTCAAAGGCAGTGTCATCGCCGAGGGGTTACTTCTTCGCCCTGCTGCCGTCTATGAGCGCCTGCGCTTGGAGGTGCTGTCGCCGATACGCGTCGAGGCCATCGATCGCGCCTCGCAGCGCGTACGTCTAAGCGACGGGCAGGCGCTGCCTTACGACCACTTGGTGCTGGCCACCGGGGCGCGCGTGCGATGGCCCGATGTGCCCGGCGCATCCCTCAAGGGCTTGTTCGGGCTGCGAACCCTGGCCGACGCGCAAGCCCTGCGCGAACGAATCGGGCATGCGCAGCGCATCGCCGTGGTGGGTGCGGGCTTTATCGGTCTCGAACTGGCGGCTGTGGCACGCGCTCTCGGGCGGGAGATAGATGTCATCGAAGCGGCTGAGCGGCCCCTACAGCGCGCGCTGTCGGCGCGCATGGCACAGTACTTGAGCGATTGGCATGTGTCGCAAGGCGCGCGGCTGCATTTCGGTGCACGGCTCGCGGGTTTTGAAGGCGGTCACGGCGACGATGGACAGGTGCAGGCCGTGCAATTGGCCCATGGCGAACGCATTGCCGCCGATCTCGTGGTGATCGCGATCGGCGTCACGCCGAACGACCAGCTGGCACGCGACGCCGGCCTCACCACCGACAACGGCATCGCGGTCGACGAACAACTGCTCACCGCTGACCCCGCAATCTCCGCGCTGGGCGACTGCGCAAACTTTCCCTGGCGCGGTGAGCGCGTGCGCATCGAATCGGTCCAGGCCGCGGTCGATCAGGCGCGCCACATCGCTGCCCGGTTGCGCAGCGGCACCGGCGCGGCCGGCGCACCGTACGACAAGCTGCCTTGGTTCTGGAGCGAGCAAGGCGCCCGCCGCCTGCAGATCGCCGGCCTGGCGCGCCCTGACGACGAGGCCCGCATCGACGGCGATCCGGACAGCGGCCGTTTCTCCGTGCAACGCTGGCGCGATGGCCAGCTCGTCGCGGTCGAATCCCTCAACGACCCCAGTGCCCACATGCGCGCGCGCAAGGCACTGACAGAGGCGACGCTCGCCCTCGCCTGAGCCCTCCCCTTCCCACCTCCCGCACTTCAGGAAAGACAAGACATGAGCAACCCCTCCCGCGTCATTGCGGTCACTGGCGGCGCCAGCGGCATTGGTTTCGCCTTTTCGAAGGCCCTAGCGCAAGCTGGCCACCGCGTTGTCATCGCAGACCTGCGCGGCGCCGAAGAAGCCTCGCAACGCTTGATTGCGGAGGGCCACCAGGCCATCGGCGCCGACACCGATGTGGTCGACCCCATCGCCGTGCGGTCCATGGTCGACAAGGCCGTGAATACCTTCGGCCGACTCGATGTGCTAGTGAACAACGCAGGTCTGTTTACCACGCTGGCGTTGCGGCCGTTCGAGCAGATCCCGAACGAGGAATGGATGCGGGTGATGGAGGTCAACACGCTGGGCCCCTTTGTGTGCGCCAAGGCCGCGGTGCCCGCCATGCGACGCAACGGATTCGGCCGCATCGTCAACATTGCATCGACCACGACCATCAAGGGAACGCCTAACATGCTGCACTACGTGGCCAGCAAGGGTGCAGTCGTCGCATTCACACGGTCGCTGGCGCGTGAGCTGGGCAAGGACAACATCACCGTCAACGCCATCGCGCCCGGTTTCACGCTGAGCGACGGCGTGCTGCAGAACGACCTGCATAGCCAGATGGGCGACGTGGTGCGTAAGACCAGCCGGTCGCTTCAGCGCGATCAGATGCCCGAAGACCTGGTGGGCGCTCTGCTCTTTCTCGCCAGCGATGGCGCGAGCTTCATCACCGGACAGACTATTGCCGTCGATGGCGGGTCAGTCTTCATCTGAGCCAGCTAGTCCTCACATGAACGATATCGCCTACGGGCCTTCCTACCTCTACATCGATGGTGAGTTCATCTCCGGTGGCGACCGCCGTCGCCAGGATATAGTCAACCCCGCAAATGGTCAGCGAATCGGCTCGCTGCCGCACGCGCGCATCGATGACCTAGATCGTGCGCTGCAGGCTGCCCAGCGCGCCTTCGCCACGTGGAGGCAGTCGTCGCCGCTTGAACGATCCAAGATCCTGCGCCGTGTGGCCGATCTAACGCGAGAACGCGCGCCACAGATCGCACGGGAGCTCACGCTCGACCAGGGCAAGCCCCTGGCCGAGGCTCTGCTTGAAGTCAACACCTGCGCCGAACATGCAGAGTGGCATGCCGAGGAATGCCGCCGCATATACGGCCGTGTGATTCCACCGCGCCATCCGCACGTACGCCAGATGGTGCTGCGCGAGCCAGTGGGTGTGTGTGTGGCCTTCACGCCCTGGAACTTCCCGTTCAACCAAGCCATCCGCAAAATGTGCGCCGCCATCGGCGCCGGCTGCACCCTGGTGCTCAAGGGACCGGAAGACTCGCCCAGCGCCGTGGTGGCACTGGCCCGCCTGTTCCACGACGCTGGCCTGCCGCCGGGAGTGCTCAACGTGGTCTGGGGCGATCCCGCGGAGGTGTCGCATCACCTCATCACCTCGCCGATCTCGCGCAAGGTGTCTTTCACCGGTTCGGTGCCGGTGGGTAAGCAGCTCGCCGCGCTCGCTGGCGCGCACATGAAGCGCATCACCATGGAACTCGGCGGCCATGCTCCGGTGATTGTCTTCGAGGACGCTGACGTGGACGCGGCCGCCCAGTTGCTCGCGCGCTTCAAGGCGCGCAATGCTGGTCAACTCTGCATTGCGCCCAGCCGCTTCTTCATCCAGGAGGGGGTTTACGACCGCTTCCTGGAGTGCTTCACGGGTATCTACGGCAGCCTCAGGGTGGGCGACGGGTTGGCCGAGGACACGCAAATGGGTCCGCTGGCGCATGCGCGCCGTGTCGATGCCATGGAAACCCTTGTGAGCGATGCGCTGGAGCGAGGTGCACAACTGGCCTGTGGCGGTGCACGCCTGCCGGGATCTGGTCACTTCTATCCGCCCACGGTGCTCACAGAGGTGCCCGACGACGCGCGAGTGATGGTGGAGGAGTCCTTCGGTCCGCTGGCTCCCTTCACGCGCTTTCGGGATACCGATGAGGTACTTCGCCGCGCTAACGCGCTGCCTTTCGGATTAACGGGCTTCGTGTTCACCGGCTCGATCAAGACCTCTACTCGCGTTGTCAACGAGCTCGAAGTCGGCATGGTCAACGTCAATCACTTTGGAATAACGCTCGCCGAAACGCCCTTTGGCGGCGTCAAGGACAGCGGCATTGGAAGCGAGGGAGGTAGCGAAACCTTCGATGGCTACCTGATCACCAAATTCGTATCACAAGCCAGCCCGGCCTGACAGAACCCCCACACATAACGCTCTGGTCCGACCTCATCCCCCGGACCGGCCACGGCATCCCGTGCGCAAGGGAGAGGGATGGTTTTGCCCTCAACTTCATGGAGACAACCTATATGTACCGAAGAACCGTTCTGAAGTCAGCCGCCATTGCGGCTACCGTCGGCGCGCCCGGACTGGGCGCCTTCGCACAGCAGGCCGTGACGCTCAAGTTTCATACCTTCATGGCGCCAACGTCCAATGTGTATCTCAACGCACACAAAGCATGGATGGCCAAGGTCGAGCAATCATCGGGCGGGCGAATCAAGTTTGAAGGTTATCCGGCCATGCAGCTAGGCGGTACACCCCAGCAACTGTTCGACCAAGCTCGCGACGGCGTAGTTGACATCGTCTGGACGCTTGCGGGAAACACCCCAGGGCGCTTCCCGCGCACCGAGGTGTTCGAGTTGCCCTTCATGACCCACGACGCTGTTGGAGCTTCGCGTGCTGCCTGGGAGTATTTGCAGACCTACGCCGCTGACGAATTCAAGGATGTGCAACCGTTGGCCTTTCACACGCATGGACCGGGCGTTCTGCACTCGCGCAGCAAGCCCATCCTGCGCGCGGCTGACCTTCGCGGTCTCAAGATGCGCGGCCCGACTCGCCAGGCCACCAAACTTCTCAATGCCGCCGGTGCCACTGCGGTGGGCATGCCGTTGCCCCAGATTCCTGACGCCATCTCCAAGGGGGTCATCGACGGTGCGGCACTGCCATGGGAAGTGATTACCTCAGTGAAGATGCATGAGCTTGCGCAGCACCACAGCGAGTTCGCGCCGGGAAAACCTGCCCTGTACAACACTGCTTTCGTAATGGTGATGAACAAGGCACGCTACGCCTCGCTACCCGCGGACCTGCGCAAGGTTATCGACGACAACTCTGGCATCGAGACATCGGTATGGTTCGGAAAAGTGCAGCAGGACGTCGATCCTGTTAGTCGCAAGGCGGCAACCGACCGAGGCAATAAGGTGCACGTGTTCACAGATGCAGAGACGCAGGAGTTCATCAAACTCACCGGCGATATCGCTGCCGAATGGGTGCAGGATATGAACAGGCGTGGGGCCGACGGTGAGAGGCTGTTGGCAGGTGCGAGGGCACTAATCGCAAAGTACAAGCCCGCATGAGCGTCCCCAACCGCATTGCTCTGGCCTTGGGTGATCCCAACGGGATCGGACCGGAGATTGCGCTAAAAGCGCTGGCCGCCCAGCCTGCGGCCAGCCTGTTCCGCTTCACGGTGTTCGGTCCTGGGGATGTGTTGCATGCCACAGCGGAACGCCTAGGCATGACCAAATTGCTGGCATCAGTCCGCCATAAAGAGGCTGGCTCTTTGGACTCTGAATCGGCACGCCCAGGCGAGGTGAATGCAGCGGCTGGAGCCTCTGCAGTGGCAAGTGCAACAGCAGCCATTCTCGCGACGCAGGCCGGTGAATGCGATGCAGTCATTGCCTGCCCTCATCATGAGACGGCGGTTTCATTGGCGGGCATTCCATTTAGTGGCTATCCCTCGCTGCTTGCGCGTGTGTGCGGCCTAGCATCGAGCGAAGTGTTTCTGATGCTCGTGGGCGGTGGACTACGTATCGTCCATGTCACTCTGCATGAAAGCGTTCGCGATGCGCTCGATCGGTTGACGGTTGACCTGATCTGCGCGGCCACAAGATGCGGTGTTGCGGCTAGTGAGAGAATCGGCAGCGATCTGCTCACCGTTGGAATGTTCGGAATCAATCCGCACGCATCAGAGGGTGGTCTATTTGGCCCCGAGGACAATGCCTTGACTGTTCCTGCGGTGAATAGGCTCCGTCAGGAAGGTTACTTGGTAAGCGGTCCAATCGGCGCCGATGAGCTACTGAGTCGCCGCCAGCACGGTCTATACGTTGCGATCTTCCATGACCAGGGTCATATTCCAGTCAAACTTCTTGCCCCTAAAGGTGCAAGCGCCCTGAGCATTGGTGCTGACGTTGTGCTGTCAACTGTTGGGCATGGCAGTGCAATGGACATTGCGGGCGCTGGTGTTGCAGATCCCACAGCGCTATTGCGAACTATCGACCTGCTTAGCGCGACTGGTGCGCAACATCCTCTGTAACAGAAAGATCTACACATTGGGACTCTCCGTTGAAGTGCCAGCGAGCATCGGCGTTTGGAGTTGACCCGGTCCGGTGGACGGTTTCCGGTTTGATTCTCAAACCATCTGGGGTGTCCCGTCAGCATGCTGTGGGTCATGCTCAGGGACATTGAAGCGAGTCTGCTGGTTCCTTTCAAAGTTCAGAGGTGAGAGGTAGCCCAGTCCGCTGTGGCGGCGCCCGGGGTTGTACCAACCTTGAATCCAGGTGAAGACGGCCATGCGGTCCAGCACGCGCGTGACGTACTCACCCGAGATGCCGAAGTCCACCACGATG
>VFQO010001474.1_pt1 | contig 17856 bp, 16 predicted proteins | sample 3512331 | NCBI WGS metagenome assembly VFQO01 (sample SAMN10412371, study PRJNA504923) | tailings metagenome | isolation source: Replicate 3 from Balatoc abandoned mine | place: Philippines: Itogon, Benguet | collected 2017-08-28
GAGCGGACTCTGACTCCGTCAATCAAGGTTCGAATCCTTGCGGGGCATCCAGCCATAACCAATTAAATGCTTTATATCAGTGGTCTATAGGTCGAGGGGTCAATCTATCCCCACATTACACCCCACAATGAGCTGCGGCTCGGGGCGGTTGGCGGCGAACGATTGCGGCAGACCGCTCCGCCAAGCGCTGTTTAGGCCTGAGGCGTCTGGTAGAATTTCAGGCAAAGATACCGGTCCAAGCAATTCAGCTACGGACCCACACCCTACGCGACAGATCGCAGGCTGGAACCCGCAGAAATCCTCGAGTTTCCGAAGATGGCAGCTTCTCAATCAGATCCGGGTCGCACACTCATTGCCAATCTCCTTTGATTGCCGTTGATAGCATGTAATTGATCTTGCTGTATTTTTAGCTGTAATCAACGCAGACCAAATTCGATTGGGTGACTAAGCTGAGACGAGAATGGTCAAGGATTGAAGGAATGAGCGTGACGCGATTGCTGGAGGATGAAGGGGTAACTTCCTGTCCGTCAACGCAGTTGCTCACGCACTACATCCTGCAGGAAGTGCCCTTGCAACCAGTCACGCACATAGTCTGACAGTCTGGATATGCCTTGCGACCAAGCGAGAACAGTCCGAAGAACAATCTGGTAGTCTGACCGCTCACGGATGAGCTGACGAAGCAGATAACCCGTCACTGGTTGGCGAAAGCCGACGGTCTGATGATCGCCCCACAGGTCGAGTAGGCAGCCGACGACCGCTTGTACGTGTGAGATCGGTTCGGCAGCGCGCCCACCAATCATGTTGCTCAAAGTCCGGAAGAGATAGCCAGGCGCTTCACCGTTTTTTGCATCGAGACGCGCTGCTTCAGCCAACACTGTGCCCGAAACGCCTAGGTAGTTTTGCCCTGCGTCGACTAGGTGGGCTGACCAGCGCACATACTGCTCGAAATCGATAATCTTCCAATCCAAGGCCACGCCGAAGACGACGTGCATCCAGGCACCCCCACTGCCGCCCATAGCGCGATCTATCTCGCGGATAGGCAGGTCGTCGGTGAGAAGAAGCGCATCAGATTGGCGGGCAAGGATTAGCCCATCAAAAATGTCGGACCGACCACGACGCAGGTAGTCTCGCATGCTTTGAGGAAGTTCATCACTCGCTACAACCGGCGACACGGTCGCATTTGACTCCGCCCAAGCGATGGCGCGGTCAATATCGTCGCGCAGGTCCGAAATCACCTCTGCCGAAGTCTCGTGCAACACGATCCGGCCGCCCTCATAGCTCGCGCTCCTGTGACCTTCACGTGCGGAGAACCCCAACCGCTCGCGCCGCGCGCGAAGCCGGTCTAACGCGCTTTGTGGCATTTCGATCGGACCGCAGGTCGCACAGAGGACGTCTAGTGCATCTAGCCGCCAAGCGGTCCAGAACGCCAAGAGATCAAGCGCGCAGCCGCGTCGAGCGTTTTCCCGCACCGACCGGCTCGCGGCCTCGCGCTCATCTTGGCTGCCGATTGCTACCTTTAGCCTTTCCCCGTGCCCAGCAAGTCCGGCAGCCACGTCGATCGTGTCCATGCCGATCCGGTGCGCAAGGACGCTTAGCGGCATCTGGCCGTTCAGGTACTGGCTTTCTTCTTCCTCGAGCCAGTCGCGTCGTGACTTCAACTGCGCGATGAGATCGTCAAGCCCGCCCGGCTGTTCTACGTTAACCGAAATGCGTTTGAATCCTGTGATCTCCGGAAAGCGCGTATCGTGGTGCTCCATGGCATAGTGGAGCCGAGCCACATACTTGTGTCTGACTTGACGAACGACTCCTTCGCGTCCGTCCGGACCGGTAAAGCGCTCGCTCACTTTGAGCCCCGTTACGGACCGGACTAGCGCGTGGTTCGGCTCCCAAGACTCAGGATCGACTCTGCGCAAGGCGGCGTCGGGCTCGACGACGAAGAAGAGCTCCGCGCCATCGTCGTACGCGAGATCAACCGCCGCGTTCAAATCAACAGCCGAGGCGTTCCACAGCTGCCGCTTGTCCTCATCACCTCGGCCCTCATCCAAAACGAGCATCGACAGCGTCATCCACGCGCGAGACTCATCGCGATGCTGCAAGAACAGCCGGTATGCGAAGTCGGCGGCGCGCTCAGTGAACCCGAAGTGGCCGAGCAGCGACGCTAAGCGGAACTGGTCACTAGGTCGCTGCCACGGCAAGCGCTCAAGAGGCTTCTCCAACTCCGAGAAAAGCTCGACGGATCGATCCTGTCGGAGGAGGATTTCAATCTTCAGGAGCCGGGCCCGCGGCTGGTCGGGCTCATGAACCAGCAGATCGTCTATTGCCGCCATCGCTGCGGTGAGGTCGCCCAGGTTCCAGGCGTGAGCCGCCACCGTCCATAGCGTGGCCGGATCGTTGCGCACCTCTGGCGCCGCTTCGGCCAGGGCCGCCCGGAATGCAGCGTCACGACGTGCACCGGCGAGGCTCTGGAGGTACAGGGAAGTCGATGGACTCCGGCGAGCCAAATCGACATGCCCTTCCAAAAGCCTGGCCGCCTCCTCCGGCATATCGTGGTCCCGGAGCTCAACCGCCAAAAAATAGCGCGACACCATTTCGAGACCGGCTGGAACGGACGCGGCGAGTTCCCGCAACCGATCTTGCGCGATCTCCTCATCGGCTACCGTCCTTCGCCCACCCTTAATCTCTAGCAGGCTCGCGCCGACATCCTGCGGGTCAATTGCGCGCAAGCCAGCTACTGCAGCATCAAGACTGGCTCGATCATCTTGGCGCAGTGCGCACTCGCCGACGACCTGCCAACGTAGTCGTTGCAGTCGTACAGGTAGACCATCAGTTTTAACTGCAAGCGCATCCACCAATGCGTCTGCTGCGTCGCCCGCAGACGCCTTCAGTTCGGCCCTTAAAATCTGGTTCTCTGGATCGCTATCCCCGTCGAGCGTGGCGATCGCTTCATGATCCCGATCCTGAGCCGAGCGGGCCAAGGCCAGAAGGCGCCGGAGCTGCGGTTGATCGCTAACCTTCGCCAAACCGCGCACGAGAAGCGCTTCGCTCTCATCATGCCGCTCGCAGAGCCGAAGCAGAGCTGCTGCATTATTAAGATGGACCATGAGGTCGTGCGCATCGGCGAACCCCACGTTGAGGTAGTGCTCGACTAGGGCCTTCGAATCGTCCGCGGCCGCGCTCAACTCAGAGCTGGATACTGGACCGTGGCCGCCGGGGATGACTGTGCCTGACTCGATTGCAAGCGACAAAATAGCAATTGCGCGGACGCGCTTAAACTCTGGCAGTTCGGTATGGCGGCGCGCCATCTCGAGGCTTTTCTCGGCCCACCCGGGCACATCTCTGCGGCGAAGGAACTCCGCAAGGCCGAGGTCTGCTTGCGCTGACCCAACTAAGTCCGGCGGGATGAGAGACTCGGGATCTTCTTGCCGGTCGGACCGGGCAAGCGCCTGAAGAAGGTAACTCACCGCGTGGTCGACCCGTGGATCCGCGTTGAGAGCTTCTTGAGCTGCGATTATGGCCTCGTCGTAACGCCCCTGTATGGTCCTAGCCAAAGCCAAGTTTGCCTGCGCGTTCGGATCGTCGGGGCGAACCGCATAAGCGGCCTCGAACCGTATTGCCGCTTCCGCCTCGCGCCCAAGGTCCATCGCGATCGAAGCTAGGTTCGTCTCGATGCGATAGCGCGCCCAAGGCTTGGTCGACAGGTCTTCATTACTCAAGATTGCAAGCAGGCCCTTCTCGGCGAGCAGAGGTTCACCCTGTTCTTTGAAGAGATCGCGGAATGTGTCGATGCGTGCGTGGAGCGCCGGATCCTCACTAGCAGTTGCGCCGCCCTCATGGGGCGCAGCCGTCAGACCAGAGCCGCGCATCTGCTCTAGAACCTGAGCGGCGATGAGCGCTGCCAACTCTGGCGTGGCGCCAGCTGGCGCGGTGCTCTGGAGTGCCGAGCTTGCGACAACCGACGGGTGGAACGCGTTGTACGCAACTTCATGGGGGGCGATGAGCGTCTGAAGCTGTCCCCATCCGTAGACGACGACCTTTAGGTCGTGTCCCTCTGACTTCAATTTCCGGGTCACGGCGATTGCGGCGTCGGACGCCATGGCGTCGTCCGGCGCCGTGGTCGCGAAGATGAGTTCCTTCAATCCCGCCTTGAGCTTCAGAGCTTCGCGAGCATCAGAAAGGATCTTTGCCTCTTTGAGCGGCTTAGTGATCAGTCGGCACTGCACCCCAACGAAGTGTTCGTCCCGTCCATCCCGTCGGGCGAGGACGTCGATGCCGTGCTGCTTTTGCCCAGCACGGCCATATTCTTGCGCATGAGGGTCGTTCAACTCGGCTCGGAACAGCAGGACGCAGTTTCGCTGGAACGCCTGCCAGTCCTTTGGCTTCGGGATTTCAATCGCAAGCCGCGCGGTGATCGGGACGCGTGCGTCACCGGCGTTCGCCCTAGGGGGCGATGGAAGAAGACTATGGCTGGGTTCTACTTCCTGGGACACGTCGCGACCTACTCGTTCCCGCAGGGCCTCCTTTACGTTTCTCGTCGGCTGTTTGCGGTGATGTGCTACTCACCACCCACAGGCGGGGTGTCAAGAGATCAGGCCGAACAACAATGCGTTATTCCTGACTTCGAGCGAGACACGAGAACAATCGGCGACGCGCAACCGCGTCGTAGGCTTGAAAGTTTTTCAAGGGGCGCCGACGCTGCCACGTTGAACACCGACTTGCTGCTTCGGTCGATTTGAGCAAAACTACCACCATGACACCCAAGCAGGAGAAGTTCTGTCAGCTCTACGTGGAGCTCGGCAACGCCAGTGAGGCGTATCGGCGGTCATATGACGCTGCTAGCATGTCCACTGCCAGCGTGAACCGCAAAGCCAAGGAACTGCTCGACAACGGCAAGATTGCGGCAAGGCTCGGCGAACTGAGGGTCACTCACGCTAAACGTCATGCCGTCACGGTCGATGACATTGCCCAGATGCTTCGCGAGGACCGCGAGTTTGCGCGCCAGCACGCCAAACCGTCTGCTTGCGTTGCTGCCACCATGGGCCTTGCGAAGCTCTACGGGCATCTCACGGACAAATCTGAAATCACTGGCAAGGGAGGCTCTGACCTCATCTCCACCCGCACTGAGGACGAGGAGCGCAACATGCTCGCCGACCGGCTGCGCGAAGCTATCAGCCGTATTGCTGCTGCCAAACCTGAGCTGCCGTCAATCCAGTGATTTGAACGTCTAATCAGCGCGCCCCCGCGATCTAGCTAGCCGCCTGCGCGAAGGAGATAGGCCCCTTCTCCCACGGACCCTAGGCTTTTCCAGCTTTCACAGTTCGAGTGGGTGCCCGCGCTACTCGAGCACGTAATCTATGACGAACGACAGCTGGCCGTACGTACGTCCCTACGTGCTGCCCACGTGTGCCGACACGTCGCCTACGTCGGCCAGTAACGAGGCAGGGGGCACCCTCAAGGCTGTTGCGAGACGTTCCACTACGTCCAAGGAGGCCGCGTACCTGCACCGTTCCAAAGCGCTAACGTAGGTCCTGTCGACCCCGGCGGCGTCGGCCAATTCTTCCTGCGACAAGCCGGCCGCGACACGGGCGCGACGAAGATTATCGGCAAAGATCTGACGTAGTGCCATCGCCAAGATGGCTGGCACGTGTTGTGTATTTCACAACGGAGTATACTCTGCAAACTCAGTTGCGCTGCTGTCTTTGGCGTTGAATGCGAGGGGGTGTCGAGTGGATGAGGATTTCAAGGCTGACGCAGAGCGAGTTCGCGTAGATCATTACCTGCATTGGTTCGCGATGATCACAGTCGGCGTGTGGGCAGGGACTGTCTATGGATGGTTGGCAGGTGTGGGTGCGTTCATCGGATTGTTCGTGGCAATTTCGCTCTCCAACCCCATCATCCTCGCAAAGACAGGAAGCCTTCGGGCCGTCCGGGCTAATCGCTGGGCGTGGGTGATCTTTGCGATCCTGGCGATCGTCGGTTCATCGGCCGAGGTGCACACAGTTCAACCGTGACGCAATGGATGTGGGAGCCGTCTGAACCGCACCACACCACCACCTCACCCCCTCTAAAGGGGGTGGTGGTGTGGGCAGGTTGATCAGGGGGCCGCGCCCGCACCCTCCACACTTTCCGCACCACACGTTGCAAGGTGCGGACGGGAGCCTATTTCGCTAGCGTCCACCAGCTTGCCGACGATCACGAAAGGCACGTCCCGGCCGTTTATCCGGCGATGCTCGACGGACAGCGCGTCGTTGCGCTTCCATGTCCGAATGATGGCCTTGATGCGCCCCTTGTCAGTTTCGGCGGACAGGCCAGTTACGTTAGCGACAAGGTGACCAACCCAATCGTCAGACTGCACGCTGTCACGCCAGGTGCCAGTCGCAAGCCCTTGCTGCACCATGTAAAGGTGCCACGTTGTAAGGCCATCAAACACGTCCGGCTTTTCCCAAAGGCAGGCGACGCCGACATGGTCGGCAGGTTCACTGCCAACGCCGTTATCAAGGCACTGGCTTTCCAGCTTGGTCCACGTTGCCGCCCCAAGGGGAGCACGGTTCGCCTTGCCGGTATCGACGCGTACCAAAGTGCGGCGAACCGCGGCCTCGGAAATCCCTAGTTCCTCCGCCTCGGCCTGGCTCATAGCATTTAGCGTCAGCACGATGCGGGCGGCATCGCGCAAGGCTACTGCTCCGCGCCCATCTTCTGCGGTCACCTCACGGCCGCCCATCTTCTTGGTATGGTGGACAAGCACCACTGAGCAGCCGGCTTCCTGAGCCAATCGCTTCCACCTTTTGGCAACGGCGTCGATTGCCCCGTTGTTGTTTTCCTGCACGGCATGGCTGGACACGAAGGGGTCAACAATAACCGCGGCTATCTGCTCATTGATGATTGTGGCGGTAAGCTGAGCAAAGGCTTCCTCGTTCAGCTTGAAACCCTGCCGATCTTCGGTGGCCGTGCACAGCGGCTGGACCATTCCACTATCGAGGTACAGGCGATTGCCGCAATCTTCTGGCGCGATGCCATGGAATGCGCAGGCAGCGGCCATTTGCCGTTCCAGCTCCTCCATGCTGTCCTCCAGATTGAAGATCCAGACTGCTTGAGGTCCACGTGGTAGAGGCTTTCCCAAGAGGGACTTTCCGCTGGCAAGGCAGAGTGCGATTGTATTGGTGATCGTGCTTTTGCCGGTGCCGCCAGGCGCGATGATCGCAGTTACTTCGCCGCGAAGGAGCCAATGGCCCAAAAGCCATCGCCGCGTGGGGAGCGAAGCCGGGTCAGGCCATCGGTAAGGTGACGCGCGTAGGGTTTGGGGAGAACTCATCAGTCCTCTCCAATCAACTCTAACGCATCAACGAACTGGGCAGCCCTCGCCAAAGCTCTGCACGCTCCCACCGCCATTTCGAGGACGTGGATCGGGACGTTGCGGAAAACGTAATGCCCGGCCAGATCGTGTGCGTCAGCAGCGTAACCGTAGGCCCGCGGACGGTCATACCTGCCGCGCATGGCAGCAGCGTAGTCCATCGCTCTGAGCAGGTTCGTTCGCAGCTCGAGATCTTTCCCTTGCGAGTCCGGACGGAACTGATGCACGTGGAATATCAGGTCGCGCATGTGCATCCTCCCTGCCTTGCAGTGAGCAACTCACGACCGAGGTGCAATTCGATCAGCTCAGGGATGGCTTGTTCGTGCGATCCTTCCGGGATATTGAGCTCATGCAAACAGCGGCCAAGTTGATTGCATGAGACCCCGGCGAGCGACCCCGCCGGGGTTTCGTTTGAAAGAGGCATGGCTCAAGCCTCCCCAAAGTTGGGCAGGCTCGCGACGTACTCGTCGACGCTGGCAAATTCGATCAGCGTCTTCGCGCCCAGCTTTTTCGCCCTGATCTTCTTGTCCCGCAAAAGTTCGTACGTTTTCGTCTTCTTCCAGCCATACCGGGCGCTAACGGCATGGATGTCTCCATAGATGGTCTGCATTGCGCTTGTCTCCGCCATGGCCCGTGCGGAAGCGCGCGGACGGTGGCGGGACGATCAGGTGACGCGGCTCATTTTTCAGAGCAAAGTGGAAACTCAAAAAAACGACGTCATGATTGATGCAGCAGTTCATCAATGCGGCGCTGAACGATCGCGTAGCGATGCTCATTTGGCAGAACGGCGATAACTGCCCTAATCTCGTCGAGGCACTCCTGAATGGCGATTTTTGCGGCAGCATGTCTGCTTTCGGGAGCGCGGAACAAGCGCTTGTGCCACCCATTGATGGTGCTGACTGCCCGCCCAGTCCTCTCTCGAATTGCCTTCGCTGCCGCGTCGTGAGTAGGCTTTTCAAGGATGAACAAGTGAAGTTCGAGCGCTGCGATTATGGGCACCCACTCCGCTTCCAATTCAAGTCTCTTCGGGTGCCGCTTGGTTGCTGGGTTGACCAGCCAGGTTGGAGGGGCGCCACGGTCTATGTCTGCAATGCCAGCCAGTATGAACTGTAACGCTTCCATTGTCTTCGGTTGTCGTTGGAACAACGGCATGGCCTGGAACATGAGAAAAATCTCGGCGAGGTATTGCTGAACCCCTGACCGGACCCGTGCCAAAGCCTCCTCATCGGTCGTGTCGATAATCTCTTTGGAAGGATCAATGTAATGCGTCCGTGCGGCCTTAAGCTCTGATGATGCAGCCGAGAGTTTTGCGCTAAGCTCCGCGGCCCACTCGCACGGATCCATCAGGCCAAAGCAAAACACGACGTCGTCGTCATATTCTCGATCCTCGGTATCGGACGGTTCTGCCACTACGACTGCCCCTTGTTTTCCACGCCCTCGCCTTGGCTCGCAAGCGTATGCTATTCTCTATAAATCACGAGGTCTCTCAATGCTCCCCGGTATGCAAAAGGACTGCCTTGATGCTACTGGCGGAAGAAGCCCGACGGCAGCTGAATGCCATTCGGTGATTGCACGGGGACGCAATGCCAATTCTGACGCAGCAAGAACTTGAACGGCACCTATGGGGCGCGGCGGACATTCTGCGCGGCACGGTCGATGCCGGGGACTACAAGCAATACATCTTCGGCCTGCTGTTCTACAAACGCCTGTGCGACGTGTGGGATGAGGAGTTCGAGGCCCTGCTCGCCGAGACCGGCGACCTCGAGGAAGCCGCTGATCCCGACGAGCACCGCTTCCACATCCCCACAGAGCACCGCTGGGAGGCTGTCCGGCAGCAATCCACGCTCATTGGCCAGCGCCTCAACAACGCGCTTGCTGCGATTGAAGATGCGAACCTGCGCCTTCGCGGTGTGTTCGGATCGGTGGACTTCGCCAATCAGGATCGCTTCTCAGATGCCCTGCTGGAGAAGCTGCTCACCCACTTCGAGAAGCACCGCCTGCGCAATGCCGATGTGCCCGCCGACATGCTCGGCGACGCCTACCTCTACCTCATCAAGATGTTCGCCGAGGGCGCGGGCAAGAAGGGCGGCGAGTTCTATACCCCGCGCTCCATCGTCCGGCTGATGGTCGAGATACTCCAGCCGCGCCCTGGCATGTCGGTTTACGACCCGACTTGCGGCTCGGCTGGGATGTTGCTGGAGGCAGTGCAGTATCTGAAGGAGCGGGGCGAAGACCCCCGCTCGCTAGCCCTGCACGGGCAGGAAAAGAACTTCGCCACGTGGGGCATCGCGCAGATCAACCTGTTCCTGCACGACATCGGCGATGCCTTCATCGCCAAGGGCGACACGATCCTCTCCCCCAAGCGGTATGATCCCAAGGCCCGCGAGTTCGTGGCGGGCATCGGGGCCTATGACCGGGTGCTCGCCAACCCGCCCTTCAGCGAGAAGGTGTGGGGCTACGATGTCTGGCAGAACGGCGATCCGTTCGGACGCGATGAGTATGGCTGCCCACCCAAAGGCTATGGCGACCTCGCCTTCGTCCAGCACATGCTCACCAGCCTCAAGGATGATGGGATGCTGGCCGTGGTGGTGCCGCACGGCGTGTTGTTCCGTGGCGGGGTCGAGGGGCGCATCAGGGAAGCCATGCTGGCCGCCGACGTGATCGAGGCGGTCGTGGGCCTTGCTCCCAACCTGTTCTACGGAGCGGGCATCCCTGCCGCCCTGCTGGTGTGCCGGAAGAAGAAGCCTGCCGAGCGGCGCGGCAAGGTTCTTATCGTCAACGGCGATGCCACCTACCAGCCGGGCAAGGCGCAGAACTTCTTGACCGACGATCATGTCCGCACGCTCGCCGATGCCGTCCATGCCTTCGCCGACATCGACAAGCTGGCTCGTGTCGTCCCGGTCGAGGAGATCGCCAGCAACGGCTACAACCTCAATATCAGCCGCTATGTGCAGACCGGCGCAGATGCCGAGGCGGTCGATGTCGCGGCGGAAGTCGCCAAGCTGCAAGACCTGATCGCCAAACGCAATGAGGCGGAAGCCGTCATGTTCGGCCACCTGCGGAGGCTCGGCTATGTCGAGTGAGGTAGCGGAACTTGAACGCCCCGCTGGTGCCGTGCCGGTGGACTGGCGGCAAACAACATTGGGCGGCGCACTGGCAAAGGCGGAGGGTGGCGGCACGCCACCCCGCGATGTCGAAGCATACTGGAATGGTGACATCCCTTGGGTCAGCGTGAAGGATGTCGTGAAGGGTGAAGGTTCCACACCGGAAGAGACGATCACGCGTGCCGGGCTTGCAAACTCAACCTCGAAGGTGATCCCCGCTGGCACCAACATCTTTGCAGCCAGAATGGGTGTCGGTGCGGTGGTCCGCTATCCGTTCCCGGTGGCGATCAATCAGGACTTGATGGCGCTCACGCCTTCGTCTGCGCTCGATCCCGGCTATCTCTACTTCTGGCTACAAGCCCGGAAAGAAGCGTTCGTCGCGGTGGCTACAGGCACCACGGTCAAGGGCATCCGCAAAGATGTTCTGCTATCGTCTCCGATGGTGCTCCCGCCGCTCGACGAGCAGCGGCGGATCGCCGAGGTGCTGCGGTCGGTGGATCAGGCGATTGCTGCCACCGCTGCCCTGCTGGATGGCGTCAAGATAGCCAAGCAGGGCACGATGGAGGCGGTCCTGTCAGGCGGCTTCGATAAAGTTCGCCTGGAAAGCCTGCTTGCCGACACGCGGTATCCGATGCGTAGTGGCCCTTTCGGCAGCGCGCTTTTGAAGTCTGAACTGCAACCCGAGGGCATCCCGTTCTTGGGGATCGACAACGTGCAGGTTGAACGGTTCGTGCCGGTCTATCGGCGGTTCATCTCCGACGACAAATACCGGGAACTTGCGCGTTACACTGTCTATCCTGGCGACGTGATGGTCACGATCATGGGAACGGTCGGGCGCTGTTGCGTGGTCCCGCCAGATGTTGGCACCGCGATCTCGTCAAAGCACGTTTGGACCCTCACCATTGATCAAGGTCGCTATTCGCCCGCCCTGCTGGCTTGGCAGATCAATCATTCCCCAGCCGTGCTGGCGCAGCTTCTAGGATCGGCACAGGGCGGGATCATGAGCGCGATCAGTTCCGGCACCCTGCGCGACCTGCTGGTGCCGTTGCCGTCGCCAGACGAGGTGCGGCAAATCGAAGCATTGCTGTTTTCGTTCAACAATCAGATCGCCGCTCTTGAAGCTGAGCAAGTCGCTGCAAGCGCCCTGAAAGCCGCCCTCATGTCCGACCTCCTCTCCGGTCGCGTGCGGGTGCCCGCATGAGCGAATACCGCCTCGCCGAGAAGCCCGCGCTCGATGCGCTGGTGAGCATGGGCTGGCAGATGCTGCCCGCGGCCAAGGCTCTGGCGATGCGCGAGGAGGAAAACCGGGTCATCATAAAGCCCGTGCTGATCAACGCGCTGCGCAGGCTCAACGGCGTTGGCGAGGCGGATGCCGAGGCGATCTACAACGATCTCGCCACCCTGTCCGACAACGAGGAATGGCAGCGCAAATTGCGCGGCGGCTATTCGCGCCGCCTGTCCGGCGAGAACCGCGACAGCCCCATTGCGCTGATCGACTTCAAAGACCCCAGCCGCAACGCCTTCCACGTCACCAACCAGTGCAAGGTGCAAGCGCAACGCTCCCGCATCCCGGACATCGTGCTGTTCGTGAACGGCATCCCGCTGGTGGTGATCGAAGCCAAGTCCCCGATGAAGGGCACCGCCACAGGGACCGAGGCGCACGAGCAAATCCGCCAATATGAGCGGGACATCCCCCGGCTGTTCTACCCCAACGCCTTCAACATCATCACGGACGGGATGAAGACCGAATATGGGGCCACTGGGTCTCCGGCGCAGTTCTACGGCCCGTGGCCCGACGCTTGGCCACGCAGCGGTGACGACTTCCCCGATGCGCTCTCGAAGGACCTGTGGTGCCTGTGCGAGCCGTCGCGCCTGCTCGATCTGCTGGCGCATTTCATCGTGTTCGAGACCGACCCCGAGCGGGGCAACAAGATCAAGAAAATCTGCCGTTACCAGCAGTTCCGCGCCGTCAACAAGGCGGTCGAGCGCGTTGCGGCTGGTGAGCACCGCAGGGGCCTGATCTGGCACACGCAAGGCTCAGGCAAGAGCCTGACGATGGTGTTCCTTGCGCTGAAGCTGAAAACCCACCTGACGCTCGACGCGCCCACGCTTACCAATCCCAACATCCTCGTGCTGACAGACCGGATCGACCTTGACGATCAGATCAGCAAGACCTTCGTCGCCTGCGGCCTGCCCAACCCGACGCAGTGCGGATCGGTGGCGGCGCTGCGCGAGGCGGTGAACCGGGGTGGCAATGGGCAAATCCTGCTGTCCACGATCTTCAAGTTCGCCGGATCGAAAGACCCGATCCCGAACAGCGCCAACTGGATCGTGCTGGTGGACGAGTGTCACCGCACGCAGGAGAAGGACCTCGGGGCCTATCTGCAGGCGACCCTGCCCGATGCCCATTTTTACGGCTTCACGGGCACCCCGATCAAATCGACCGACAAGGACACCTACGCCCGGTTCAGCGTGGCCGGGGAGGGCTATCTCGACAAATACGGGATTGACGATGCTGTGCGCGACGGCGCGACCGTCCCGATCCTCTACGAGGGCCGCAAGACCGATTGGGCGATCAACGAGGCCGAGATCGACATCCTGTTCGACCGCTGGTTCGTGGACCTGCCGGACGACAAGCGCGAAGAATTGAAGCGCAGGGGCCTGACCCTAGCCACCATCGCCAAGCACCCTGAGCGCGTGCGCCTGATTGCACTCGACATCTGGGAGCACTTCAAGGCGGTGTGCCAGCCGGACGGCTACAAGGCGCAGATCGTGGCCGTGGATCGGGAGGCCGTGATCCTCTACCGCGACGCGCTGTCCGCCACCATCGCCGCCGATCTGGAGCGTAGCGGGATGGAGGCAAGGGAGGCGCAGGCCAACGCTGACGCCATGATCGCCTGCGTCTATTCCAAGAGCCAAGAAGACGACAAGGACAGCGAGCAGGCCCACATTCAGGCGGTGCGCGAGGGGCTGCGAGAGCACTATCTTGACGACGATGCCGAGAAGGACGTGAAGAAGCGGTTCAAGGCTCGCGGGGCCGATCCCAGCTTTGTGATCGTGTGCGACAAGCTGTTGACCGGGTTCGATGCTCCCATCGAGCACGTGATGTATCTCGACAAGCCGCTCAAGGAGCACAACCTGCTCCAGGCCATTGCCCGGACCAATCGCACCTATGCCTTCACCGATGGCGAAGGTGGCACTATCGAGAAGCCAGCCGGGCGGATCGTCGATTACATCGGCGTCACCAACCACCTCGATGAGGCGTTGCAGTCCTACCGCTCTGAGGATGTCGAGAACGCGATGCGCGACATTGCCATCCTGCGGAACGACCTGAAGGAGGCGCACGCCCGCTACCGCGCACAGAAACGGGCGATGAAGCTGGAAGGGCTGGACGAGAAAGCCGCCGCCTATGCTGCCGCCGACATAGCCGCGAAAGGCCAAGAGGACGACTGGTTCGACCTCCAGCGGCTCACCCGCACCTTCATCAAGGTCTATGGTGACCTGTCACCCGATCCTGCGATCCTCGACTTCACTGCGGAGGTGAAATGGGCGGCCACCTTCCTCCGGCTGGCAACGCAGGCCATCAGCAAGGACGAGAGCGTCGATCACCGCAGCTACACCGGCAAGATCAGGGATATGCTGGAGCAGCACGTCCACGCGACGGGCCTTTCCACCACCATCCGGCTGCGCAACATCACCGATCCCGAGTTCGCCGATGACTTCGCGACCGAGGGCAGAGAGGAGCCGGAACTCAGGGAAGCGTTCCTGCGCAAGTCCGCCGAACTGCGCCGCGTCACCCGCGAATTGGTGGACAATAACCCAGCGCAATATGGCCGGTTCTCCGAGCGGGTGATGGAGATCATCCGCCGCTTCGAGGAAGGCCAGCTAGCAGCCGCGGATGGTCTGCGCGACTTCGAGGGGCTGACCGGCGATATTCAGGCCGAACAGGGCGCTCACACCGAACTAGGCATGGACGAACACGCCTTCTCAATCCTGCGCATCATGGAAGTCATTGTGCCGGAGGTTCAGCACGCGACATTGCAGAGTGCCGCCATTGCTATCGGTGCGATTTACGCTGATGCCGCCGCGACCCAGCCCGTCTTCGCGCATATGGAAGCCTATCTCCGGACGCTTCGTCAGCAGGTCCGCCGCATCCTCACCGACCATGAGATTGGCGAGACCAAGATCATCCGGGAGAAAGTCGAGAAGTTTGCAATCCATGCCTATGGGGGTGGGGCCTGATGCCGACGCTCCAGATTGGCCGGAAGGAAATACCCTACGAACTTCGCCGGTCGTCGACGGCATCTGAGCGGCGGATCACAATCACGCCAGGCCATATTGAAGTGCTGGCGCTCACCAGCGACAATGATCACGACATCGCCGGGTTCTTGGAACGCAAGCGCCAGTGGTTGTTCAACACTGTGCGCGAAATGGAGCAGACAATGGCCGGCCGGCATGCGGTGCCGAGGTTCGTTACAGGCTCGAAAATACTCTACCGGGGGCGCAAGATGGCGCTCACTGTGCGCCGGACCGATAGCGAGCGTGCGATGGTGACCTATTGCAACGGGTTTGTCGTCGATCTCCCGCACTGGACTGGTAATCAGACCGATCAACTCGTCGCCAGTGAACTCAAGCATTGGCTGAAGCAGCGCGCTCGGCGTGATGTGCAGGAGATCGCCGCCGATTACGCAAAGCGGTTCGGCCTCGTTCCCCGGTCGATCAGGACAACCGAACTTGCCCACGGCTGGGGATCATGCGGCGCGGAGGGTAACGTGCTTATCAACTGGCACCTGATCTTTGCGCCGAGGAAGGTCCTGGAATACGTGGTGGCGCACGAGTTGGCGCACTTGCGTGTGCGGTCACATAGATCTGAATTTTGGACTCTTCTGAGTCGCATTTATCCCGATTTTGATCAGGCCCGTAGTTGGCTGGATCGTAATCAGTCAGAGCTGAACAGCCCAATCATGATATGACATTTGGGAAATAAAGATGCTGAAGATAAATCTCCAAATCATCATCGCCATTTTAAAGAAAATTGACTTAAAAAATTCCTTTGCGCTCATGATTGCCTCAATCGCAGCTGGAGCTGCCATTTATACTGTTCCGCAAGTTCAAAGATTATTTCATGAAACGCCAAAAGAAAAAGTTTCTCGAATTGGTTGCGAATGGAGCAATGCTGGCTTCTCGCAGGCTTGGCAACAAAGAGACATTGATTCTCTTAAGAATTTTATGGACGGAGGGTTTGTAATTGATCGAGATATTTTTTTCTCGATATTGAGAGATGGAGATAAAGAAGCGCCATATTATATGTATCGAGATAATGATTTAATCAAATTGTTTGATATGCCATTTAAGAGACACATAGAGATATGTTCGATACCCGAAGAAGATATATGGAATAATAGTTGGCTTGATAAGATCGTAATTTCAGATAAGAAAGGCAAAAAATTTTTTGAAAAGATCTGCGGAGGACGTGGTAATTTCGATGATGTTTTCGAATATGATAGGATCTATAGGAATTCATTGAAGGCTAGAGGCGAAATGCCGGATCCCTATTTTGACAGCGTAATTGCAAAGTCAGAATTTTTATTCAAAGTTTTGTCGCCGTCAGGTGGGGTGTGAGGCTTGTCTTCAGCCCGATTAATTCAGGGTGTTGCAGCCGCTTGATTGCGTCACACGATCTCACGGCATCGAGTTCTGGACACTTCTGGGGTAGATGGTGCCAGATTATCATGTGCCCAAGGCGTGGTTCTATCGACATCAAGGCGCTCTTTCCGATCAATTTCTTCAGTGAGTTGCGCTATCCAGCGAGACCTGCTTACCGACAGCGTTCGCAGCGCAGTCAATGAACTAGCGGACGTGTTCCTACCCTACGGGACCCAGCGGGCTGTAACGGCAAGTGGATTTTCGTGCACCTCTAGCGCCCAGATGCCGTCCGGATCTCGCGCAAAGCAAGCGGAAACACCGCCCCAGGTCACCGACAGTAGGTCCTCATTATGCTGCCAGACGGTTGGATCCCCCCAAAGGGCAAAGCTCGTTGCCACAAGGACGTGATCACCGAGTAGCAAGCATTGCTGCCCATCTGATGTCTGGCCGTAGACTGGGTCACAGCCAAAAATCTCGGCCAAAAGCGAAAGGCCAGCGGGATTTGCTTCGCCCATGCAATCTTCCCCCTTGTTCAGCTTGTCACTGCGGTACGGATCGACGTCACATTCTCCGCCACGCCTGAAAGCGAGGGCGCGGCAAATCGGCCCCACGCCTCCAGCAGGGCGCGGCGCATGTCGCGCATGTCGCTCCGCAAATAGGCTTGTTCGGTTGCCGTGCCAACTTTGTGCGCAAGTGCCATTTCGGCTACCATGCCGGGGATTGTAGGCATCTCCTCAGCCGCCCAATCTCGGAAAGCCGAGCGGAAGCCATGAACGGTCTCCGACCTGCCAGCCATTCGCAGAATCTTGGTCAGCGACATATCGGATAGCGCTTGGCCGCGTGCGCCCTTGAAAATGAGCCCTTTGCGCTCTCCCCTCGGCGCATAGGATTTGAGCAACTGGATGGCAGCATCCGACAGGGTGACAACGTGTCCATCCCTCATCTTCATAATCGATGCCGGGCGAGTCCATGTCTGGGCTTCGAAGTCGATCTGCTCCCAGGTCGCATGACGCACTTCGCCTGACCGTGCGGCCGTCAGAATAGCGAACAGCAAAGCTTGGCGGCTGGCAGTTGCCGCTCTTGTGAGCTGACCTGCGAAAAACTCTGGAACTTCGGCAAAGGGCATCGCCGCGAAATTGCCGCCTCGAGCTTGCTTCGGTAGTCCGGTGCGCAACTCGCGCGCATCGGGAAGTGCATCGGCGCGCCAGCCTCGAGCCTTTGCAAAAGCGAGCACTTGCCCGATCCGGCTACGCACCTTGCGAGCCATGACGGGTTTCTCCGTCCAGATCGAGGCAAGCGCCGTAATGACCTCGGCACTGCCGATCGCGTTAACCCTCAATGCGCCCAACCTCGGGTTGGCATGTTCCTCCAGTGATGCTTTGAATGCCTTCGCTGTGCGGTCACTCCACCCCGACTTTAGCGCCTCGTGCGCTTCAATAACTGCCTCTGCAAACGTGGGCACCTTCACCCTTTGCCTGTCCCGCTCGACTTTTGGGTCACTCCCCGCCTTAGCGAGCTTGCGCAATGCCGCGGCTTTCTCCCTCGCTTCAGCCAAAGACAAATCTCGGCGCAGCATCAGAGGGACATCGGAATAGCGTGTGTCGCCGGCTCCGAACGCTTCGCGACCCAAGCCATCAACGTCCGCAACCCCAAGGCCGATGTCACGGCGCTTGCCGTTGACCTGCACGCGAAGCATCCATGATTGTCGCGCGACAATCAGGATGAGAATGCGCGGCAATCAAGATGAGAATCCGGTGT
>VFQO010001481.1_pt1 | contig 17775 bp, 24 predicted proteins | sample 3512331 | NCBI WGS metagenome assembly VFQO01 (sample SAMN10412371, study PRJNA504923) | tailings metagenome | isolation source: Replicate 3 from Balatoc abandoned mine | place: Philippines: Itogon, Benguet | collected 2017-08-28
CACCTTTCTCCTTCGATGAAGGGACATACTCCCCAAGAGGGAGTGAAAACGCCCCCGCTGGGTTGATGAATTGAATCCCGGCCTCCATGCCATTGTGGGAGCATCGAAGCGTTCCGGTCTCAGGGACTGACCGGGCTCATAAGGCGATGCGTGACGCGCATCGGTCGGGCTGTAACTGACAGCCAGCTGTGAAACACTTCAAAGGCACGGAGCCTTTCTCCAACACGCCGGCCGCAGCCGCGCGTTCGAGAAAAGCCCCCGGGTGGGGGCTTTAAAAGAAAATCAGTACAGAGGCCGATCAATCGGCATCCATTGCTGGATACCCCGTGTTCCGCCCCATTCCATTTCACTGTCAACAAAGCGGTCTACGTCAGGGTGATACTCGCAGAACCGCCCCTCGATCATCCGTCCGAACGACATCACCCCTGACGCAGCGATCACGACCACTGGCTGTTGCTCGCCCGGAAGCGCGTCCTGTGTTTTTACCCAGCCGAATTGACCAGGCAGGCACACGACTCCATAGGCCTCAGTACCGGGAACAGGTTTTTTCGTACCGGTATCGATCCTGGCCATTCCGATGAACAGGAAGCCCATTGCAAGTCGGCCATTTTTCATTTGCCTATCAATTGCAGCCTCAAAGTCCTCCCTCTCAAGGTGGCACTGTTCGCCACACAACGCCTGGAAGGCTTCTGCTGCATCCACATACTCAACGTCTGTCGTCGCCAGGATAATCCCGTAACCATCGGGGTCCTTGATGCCAAGCTGGCGAGCAGCTTCTGTGACGGTAATGCCAAGGCCAAATAACATATTGCTCTCCTTAAAATGTAGGGGAGCACCTTCCCCAAAGGGAGCGTGACTCCCCATGGGGTGGTTGATGAAATTAAATCCCGGCCTCTTGCGAGGCGTTCCGGTTTCAGGGACCGACCGGACTCAAACTTTCATGAAACTCCGCTCATGGCACTACATCCCATGAAATACGCAACGATCAGCCAATTCGGCCAGTGACTCCCACTCATCAAATGAACGGCACTCATCCAGAAATTCCTTGATGAGTGCCAACGCGATCGAGCGGTTCCCACTGTCCAGGGGCAGGAGGTCATTGAATTTCAACCCACCTTCACCGTGCAACGCCTTGATGAGCCTGGCCAACGCTCTTCCACCGCCCGTATCCCCCAAACTTCGCAGAATCTGCTCTGCCTGAAGGAACACATCGTTGGCAACATCCTCAGCCTGTTGGGCACGGAAATCGTCAACTGTGATGGCAAGAATCTCAGCCGGAGGAGGCATGCTCGATTTCATGATTACTTTTCCTTCCTGGACCATCCTTGGGTTTTTGCATCGAACACGTAGCCCATCTCCTTCAGACGGTCACGCTGACTGCGGAAGACAGCTCGATCCACAGTGGGGTCAAGTTTCACGTCCTTGCTAACCCAGACAAGGTCGGCAAGATCGGCCCCAAACAATTCCAGCAACTCCTGAAAAACCGGATCCTGGTTTTCATGCTCCTGAACCAGCGCAGCTGGAACAGGAATATCGGATGGACCGGCTTGATTCGCTGCCGCTGTGGACTCTGTGGCGATTGGATCGGGTTCGGTCGGCACGTCCTCAATCTTTCCCTCATCAACCGTGTCCAGGAATATTTCCATTACCTTCGCACGGATGTCAGTGGTCGATTTCCCGCGCCAAATATACGAACTGAGGTAAAAGTTCTCGACGAGAAACTCACCCTCGTATCGGCCTTCAGAAAACTGATCGAGGATAGGCTCCTTGACCTTGAATTCTCCGATCGGGGTGGTCAGGTCGCCTACGCAGAACTTGCCGTTGGCACCTTTTATTTCCTTGATTACAAGCGTTCCATTGATGCGAATAGACATAGTGCTCTCCTTAAGAATCAGAAAAAAATGGGAGCACTTTCCCCAAAGGGAGCGTGACTCCCCATGGGGTGGAACTGCGATGGAATTCCAGGTCAGAAGACCCGCCGTTTTCAGGAACTGAACGGCTTTAATGGGCGATGCATAACGCGCATCGGTCGGGCTGATACTGACAGCCAGCAGTGAAACTTTGGCAAACGGCTTATCCAAGATGGCCAGTTCTCCTGGATACCCCGCTCGCGGGGCAGGATGGGTTGGTCATGATTCAATATGGTTGGTAATGGAACCCCTGCTCAACTCTTCCATATAGGAAGCGACGCGCCGCACTGAGGGGCTCGGCGCGAATTTTTGGATGCGGCAAACCGCAAATGCCGTGACCGTTCTGGCCGTCACAACCCATGATCTGATCGATGCCCAGAAGGCTTGCCCGAAACCTGGTCTCGGGCAAGCCTTCTGGCGGGTGTAGGGAAGACGGGTTATCGGTCCGTCTCAGGGATGAGGCAAGCAGATGGGGATGCATCCGTCGCCAATGTAACCCCTGGGAAACTGCGGAGGAATCCCAATCCGGTATGAGGGGCTGCCCGGACTAAAAGCCAGCGCTTAGGGCGCCAATCCTGCTGTACTCAGCAAACGAGAAACGGGGTTTACCGAAACGGGCATGGCCCGCTTGGGTAAACGCCCAGAGGCTGGGCGTTTCCTTCGATCAACCGAAACAGATTCTATCAGCCAGGATGGATTGGATGCGACGGAACCGGAGTACATCCCGTTCACGAAGCAAACCCCGACGACGCGCGTTGCAGTGAAACCACCTGGCGTCCTCGATCGGCACTTCAGCCTTGGCCATCAATTGAAGGAACTTTAGTGAGAGTTGCTGATTCATGGATGTCTCCTGTTGGTTGGTTGCGGGGTTTTCACCGGAGGGTTGGCCCTCTGGTGAAAACCCCACACAGGAGGTTTTCAGATTGACTCCATCAACTCGACAGAGTGCTCGCCAAGGCGATGACTTGCGACACCATCACGCACAGACTCATGATGCGCAAATCGAACAGAACATTCAGAAAAGCTTCTTTCATCGTGGACTCCTGGTTTTCAAAATGAAAACCGGGGAGTCCACGACACCCGGCAGGGAGTGTGAAACTCCCCGGTCGGGTTTTTGAAGCTGGACGTTACTGGCCGCCTGCTGCAGCCTCTTGCTGTTGCGAAGAGCCTGCAGGCAGGACAACTGGATTACCGTCCACCCAGGCATTGGTGATCTTGAGCAAGCGGCCCTTGATCATCACACCCGTATCACCCTTCTTGCGCGTGCCCACGTCTTTTTCGTAGACAAACACTTCAGGGTAGATGTCACCCAGCTTGAACTGGATCATTACTTTCCGTTTCTCATCACCATGCGGCTTGAGTACCTCGATCGCTTTGATTGCGTCCTGACCATAAACTCGCACATCGAATTTAGTCGACTCAGGTTTGATCGAGCCATCCTTGTTCCACTCACCACGGAGAGCGGAAATGGAGCAGGCGAGGAACGTTTCACCTTTGTTGGGCTTGACCATGCGAACACGGTTCAAATAGCCAAGGCCGGCGACATGAAGATCGTAGAATTTGGATTCAGACATAATGCTCTCCTTAAAAAATAAAAAAGGGGAGCACTTTCCCCAAAGGGAGCGTGGCTCCCCATGGGGTGGTTGAACTGCGATGGAATTCCAGATCCGAAGACCCGCCGTTTTCAGGAACTGAACGGCATTTATGCGCGCCTTGCGGCAAAAGGCGGCTCCTTACGGGAAGCCAATCGGGCTGCATGAGCCAACAAAACAGGCTTTAGGCTGCCTATTTTCAAATGGTGTGTCAATAGTTGGCCGGGGCGGATTAACGCGCTCGAAAGCCTTCACCTCTTCCGTCGCAAAGCCGCCGTTGGCACAATAAACTCGAAGCCCATTCAGACTGGCCTCGGGTGTCTGGTCACAGGAATAGTCGACGCCGATGTAGCGGGTGAAGGCGGATGCCATCGACGCGCCTCGGTAATCCTAAACCTCGGCTAGCCGACTCTCGTAGGGGATATTCAGTCCGTCATGCAGCCGCTTGACCATGCGCAGGCTCAGAGGCCGCTTGCGGTTGAGCACTTCGGAGACCCGGCCGCTCGGTCCGATGAAACGCTCGAGGTCGCGCGCGGTCAGACCCTGCTGCTCCATCCGGAACTTGATGGCCTCGACGGGGTCGGCCGGGCACGAAGTCATAGTGCTTGTTCTCATAGGCCTCGACGAGCGTCACGAGCACGTCCCGCTCGTCCGCCTCCGGGGTCTGCTCCTCGGCCTGGAAGATGGATTCGAGCCGGCGGAACACCGCCTTCAGGTCGTCGTCGTTTCGGATCGGTTTAATAGTCATTTACATTCTCCACATCGATGCGGTCGTACTGGGCATGTGTACCGCCGAACTTCACCCAGACGATGTAGTACCGGTCAAGGTAGTCATCGACGCTCAGTTCCATGATTCTGAATGCCGAGTCAGCGTCCTTTCTCAAATTCCGTCCGATAAAGCGTATTGGCGGCGGCGACGGTCGCCCTTAACTGCTCCACTTGCCGATGGGTTTGCGCGCTTGAGCTCTTGCGGCTAGGGCGATCTTACCTCGTTGGCGGAAGGAAGAGATTGTGCATTCCGAGATCTGCGCGAAGCGTCGTTCCAAAATAGGTAAAAAATTCGGACGCATTCATTCGCTGACTTATTAAGGGATTGCATCCACTAAATCTCTGAGAGAGAATCAACGCGGGCATATATCCAATTCGGGATGCCTGTTGTGCCAGTCTGCTGTTAGGCGGCTGGTGCCCGTTTTATCGCACCCATGGGCGTGAGCGGGGTTCCTACCCACTTTTAGGAGCTTCTCATGCCCAGACCTTTGGTGCGTCCACGCACCCACGCCTTTGCCAACCAATCTGGCCGCTGCTATTACTGCGGCATGCCAATGTGGGCTGATGACCCGCAGGAGTTCGCCAATCAGCACGGAATCACACTGGGGCAAGCCAAGCGCTTCCAGTGCACTGGCGAGCACCTTGTCGCTCGTCAGGACGGGGGATCGTCGGGGCGATCAAATATCGTTGCCGCCTGCCTGTATTGTAATAAAGGCCGCCATAGCCGCAAGAACCCGCTACCTCCTGATCGCTACATGCAGCTGGTTCAGAAGCGGATAAAGCTCGGACGTTGGCACGGGCTGTGGGTTTACCCAAAAAGACTGCTACCCAAGGCTTAGAATGTGTAGCCGTTTCCGGCTTTTTGCTTGGTCAGGCAGAATTGACATCCTTGTTTGCAACCGGCCGCGCCTGACGCCCGATGGATCGATTTTGGTTTGTGGCTATTCTGGCTGTACCAGTCCTCATTGGACTCGTAAATCTCCTGCGCCGTAAAAGGCGGCTTATCGTGGCGGAAGAGTTCGCCAATGAGTACTTTCAGAAGCTTGGTGATTACATCAAAAGTGCAGGCAACGATGTTGATGCCTACGACTGGCTGGTCCATCGTGTAAACAAAATGCAGGGCCAGCTTGGTGAGGCAGGGGTGTTCGCTGCGTTCCGCCCTCCGTTCGCGAACTATCAAGTGCGGAATTACCCCGCTTTGCTCAACATGCTCCCTGAACTCCGTAATGCGCTGGGTCCGAGCATTTCGTCTGATCGGCTTGCAAACGATTACGCCAATACGCTGCAAGACTTGCTGGTTCGCCATCTAGGGACGCTGAGTGACCGCCTTGATGAGATAGAGCAGCTAATCAAGAATCCTATTGTCTGGCTTAGGGAGGGCATGCGTGCCTTGATTGCACTCCCTATTTCGGTTCTTGGCTGGGTGGGTATTCTAGGTATGGGCACCGTTCAGCAAATAACTGGCAGCAGACCATTTCAGATTTTGTCCGGACTTGTGAGTCTTGTAGGTTTCTTTGGAATCGTTATGGGTTTAGTTGTTGATTGGGCGCCGTTTGTGCGGATCGTTACTGATGCGTGGAGGAATTATTTCTGAATTCTCTCCACTCTTAAAAATCCAGAGCAATGGCAGCTTAGGTGTTCCAGTCACTCAACTGGGCCGATGTCACCGACTGTAATGGCCGAGCACCCGTCCTCCCTGCCGAGCCAACGGTCGTCAGCTAACTGAATGCAAGCAGGCATTCGACGACGCAACGCCGTCAACGACAGGTGTTGAGCGTTGAAGAGACCTTCATCCTTGCTTCATGGCGGGCCGGTGATCGGCCATTGCCGCCGGTGGCGTCGCCTCAACTGAATGACCGGTGTCGCGCAGGTTGCCGACGTTTAGGGAGTACGCCGCCTGAATGGCCGCTTTCGTCAGTAGCGAAGGACAGCACCCGACCCCAAGCGGTCGATCAGCTTTCTCCAAACCGGTCAGTCAGCCAAGCCTAGGTTCTGCGAACTGGAATTCTCTGAAGCGGCCGTTGGCGACCTCACCCAACCGGCCAACTGCTGCCATTCGAACATTTCAGGAAGCTGCTATCTGTACGACCGCTGTACTTCGCAACCAGTCGGAAGGGGCATTCCGGCTCCTCGGCCTTTGCCAATCTGCCTTGGCTAGAGCCCAAGCAAGCCACCCTCTGAGTATCTGTCGCTCAAGAAACCTTGGGAGCGAATTGATGAAGGTCAGCTCTCTGCAGCTACGCTGCATTGGTTAGTTCTGCTTGGCCGTAAGCAACGAACTGACCAGCCAGTGACCAGCAATTGCGAGGCTCAGCAACACCAGCGTGCCCAATCCCAAAATTGCCCAAAGCAGGGGGCCGATCCAACCAATGGCCGAGGCAAATTAAGGTACGGTCTGTTTCATCGTTTCGATGAAGCTAACGAGACCGGATTGAATCGATTGTATCCAGGCGGGATCAATCCAGAGTGCCAACCAAGGCGGTACCGGTACGGTGCTCAGAACCGAGCCAAGGTCGATGGGCAGGGTGGGACCGAAGGTCTGAGCTATCCAGTCGACGAGATGAGAGTGAGTAATGTCATTCCGGTCCAGATAATTGACACTGGGCAGCCAGATAATCGTTTTCATGTCAGTGATCACTGTCTATAGAGGTTGCCCCTTGAATTGCCGCTCTTCATTACAAATCTGCAGCTAAAGTTCCTGTGATTACTGACTGGAAGTGAGTCCCACCAGCGAGAGTAATTCGGTAGCAACAAGGGTGCCTCCCCACCAGAGCAGCACCACCGAGGCGACCGCCGCCAGAGTGACCAGATAGCCGAGCAGCAGCATCAGGCCATCTCGGAGACGCAGCCCCCATGAGAGCAAGACGATGGCCAGCGCAGGCAGTACATTGTCAAAGCTGATGATGGGGACCGGAATCATCATCGACACCCCCGCGGCCGAAAGCATTAACCCGTTCAGCACCCGGGCCGGCTTGTTGCTCAAGGGCAGCATGCGGGGTCGTCCCCACAACGCGATGATATTGATGACCCGGTTAATCATGCCTTTCAGCAGCATCCTGACGCGACCATTCATCTCTCGTTTGGCGAGCCAACCCGGCAAGGGCACCGGCTGACCGATACACAGCCCGTAAGCGATCAACAGGCAAAAAGCACCTACCATGGAGGCCATGCTGGGTAGTGCGATCGGGAAAAGGAGCGGCATTGCCAGTAAACTCAACCAGACCAGCCGTTGCCGGCTGCTCTGGCCAACGCTGTCTGCCAACGTGCCGCCCATTGATGCCAGGTGTGCCCCGGCAATCCGTTCCACGGTAGCCCGTCGTTTGTCCTTCAGGAATTCTGGCTTAGTCAGTGTTTGGATGCTCTTGTTTGCCACGATTGTCCAAAGAAATGAGTTACTGGAAAAGAGGGGATGTCCATCGGCTTAATCTTTATGCAAGAGACAATCAGGAAGTCATGGACCCCGCTCTGTCCGGATTGCCAATGAGACCGTCGCATCACGGATTTTCTTCGGTTAAGGGAGTGTGCAATGTGAGCTGTTGGGTCGCACTGAAAAAGCAGCTTTTTGAGGACACAAACTTCCGAAAAAACTGAACATACGACAAGGCTTCGGTCGCAAACTTCGGTTGTTTACGGCTGAGGCTCGTATTCGCTGCAATCCGTAGCCCCCTCAGCACTGCATCTTCCGGAGAACTCATCCCATGCCCCACACCCGAAAACCCAACGCCGTTCGTCTGGAGTTCGCGCCCGACTCACTGGTTCAAACCAACTTGTCGGGCGCGGCCTTTACCGGCGACTGGCTCTGGGTGGCGGGCGACGAGGCCTGTGGCGTGGATCGCCTGCGCCGACTCGACGCCGTGGGCGGCGAGGCCTTGCGTTTTGGCGAAGTGCGCGACTTTCCGCTGGCCGACCTGCTGGACCTGCCCGGTAAGGCCGATGAGGAGGCTGACCTGGAAGGCATGGCGGTGGCCGATGGTTACCTCTGGGTGGTCGGTTCGCATGGCCTCAAGCGCAAGAACGCCAAGCCGGACCGCAGCCACGCCGACAACGCCAAGCGGCTGGCAAAGGTGGCCCTCGACGGCAACCGCCGCCTGCTGGCGTGTCTGCCCATCGAGCCCGACGCCCAGGGCGAGCCCTGCCTGGTACGCCAGGCTCAGGATGGCCGGCGGGCATTGCGGCTGAAGGGCGATGCGCAGGCGAACTTGCTCACTCGGGTGCTCGTCGGCGACCCCCACTTCGGGCCCTACATGGCGATCCCGGGCAAGGACAACGGCTTCGACATCGAAGGCCTGGCGGTGGACGGACGCCGACTGCTGCTGGGCCTGCGTGGCCCGGTGCTGCGCGGCTGGTCGGCGCTGCTCGAGATCGCCGTCGAGGCGCACGGGGATCAACTACGCATGGTGCCCATTGACGAGAGCGGCACGCTGCTGCGCAAGCACTTCCTGCAACTCGACGGTCTGGGCATCCGCGACCTGCACTTCTCCGGCGATGATCTCTATATCCTGGCCGGTCCGACGATGGTGCTCAACGGCGATATCCGTGTCTTCAAATGGCCGCTCGCCAGACCCACGATGAAAACCAACCGTGAGCCGGTGCGTTTCGAAATGGCGCTGACAGAGTCGGTTTCGCTGCCCCATGGGCGTGGCACCAACCGCGCCGAGGCGATCTGTGACCTGCCGCCCGCGATCGCCGGTGGCAAGCCCAGTTGGCTGGTGCTCTACGATGCTCCGGGCGCCGATCGCCGGGACGGCGAGCACACTGTCTTTGGCGATCTGCTGCGCCATGACTGATGCTTTCCGGTCTAAATCGATAGGGGCTGACCATGGGCAGTGCCCCGCCACGTCGGTTCCGCGCATTGATCCTGCATCGCCCCTGCAGTTCGTCATCAACACATCCGCAGGGGCTTTCGACCTTGACGCAAAGCGTGCAGTCATCGAATCGGCCCTCACTGCGCAGGGGAGAAAGGGAGAGTTGTTGATCTGCCGGCCGCCTGATCTGGCGAGGGTGGCGGCCGAGGCTGCAGCGACGGCGGTTGCACGCAGCACGGCTGTGATTGCCGTCGGCGGCGATGGCAGCCTCAATACGGTAGCCCAGGCCGCGCACGCCGCCGGTTGCGCAATGGGTGTTATCCCCCACGGCACCTTCAATTATTTTGCCAGGACGCATGACATACCCACCGAGCCAGCCGCTGCAGCGCGGCAACTGCTGAATGCGATTCCGCTGCCGGTCCAGGTTGGGGCGATCAACGACCGGATCTTCCTGGTCAACGCCAGCCTCGGCGTCTACCCCGAACTATTGCAGGACCGCGAGGCCTACAAAGCCCGCTTTGGCCGCAGCCGCTGGGTGGCGTTCGTCGCCGCCTGTGCGACGATGCTGCGCGCACAGCGCCAGTTACGCCTGCACATCGAGATGGGTTCGGCGGTTCGCGACGTGCAGACCCTGACGCTGTTCGTGGGCAACAACCGGTTGCAACTGCAACAGTTCGGGGCCGAGCCGGAAGACACCGTGCCTGGTACTCCCGGTCACGGTAGCCTGGCTGCGCTGATGCTGCGGCCCATTGGCACACTGTCGATGCTCAAGCTGATGCTGCACGGGGCGATGGGCAGGCTGGGGGAAGCCGCTGGCGTGGAAGGCTTCGAGTTCCAACACATGGTGGTAAAGCCCACCCTGGCCCCCGGCCGCAAGGAGGTCGTGGTGGCGTTCGATGGCGAGGTGGCACGCATGCGTTCACCCATCGACATCCGTGTGCTGGATAAACCCTTGTATCTACTCCAAGCCACTGGTGCAGCAGGCACGGCAGACGCGCCCCGAGGTACGGCATGAGTGTCCTGCTGCAGATTTCCGACACCCATTTCGGCACCGAACAGCCGCTGGTGGTCGAGGCCGTCGTCGCCCTGGCAGCACAGCAGCGACCGGATATCGTGGTGCTCTCGGGTGACATCACGCAGCGCGCGCGGCCCGCGCAGTTTCGCGCGGCGAAGGCTTTCGTCGACCGACTGGGCGCACCGGTTCTGGCCGTGCCGGGCAACCACGACATTGCGCTGTTCGACCTTTGGGCGCGGCTGACCCGCCCATACGCGCGCTACACCAGGGTTTTCGGGGCGAATCTCGAACCCGTTTTCTCGTCGCCGGATCTACTGGTTATTGGCGTCAACACCACGCGCGCCTGGCGGCACAAGCATGGGGAGGTGTCCACGGCGCAAATCGATCGCGTGGCAACCCTGCTGACTGATGCCAGCCCGCAGCAGTTGCGCCTGGTGGTGGTGCATCAGCCAGCGGCAGTAAATCAGGCTGAGGAACGCTCCAACCTACTGCGCGGCCACCATGCCGCCCTGCAGGCCTGGTCAGCCGCCGGGGCCGACCTCGTGTTGGGTGGACACATTCATCTGCCCTTCGCGCTGGCACTGGATGGCTTGGCGCGGCGACTGTGGGTGCTCCAGGCCGGAACCGCCGTCTCGTCGCGCACACGCCCCAAAGCACCCAACTCGGTAAACATCCTGCGCTGGGGTGCGGCGTCCAGTGCGGCTGGTGATCAGCCGCAGATCGGGTCCGAGACGGGGAAGTACTGCGTCATTGAGCAGTGGGACTTTGCGCGCCACGATCAAGCCTTCGTCCGTACGTCGGTCACACCCGTAATGCCAGAGCGCGCCTGATCGCACGCAGCCACCACCTGCATCACCAAGGGGTGGTGCTGGCCACGGCGTGAGCGGATGGCATAGATTTCTTCCTTTACGCCATCGCAATGCCCAAGCAAACGCAATCCGCGCATCAAGCCTTTGTCACTGGGGCCCAAACGGCTGACCGGGAACACCCCAAGCCCGCGCGCAGCAAACACCGCCATCAGCGCGCTGTCTTCGAACTCGCCGACAATCCGCGGCCGCAACCCCTGGGTCTCGAACCAGCGATCCAGGGTTGGGCGCAACGCCGAATGACCAGTGGGCAGCAGCACCGGTAGTCGGTTCAGCGACTGTGGGAACCGTTCCACATCGGCCTTGCGCACATAGGCAGCGGGCCCGTACCAGTCGACCGGCGACTCGACCAAGCGTTCGCTTGTCAGACGCAGGTTCGGGTTGCGCGGTGCCTGCTGCCCGGCGAGAACCAAGTCCAGGTGATGCAGCGCCAACTCGGCCAGCAGTTGCTCGAATTCGCCTTCGTGGCACACTAGCCGCAACGATGGCGTGGCCAGCACAGGTTCCAGCAGCGCATGCGCGGCCAGCTTGGAAATGCCGTCTGACAGTCCGACCGCCAGTCGGGCGACCTTGCCGCTGGCTGCCTCGCGCACTTCGTCGGGGATGGCCTGGCCGATCTGGAAGATTTCCTCGGCGCGAGCGAAGGCGGCCTGGCCCGCCTCGGTAATCGCCACACCGCGACCGGCAGGCTTCAGCAACTGGTAACCAAGCGCCCTCTCAAGTTCCCGCACCTGGGCGCTGATGGTCTGGATCGCCATGTCCAGCCGCTCGGCCGCGCGGGCGAAGCCACCTTCCTTTGTAACGACCCAGAAGTAGTACAGATGACGGTAGTTGAGCATGTCGATCTCACATCGGAAAACCAGAAGTTTATATCTTCTTGAAACTGGTTTATGCGAACTTAGAACGGTGCAAGAATAAGTGCTGGTACTGCTCTACAGATAGGAGATGATCGTGCTCTACGCACTCAGTTGGTTTTTTGTGTTCAGCCTTTTTGCACTATGGTCGCTGGCAGCCTGGGCAGTGCATGCCGTCGCCGTGTGGACGGTCTCGAACGCCGGTGCGCTGACCGGCGTCGCATCGGATGTCGAGGGTCTTCGTCTGCCGGAGTGGCTGGTGCCCTGGGTGCCGCCGGAGATCGCACAGGCGATGACCTCGCTGCTGTCGGGCTTCGCGCCGGTCGTCGAGAGTCTGCTTCAGACCGCCCCGGCGCTGGCTGGCGGCCTGACCATGGCGACCTGGGTAATCTGGGGCCTTGGCAGTGCGCTGCTGCTCCTGCTGGGCGCAGGGCTGCATCTGCTCATTGCGATCTGGCGCCGCCACAGTGGTGGTGGCGATTCCGGTCCGCAGTCGCCAAGTCAGGTGGCCGCATGACGGGAATGCTGTCCTCGCGCTGGCGCGACGCAATGGCTGTGCGGGACGCTGCTGTTCCGACTAGCTGCGTGAGGCGGACCGCCCTGTGTTGGGCAGACGTCTTGAGCTACAGTCTTCGACCATGAACATGCTCATGTTTCTCGGCGGTCTGATCCTGCTGGTCATCGGCGCCAGCACGCTGGTGCGCGGCGCGTCCAAACTGGCGCTGTCGTTCGGCATCAGCCCGCTCGTTGTGGGACTCACCATCGTCGCCTTCGGCACCAGCGCGCCCGAGGTGGCGGTGAGCGTCGGCGCCGTGCTCGACGGCAAGACCGACATCGCCATGGGTAACGTGGTGGGCAGCAACATCTTCAATGTGCTGTTCATCCTGGGCATCAGCGCGCTGATCGCGCCACTGATCGTCAATATCCAGCTGATCCGGCAGGAGGTGCCGATCATGTTGGGCGCAAGCCTGCTGCTGCTGGCGCTCTCGCTGGACGGGAAACTCTCGTGGCTGGAAGGGGGCCTGCTGTTCGCGCTGCTGGTGGCCTACACCGTGTTCCTGGTCGTGCAGTCGCGCCGCGAAACACAGGCTGCGAAGGACGAATTTGCCGACGCGGTGCTGCCCGCCAGAGCCGGCGCCTGGGACAGCCACTGGGCGGTACAGATCGGCCTGATCGCCGCCGGCCTGGTGGCGCTGGTGTTGGGCTCGGACTACCTGGTGCAGGCCTCGGTCAGTTTCGCCAAAGCCATGGGCGTGAGCGATCTCGTCATCGGCCTGACCATCGTCGCTGCCGGCACCAGCATGCCCGAGGTGGCCACCAGCATCACGGCCGCGATCAAGGGCGAACGCGACATCGCGGTGGGTAATGTCGTCGGCAGCAACACCTTTAACATCCTGGGTTGCCTGGGCTTGTCGGGGCTGGTGTCGGGCGACATGGGCTTGGCGATTGCGCCGTCGCTGCTGGCCTTCGACATCTGGGTGATGCTGGCGGTGGCGCTGGCCTGCATACCAGTGTTCATCACCGGCCGCGAGATCGCGCGCTGGGAAGGCGGGGTGTTCCTCGGCTATTACGTCGCCTACGTGGCCTACCTGATCCTGGCGGCGCAGCAGCACGATGCGCTGCCGGTCTTCTCGAGCGTGATGATGGGCTTTGTCGTACCGCTGACCGTGGTGACGCTGGTGGTGGTGGTAATCCGCCGCCCGGCCGCAGCCGGCGAGCCCACATGACGGTGCCCATCGCGCAGCGGCTACGCGAAACAGCCGCGGCCTTATCCGAAAAGAGCGTGTCGGCATCCGGGGTGGCTGCACCAGCGGCTGCGATGTGGCAGGGCCACTCCAAATCAGGCCTTTCCCAGCGGGTGGCCGAACTCGAACTCTCAAGCCAATGGGCTCAGAAAGGACTTCTTCAATGATCTATGCGACCCTCAAGACTCTGCATGTGCTGTCCATCATCGTGTGGATCGGTGGCATGGTGTTCGTGCACTTCTTCTTGCGCCCCGTCGTCGCCGAGCTCGAACCGGCGGTGCGGCTGCGCCTCATGCACGATGTGCTCGGCCGTTTTTTTCAGGCCGTACTTGCCGCCTCCTTGCTGACGTTGGCTACCGGTGTGTGGATGCTGGGCCGCGTAGCCAAGCAGGTGGTGCAGTCTGGTGGCAGCTTCGAGATGCCGCTGGCCTGGACCATCATGGCGGTGCTGGGTGTCGCGATGGTGGCAATCTTCATGCACATCCGCTTCGTGCTTTACAAGAGGCTGGGCCGTGCCGTTGCGGCGTCTGAGTGGGTCGCTGGCGGTGCGGCCTTGGCACAGACCCGCAACTGGCTCTCGATCAATCTGGGCCTTGGCGTGCTGGTATTGCTCGTGACACTGCTGCGCTGAACGGCCCGCTCCAAACTTGCCCCAGCCCTGATCACTCGCCTGAACAGTCTGTGGCCTTGCCGCATCTTTGCGTTTTCAAATCAGCAAGGCCGCGCCAAAAATACCCACCATAATGAAAGCCAGCACGACTTTGGCGATGAGCCCCACCATGATCCCGACCCATGTGGCGATGCCGACTTTGACGGCGCGTGTTTGGTCTTTTTGTGCCAGGTACTCGCCCACGGCGGCACCGACCAAGGGCATGAAGAGCACGCCCACCAAGCCCATGAAAAGACCAAGCACCGTGCCTACCGCCGCGCCCAGCAGGGCCAGTTTGCTGGCACCGGCTTTTTTGGCTCCCATGAGCCCGGCTACATACTCCAAACCCCAGGCCAATAACGCCAGCACACTGACCACCACCACGGTGGTCATGCCCACACGAGCGAAGTCGTCTATCCAAGCCCCCAGCACGATGCCGCCCCAAACCAACACGGTGCCCGGCAGCACGGGCAGTACGGTGCCCGCCAAACCCAGCAAAATCAAGGCAGCACACAAGATCCATAAAAAGGTAATTACCAAGATAAGCTCTCGAGGTCAAAATAAACAGTGTACCGACAGTCATGTGGATCTGTCTGATTGAACTTCAAGTGTTGACCTGTATGACGAGATTTGCCGTGTAGCAGTCAGCCAGCGACCACTCGGTGCGACTGCTCCGCTCAGAAACCTGCCGCTGGATCACCGATACGATGAATCTCTCTTCTGGGTCGGGAGCGACAGTCCTCGCTTCGAATTCATCGCCGGAAAGCGGCCAGTGGAATTCCGATTCCCGGAAGCGGCCAGTCGTCACCATGTACTTTCGACCCACAAGAGACATATTGAAACTTTAAAAGTGAACCCGTTGTCTACCGCCGTTGACCCGCGAAGATAAACCCTTTCACATACCCTCAATGGAGATTGATTCCGTGAACAAGACAGTATTATTAACCGCGCTGATCATCGCGTTCCCGCTGACCGGTTGCGAACAAGCCACCCAGCAAGCCAGCGATCTGGCGAAAAAATCCGCTCAGGAGGCGATCGACGGCGCCAAGAAAACCGCTCAAGAAGCCCTTGGCCTCGAAGGTGCGGGCAGTAAGGATGAAGCTGGCCAGGATGAAGCCGGCAAGGATGAAGCCGGCAAGGATGAGGAAGGCACGAAAGAGAAGGATTGAGTGACGCCGGCCACTTGCTCGCCGTAAACCGGTCGTTGAGCGGGGGTAGTAGAGGCCTTAGCTATTCAAATTGGAAGGCGATCTCGACCGGCAACTCATGGCCGGGGACTGCCTTTGAGGATAGGCGCCCGAAAGCAGCCATTGAGCCATCCAGCGAAATTTTCCACCGTCGGCTTACGGGCACCACGTCGAATTCACACAATCGGCCAGGAGCGGAAGCTCACTCCCGTAACAGTCAACGTCTTTTTAATCGACTAAAGCCGACATGAAGCGCATTGTCGTCTATGCGGCTGTTGATGCTGCCACCGTCAGTTGTGCCCAGCCGGTCAAGTCCACAAGGGCATACAAAGAAAAAGAAATAGCCACCGCAAGGGTGGCTAGTGTCAGTCAAACGGCAAATTTTATGTAGTGTGGTGCTGCGTCTTCAGCCGAAATTACTGGGTGGCAGTCCGAATGAAAATTGCTTCTTGAATTTTTGTGAACGCGTTGTTGTACACGAGGGCATCTTCGATTGGATGTTCCTGCACCAATTTCCCTCCATAAGCACCTGACCATTCTTCGGTCTTAACAAAGCTAAGCCGTATCTTGGTTTTCCCTGGGCGAAGCTCCTCAATGAATGCAGTGGCTTTTGTGTCCTTCATAATCGTTTTCCCAAAACCAACTTCATGTTGAGTGGGACTTTTCGCTGCAAGATAGCCCGTTTCAAGGTCCGTGGAAGTAACGGAGTAGCCCAAGTCCTGGAAAACTGAGAGCGTTGATGCGAAGGCAGTCTTCTTCTGAGCATCAAATTCCTTTGCCTGGAAGGCTTGGAGTTCTAGGCTTGTTTTGGTCGGCGTATAAGTGTTGGGCATGCAACCCGCCAACAGAAAGGCAATCGAGGTTGCAGCAATAATTGTTTTCATTTTGTGTTCCCCTGTTTATGTTTAGAAAGAAGTCGTCATGCTTTTGAAATCAATGACTTTTTTAGACGCGTCGAATTTTAGAATCATTGTCATTGTTCGGCTGCTTTGCTCAAATCCAGAAGAAGAAGAACTTCCACCAAATAGCACCACCGTGCCGTAAGCGCTGCTTTCGTTCGACTTCGAGACGGTTGCATTCTTTTGGTAAGTCCAGACTTCGTTACCGGAAGAGTCGACAGTAGCAATGTTCGGGGCGCCGAATTTTTCCAGCACGTCGGCTTGTGTTGTCACCCCATTTTTGAGAGTCAACTGCACATTTCCATGTGTGAAGGGACTGTTGGGGGCAGTGTTTTCGGTGGTGCTCGCCGGGTTTGAAGCGCAGCCTGCCAGCGTAAATGCAGCCACCAAAACAAGTGTTGTTCTAAGCGTCATTATTTAATCTCCCTTTTTACTAATATTATTTTCGTGCTTGCTTCCCGAATCGTATCATCAAGCTGACCAGCCCGAGCCCGGCCAAGAAGGTAACGTAAATTATGGTTCAGGGACGGCCCAGTTGCCACCCTAGCAATTGCCACTTCGCTCAAAAAATACCAGAAATGTTCTGTTGCAGTCGTCCGTAGGGAAGTTCTGCCGTTCAACGGACTTTCTGGTCGGAGGTTGGCCCGTTAATAAATGCCCATGGCCGAAGATGGTTGATAAACAGACGTTTGGCGTATCTGGCCTGACTGACTCTTACGGGTCGGGTGCCGTCCTTCCGTGCTGACGAAAGCGGCCGTCCACAGGACGTACGCCCTCAACGTCGGCAATCTGCGCGACACCGGTCATTTACCTGCGCCGACGCCAGCGGCAGCAAAGGCCGATCAACAGAAGTACGCGCCGATTTCACGTCTGGCAGCTTACTGTCCTACACCGGCCGCCCTGTTACGCATTTCCCCCACTCAGCCAGTGACGGCCGATGGCCGACTAGAGCCGGTCGCAACCGCTTTACACGAGATGATGTCTCGTCAGTTGATACACCGCAAAGAGGGATTCCATCGATTAGGCGTGTGGCCTTGATGGGTAACGATGCAGCGCCAAATTTCACGCTGCAAGAATTTGGAATTCGGTTGCCATGACAATGGGCCGCACGTGGTGATTCTCCCGGCGCATTTCCACTATCCCATAGCGGGACATGGTTTTTAGGGTGCGCGAAAGGTTTCCGGGTTTGCGGCCGGTGATAACGGCCAGACCGCTGATGGATTCAGGCTGCAAATCACGGATCTTCTTGAGCAGGGCGCGATTATCGTCGCTCAGGACTTCAGCCAGGGATTTCATCGAGGTGAACCAGATTTTAGGTTCGCCGGGTTTGGGTTTGTACTCGCCCTTGGCGATGGCCAGCATGCGTTCGCGGATTTTCTCTTGAGACATGATCCCGATGGCGATTTTTTTCATTGCTTTGCTTCCTTTAACAGGCTGCTGAAATACCTCCCAACCGGACCACATCAGCAGCCCCTCAGAAGTTAA
>VFQO010001483.1_pt1 | contig 17764 bp, 13 predicted proteins | sample 3512331 | NCBI WGS metagenome assembly VFQO01 (sample SAMN10412371, study PRJNA504923) | tailings metagenome | isolation source: Replicate 3 from Balatoc abandoned mine | place: Philippines: Itogon, Benguet | collected 2017-08-28
GGATGTAAGGGTAGTAGCTGCCACTAATAAAGATTTGATTAAAGAAGTAGAAGCCAAGAATTTCAGACTGGATTTATATCACCGACTTGGGGTTATTTTAATTCATGTACCTTCTTTAAATGAAAGAAGAGAAGATATCCCTTTACTAGTTCAGCATTTTATTGAAGAAATTGCCAAAGAGTATGGACAAACTCCAAAGGCCATTGCTGCAGGAGCGGTTGAATTGCTTAAAAAGCATAATTGGACCGGTAATATTCGTGAATTGCGAAATGTGGTGGAAAGGTTAATTATTTTATCTGGGAAGGAGATACAGGCAACTGATGTTAAAAGTTATATTTGAATTGGATACATTTGTTTACATTAAAAATAGTTTATGGGTATTGCGATTTTTTTAATTGGATTAATAGGATGGCATGCAGGTATGTATGGCATGTTTAAAAAAGCAGGAATTGAGCCATGGAAAGCACTGGTGCCATTTTATAACACCTGGGAAATTGTTCGTGTTGCCCATATCAAAAGATTCTGGTTCTGGCTTCAATTGATACCCATCGCTGGTCAATTTATTACCATTTGGATTACCATCATTTTTGTAATGAATTTTAAAAAAGTATCTGTGCCTGCTCATGCAGCAGTGGTATTTTTCCCTTTTGTTTATTTCCCTTATATGGGCTTTTCAGAGAAGGAAAAATGGTATGGACCTGATGCTTTACAACATTATCACAAGCCTGCTTCAAGAGAATGGATTGATGCAGGTGTATTTGCAGTAGTGGCAGCAACCATTATCAGGACTTTTGTTTTTGAAGCATATGTAATTCCAACTGAGAGTATGGAAAAGAGTTTGCTGGTAAATGACTTTCTGTTTGTAAGTAAAATGAGTTATGGTCCTAGAATCCCTCAAACACCCGTTTCTTTTCCGTTTGTTCATAATATAATGCCTTTTAGTTTAACAACCCCCTCTTATATTAAGGAAGTTCAGTTGCCTTACAAGCGATTGCCTGCAACCAGTGAAATCAAAAGAAACGATGCCGTTGTGTTCAATTTTCCCGCTGGTGATACCATTATCAATTTGCCTGAATTTGGTAGTAAGATTACTTACTATGAGGTATTGCGAAGCAGTCAGTTCAAAGGTAATAGAGAAGCATTGTTGGCAGAATATCCTATTCTAGTGCATCCAATGGACAAAACGGACAATTATATTAAGAGATGTGTTGCCATGCCAGGGGATGTGTTGGAAATTAAAAATGCAGACCTGTTTATCAATGGGAAACCTGCCGATAATCCCGAAGGGGCGCAAACTGATTATATTGTAACTACTTCTGGTTCCGGATTTTCTGATGAATTCCTGCAGGATGAAATTGGGATTGATCTGGAGAATAATAATGGAAATTTCTCTCCTGGCCCCGATAGCAAAACTTATATTTTTAATATTACTTCTGCTGAAGCAGAGAAAGTTAAAAAGTATCCCGGAGTGGTTTCTGTGGTAAAGTACGTAGATACCAATGTAGGAATGTTTTTCCCTAATGATGAAGCGAATTTCCCTTGGACACTAGATAATTACGGGCCTTTAACCATACCTCAAAAAGGGAAAGCCATCGCTTTGGCACCTAATAATATTGCACTGTATCGCAGGTTGATTACCGTTTACGAACAGAATACGCTAGAAGAGAAAAACGGTCAATATATTATCAATGGACAAATTACCAATCAGTATATTCCTAAATACAATTATTACTGGATGATGGGAGATAACAGACACAGAAGTCAGGACAGTCGTTTCTGGGGTTTTGTGCCCGAAACCCATATTGTAGGGAAAGCTTCTCTTATATGGTTCAGCTGGAATAAAGGACCCAGATGGAACAGGATTTTTAAAGTCATTGAATAGTTTTCATGAAAGAAATACCATTTCAGTACCAGGTTTTTGAAAATGCATCAGCCCTTTCTCAGGAAGATGCTTCTCTATTATTACAGGCAAGAGCCATTACTTCTCAAGCCTATGCACCTTATTCTCAATTTAAAGTGGGTGCCGTTGCCTTGCTGAATGATGGGAGCAGGGTAGAAGGCACCAATCAGGAAAATGCCAGTTATCCTGTGGGTATTTGCGCTGAAAGGGTTTTATTATCTGCCATTGCTTCTCTTCACAGAAACAAGGCAATCAAAACAATTGCCATCAGCTATCACAATGAAAAAGGGAAAAGCAATAGTCCGGTGAGTCCCTGTGGAATATGCAGACAAAGTTTACTAGAACAGACTTTGCGACAACAGCAACGTATTCGTTTGATATTAAGTGGTCAGGAAGGACTTATTTACGTAATTGAAGATGCTACTACTTTATTGCCGTTGAGTTTTACAGCCAATGATATGCAATAGGTTTAGGCAGCGGTTACTGGTACTCTGTTTTTGTCTTTTCTGAAATAAATACTTAAGAGTTGGGAAATTATAAAATAAAAGCCAATCAGATATGGTAGAGACGGATGCAGTTTTTCTATCCCAAACCAACCGCTGGTATTCCACATCAGCCAGCCCGCTGTTACTAATTTAAGCAACTCCCAGAGCCAGGCTTTTGGATTTCCATCCATCTGTTCAGTAAATGCGTACACATATATATAAATAAACAAGCCATAATAAAAAATGCCAGGGCTTCCAATGGTGGCAATATTTCCAAAGAGATAACTAATAAGTAGCAGTAAAATACCCAGTTGAGCCCATACCCATATAGTGAAGAAACTGCCGGCCCTGGTTTCATATTTTTCAAAATGATAAGGGTCATCTATTTTGAATACTGGAAATTTCTCTGCAACATCTGCTGGTCTCCAACCGGTGGGCATGAACCAGATCTTTAATTTATCGGACCAGCTTTGTGCATGCCAGGCATCTTTGATAAGCAGCCATAAGTGCATGAAATTAATTTTAATTGGGTTCCAGGTTCTTACTGGTCTTGTGATACCGTATACCGGTTTTACATTCGGTAACTCTTCCTGAAAAGTACCGAACCATTTGTCCCAGAAAATAAAGATCTGACCATAATTTTTATCCAGGTATTCCGGATTGATAGCATGATGCACTCTGTGATGAGAAGGAGTTACAATAATTTTTTCTAGCCAGCCCATGCGATCAATATGTTGGGTATGGTACCAGAACTGTGCAAATAAATGCAGGGGGGCAACCACTGCGATAATCTGAGTGGGTACTCCGAGTAATGCTGCAGGCAGCAGAAAAATGGTAAATAATCTTACAAAGGTTGAAATACTTTGACGAAGCGCGCATGCCAGATTAAAGTCTTCGCTACTATGATGAATAATATGGGCATTCCAGAAAAAATTAAACTCATGATCAATCCGGTGCACCAGGTAGCCTGTTAAATCCAAGGCTAAAAAAGCGATGATATAAAGCCATATAGAAGATTCAATATGAAAGATGGCCCAATGGGTTACCATCCAGTTATAACTAAGCACTGCAACGCTTAAACCCAATACATCTTTTATAGTATTGGTAATACCAGAGGTTAAACTGGAAACCATATCCATAGTCCGTATGGTATCATTCCCTTTATGAATTCCCCACCATTTTTCCAGTAGAATTAACACTAAAAATGCAGGCATCGCAATGAGCAATATTTTTCCGTAAGTTTCCATAATAATTGTCTCAAAATTATACCCAAGTTAAATGAAAGTAACGATAATCGGAGGTGGAATTATTGGTTTGAGCAGCGCCTGGTTTTTAAGTGAAGCGGGTCATGATGTATCGGTAATTGACCAGACTGATATGCAGCAAAATTGCTCTTACGGAAATGCAGGTTATGTTTGTCCCAGCCATTTTGTGCCATTGGCTACACCGGGAATTGTGAAGCAGGGTTTAAAGTGGATGTGGAATCCCGAGAGCCCTTTTTACGTTCAACCAAGGCTTGATTGGTCGCTGATACAATGGGGCTGGAAGTTCATGCAAATGGCCAATGAAAAGCAAGTAGAAGCAGCAGCTATTCCACTTCGTGACATCGCGTTACTGAGCAAGTACTGGTATGAACAATGGGACAGTTTACCTGATTTTTCTTTTGCTTATGAGCAAAAAGGTTTGTTGGAAATATTCAAGACAGAGAAAGGAAAAGAAAAATGTGAAGCATTATGCAGCAAAGCCCAGGCTTTGGGTTTAACGGATACAGTGATGCTGGATAGTTCACAGTTGCAGGAGCTGGAATCACATACCCCGCTGGATGCAATGGGTGCGCTATATTTTAAATGTGATGCTCACTTGTATCCGAATCAGCTGATGCAGCAACTATTGAATCTGCTTCAAGCTAGGGGTGTAAATCTGATAAAAAATGAGGCAGTAACCGGTTTTGAAACTTTAGGCAAAAAAGTTATCAGCGTAAAAACAGCAAGTAGGAATTATACAACAGACGAAGTAGTACTGGCTTCCGGATCCTGGAGCAGATCATTGGCCAGTCAATTGAACATGAATCTTTTATTGATGCCTGGCAGAGGATATTCTGTAACACTGGAAAATTCACCTTACAGAATTAATCATCCCAGTGTATTGGTTGAGGGTAGAGTGGCGTTGACACCCATGGATGGCAATAAGATCCGATTTGGAGGCACCATGGAAATTACTTCTACCAATACGCCACCCAGAATGAATCGTGTGAAAGGGATACTTTCTGCTGTACAATCTGTGTATACCGATTTTAAAATTGAGATGCCACCTGTAGAAAATATCTGGTATGGTTATCGCCCATGTTCAGGAGACGGTCTTCCTTATATTGGCCGAACTCGGAAATGGGAGAATCTTACCCTGGCAACCGGACATTCAATGATAGGCCTAAGTCTTGGGGCCGGAACCGGTAAACTGGTAAGTGAAATCATTCAGGGTAATTCATTGAGTATGGATATTAGTCCTTTCAGTCCTGACCGATTTGCTTAAAACATTTGTATTTTTACCATCGATATGGATTGTAGCACGACGTATTTGCCATTTGAGAGTACTGGTTATTTTTCAAAGATTGTAGAAGACTATCTTCAACAACACGAAAATATCAAACCCTTTTATCTACATGAGCCCAATTGGGAGGGGATTGAAACCTCCATCCAATCCAGGAATCAGCATCCGGTTAACCGGAATATACTTGCTGAAGTTTTGCAGCAACAATACCAGGGTCAGGAGCATACAAAAGCAGTGCAAAAGAATATTCAGTTGCTAACGCTTTCTTCAACTTACACCATTACTACTGCGCATCAACCCAACTTGTTTACAGGTCCCATGTATTTTGTTTATAAAATACTACATGTAATAAAGTTGTCAGCATCGCTTTCAGCAAAATATCCTGATAAAAACTTTGTTCCTGTTTTTTACATGGGAAGTGAAGATGCGGATTTGGATGAGCTTGGGTTTGTTAATATTGAAGGTGCCCGATGGAGCTGGGATACCAAACAATCTGGAGCAGTTGGAAGAATGAATGTGGACAAGCAATTGCTTTCTTTAATTGAATCCATTGCAGGTCAATTAGGTGTTTTACCAAATGGAAATGAATGGGTGCATTTATTGCGAAAATGTTACACTAACGGAAAATCCATTCAGGAAGCAACTTTATCTCTTGTACACGCTTTATTTGGACAGTATGGGCTGGTTGTTTTAATTCCAGATCAACCTGCATTAAAAAAGTTGTTTGCTCCTGTGATGGCAAAAGAATTGAAAGAGCAATTTTCTCACAAAGCGGTAACCGCTACCATTCAGCTTTTGGAACAATATTATAAAGTGCAAGCTGCAGGAAGACCCATCAATCTGTTTTATCTAATTGATGATAAAAGAGAACGTATAGAAAAGGAGGGCGATATTTTTACTGTTCCAACTATCGGATTGCGGTTTACGGAACAGGAGATCATGCATGAACTGGATGCTCATCCTGAACGCTTTAGTCCAAATGTTATTTTACGCGGAGCATTTCAGGAAACCATTTTGCCTAATATCATCTTTGTTGGTGGGGGAGGTGAGCTGGCTTACTGGCTGGAATTGAAAACCGTTTTTGAAAAAGCGGGTGTAGCCTATCCTTTGCTAATGCTGCGAAATTCGTTTTCAATTGCTTCTGCCAAGCTATCTCAAAAGCAGTTGAGTCTGCAGTTAACAGATGCAGATTTATTTCTTCCAGAGCATCAGTTGATAAGTAAATATGTAGAGCAGCATTCTGAATATCAGCTTCATTTAAATAAGGAAAAAGAGATATTGAAGGCTTATTATGATCAGTTGAATAAAACGGCATCACTGATAGATCCTACTTTGAAGGATCATATTAATGCGTTGTCTCATCAAGCATTGAAAAAAGTGGATGAACTAGAGAAAAAAATGAAACGGGCAGAAAAAAGAAACTTCTCTACAGCAGCCCATCAAATACAAAGCATTAAACAAGCTTTATTCCCGGGCAATAGCTTACAAGAAAGGCAAGAGAACTTGGCTTCTTTCTACGCAAGATATGGCCCTGGGATAATTGATATGATTTATCAGGCATCGGGTGATTTGAGCCCAGCTTTCGGATTAATAAAAATCCAATCCTAACAGGATTGGATTTTGGCAAACTATTTCAATAAATTACTTTTATTTATTTTGATTGGTCATTTTTTTTTGATTGATTATTTATTTCAATCTATTATTTATTTCCGCCAGGTTTTTTAACCGGAGGAGGTAAAACTGCTTTGGGCTTTTCTGCAGTTTTAGGTTGATTATTGGCGGGTGATGTTGGAGGGGTTGCTGGTTTCTTATTGTCGATAATTAAATCTGATTCTGCACCTAGTTCTTCAGCTTTAATGTTCTTAGGAATTTCATAGTCTTCTGAAGTACCTGCACCCATATCTTCTCCTTCCCCTCCCAATATCTGGTTGGTACCATTAATATAATCAATAATAATATCGTTGCTCATTACTTCTGGTTTAATAAAGCTCAGTTTGGTGTCGATGCCACAGTTAGGGTCTGCCGCAGCTTTATTAAAAAAGTAAGCCCAGATGGGCATTGCGGCACGACCACCTTCCCCGTTCTTACTGTTGAAGCGAATAAAACGATCGTCGCAACCCACCCATCCGCCAGCCAGGTACTGAGGGGTATAGCCCATAAACCAGGCGTCACTGTTGTTGTTAGTGGTTCCTGTTTTACCAGCCATCTGTAATCCCGCAGGTAATCCATAGCCCCATATGCCGGCACCGGTACCATTCGTTAATACACCCTGCATCATTTTAATGACTGAATAAGCCGTTACATCGTTGATGACTTCTTTTCGTTGTGGTGTAAAAGTGGCCAGTACGTTTCCGTTGCGGTCTTCTATTCTTGTAATATACATGGGCTTGGCGTTGAAGCCTCTGCCTGGGAACATGCTGTATGCCTGCATCATTTCAATTAAAGAAATTTCGCAAGCACCCAATGCAATGGAAGGATAGGGGTCTATCTTGGTTTTCAATTCGCACTTCTCTAAAAATTCAACGAATCTTTTGGCTCCATTATTAGCCGTATTATCCAGCTGCTTCATAATATAGGCGGAAGCACAGTTTCTAGATTTTGCGAGCGCAATGGCCATAGGAATGGTGGCCCCGGTACAGGTTTTGGAAGTAGCTGGTACTAGCCCGTACTGACCAAAATTCTGCTGAACGTCTTGCACGGGTGAATTCGGATTCAGTCCGGCTTCTTCAATAGCCAGGCTGTACAACAGCGGCTTAATGGTACTACCTACCTGTCTCTTGGTATTGATATTGGCGTGATCGTATTTGAAAGTTTTAAAATCGATTCCTCCCACCCAGGCTTTTATTTGACCGTTTAAAGGGTCCATTACCATAAAGCCGGCCTGCAGCATTTGTTTATGGTATTTAATAGAGTCAAAAGGAGTCATAACTGTATCAATACCCCTGTTGCTGTTCCATGCAAAAACACGCATGGGTACTTTTTCCTGAAAAGTGCGAAGGTTTTCTTCATCCGATAATCCTTCTCTTTTTAAATTTTTCCAGCGGTCTGTCTGCTTGATGGCTTGTTCCAGAATGGGTTCAAATCCTTTCCAGATACTGCCTGTTCTAATATTTTCCTGAGTGTTGAATAGTTTTTGCATGTAGCTCATATGTTTGGCTACTGCTTCCTCTGCATACAATTGCATACGAGGATTAATGGTGGTATAAATTTTTAATCCGTCTCTGTATAAATCGTACTGGTCTCCATTGTTCTTGGTATTTTCCTTGCACCATTTTTTCATTTCTTCGCCCAGAATCATTCTGAAATAGGGGCCAAGTCCAGTTGTTTCATCCAGTTTTTTGTAGTTGAGTTCAATAGGCTGTCTCTTTAAAATCTCAGCCTGTTGTGGGTCCAAGTAATTGTTTCTTACCATCTGGTTCAACACCGTATTTCTTCTGTCCAGTGATAATTTTGGATTTCTTCTAGGATTGTATAGGGTTGCACCTTTCAGCATGCCAATCAGTACTGCTGCTTCTTCTACATTTACACGATCGGGTTCCTTCTGAAAAAAGGTTTTAGAAGCGTTTCTGATACCATATACATTATCGCTATACGCAACGGTGTTCAAATAAAGGGTTATGATTTCTTCTTTAGTAAAATTTCTTTCCAATTTGATGGCTATGATGCCTTCTTTGATTTTCTGCAGCGCTCTTAAGATGAAATTTTTGGTGCTCCAGTTTTCTGTAAAAAGGTTTTTAGCCGTTTGCATGGTAATGGTACTGGCTCCCCCTTCACTGCCCAGATAAAAAATTGCTCTTCCCAATGAGCGGGCATCTATTCCGCTATGCTCATAAAAACGCTCATCTTCGGTTGCAATTAATGCTTCAATAATATGCTTACTGATGTCTTTATACTGAACATTAATTCTGTCTTCAATATAGTATTTACCCATTAAGGTTCCGTCCTCTGCATAAACCTGAGAAGCCAGAGAGGCAGATGGGTTTTCAATATCATCCAGGTCTGGCATACTGCCAATCCATCCAAAATTCAACATGGCCAGCAGAATGATAACAAATGCAAAACCACCCAAGAATATACGCCAGAAAATACGAACCGGTTTACTCATTTTTAATTCAATGTTTGATAGGTAAAATTAGTATTTATCGGGGAACAGATTCCGCAACATTTGCCAGTATGTTCCTGTTTCTGCTTTCTTTATCAATAAATTCAGGTTCTCTCTGCTGATGATGGCAAAACTAAACTTGGAAGCTTCTAGCCAAGGTGTAACCCTGGAAGTTGCCAATGGTCTGTTTCTGTCCGTATAAGTGCTTGCCTCTGCTGCATTGGTGAATGGCCCCATAATTAAAATTTGTTCTGAATCATTTACTCTGATGACACTGATGGGCAATTTTTGATTATAATACCTTTCTTGGTTAAAACGATTCCAAGCATTTCTGGCTTCACTAACAAAAACAGGGTCTACTTTATAGAGCGCAATGGCCACAAACTGTGAATCGGAAGCATTGAACTGATAGGTTTCAGGATCAATTATTTTTTCTAAAGGGGCAGCTTTTATAGTGCTTGGCATTGGGGCACTAAGTGGAACCGCAACTTTAACTGGTTCTTTAACCGTTACTGTCAGTTCTTCTGCCTGTGTGCTGTTAAGATCAATTTTCTTATCAGGAATTTCTACTGGTCTTTCTATGGAAAGCTGTGTAAGATAATTTTCAATTTCTTTTCTTCTGTTAATTACATCCAAAAAGGTTTTGGCTTTTTCGGCCAGTGGATGTTCTTTAAATAAGCTTATCAGGCTATTCAGTTTGCTTTTTGCAATACTATCCTGCTGTTTTTTTATGTAGTAAACCGATTCTATATAAAGCAACTGAGGAGTCCAGTAGGAACTACCTAATTGTTTGTCAGCGTTTTGTTTTTTTATCAGTGCTTTTTCAAAATCACCACTGATAAACTGGTTGTAAATATCTTGGTACAAACCAATTGCAGGATCTTTTTGCTCATTACCTTTATTGAGTAAAATCTGGTTATTCCTTCCTTTTGGATAAAAAGACTGAAGCAATTGTTTAACTGAATCTGCTTTTTCGAATTGGCCTATTTTGTTATAGACATTATTTAGCTGAAACCAGATATCTTCCAATACGGCACTTTCTGAGAATCTTTTAGCAAGCAATTCATAGGTTTCAATGGCAGCTGCTGCATCATTAAGCTCATATTGAAAAGCATTTGCATTTTTTAAGAGTGATTCCGTAATGGCATTGTTCGATAGTAATAATCTTTCAGGGGTCAGGGGCAGACTGTCTTCCAATGAGGAAAAACTCAGTACTGTAGAAGCTGAGTTGGCCGTTTTGTTGTTTTTTTCCTCTGTGTCAATAGTGGCTACACTGAAGTTTCTGTCTACAGCTGATTGTCTTCTCCAGTTATCAATATTGGGCCGATTGCCCCATTTGGCTTTAAAGTCGGACAGACCTTTTGTTTTTAAGGAATTGTTGGCAAAATAAAATCCTGTTGCACCTGTGGTTCCAAATAAGTCTGCACCTGAATTCATATTCCCTCCAAAGCTGCTTCCTTGTTCTGCTTCACTTTCTTTAATCCCTCTTTCTTTTCTGAGCTTCTTCAATAAACTGTTTATATATATATCCCTTTCTGCAGATGGCAGAGCCGCAATTTTTTGAAGACTATCTTCTTTGATAACCGTTATAAAACCTTTTGCAATTTTTTGTAATGGGCTTTTAATACTATTCGCTTTAATAACTTCCTTTTCACTAAGCAGTTGGGTATTTACACTGTCCATTGCCGAAGCAGCTTCAATGTATTTCTTTTGTAGATAATACGCTTCTGACAAAAGAAAAAAGGATCTTGCTTTTTGTTCTGCATTTTTTTCATTGAATACAATGCTTTTGTTCAGATAGCCACTAGCCATTGGGTAATTTTTCTGAGACATGGCCAGCTCTGCTGCAGCATAATAGATTAAGTCTCTGAATGACTGATATTTTTCCCTTTTAGCCATCTGTAATAATTGGCTTAAATGAAAGTTTACCGCATCTTTTTTTCCATCGGCAGATAATGCAGCAATGTTTAAACGAGCATATACGTCTAAAAAAGGGTCGGTAGTTTTTTTAATCGCTTTTTCGAACCAAACAATGGCCATGGAGTCTTTATTGGCCATGCTATAGAGTTGTGCAGCCAGGTATTCCCATCTTGCTTCTTCCTGATTATTGTTGGCATTGGGAAGTGCTTTGGTTAAATGAAAAGCTGCGCTATCGTACTTTTTATCATTGTATAATAAATAGGCGTATTGTTCGTGCCAATGTGTTTTTAATCTTTCCGGAAAAAAACGGTCTGCAGCCAAAATTTGTAAAAGTGATTCTGCTTCTTCCAGTTTTTCCTGTTCAATAAAATTTCTTGCCTGTAGAAGAAAGCTTTCGTTTCTTGCCGGAGCAGGAGAAGATATTTTCTTCCAAAAAGAACGTTTTTCATCGGTGCTAACAGAGAATGAACCACCCTTACTACTTACGTTGCTTCCTATTGGAATATCGTATCCGTCTTCTTTGTTTGCAAAAGCATAATTGATGTAATTGAATACGTAAGTAGCAGAGTCAAAATCTTTGCGATGCAAATAAGCATTACCCATTAATAAATAAAACTGATCAACCCAGTCGCTTCTGAGGTCATGTAAAAGGATACCCGCAGTACATTTATAAATAATGCTGTCTATTTGCCCTTTTGAAGTTTCATTCAGGGAATAATTATAGAAAGGTAAAAGTTCCCTGTAGTTTTCTTTATGCTGCAATTTTGCAGTGCTTATGATGTCATTTAATTTGCTGTTGGCATTAAAATAATAATTGTAGTGACTTACAGTATTATTGTACAGCCTTTTGGGTATGGTAAATTTTTTGTTCCCCGTTTTTTCAGAAGCCAATACCCTGTTCTGGTATTTCTCCTGCTTGGGTATTTCAACGGAAGTATTGGGTTGCGCATTAATCAGTGAGCAACAAAATAGTAAAATACCTGTCAGGATCCAGTTATGTCTAAATTTCCGATAGTGCATAAAATCCATTAAAATTACAGTTATTTCTTTAGCATACCCATATAAAACCATACCAATCCGTACCTTTAACCCAGTTTTTATAGTATGGACAAAATAAATAAAGAAAGTACTTTTAAAAGGTTGCGCAATACCTATCGGCTGGTTATCATGAACGATGATACCTATGAGGAAATGATTGCGTTTCGATTATCCAGATTAAGTGTTTACATAGGTTTGAGTACTGTTTTTGTATTGTTAATTGGCCTGACCATAGCATTAATTGCCTTTTCTCCTTTAAAATACTATATCCCTGGTTATGGAACCAAGGAAAGCAGAACCGCACTTCAGCTTTTAAAGATCAGGACAGATTCCTTGGAAAATGAAATACGATACAAGGAACAATACCTAGAGGGCATTAAGAAAGTATTGGCAGGGGATAAGCCTGCAACACTGGATACTGTTCCGCTGGCCCTGCCAAAAGTGGAAGCTTCAAATGATTAATTTATTACTATGTCGTCAATTTTTATAAAGCCATTCCGACCTGTACTTTATTTATTTATTCTGGTAAATCTATTGTGTTTGTTTCTCGGCGTTTTTTTTAAAAAGCAGGATATTAATCCCTGGGTAGTTGCTTCTACAAATTTGTTGTTGTTTGCCATCAGCATGTTTAGTTTGCAACAACAATTGAAACAATCGAAAGATACCAATCCTCATGCCATGGTAAGAGGTGTAATGAGTACGGTAGTACTTAAATTGTTTGTGCTGGGATCTGCTGCTATTGTTTACCTCTACAATGCAGGAGAAAATAAAAGTGTGAATGCCATTTTTTTAGGAATGGGTTTATATATTATGTATACATGGCTGGAAGTTAAACTTTCACTGAAAATTAATCAGTCTGGTAAAGATGGCGGCAACTGAACATCCGCTTAAAGACCTAGAAGGCTTCCTGCCCGAAGGAAGTTTTGATCACGTTGTACAATACCTATACCAGTATAAAGTACACCTGACCGTTGCCAGAAGCCGTAAAACGGTATTAGGGGATTATAAGCATGCATTCAGAGGAAACAATCACCGAATCAGCGTAAACGGTAATCTAAATAAGTATGAGTTCCTGATTACACTACTTCATGAATTGGCACATTTGTTAACTTTTGAACAGTATAAGCATACCGTACCGGCTCATGGTAAAGAATGGAAACGGCTGTATAGTCAGTTGTTGGTCCACTTTGTGCAGCTAAAAGTATTTCCAGATGATATTGTAAAAGCGTTAGAAAAATCTATTATTTCTCCTGCAGCTACGGCCAATGGGGAAACGGAATTGTTAAAAGTACTTCGTAAGTACAATCCCCATATTCCTGAAGGGGTTTGTTTGCTTTGTGATGTGCCCATTGGAACGGTTTTCATGATTTCCAATGGAAAAATTTTTCAGAAGGGAGAGCTTCGCAGAAAAAGATATGTTTGTGCGGAAATAAAGACTGGGCTATTGTACACGATTAGCGCTATTACAGAAATAAAGCCCATAGCGGATAAAAGAGGGTAATAAAAAAGCCATAGAGGATTTTTCTATGGCTTTGATATATTTAGCTAATTGAAATTAGGCTACTGCTTGCTTTACTAAGGCAGCTGCTTCGGTTAACTGGATAGCAGATTGTACTTTAAGTCCGCTTTCGTCAATTAATTTTTTAGCTTCAACAGCGTTGGTTCCTTGCAATCTTACAATAATCGGGATATTAATGTTACCTAATTTGTTATAGGCTTCAATTACCCCCGCAGCAACACGATCACATCTTACGATACCACCAAAGATATTGATAAGGATTGCTTTTACGTTAGGGTCTTTCATGATGATTCTGAAACCAGCTTCAACGGTTTGGGCATTAGCTGTACCACCCACGTCAAGGAAATTGGCGGGTTCTCCTCCACTTAATTTAATCATGTCCATGGTAGCCATAGCAAGACCTGCACCATTTACCATACAACCTACGTTGCCATCTAATTTTACAAAGTTAAGGTTGTACTGACCTGCTTCAACTTCAGTAGGATCTTCTTCTGTTACATCTCTTAGCGCAGCAACATCAGGATGACGGATCAATGCGTTATCGTCAATATTCATTTTACAGTCTACTGCAATGATTTTTTCATCACTTGTTTTAAACAGTGGATTAATTTCTAACATACCACAGTCTAAACCAACATATGCATTGTACAGGTTGGTTACAAACTTTACGCAGTTCTTGAAAGCTTCTCCGCTTAAGCCAAGATTGAAGGCTATTTTTCTTGCCTGGAAACCTTGTAAACCGCCTCCAGGGTGAACCCACTCTTTAAAAATCTTTTCAGGAGTATTGTGTGCCACTTCTTCAATATCCATTCCCCCTTCTGTACTGTACATTACCACATTCATTCCAGTAGCCCTGTCCAGCAGGATAGACAAATAAAATTCCTTAACAGGATTGGGGCCAGAATAATAAACATCCTGGGCAACCAGTATTTTGTTTACTTTCTTACCTGCTTCACCGGTTTGAATGGTAACCAAAGTGCCTCCAAGAATGTTTTTTGCAATATTGGTTACATCTTCAGCGCTTTTTGCAACGGCAACCCCTCTTTGTTCGGTTCCCACAATTTTACCCTTTCCGCGACCGCCCGCATGAATCTGGGCTTTCACAACTGCAAAATTATTGCCTGTCTGGGTTTTTATTTGACGGTAAGCTTCCTCTGCAGCCATCACCGTATCTACTGCAATACCTTCCTGCACTGGAACTTGGTATTTTTTGAGTAATTCTTTTGCCTGGTACTCATGAAGATTCATATGGAACAATTTTTGCGAAGATAAGATAATCCAACATGCAGATTTTAAACCTTTTAAAAAATTTGTTGTTGTAACATTAAATTTCACTATTTTTGAAACATTAAACAAAATCAACATGAAAAAAATTGCATTAGCGCTGTTAGGTACAGCTTTTTTAGCGGGAATTTATTCATTTACAACAGTGAATAAAACCATGGATGTGGTAACTTACAAAGTAGAAGCTGGTAAAAGCCGAGTGGATTGGGTAGGCTCTAAGAAAAATGATTTTCATACGGGATACTTTACCTTAAAAAGTGGAGCGGTTCAGGTGAATAATGGTAAAGTTACCGGAGGTGAATTTGTAATTGATCTGGCGAATTTAAAAGTTACAGATGCTGCTGGAGCAAAACTAGAAGGTCACTTGAAAGCAGCAGATTTCTTTGAAGTTGCCAAATATGGTGAAGCAACTTATAAAATCACCAATGTTACTTATGCTGATGAGAACAATGCAACCATCAACGGTACGCTTAACTTAAAAGGTGCAAGTTTGCCAGTTAGTTTCAACGCGGTAATCAGAAGTGCGGATGATAAAGGTTTATTCGCTGAAGCTTTCTTCTCTATGGACAGAACTTTATTCGGTATCAATTATGGTATTGGAAATATTGCCAAAGAAGTTCAGGTAGCTGTGCATTTGTTTGCTACTAAATAATGAAGGTATATACCCCAACTAGATAAGTGAAAAAGACTATGTGAAAAACCCGGATCATTTTGATCCGGGTTTTATTTTTATAAGTCGGTTGGTTTTAAGCAATTAAGCTATAGGTATCTTTCCTCAATTATTTGTTTGTGATGAAGCAAGTGACCGAATATGATAAAGGCAATTGCAGTTGCGGTTATAGGATGATTGCTTGCGATGCCAGTACGATGCAGTTGAGTATCGTTTAATGATTTTAACAATAAATCGGTTGATTTTCTCAACGCCTTAAATTCTTCTTTCAGTTCAATAAATGTTCTGCTATTGGCTTCAGCTGAAGCTGCATATTGGTTTTCGTCAAAACCTGGCAAAGGGGTCTGGTCATTTCTGGAAATTCGCAACAGCCTGTATTGCATGATTCTTTCTGTATCAATGATATGTTGTAACATATCTTTCAATGTCCATTTGTTTTCAGCATACCGGTAATCGGCTTTTTCGTCTGCTAAATTTAAAAAGAAATAGGTTAATGGGTGCGATAAGGTATTCACCAATTCCTGAACATTGTCCTGTTCAACTTTTTGGATATAACCGTTGAAGTAGGAGGGGTAATCTCCCGATTGAGGTTTGGCCATTTTACTTTTTTGTGTTGTTATTATTTTTTGCTGGTATAACAGGTTTATATTCTAGTGCTGTTCTAACAGCATTGTAGGCGTTTACAATACCTCCAGTCTTAGAGAGGTTCGCAAAAGAGACTTTTTCCTGGTCAGATCCAGGTTTAATGCAAGCGATATCGGCTTCTGGTTTAAATACAGATTGCTCTAGAATATTTTTTATTTCTATAGCCGACAGATGAGGGAAATAGGATTTTAAAATAGCTGCGATTCCTGTAACAATAGGAGTTGCCATACTGGTACCTTTCAGATTTCCATAGTTATTTCCACCTGGCATGGTTGAGTAAATTTTAACTCCAGGAGCAAATAAATCTACCTGTGTTTTTCCATAACTACTGAAATCAGCAGCTATGCTAGGTCCCAAGGTTAAATCGCTGCTTGCACCTACTGTAACATAATTTTTAGCAAATACTTTCCAAGGACTTAGCCATGGGTTGGGAAAATTTTCAACCGAATCAATATTTTCTGCATCGTTACCAGAAGCGTGAATCAGTAATACATCTTTTTGTTCTGCGTACTTAATGGCGCTGTCTACCCAGGATTTTTCTGGAGAGAAAGATTTACCAAAACTCATATTGATAATTTTTGCGCCATTGTCTACCGCATAACGAATAGCCAGTGCTACATCTTTGTCATATTCGTCACCATCCGGAACTATTCTTAATGTCATGAGCTTAACCTGGTCTGCAACTCCATCAATTCCAATATTATTTCTTTTTGCAGCAATGATTCCTGAAACGTGTGTACCATGTGTAGGGCCTGGTCCCATTACGTCGTTATTGCCATAATATCGATCGTTGAAATCAAAATAATTATCACCTACAATTTCAGCTCTGAAATTATAAGGGGCCACTTCCTTTGATTCAAATGCCAATTTTTTCCCTTCAATGTATTCATCTAGTTCCTTCAGCGCAAGCGTGTTTTTTTCTTCAGGATCCATTTGCAACATTTTCATCACTGTTAAAAAGCCAAGTTTGGCATCCCTTGCTGTTTTAGTAATGGGGTCAAATTTTTCCAATTTTTCACAACTATATTCTTCAACCCCCATTTCCTGCCTTAAAACCTTATCGTGTCTTTTCAATGCTTTCGCAGTAACTTCAATGAACATAAGCTCGGTCATTTCCTCCTGACTGAAATTGAGTTCATTGGCTGCTTTCAGCCACATTCTGTAATTTAATTTTTGCTGAAGATCCAATTGAGCAGTGTCAATGTATTTTCCTAAAAACTGTTCTTTCCATCTGTGGTAAACACGTGCCCTTTCGTCTCCTGCTTTTTTCAGGCTCTTGCCATTTGGACCTCCTAAAAAATTCCAGCCATAAATATCATCGATGTATCCGTTTTTATCATCGTCTATACCGTTGCCCGGAATTTCTTTTGGGTTTTTCCATAAAATATCTTTCAAGTCTTCGTGTGTGGTGTCAACGCCAGAGTCTAGCACTGCAACAATTACCTGTTGTGCTTTCTTGTTTTTTTGCTGCAATAAATCGTAAGCTTTTTTCAAACTAATCCCATGCAACTTACTGGTTTCCCAATCCATTAGATGCCAACCCTTAGGTGTTTCCGTTTGAGCATAAGTAGCATACGTAAAGCACATCCCTATAACGGCGGCAAGCACATTTCCGCGAATCATGTAGTGTAAATTTTCTCTCCGTACAAATTTG
>VFQO010001484.1_pt1 | contig 17742 bp, 17 predicted proteins | sample 3512331 | NCBI WGS metagenome assembly VFQO01 (sample SAMN10412371, study PRJNA504923) | tailings metagenome | isolation source: Replicate 3 from Balatoc abandoned mine | place: Philippines: Itogon, Benguet | collected 2017-08-28
GGGCTTGACCTCTGCCTTCGGAGGGCAGCGCTCTATCCAGCTGAGCTACGGGTGCCAATAGAGCGCGGCCTCTAGCAAGAGCGCGGCGCCGCAGCAATGGCCTATCGACCATCGTGCGGCGATGTGCGAAGCGGCGGCATGGGCATGGGGACCGCGGCGTGAACGCATCATCCGAACAAAGCTGGCCGATGGCGGCCGACCTGTATGGCGAGATGCAGCTCGAGGCGCATCCGTCGGCCCGACACCGTTGGCGCGATTATCTGCCCGGGGTGCTCGTCACGGCCATAGCAGCGCTCGCCGCCGCGTGGCTCGCCGATCATTATGCCGCGCCGCTCGTCTTGATGGGGCTGCTCATCGGACTGGCGATGAGTTTCCTGTCGCAGGACCGGCGCACCCACGCCGGGCTCGACCTGATGTCGCAGACCGCACTCAGGATCGGGATCGTTCTGGTCGGGGCGCGGATCACCGCGGATCAACTGGTCGAGCTGGGGCCGCTGCCGTTCGCGCTGCTGGTACTGATCATGCTCGCGGTGATTGTCGTGACCGTCGCGACCGCGCGGCTGTTCGCCCAGGACCGCCATGCCGCGCTGCTCGCCGGGGGCGCGACCGCGATTTGCGGCGCGTCGGCGGCGCTCGCGCTCTATTCGTTGATCGGCGACAAGCGCGTCGATCAGGCGCGCTTCACTTTGACCCTGGTCGGCATCACCGTCGCCAGCGCCCTGGCGATGACGCTCTATCCGGTGCTCGCGGCGCAGCTCCATCTGACCGACGCGCAGGCGGGATTCCTGATCGGGGCGTCGATCCACGATGTCGCGCAGGCGATCGGCGGCGGCTTTTCCTTCTCTCCGCCAGCGGGCGAGGTCGCAACGATCGTCAAGCTGACCCGCGTCGCGCTGCTCGCGCCGATGCTGATGCTGGTGGCGCTGTGGCTGGGACGCAGCGGCGAAAATGACGGCGCCCGCAAAATCCCGCTGCGCCTGCCATGGTTTATCTTGGGGTTTCTGGGGGTCGCGGCCCTCAATTCGCTCGTCGCTATTCCCACGCCGATCCAGGACGGTGCAGCGACCGGTGCCCAGGGGCTGCTGCTGCTCGCAATCGTTGCGACGGCGATGAAAGCGCGGCTGCACCAGCTGCTCGATCAGGGATGGCGCAGCTTCGCGCCGATCATCATCGCGACTCTGACCAGCTTCGCGCTGTCGCTGGCCGCTGCGCTGAGCCTGTGACGCCGCGACGTCACGCTATCACTTTGTAAAATTCAGCTTTTTGGCAAAGCCCAACTAACCGTCAGCTGCGTCGCGCGACGCGGGATGTCGAGCTTGGCTTCGCTGAAATTGACCTTTTCATTCGGCGGCAACATCCGCACCGGCGGCTTGATCGTCCAGCTATAGACGATCGTGCCTTGCGCATCGCGCAGCTCCGCCAGGATCGGCGGCACCCGCTGTTCGCGGTCGGTGGGGTTGATAATCACCCCTGATGCGGCGAAATAGATCGTCCCGTCGGCCAGCTCGCGATGATCCTGGTTGGGTGGCAATTCGATCACCAGATCGGGTTCGGCGGCCATGCCGGGCAACCCCAGTCCCTCGGCCCAACTGGGCAGGCCGAAATAAGCGAGGCCGGCGGTCGCCGCGACCATCAGCACCGCGGCGCTGGCTGCGATCAGCGTCCAGCGTTTCGCCGGATTGCGGCGCGGGCGCCGGAACGGCAACGGGGCCTCTTCGGCGGCCGCGGGTGCCGCGCGCGGCGACGGATCGACGGCAAAGGCTTCGGGCGGCGGCGGCGCGGGTTCGGCAGCGGGTGCCGGACTTTCGCCAGAGGATGCTGACGGTGCGGGCTGAGGCGCAGAAACTGAAGGCGGCGGATCGAAGGAAACCACCGGATCTGCCGCCGCTGCCGCCGGATCGCGCGACGCCGGTTCCTGAAACCAGCTGTGGCGGCAATTGGCGCAGCGCACCGTGCGGCCGGTCGGACCGATCGCCGTATCGGGCACGACATAACGGGTATGGCAGGACGGACAGGCGAGGATCATGGCCCCCTCTAAACACGCTGATTCGCAGCGTTGCAAGCGCTGCGTCTCTGTGGGCCGCCCACTCCCCGCTTTACCTGACACAACAGCCGTGTAACAGGCGGGGCATGAGCGCCGCCGCGCCCCTGTTCGATGCCTTGTCACCCGCGCAAATCCGGGCGTGCGTGACGCCATGACGGATGCGTCCAGCCCGCGCGCCGTTGGCGCGATGGTCGAATTCGACGGCGTCGGGCTGCGCTATGGTCCCGATGCCGAGGTGCTGCGCGACATCAGCTTCAACCTGCAACCGGGCAGCTTCTATTTCCTCACCGGCGCATCGGGCGCGGGCAAGACGTCGCTGCTGAAAATGCTGTATCTGGCGCAGCGACCGAGCCGCGGTATCGTTCGCCTGTTCGGTGAAGATCTGGTCCATATGCCGCGCCAGCGCCTGCCCGGGTTTCGCCGCCGCATCGGTGTCGTTTTTCAGGACTTCCGGCTGATCCCGCACCTGTCGGCGCGCGACAATATTGCGCTCCCGCTGCGCATCGCCGGGGTGAGCGAAGAGGATCTGTCGGGTCCGGTCGGCGAAATGCTGAGCTGGATCGGGCTGGACGAACGCGCCGACGCGCATCCGGCGACGCTGTCGGGCGGCGAGCAGCAACGCGTCGCGATCGCCCGCGCGGTCATCGCGCGGCCGCAGCTGCTGGTCGCCGACGAACCGACGGGGAACGTCGATCCCGAAATGGCGATGCGGCTGCTGGGATTGTTCGAGGCCCTGAACCGCCTCGGCACGACCGTCGTCGTCGCGACGCACGACATTCATCTGATCAGCCGCATCGAAAATGCTCAGATGATGCGGCTGGAAAAGGGCCGCCTGTCCGATCCCACCGGCGCGCTGCGCTACCCGCCGGCCAACCGGACATGACGGGGCCGCCATGATCATCCCGCGCGTCCCCGTCCAGCATCGCCGCCTGCTGCCCGACCGCCGATTGTCGGGGCCGACGCCATGGGTCATCGCGATTTTGATGATGCTGACCCTGCTCGCCGCCGCCGCCGGGGTCGGGCTGGCGCGATCGGCGAACGCGATCGGCAGTGCGATTGCCGGGCGGGTGACTGTACAGATCGTCACCGCCAATCCGGTGACCCGCGCCGAACAGGCCGCGGCGCTCCGGCGCGCCGCCGCCGCGCAGCCCTTTGTCCTGTCGGCGCGCGCCGTCGACCGCGAAGAATTGCAGGCGACGCTGGGGCAGTGGTTCGGCAGCGAAGTAAGCGGTGACGGGGGCGACGATCCCGTGCTGAACTCGCTGCCCCTCCCGGCGCTCGTCGACATCGATTTTGTCGGCGAAAACCGCAGCCGCCAGCTGGAGCAGCTGCGCGCCCTGGTTGCCGCCGAGGCGCCCGGCGCGCGGATCATTCCGCACGCCGAATGGCTGGGGCCGGTCGCGCGGCTGATCGGCTCGCTGGCGTGGATCGCCGGCGGGCTGGTGCTGTTGATGACCCTCGCCAGCGCCGCGGTGGTGATCATGACCGCCCGCGCCGCGCTCGGGACCCATTTCGCGACGATCGAGATGCTTCATCTGATCGGCGCCACCGATCGCCAGATCACCCGGCTGTTCCAGCGCCGCATCGCGATCGACACCGCCTATGGCATCGCGCTCGGCAGCGTCGTCGCCGCGGCGCTGCTGCTGCTGATCGGCTGGCAATGGGCGGGGATCACCTCGGGGCTCGCCGCGACCGCGTCGCTTGGGCCGACCGGCTGGGCGCTCTTGCTGGCGCTGCCGCTATTGGCTATCGCGCTCGCAGCCCTGACGGCGCGCCAGACGTTGCTCGCCGCGCTCAAGAAGATTCTATGATCAAGCGCCTGATGTCCCTTCTCTTCCTGGCGTGGGTGCTTGGCTTTGCATGGTTTGCCCTGCTGCCGCCGCTCCCCGCCCCGGCGCAAAAGACCGACGCCATCGTCGTGCTGACCGGCGGACCGGGACGCATCGACCGGGCGCTCGAGCGGCTGGAAGCGGGCGACGCCAAGCGCCTGTTGATCAGCGGTGTCGCACGCGAAGTGAAGCCGCGCGAGCTCGCCGCCGCCTATAAGCGCCCGCAGGCCTTGTTCGATTGCTGCATCGCGCTGGGCTTCGAGGCGGAGGATACGCGCTCGAACGCGACCGAGGTCGCGACTTGGGTTGCGCGGCGCAAGTATAAGTCGGTGCGGCTGGTCACCACCGACTGGCATATGCGCCGCGCCGAATATGAAATCAGCCGCGCGGTCGGCGACAAGGTCACGATCCTGCCCGACGCGGTGCGCAGCGAGCCCAATTTCGCGACGCTGTTTCGCGAATATCATAAATATCTCGCGGGACTGGCGGGCGGGCTGCTCGGTCTTTAAAGCGGGCGCCTATGCGCTACACCATCGCCCTGTTCCGCTCGATCCTGTTCTGGCTGCTGTTTGTGCTGATGAGCAGTTTCAGCTCGATCGGCGCGGTGATTTCGCTGCCGGTCTCGCACCGCGCGACGATCTGGTTCGTGCGCATCTGGGCGCAGTTCCACCGGCTGATCTGCCGCTTCGTGCTGGGCCAGAAAATCGTCGTCGAGGGAGAGATGCCCGACATTCCGGTGCTCTATGTCTTCAAGCATGAGGGCGCGTTCGAGACGATCGAGCAGCCGGGTCTGTTCAAGCATCCCGCGGTTTTTGCGAAGGAACAGCTGTTTAACATCCCGGTTTGGGGGCAGGCGGCGCGTTTCTATGGCCTGATCCCGGTCGACCGCGACGGCGGCGGCAAGGCGATGCGCGCGATGCTGAATGCCGCCAAGGCCGCGCTGGCCAAGGATCGCCCATTGGTACTGTTCGCCGAGGGGACTCGGATTCCGCACGGGTTGGCCCCGCCGCTACGCTCCGGCTTTGCCGGCATCTACCGCCTGCTCGGGGTGCCGGTCATCCCGGTTGCGGTGAACAGCGGCATTGCCTATCCGCCGCGCCGTTGGGTCAAATGGCCCGGGACGATCACGTACAAGGTCGGCGAAACAATTCCGGCGGGACTGCCGCGCGAGGAAGCGGAGGAACGCGTCTGGCGCGCGATCAATGCGCTGAACCCGCCCGAGGCGTTGTTGGCCGGTTACAAAGCCGCCTAATGCTTCCGCCCGAAATCGGGCGCGGCGTCATCCTGCCCCTGTTCGATGATGGAGCGCCTTATCGCGCGCGTCCGCGTGAACCAGTCCTCCAGCTTGGCGGCATCGCCGCGGCGGATCGCCTGCTGCAGGACGGTCAGATCTTCGTTGAAGCGCTGCAAGGTCGCGAGCACGGCGTCCTTGTTCGCCAGGAACACGTCGCGCCACATCACCGGATCGCTCGCCGCGATGCGGGTGAAATCGCGAAAGCCGCCCGCCGAATATTTGATCACCTCGCTCTCGGTGACCTCTTCCAGCTCGCTGGCGGTGCCGACAATCGTATAGGCGATCAGATGCGGCAAATGGCTGGTCACGGCGAGCACCATGTCGTGGTGCGCGGCGTCCATGACGTCGACCCTGGCGCCGAGTGCCTCCCAGAATGCCGCGAGCGCGGCAACCGCATCGTCGGGTGCCGCAGCATCGGGGGTGACGATGCACCAGCGCCCGTCGAACAGGCTGGCAAAACCAGCTTCGGGGCCGCTGTTTTCGGTCCCCGCAACGGGATGCGCCGGGATGACTACATGACCCGGCAAGGCCTTGGCCAGCGCCTCGGCGACGCTCGCCTTCGACGAACCGACGTCGGAGACGATAGCATCCTTACCGAGCCGCGGCGCCATAGCCTCTGCCGCGGCGGCCATGCCGCCGACCGGCACCGCCAAGATGACCAGATCGGCGGCGGCGACCGCGTCCGCCGCGTCATCGACCACCGCGCCACACAGCTCCAGCGTCCGCGCAATGCCGCGCACTTCGTCGCTGGCATCATGGCCGGTCACCACCACATGGGGCAGTTTTTCCCTGACCGCGCGCGCGATCGACGATCCGATCAGGCCCAGGCCGATGATCGCCAGCCGTTCGACGCGCCGCGTCACGATCAGACGTTCAGCGCGGCGCGGATCGCCGCCGCCAGCCCGCGCGTCTCGTCCTCGGTGCCGATCGTCATGCGCAGCGCATGCGGCAATCCCTGCCCCGGCAGCCAACGGACGATATAACCCGCCTCCATCAGCCGGTTGTACACCGTCTCGGCGCTGACCTCGCCCTCGAACAGGACGAGCAGGAAATTGCACGCCGACGGCACGACGCGCAGCCCGTGGTTGCCCAGGCTTTCGATTTCCTGCGCCAGCCAGACGCGCCACTTGGCATTATGCTCACGGCTGGCCGTGATGAATGCCTCATCGCCGATCGCCGCAATCGCCGCCGCTTGGCCTGCGCGGGTGACGTTGAACGGTAGGCGGATGCGGTGCAGCGCCGAAATCACCTCGACTGCGGCATAGCCCCAGCCGATGCGTTCGGCGGCGAGTCCGTGGATTTTCGAGAAGGTGCGGGTGATGAAGACATTCGGCTGCGTTTTCGCAAGCTCCAGCCCGCCGTCATCCTCGGCATCGGACAGATATTCGCTATAGGCCTGGTCGATGACGAACAGCACGTCCTTCGGCAGCCCGGCATAAAGCCGCGCGACCTCATCGCGCGACGCCAGCGTCCCGGTCGGGTTGTTCGGGTTGGCTAGATAGACGACCCGCGTCTTTTCCGTCACCGCGGCAAGCAACGCATCGACGTCGGTCGCATAGTCGCGGTCGTCCGCCTCGACCGGCACCGCGCCGACGCGCCGCGCAGCGATTTCGTACACTGCAAAGCCGTAGCGGACGTACAATATCTCGTCGCCCGCCCCGGCATAGGTACCCGCGGCGAGGTGGAGCAGCTCGTCCGACCCGTTGCCGCAGATGATCCGCGCCGGATCGAGCCCGAATTTGGCAGCGATCGTCTCGCGCAATTCGATCGATCCCGGATCGGGATAGCGCGACAGCGCATCGGGCGCCGCCTGCGCCGCGGCAAAGGCCGCGCGCGCCTTCTCACCCGTCCCAAGCGGATTTTCATTCGCGCTGAGCTTGATCAGCGGGCGACCATCGGCGCCAGCCGACTTGCCGGGAACATAGGGAGCGATGCCGCTGATCCACGGCTTCGGGCGGAGCGTTTGCGTCGTGTCGGTCATGCGGCGCCGTTTAGCGGCTGAGCCGCGCGAGTCCAGCACGTTGACAGGGTGCGCACGCCCGCTTAGCCCCGCGCGGACGATGGCCAGCCTGCTTCACCAGATTCAGCATCAGAGCGTGACGATCGCAGCGCCGCTGCCGCTCGACAGCGGGCAGGTGCTGCCGTCGGTGACGATCGCCTATCAAAGCTATGGCGCGCTGAACGCCGACAGGTCGAACGCGGTGCTGATCTGCCACGCGCTGACCGGCGACCAATATGTCGCCAGCGACCATCCCGCGACCGGCAAACCCGGCTGGTGGGCGCGCATGGTCGGCCCCGGCAAGCCGATCGATACCGACCGTTTCCATGTCATCTGCGCCAATGTGCTGGGCAGCTGCATGGGGTCGAGCGGTCCCGCGACCCCCGACGCGGCGACCGGCACCCCGCTCGGCATGGCCTTTCCCGTCATTACGATCGCCGACATGGTGCGCGCACAGGCGATGCTGCTCGACCATCTCGGCATCGCGCGACTTCATGCCGTCGTCGGCGGGTCGATGGGCGGCATGCAGACGCTCGCCTGGGCCGCGACCTATCCCGAGCGGCTGGCTTCCGCGATCGTCATCGCCAGCGCCGCGCGCCATTCGGCGCAGAATATCGCGTTCCACGAGGTCGGGCGGCAGGCGATCATGGCCGACCCCGACTGGCAGGACGGCAATTATTACGACAAATTCTGCATGCCGACCAAGGGCCTCGCGGTCGCGCGGATGGCGGCGCACATCACCTATCTGTCCGAGGAAGGGCTGACCGAGAAATTCGGCCGCCGCCTGCAGGCGCGCGACATCAAGAGCTTCGGCTTCGACGCCGATTTCCAGGTCGAGTCTTATCTGCGGCATCAGGGCCTCGCCTTCACCGACCGCTTCGACGCCAACGCCTATCTCTACATCACCCGCGCGATGGACTATTTCGACCTCGCCGAGCCGCACGACGGCCGCTTGGCGGGCGCCTTCGCAAACGCCAAGGACGTGCGCTTCACGCTGGTGAGTTTCGATACAGACTGGCTCTATCCGACGGCCGAATCGCGCCGCATCGTGCAGGCGCTGCATGCAGTCGGCGCGGCGGCGAGTTTCGTCGAGCTGTCGGCGCCCTTCGGCCACGACAGTTTCCTCCTCGACGTCCCCGCGCTCGACCGCATCATGGCGGGCGCCTTGGGGAGCGGCTGGTGAGCGCGCTCCGCCCCGACCTGCGCATCATCGCCGATGCGATTCCGGCCGGGGTGCGCGCGCTCGACATCGGCTGCGGCGACGGCGCGCTGATGGCGGAACTGCGGGCGCAGAAACAGATCGACGCGCGCGGGCTCGAAATCGACGTCGCCGCGATCGAAGCGGCGATGGCGCAGGGGCTGTCGGTGGTGCAGGGCGATGCGAACCGCGACCTTGCCGATTATCCGGGCGACGCCTTCGACTATGCGATCCTGTCGCAGACGCTCCAGACCACCGAGCGCCCCGACGTGGTCGTCGATGAGCTGCTCCGCATCGCGCCGCGCGCCTTTGTCAGCTTTCCCAATTTCGCGCATTGGCGCGTCCGGCTCGATTTGCTGTGGGGCGGGCGGATGCCGGTGACGCGGCTGCTGCCCGTCGCCTGGTACGAGACGCCGAACATCCACCATGTCACGGTCAGCGACTTCCGCGCCCTGCTCCGCGACAAGGGCATCAGGGTCGAGCGCGCCTGGTATCTGTCGGGCGACAAGCCGACGAGCGACGCCGCCGCAGCGTGGCGCGCGGAACATGCGATTTTCCTGATTTCGCGCGACTGATCGACGAGGTTTACGGCAGCTAACGACCAACGTAAGCCGTCGCCCCCGCGAAGGCGGGGGCCGCTGTCGGTTCGCGCAGCGGCGCAGGAATAGGCGGCTAGCGGCCCCCGCCTTCGCGGGGGCGACGTTGTTGTCGTGTCAACTCCCCACCTGTTGACAGCCGTCCCATCGCGCACGGAGGCAGCCCCGCATAGGGCGAACGCCACTCAATCCCGTTTCTTCAGCCCGTTGGCGACAAAATCATTTGCGATTCGCGCGATCTCCGCAATGTTGGCGTCCGCATCCCACAGCCCATAACGCATGCCCAGAAAGACGTTCATCCCGCCGATCGCCCAGGCGTGAATCTCGCCGACGTCGGCGCGAATTTCGCCGCGCGCCGCACCGTCCTCGAGCCGCTGGCGTACGCGCGCGACCGTCGTCTCGTAATGGCGGCGATAGCTGGCGTAATCGACGAACTCGGCCTCGTCGATGATCCGGTAGATTTCCTTATGCTCGCGCACGAAGCCGAGGAAGGATTCGAGCCCGATGCGCTCGGCGCTGATTTCGTCGGGCGCCGCCTGGACCAGCGGGGTAACATGGTCGCGCAATTGCTCGCTCATGTAACGGACAAGCGCCTGGAAAATCTCGTCCTTCGAATCGAAATAGGTGTAAAAACTGCCGAGCGCGGTACCGGCGCGGCGGGTGATGCCGCTGATCGACGCTTCGTGAAAGCCGCGCTCGCCAAATTCGATCGCTGCCGCGTCGAGCAGTTTGCGTAGGGTGCGGCGCCCACGATCAGTGCGCGGCGTCTTATCGCGCGCTTCGCCCGCGGTCCCCGGTTCCGCACTGTCCGGCGCTGCGTCTTGCGGCTCATCCATGGCTGTCGTCCGTCTCCCCTCCGCCCGCTCCTCCTGCATCGTGGCTTTTCCGCACCACTGGCAAGCAAAAAACGACGAAGTTATATTCCAAGTTGAAACTTGGTTCATGTTTCATTATTAGGAGCGTCGCGGCTTGGCAAGCACCGAGCCCAAGAAAAACGAAAAGCATGGCCCCCGGCCGCGCTTCACATGGGAGAGTCCTTCATGCGTCCTTTCGCTCGTCCGCTGCGCCGTGCCATCCTCGCCTCGAGCGCGCTGTCGCTCCTCGCCTTTACCCCTGCCGCCTTTGCACAGGACACCGCGACGCCGGTCGACGGCGCAAGCAGCGATGCCGGCGATGACGAGATCATCGTCACCGCGCGCCGCCGCGACGAACGCCTGATCGACGTCCCGGTCGCGATCACCGCTTACTCAGGCGAAGCGCTCGCCAAAGCCGGCGCGATCGACATCACCGACGTCGGCCAGACGACGCCGAACACAACGCTGGAAGTATCGCGCGGCACCAACTCGACGCTCAGCGCCTTTATCCGCGGCGTCGGCCAGCAGGATCCGGTTTCGGGATTCGAACAGGGGGTCGGCCTCTATCTCGACGACGTCTATCTCAACCGTCCGCAGGCTGCGGTGCTCGACATCTATGACGTCGAACGCATCGAAATCCTGCGCGGGCCGCAGGGTACGCTCTATGGCCGCAACACCATCGGCGGCGCGGTCAAATATGTGACCAAGCAACTGCCGGAAGACTTTTCGCTCAAGATCAAGGGCACGCTCGGCACCTATAAACAGGCCGATCTGGTCGTCACCGCCAGCGCGCCGATCGGCGACATTGTCCGCGTCGGCGGGTCATTGGCGCGGCTATCGCGCGGCGGCTTCGGCGACAATCTCACCACCGGCCTTGAAAATTACAACAAGGATGTTTGGGCCGGCCGCGGCACCGTCGAGCTCGGCGGTTATGGCGAACCGGTGCTGATCCGCATTTCGGGCGACTACACCAAGGACAAGAGCGCCCCGCGCGGCGGCCATCGCCTGATCCCCTCGCTGCGCACCAACGCGCCGGTGCTCGACAATGTGTTCGACAGCCGCGGCGGGCTGGTCGATCCGAAGCAAGAGATCGAATCCTACGGCCTCGCGTTCAATGTCACCGCCGAGCTGACCGACACGCTGACGCTCCGCTCGATCAGCGCCTGGCGCAAGGACACGTCGGCGACCCCGATCGATTTCGACGCGCTGCCCGCGGTCGATGTCGATGTCCCCGGCTTCTACTTCAACGAACAGATCAGCCAGGAATTCCAGCTGCTGTACGAAGGCGACCGGCTGAAAGGCCTGCTCGGCTTCTATTATCTCGACGCGACCGCCGACACTTTGTTCGACGTCCGCATCTTCAACACCCTCGCCGGGCTGACCGCCTTTACCGAAGCCGATGTCGACACCACGACCTTTGCGGTGTTCGGCGACGCGACCTTCGATTTCAGCGACCAGCTCAGCCTGTCGGTCGGCGGCCGCTACACCTGGGACACGCGCGAAGCGTCGATCCTGCGCCAGAATTATCTCGGCGGCGGGTCGCCGGTGTTCGGCGGCGCGGGCGTGGCGTTCGGCGCCCCGGGCACCGACTTCGACGGCAAGCGCAGCTTCAACAAATTCACCCCGCGCGCCTCGCTGTCGTTCAAACCGACCCCCGACCACACGCTCTACGCCAGCTTTTCGCAGGGCTTCAAGGGCGGCGGCTTCGATCCGCGCGGGGTCGGCGTCAACGCCCCCGACCTCGACGGCAACGGCATCCGCAGCGACGCCGAAATCGCCGCCTTCCTCAGCTTCCGGCCCGAACAGGTCGACAGCTACGAAGTCGGCTACAAGGGCAGCCTGATGGACGGCGCGGTCAATGTCGCGATCGCGGGCTTCTATGCCGATTACACCGATGTCCAGATCCCGGGATCGGTCGCCTGTACGGTCAGCGGCCTGCCCAGCTTCTGCGGCATCGTGTCGAACGCCGGCAAGGCAACCTTCAAGGGCGTGGAATTCGAAGGCCGGGTGCGGTTGGGTGAGGATGTGGCAGCGGCAGGCGACCGGCTGACGCTGTCGACCGCGCTCGGCTACATCGACGCGGACTATAAGGAATATGTGTCGAACATCGGCGGCCGTCCGACCGACGTGTCCGACTTCCGCGAAGTCCAGAACACACCGAAATGGACCGCCAGCGGCACCCTGGCCTATGCCACCCCGATCGGCGACGGCGACCTCAACTTCGCCACCACCCTGTCGTATCGCAGCAAGACATTTCAGTTCGAAATCCCGAATCCCTATATCGATCAGAAGGGCTTTGCCCTGCTCGACGCGAGCATCGTCTATACCGCGCCCGACGATCGCTGGAGCATCGGGCTGTTCGGCAAGAACCTGACCGACAAGGAATATAAGACCTCGGGCTACACCTTCATCAACGTCAATCCGACCACCGGCGTCCCGATCCTCGGCGCCAACGGCCTGCCGACCTCGGCGCTCGGCACCGAAGGCACGCTGACCGCCTTCTACGGCAACCCACGGCAGATTTTCGTCACCGGCACGGTCAAGTTCTGAGCCACCGGCGATCCGTTAAAAGGGGGGAAGGGGCGTCCGAAGCGGCGCCCCTTTTTCGTTGGCCAAAGGCCAAGGCTGGAATGGCGGCTTTGGGGTAGCTTTAAGACATTCCCCTCCCTTTTAGCGAGGGGTTAGGGGTGGGTGCGAGCGCCAGCGAGCCGAGGTAGAGCGCCGCCTTCGGCGGCTACCCACCCCCGGCCCCTCCCTAAAAGGGAGGGGAGAAGAAACGGCCGCCTTCGATCGAAAACAGCCTATCCTGTCAGCTCCGGCGCCGCCCCCGCAGCGACCATCCGCTCACCATCAATGACGATCGGGCTCGCCAGCCCATCGACAAAAGCGCCGTCGGGCCGGAACCGCATCCCGCGCGCGATCACCTGCGGGTCGGCAAACACCGCCGCCATATCGTTGATCGGCCCGGCCGGAACCCCCTGCTGCTCCAGCGCGAGCGCCAGCGGCTGTACGTCCCAGCCCGCGATCTTTGCCGCGAGTAGCGGGATCAGTGCGCCACGATTCGCCAGCCGCGCCGCATTGGTCACGAAACGCGCATCGTCGGCCCAGCCCGGCTCACCCAGGATCAGACATAATTTACGAAACTGGCCGTCGTTGCCGACCGCGATCACCAGCTGGCCGTCGGCGGTGGCGAACGCCTGATAGGGGACAACATTGGCGTGGCCATTGCCCATTCGCCTAGGGGCGACGCCGCTCGCCAGATAATTGGCGGCCTGATTAGCAAGCACCCCGACTTGGCAATCGAGCAGCGCCATGTCGATATGCGCCCCGTCCCCCGTGGCGTCACGCCGCCGCAACGCGGCAAGGATCGCGACGGTGGAGTACATCCCGGTAAAGATGTCGGCATAGGCGATCCCCGCCTTTTGCGGCGCGCCGTCGGGTTCGCCGGTCAGCGCCATCGCGCCGCCCATCGCCTGGATGATGAAATCATAACCCGCGCGGTGGGCATAGGGGCCGGTCTGGCCGAAACCGGTGATCGAACAGACGATCAGCCGCGGAAAATCGGCGATCAGCGTCGCCGGATCGAGCCCATATTTGGCCAGCCCGCCGACCTTGTAATTTTCGATTACCACATCGGCATCGGCGATCAGCGCGCGGACCTCCGCCTGCCCCGCGCTGGTAGCGATATCGATCGCGACCCCCGACTTGCCGCGATTGGTGCTGTGATAATAAGCGGCGCCCAGATTCTCGCCGTCGGCACCGGTGACAAACGGCGGCCCCCAGCTGCGCGTATCGTCGCCCACCCCCGGCCGTTCGACCTTCACCACCTCGGCGCCGAGATCGGCGAGCAATTGCCCGCACCACGGCCCCGCCAGCACCCGCGCCAGTTCGACGACGCGGATCCCAGCGAGCGGTTTCGCGCTGTCAGCCGCCAAAGGCCGAAATGCCGGTGATCGCGCGGCCCAGAATCAGCGCGTGCACGTCATGCGTGCCTTCATAGGTGTTCACCGTTTCCAGGTTCACCGCGTGGCGGATGACATGATAGTCGGCCGAAATGCCGTTGCCGCCGTGCATATCGCGCGCGACACGCGCGATATCGAGCGCCTTGCCGCAATTGTTGCGCTTGAGCAGGCTGACCGCGTCGGGGATCAGGCGCCCTTCGTCGATCAACCGGCCGACGCGCAGCGCTGCATGCAGCCCCAGCGTGATTTCGGTGAGCATATTGGCGAGCTTCAATTGGACGATCTGGTTTGCCGCGAGCGGCCGCCCGAACTGCTGGCGCTCGCCGGTATAATTGCGCGCCGCTTCATAGCAAAACTCTGCCGCGCCCATCGCCCCCCAGCCGATGCCATAACGCGCGCGGTTGAGGCAGCCGAACGGGCCTTTCAGCCCCGACACATGCGGCAGCAACGCATCCTCGCCGACCTCGACCGAATCCATGACGATCTCACCGGTTACCGACGCGCGCAGGCTCACCTTGCCCTCGATCTTCGGCGCCGACAGGCCTTTCATGCCCTTTTCGAGCACGAAACCGCGGATCGCGCCGTCATGCGCCTCCGACTTCGCCCACACGACAAACACGTCGGCGATCGGCGAATTGGTGATCCACATCTTGGCGCCCTTCAGGCGGTAGCCGCCTGCGATCTTTTCGGCGCGCGTCCGCATCCCGCCGGGGTCGCTGCCGGCGTCGGGCTCGGTCAGCCCGAAACAGCCGACGAGCTCGCCCGAGATCAGTCCGGGCAGATATTTGCGCTTCTGCTCTTCGCTGCCATAGGCGTTGATCGGGTGGATCACGAGGCTGCTCTGCACCGAACAGGCCGACCGATAGCCCGAATCGATCCGCTCAACCTCGCGCGCGATCAACCCGTAGCTCACATAATTCAGCCCCGCGCCGCCATATTCGGGGTCGATCGTCGCGCCGAGCAAGCCCAGCGCACCCATTTCCGACATGATCTCGCGGTCGAACCGCTCGTCGAGAAACGCCGAGGTAACGCGCGGCAGCAACGCGTCGGTCGCGTAAGCGCGCGCCGTATCGCGCACCATCCGCTCCTCCTCGCTCAGTTCGGCGTCGAGCTGCAGGGGGTCGAGCGGGTCCAGCGCTTCGATGCGCTGCGGATCGGCGAGGGCCATGAAACGGGCTTTCTCTATATGGCGAGCAGCCCTTTCGGGAGGCGCGCTAGGGGGTCGGTGCCGCGGTGCTGCGGGCAATCGCGGCAGCCGGGCTGTCGCGCGGCTCCAATATCGCCGCGGTCTCGATCAGGTCAAGCGCACGCCGCGCTTCATGATAGCGCCGCGCGTCGATCAGCCAGTCGCTGGCCGCGGCGGCGCCGGGCATCGCTTCGACCTCGGCGATCGCCAGATCGGCTTGCCCCGCGCCAAGATAGCGCCTTGCGCGGTCGAGCCGCTCGGCGGCGCGCGGCGACTGCGTTCCTGCCGCGCGGACGACGAACAATTCGTTCAGCTCGCGGCGGATGCCGGTCCACAGACTGCCACTGTCGCCGCCGCCGCGTCCGACGAGCTGCGGCGCGAGCGTGTCGAGTTCGGCGCGCAGCTGTTCGAGCGTCACCGGATCGCGCGACGTTTCGATGATCGTTTTTACGGCATTGGGCTGGTCGTCGCCAAAGCGCAGGCGCAGCTGCGCGTCGAGGTAGCCAAGCGACAAACCGCGATCGAGCGCGCGGCGCACCGCAAACGCGACAAGCAGCCCTTCGGAGCGCGACGCATTGCCCGACGCCGATTCGGCCTCCAGCATGATTCGCGACAGCCGTTGTTCGAGTTCGGCGACTCGCGCCGCCAAAGCATTGGCACCATCGACGGGCGCGACGATCAGCGGCGCGCCCTTGGGCGCTGCATCGGCGATCCGTACCGGATCGGCCATGTCGCGAACCGCCGGTTGGGCGATAACATTCGTCCCCGTTGCCGCACCCTCGCCGGTCAGCCAGCGATTCACCGCCCAGCCGCCGCCGGCAACCCCGATCAGCAGCAGGAGCAGGGCGGCGATGGCGAGCAGCCGAAACGATGGTCCCCTGGCCGGGACCGCCTCGTCCGCGGGCGAGGGGGTGTCGATGCTGTCGATTGCCATATGTCTCTTTCGAACGACCCTATTTTTCGTCCTTGTGGCACAAAGCATGGGCCAGTGCCAACATTGACGCGTCGGTGGGCTGCGGCGCTGTGACCAGTTCGGCCCACCCATCGCCCGCCGCTGCCGCGACCGCGGGGCTGATCGCGATAAAGCTAAGGTGTGCGCGGTCGGGCCCGACAAGCTCTCCGATCCGCTGCGCGGCACGGCGCGAATGGGCGAGCAGCACGGCAGGCGCAGCAATCAGATCAGCCCAGTCAGTCGGTGGTGCCGCGGGGTCGACAGCATAGCAGGCGAGCGGTTGAAGCATGGCCCCGCGAGGGTCGAGGTCGGACCGCTCGCGACCGCAAAGCCATAATATTCGGGCAATTTTCTCCGACGTCATGGCATCAAGCAGGCTTTGGCCATCGGCATCGCCGACCTGCGCGACGGTCAGGCCGGCCGCCGTGGCAGCATCAGCGGTAGCAGGTCCCACGGCATAAACCGGTAGGGCGGTGAGGCGTGCAAGCTGCGGCCCGGCCAGCCGTACCGCCTGCGCACTGGTCAGCAGCAACGCGTCGAAATCGCCCGCGGATGGCGCGGTCCAGGGAATCGCCTGCGCCGAAAACAAAGGCATCGCATGAACGTCGAGGCCAAGCGCTCGCGCCCGCTCCACCGTGGCACGTTTCCCCGGTTCGGGACGGGTCACGAGCAACGGCAGCCCGCCGCTCATGCCGCGAACAGTCGCCGCACGCTGTCGGGGGCGTCGTCCAGCAACCGCCGCGCCAGCGCCGCCGCGGCATCGTCATGGTCGATCAGCGCATGACCCGCGGCATGATCGGCGCCGTCCTCCGAAAAAATCTCGGCGTCAAGTTGCAGCATGCCGTCGTCGCGCCAATGGGCATGCGCCGCGACCGGCGAACGGCAATCGCCGCCCAGTGCGGCCAGAAAAGCGCGCTCGGCCGCCACCGCGCGGTGGGTCGGCGGATGGTCGATCGCGCCGAGCAGCGCCAGCGCGGCGCGGTCGGCGGCGCGGCATTCGATGCCGATTGCGCCCTGCGACGCCGCGGGCAGCAGCACCGCCGTATCCTGCGCGGTTCCGACCCCATGCATCCCCAACCGATCGAGCCCGGCCGCCGCCAGCAACGTCGCATCGGCCTCACCCGCCGCCAGCTTCGCCAGCCGCGTCGCGACATTGCCGCGCAGCAGCACCGGCCGCAGGTCCGGGCGAATCCGCTGGATCTGTGCAGCGCGGCGCGGGCTGCTCGTGCCCAGCCGGGCGCCGTGCGGCAGCTCCGCGATTGTGGCCGCCGCCACCCCCTCGCACACCACCAGCCGGTCGCGCGGGTCGGCGCGTTCGAGCATCGCACCCAGTGCAAAGCGCGCATCGCGCAGCGTTTCGACGTCTTTGAGCGAATGGACAGCAATGTCGATCACCCCGGCATCCAGCGCCGCATCAAGCTCGCGCGTCCACAATTCCTTTCCCCCCACCTCGGCCAGCGCGCGGTCCTGGATGCGGTCGCCGGTCGCGGTCATCGGCACAATCTCGAGCGCCTCGGGCGCAAGCCCGTGCGCCACGATCAGCGCCGCCGCCGTCATCTGCGCCTGCGCCATCGCCAGCGGCGACGCGCGGGTGCCGATCCGCAGCGGATTTTCGATTGTCGGAAGGTCGTCGGTCATCGCGACGCTGCTAGAGCATTTCAAGAAAAAGTGGGAACCGGTTTTTCGCCCGGAAATACCCCAGACATCATCAAGCGCCATTTCACAGACTCTGCCGCGGCTTGCCCTGCCGATGAAGGGGCGGGTAAGGGGTGCGCAAGATTATGACTCTCATCCTCGGCCTGGAATCGAGCTGCGACGAAACCGCGGC
>VFQO010001485.1_pt1 | contig 17729 bp, 17 predicted proteins | sample 3512331 | NCBI WGS metagenome assembly VFQO01 (sample SAMN10412371, study PRJNA504923) | tailings metagenome | isolation source: Replicate 3 from Balatoc abandoned mine | place: Philippines: Itogon, Benguet | collected 2017-08-28
CGCACGCCGCGCAGCGATCCGCGCCTGGTGCCGGATGCACGATCACATCGCGCGGTAGATGCTCAGGCAGCGGCGCGCGCTTGGGTTTGCGCCTCGGCTTGGGCGGTTCGGCCTCGTCCTGATCGACATGCCCGCGCATGACACACTCGGCATGAGCCTGCTGAGCTTCGAGATCCTCGAGCGTGAGTTCCAGCTGATCGGCAAGCTGCGTCATGCGCTCGGACGACTGGCCGAACTTCATGCGGCGCAACTTGGCAAGCTGGGCTTTGAGCTTCTCGATCTGGAGTGTGGTCAGCTTGATCGCGTTGCGTGCAGCACCGAGCTCGTCGCGGGTAGCGTCATGGGCCTTGCGTTCCTGCGCCAGCGCCTGTTCCGAGGCAGCCAGACGCGCCTTCATCACCTCTGCGAAAGCGCGAAGTTCATCCGGATCGGAAGGCAGATCAAGGTCGGTGGGAGACACGAACAGCGGATAACATGACGGGCGATCTTGACCAAGCCGAAGGCAGGAAAACCGCGCGCGAGTCGCTAGATATGCACAGGCCGCTGCGGGGGTTTTGGTGCAACCGTTCGCCGCCAGTCCATCGCCTCCAGAAGCAGCGAAAACTGCGCAGGGGTCAGCACCACTCCGCCGTCGACCAGCGGCGGCCAGACGAAGCGATGGCGCTCGAGCCGCTTGGCGAACAGGCACAGGCCGGTGCCGTCCCAGACCAGCGCCTTGAGGTAGTTGCCGCGCTTGCTGCGGAACAGGAACACATGGCCGCTATAGGGATCGAGCCGGAAAACTTCGCTGGCAAGCACGCTGAGCCCGGCGAAGCCCTTGCGCATGTCGACCGGCTTGCTGGCCAGATAGACCTTGGTTCCTGGCGGCAGGCTCAGCATGACACGGCCTTCAAGGCGCGCAGAACCCGGGCAAGCGCCTTCTCGTTGACGAAGCTGTCGACGGTCAGGCGCGCGCCGCCCTCAAGCTCGATGGCAATCGCGCCTGCTCGTTGTTGCCCGGGCGGAGGAGAAGCCGCAACATCTTGCGCCAAGGGGCCGACCGAAGACTCCGGTTCGTCAGCGATGATCTCGCACGCTGAAGCTCGCTCCGAGGTCGCCACGAACTGGCCACATGGGATGAACTCCAGCGCCTCCCTTGCAATCGCTTCAGCCTCGCGCCGGTTGGCACGCCAGTTGTAGATCACACTCTTGGCAATGCCATGCCTGCGCGCGACCGACACCACCGTAACGTCGGGGCGCAGGCTCTCGGCGACGATCGCCGCCTTCTCTGTGTCAGAATAGCGCCGCCGCCGCTCCGTGCGCACGATCACGCCGCCACCTTCGCTCACAGGACCTCCTTCTGGAGTCCAGAAAGAACTCCGTTCAGGATCCGTCCTTCACCGTCCAGCGCCGACCGCGCAACTCGTGGCTGGCCGGACGCTTACGAACGATCTGCGAAGGCGGTCAGATGGCCAAAAAGCCCGCTTCGAGTCAATGCAACGTTCGCCTCTGTGAGACCCGATACAGCACGACCAAGCTCCGGCTCGGCCAGTGCGGACAGATCCATGAAACCCTCAACGGATCGCACCGCCTAGCTCTGCAATTACAGATCCTGAACCTAACTATCGTAGCTGGCTCACCGGAAAGGCATCCGTCAGCCTCGCGACGCGCGCGCGAACGGCGTCCTCATCGAGCGTTCCTTCACGCAAACCATTGACAACCTTGAGGATCAGAGTGCCGATTTCCCTGAACTCCGCTTCTCGGAACCCTCGCGATGTTCCGGCAGGCGTGCCCAGCCGCACACCCGATGTGGTGACCGGGGGAAGCGGATCGAACGGGATCGGATTTCTGTTGGCTGTTAGGTGCATGCGATCGAGCGTTTCGACCACCACTTTGCCGGTCAAGCCGGTCGTCTGTAGATCAATGAGCAGAAGATGGCAGTCGGTTCCGCCAGTGACCAGCCGGAGGCCACCCTCGCTCAGGACCGCGGCAAGCGCCTTCGCATTCGTGGCGACTGCCTTACTATAGTCCGTGAACGACGGTTGGAGAGCCTCGTGGAACGCGGCCGCTTTCCCGGCGATGACGTGCATCAGTGGCCCGCCCTGGGTGCCGGGAAAGACCGCCTTGTCGATCTTCTTCGCAAGATCTGGGTCATTGGTCAGAATGAGACCGCCCCGAGGACCTCGCAGGGTCTTGTGCGTGGTGGACGTGACAATGTGAGCGTGCGGCAGCGGATTGGGGTAGAGGCCGGTAACGATCAGGCCCGCATAATGCGCAACATCGGCAACCAGGAGGGCGCCGATTTCATCGGCGATCCGGCGCATGCGCGCGAAATCGATCTTGCGAGGATACGACGAACCCCCTGCGAATATAAGGCGGGGGCGGACCGAGCGCGCGGTCTCTTCCATATCATCATAGTCGATCAGTTCATCGTCGCGCCGCACTTTGTAGGTCGATACTTCGAACCAGTGACCCGACATGCTTACCGGCGAGCCATGCGTCAGGTGTCCGCCGCACGCCAGATCCATCCCCATGATCCTGTCGCCGGGACGAAGTAGTGCGTAGAGAACTGCGATATTGGCGTTGGCACCCGAGTGAGGCTGCACATTGGCGAAGGAAGCGCCAAACAGGCGGCATACACGCTCGATGGCGAGGCGTTCGACGCGATCGACCGCTTCGCACCCGCCATAATAACGGCGCCCCGGATAGCCCTCGGCATATTTGTTGGTGAGGATCGAGCCCTGCGCCGCCCGAACGGCATCGCTTACGATGTTCTCCGATGCGATGAGTTCGATATGATCTTGCTGGCGCGTCGCTTCAGCGGCGAGAGCATCGTGCAGTTCGGTATCCATGACAGATGGCTGGTCCTTTTTGCTTATGTGCAGCCCTGCGCACGGAGATGAACGAGCCGTGCGCGAGCTTTGAGAAGTGGAATTTCTGGCGAAAGCCTGCGGCACTCAAGTCGTAAGGCCGGCCATGTTCATGAGGGCGCGCACGGCAAAAGCCACCAGCCCCAGGGCAGCGACGCTTGCGCTCCAGAGCAGCACTAGCCAACCGATGCGTCTGGTCCAACGAGGTTTTTGTGGAGGCACGGCCGACATCAGTGATAGCCTTCCCCTGCCCTCACCTTGCCCCGGAAGACGTAATAGGACCATGCGGTGTAGGCGAGGATGAAGGGAATGGTGAGCAGCGCACCGACCAGAGCGAAGCCCAGGCTTTGCGGCGGCCCCGCCGCATCCCAGATCGAGATCCCCGGCGGGATGATGTTCGGCCACAGGCTGATCGCCAGTCCCGAATACCCTAAAAACAGCAGCATCAGCGCCAGCAGGAAGGGCGCGGCATGACTGTCGCGCCGGAGCGAGCGGAACAGCAGACATCCGACCAGCAGCACCAGCGCTGGAACCGGGGCGAAAAAGAGCAGGTTGGGAAGCGAGAACCAGCGCGCGGCGACTTCGGGGTGGGCCAGAGGGGTCCATAGGCTGACCAAGACGATCGTTACCAGCACGGCAAGCGTCGTCGGCCGCCCCAGCGCCCGCATCCGGGTCTGGAGCGGTCCTTCGGTCTTGAGGACCAGCCAGGTCACGCCAAGCAGGGCATAGGCAATGACCAGACTGACCCCCGTGAACAGGCTGAAGGGCGTCAGCCAGTCCATCAATCCGCCGACATACGCCCCGTCGCGCACGTCGAACCCGTCGATGAACGCACCGAGCGCAAGTCCCTGCGAGAAGGTGGCGATATAAGAGCCCCAGATGAAGGCCTTATCCCAGAAAGGCTTGTGGCTTTCATCGGCCTTGAAGCGGAACTCGAACGCCACCCCGCGCCATATCAGCCCGGCGAGCATCAGCAGGATCGGTATGTAGAGGGCGCTCAGGATCACCGCATAGGCGAGCGGAAAGGCGGCCAGCAGCGCCGCGCCGCCGAGGACCAGCCAGGTTTCGTTGCCGTCCCAGACCGGCGCGACGCTGTTGACCATGACGTCGCGATCCTCCCGGCCCTTCACGAAGGGAAAGAGGATGCCGATCCCGAGATCGAAGCCGTCCATGATGACATACATCATCAGCCCGAACCCGATGATGATGGCCCACAGCAGGGGAAGGTCGATGCCCATGCGCTTCTCCTCTCAACCCAGTGCCGGATCGATGTCATCGGGCGCCGCCGATAGGGGCCGGGCCGGCCGCTGCGATTGCCCATGTTCGTGCGGAGGCACTCCATCGTCCTGTTGCTCAGGCCCTTTCGCGACCAGCTTCAACATGTAGCTCACGCCTGTCCCGAAGACCGCGATGTACATTACGATAAACACGATCAGCGTGGTTGAGAGCGCCAATGCGGAGTGGTTGGATACGGCGTCCTGCGTGCGCATCACGCCATAGACGATCCAGGGCTGCCGTCCGATCTCCGTCGTATACCAGCCGGCGAGAATGGCGATCAGGCCGGACGGTCCCATCCATGTCGCGAAACGCAGGAACCAGCGTCCCTCATAGAGGCGCCCGCGCCAGCGGCGCCATACCGCCCAGACTCCGAGCATTATCATGAGCAGACCAAAGCCGACCATGACCCGGAACGACCAGAACACGACGGTCGAGTTGGGCCTGTCCTCCGGTGCGAACTCGGCGAGGCCCGGTATCTCCCCGTCGAGGCTGTGGGTCAGGATAAGGCTACCGAGGCGCGGAACCTCGATCTTGTAACGGGTGGTCTCGGCTTCCATGTCCGGCCAGCCGAACAGCACGAGCGGCACGCCCTCGCCCGGCGTATTGCGCCAATGGCCTTCCATGGCGGCGATCTTTGCCGGCTGATGCTCCAGCGTGTTAAGACCGTGCACATCACCGATGACGGCCTGCAAAGGGGCCACGGCTAGGATCATCCACATGGCCATCGAGAACATGGTGCGGACTTGCGCATCCCTACGGCCGCGCAGAAGATGCCATGCGCCTGAAGCGCCCACGAACAACGCGGTTGCCAGGAACGCCGCCACTGTCATGTGGGCAAGGCGGTAGGGAAAGGAGGGGTTGAAGATCACCTTGAACCAGTCGACCGGGACGACGACATTGTTGATGATCTCATAGCCTTGGGGCGTCTGCATCCAGCTGTTGGAGGCAAGAATCCAAGTGGCTGAAATCAGGGTGCCCAGAGCCACCATGATCGTCGAGAAGAAATGCAGGCCCGGCCCGACCCGGTTCCACCCGAACAGCATGACGCCAAGGAAACCCGCCTCCAGGAAAAAGGCGGTCAGCACTTCATAGGCCAGCAGCGGCCCGGTGATCGACCCGGCGAAAGCGGAGAAATAGCTCCAGTTCGTGCCAAACTGATAGGCCATGACAAGACCGGAGACGACGCCCATCGCGAAGTTCACGGCGAAGATCTTCGACCAGTAATGATAAAGGTCGCGGTATACCGTGTCCTTTTTCCAGAGCCAAAGACCCTCCAGCACCGCGAGATAGCTCGCAAGGCCGATGGTGATGGCCGGAAATATGATATGAAAAGAAATGGTAAAGCCGAACTGGATGCGAGCCAGTTCCAGGGCGGTCAATCCGAACATGACTTGCGCGCTTCTCCTTCCTCCGCCACCTTCGCGGACGGATCATGCGAGTCAGTTCCATGGAAGGTCACCGGCCGCCGCGCTACCCTGTTTACCCGCAATTCGAAGATATCGGGACGGGCATAATGTCCTACCACATCGAGGTCGAATTTGCCCTGCGCGATCAGGCGTCTGTCGAGCGATGCCGTCAGAATGGCTTCGCGTCCGAACTCCGGGCCGGCCAGGACGGTGCCCAGCGGGTCAACAATGCAGGAGCCGCCCCGAATCAACGGTGTGTCGGCCGGGACCGCGGCCTCGCCTGCGAGATCCTCATGTGTAAGATACTGGCAGGCTGACAAGACGAAGCAGCGGCCCTCCAGCGCGATCATCTGCATAGACGGCAACCAGCAATCCCGGTCGTCGACGGTCGGCGCGCAATAGAGTTCGATGCCCTGGGCATACATGGCCGTCCGCAGCAGCGGCATATAGTTTTCCCAGCAAATGACGCTGCCCATACGACCGATACCTGTTTCGGCGACATCGAGGGTGGAACCGTCTCCGAAACCCCAGACCAACCGCTCGAGCGCAGTCGGCAAAAGCTTGCGATGTCGGCTGAGAAGACTACCGTCCGGCCCGAAGGTCAGCGCGCTGCAATAAAGCGTCGCCCCATCGCGTTCGATGACGCCCACGACCAGATACAGCCGATGACGGTGCGCAATGCGTGCGATCGCGACCATGTCCGGGCCCGGAACCTCGATCGCGCTTTCGAAATACTGCCGGAACGCCTCGCGCCCTTCCGGGCTGCGGGAGCCGAGACGGGCGCCGAAATCCCATCCTTTGGGATAGCCGCCGACGAAAGCTTCCGGAAAAACGGCAAGCGATGCGCCCTGCGCGGCCGCCTCGCCGGCAAGCCGGTCGAGTTTTGCGATCGTGGCGGCGGTGTCGAACATCACAGGCGCGGCCTGGATAACGGCGGCGCGGACGACGGGATCGGTCATTGGGTCATCTCCGGTAAGCCGGAAGGCGTTGCAGCCATGCGGCCTGCTTCGCCGCGCGGGCGCATCAATGTCAGTACGAAGATCGAGGCGGCTGCCGCCATGAGGCCCGCAGCGAGGAGCGACAGGGAAAAGCCGGATGCATAAGCCTGTCGGGCGAGAGGTTCGAGGGAAAGCCGCAGGGCGGCAGGCGCGGCGGCGATCGCGCTCTGTAGATCGCCGGCAACAATAGTATCGGCGATCGCCGCTTCCACTCCATGAGGAGCGAGCAGGCTACGGGTCGTCGTAGCAAGCACACCGGCGAGGATCGTAAAACCGAGCAGGATACCCGAGAAGCGCGCCGTAGTGCTGATGCCCGACGCCATGCCGGCCCGTTCCGGAACGACGGTCCCCATGATGGCCTTCTGAGTCTCGCCATTGAGCAGGCCGCCTCCCGCGCCCGTTACGAACATCGCGGCGAGGAGAAACGGCAAATGAAGCCTGTGAGCGGCGAAGGCCGCAAACAGGTTTCCGGTGGCCACGACGGCCAAGCCCAGCGACAGGATCTGGTGGCCGGACAGACGCCGGGACAGAAGTCTCCCGATCTGCGGGAAGAGCAGCATCGCAAAGGCAAAGGCGAGCATGGCGATGCCGGCATAGAGCGGCTTCAGCGCGAAGCCGTTCTGGAGCAGCAGCGGCAGGAGCGACGCCATAACCTGCGCTGCGGCCGCATAAGCGAACATCGCGAGGACCGCTCCCACGAACCGCCGCTCGCGGAACAGGGCCAGGTCGAGCATCGGGGCGTGGCTCCAGATCTCGACGAGAATGAACATGGCGAGCGCCGCAAGGCCCCAAGCAAACCGCGCCATGGTGCCGGTTGCCGTCCAGCCATGGGCTTGGCCGTGAATGAGCGCCCAGATGATGCCGAACATGGCGGCTGCGAACAACAGGATTCCCGGCGGATCGAGCCTGCGCGCACTGTCATTGCGGGTTTCGGACAGGAGCCTGGCAGCCGCTACGGCGAGCGCGAGGCAGATCGGCAGGTTGATGTAGAAGGCCCAACGCCACCCGGCAAGCGCGGCGATCACGCCGCCCGCGAGCGGCGAAAGCACCATGGTGAGGCCCATCATGCCGCCCCAGAAGGCCCAGGCACGGTCGCGTTCGCGGGCATCATGGAATCTGTGGCCGATGATCGCCAGTGCCGGCGCCAGGAGAAAGGCCGCGCCCACGCCCTGAAATGCGCGGGCCGCTGAAAGAAGCAGCGGCGTCGTGGCCGCGCCGCACAGGATGGATGAGGCAGCGAACGCCGCGATGCCCCACAGGAACAGTCGCTTGTGGCCGAACCGATCGGCGATCGCGCCCGCCGGGAGCAGCAACGAGGCAAAGCACAGCACATAGGCCCCGACCACCCACTCCAGCTCCGCGAAACTGGCGCCAAGGTCGCTCGCGATTCCAGGCAGAACCATTGCGACGACATTCGTGTCGAATACCGTCATGGCGCAGCCGATGGAGGCTACGATTAGCGTGGGCATAATGTTGGAGCAGGATGTCATTCGTCCTCGCGTCCCATCGCCAGTTTCAAGGCGTCGATCACACCCTGACGGAAAGATTGGCCGAGCGGCCTTAACGGCAAGCGATAATGCTCGGCAATATAGCCGAGATGCGCGAGCGCGAACTTGACCGGGATCGGATTGGATTCAACGAACATGGCCTCGTTGAGAGGGGCCATGCGATAGCTAAGCTTCCGCACAGTCGCCACATCACCGTGCAACGCGGCCGCGCATAGCAGACTCATCATCGCGGGAACGACATTGGCGGTTACCGAGATGTTGCCTCGCGTGCCATGCAGGATCAGCGACGCAGCCGTCGCGTCGTCGCCGCTGTAGACGGTGAAATCCGGCGACACCGCGCGCAGCAGAGAGATACCACGGGCGAGATCGCCGGTGGCGTCCTTAAGGCCGGCAATGTTGGGATGCTCAGCCAGACGCAGGACAACCTCATCGGACATATCCGTGATCGTGCGTCCGGGCACATTGTAGAGTATTAACGGAATATCGCTTGTATCCGCTATGGCACTGAAGTGCGCCAAGAGCCCCGCCTGGGTAGGCTTGTTGTAATAGGGCACGACGGAGAGTGCCGCGATGGCGCCTGCATCCCTGGTGGCTTTACTGAGTTCGATCGCTTCCGATGTGGCATTGGCTCCTGTTCCGGCAATGATCGGCAGGCGCTCAGCAGCGTGTTCCACCGCTTCGGCAATGGCGCGCTTGTGCTCCATCATCGAAACGGTGGCCGCCTCGCCGGTCGATCCCATGATGAGGAGGCCTGCGCTGCCCGATGTGGCGTGCCAGTCGGTTAATCGGCGGAAGGCTTTCCAGTCGATCGTTCGATTGGCCAGCATTGGCGTAACGAGCGCCGGGATGCTTCCGGCAGGAAGCGTCCCTCTGCGGAGCGCGCCCTCCGGCGGAGTAAGGTCATCCTGCAAAGGGGCGACGCACACGGTCATGATCAGCGGGACTGCAAATGCACTATCGGGCGGTTTCGGCCGCCTAGCAGTCGATGGAGAAGCTGGCCGCCCTGGGAGGACGCCGTCAACTGACGCCGCCAGAGTTCCGGCGGATGATTGACTGGCGTCTTGATCGTCGTGAAGCCGCACTCGCGCAGGGCGACGAACTGATCGGGCAATATATCCCCCGCCGCCCGGAGTTCTCCAGTGAAGCCATGCCGTTGGCGCAGCGTCGTGGCGGCGGTGAAGCCGCGTCCGTCGCGAAAGCTGGAGAAATCGATGACGATGAGGTCGATCAGATCGAGGAGGTTTACCAGAGGCTCTTTCAACGCGTCAGGCGAAATGCGAAGGCCGATCGGGCGGGCGGCACCGAGTGCCTCCCGGGTTATCCCCGCGATGGCCTGGGAGCCAAGGATGATTGGTCCCGCCTGTAGAGATGCGTTGGTTTCACCTTCGCGCCAGAGATCGTCGATCTCGCAGCCGTTCATGTCAATCACGGTCATAAGCAGCCTCCCTGAACGGCGCCGGCCCAACGCGGCGGTAAGTGTCGATGAAACGCTCGCCGCCATGGCGATGGACGAGATAGGCGTTGATGATCGCTTCTACCGTATCGACAGCCTGTTCCGACGAGACCGCCGGGCCGATGATCGAGCCGACCCGGGCCTGATCGTCCGAGGCGCCGCCCAAGGTGATCTGATAATATTCCTCTCCCGCCTTATCCAGGCCAAGCAGCCCGATATGGCCGACGTGGTGATGTCCGCAGGCGTTGATACAGCCGGAGATGTTCAGATCGAGCGGGCCGATCTCCCGCTGACGCGCCGGATCGCTGAAGCGGGTCGCGAGACGCTGCGCCACCGGGATCGAACGCGAGGTTGCAAGGCTGCAATAATCGAGGCCGGGGCAAGCGATGATGTCTGTGACCAGTCCATTGTTGGCGGTCGCCAGCCCGCCTTCCACCAGCGCGCGCCATAGCGAATGAAGTTGGTCCAATCGGACATGCGGCAGGACGAGGTTCTGCTCGTGCGAGACCCTGATCTCGCCGAAAGAGAAGTGGTCGGCAAGGTCGGCCACAAGGTCCATCTCGTCCGCGCTTGCATCGCCGGGAATGCCGCCCGGCGGTTTGAGCGAGACGACTGCGGAGACATAACCTGCTTTGCGATGGGGGTGCGTGTTGGTGCCTGCCCATGCCGCGAAACCGGCATCGCCGGTGCGAGCCGCCTCGAACGCCTCGCTTCGCATCGGAAGGGGCTCAAAGGGCAGCTCCACGAAGCGGGCGGCAAGCGCATCAAGCACATTGGACGCAAGGACATTATAGTCCGCAGGCATTGCCCTGAATTCCGCTTCGATCATGTCGATGAAAGTTTCTGACTTCATCTCCTTGATGAGGATCTTGATCCGCGCCTTGTAGATATTGTCGCGGCGCCCAAGCGCATTGTAGACCCGCAGGATCGCTTCCACATAGCGCAGAAGATCGCTGACGGGCAGCCAGTCGCGAACCCGAACGCCCACTACGGGCGTGCGTCCCAGCCCACCGCCGGCATAGATGGTGAAACCCGGCTCGCCAGCCTGGTTGCGGTGCGCCATGATGCCGATATCGTGAAAGCGGATTGCAGCCCTGTCGATCGGGCCGCCGGTGATCGCGATCTTGAACTTGCGGGGCAGATAGGTGAATTCGGGGTGGTCGGTCGACCATTGCCGCAGGATTTCGGCGAACAGGCGCGGGTCAATGATTTCCTCTGCCGCGGCGCCCGCAAAATGATCGGTCGTGACATTGCGCACACAATTGCCGCTCGTCTGGATGGCATGGAGGTCGGCCTCGGCCAGAACGGCAAGAATATCGGGCGCGTCCTCGAGCCTGATCCAGTTGAACTGAATATTTTGCCGGGTGGTGAAGTGGCCATAGCCGCGATCGAAGTGACGGGCGATATAGGCGAGCTGACGCAATTGCGCGGCGCTCATGACCCCGTAAGGCAAAGCGGCACGGAGCATATAACCATGAAGCTGAAGATAGAGCCCGTTCATCAGCCGGAACGGCTTGAACTCATCCTCCGTCAGCTCGCCTGACAGGCGGCGCTCGACCTGCCTGCGAAACTGCGCTGCCCGATCGCGCAGGAACTGGCGGTCATAGTCGTCATAGCGATAGATGCCGGCATAAGGCGAAGGCGAGCCTTGCGAAGGGGGCCACGGCAGCGGAACGGGGCGAGGCGGACGCTCGGCCTGTGTACCCAGATCGGCCCGGACGCTGGGGCCGGTGGAGCGGATCTGTTCGCGATAGCTCAGCGGCGCCGGAACGGCGCGGACATCGACCACGTCGGTGCCGTTCCGGGCGGCGGAGAGCTGTTCCTCAAGCGCCGTTTCATCGAAGCGCGTGGCCGAGGAGGCATATTCCACCCAGCGGAGTTTGTCGCCGAGCCAGACCGATGCGCCATCGCGCAGCCGATTTGCGGTGATAAGATGCGTGGAGGCTGTCATTGGCTACGCTTTCCTCAGGCCGCAATCCGGCGGTCGCGCCAGCCAAGGCGCGCACGCGCGTCGACGAGGCCAGCGACGAGCGCATCAATATGCGCATCGGTGTGATATGGGGTCGGCGTGAACCGAAGCCTTTCCTGTCCGCGCGCGACCGTCGGATAATTGATCGGCTGCGCGTAGATGCCGTGGTCTGCAAGCAGCAGGTCGCTGGTTGCCTTGCAAAGGTGCGCGTCGCCGATGATCAGTGGCACGATATGGCTCTGGGTTTCAGGAACGGGCATATCCGCCGCGCGCAACCGATCGACGAGCTTGCGCACCGTCTCCTGCTGCCGCGCCCGTTCCTCACCGCTCTCCTTGAGGTGCCGGATCGCGGCCGTGGCGCCCGCGGCCAGATGCGGACAGACAGAGGTGGTGAAGATAAAGCTGTCGGCGCAGCTGCGGATCACGTCGGTCAGGAGCGCAGGTCCGGCGACATAGCCACCCATCACGCCAAAGGCCTTCGCCAGCGTGCCCTCGATAAGCGTCACTCGGTGGGCAATACCCTCGCGATCGGCGATTCCGCCGCCGCGCGGGCCATAAAGGCCCACGGCGTGTACCTCGTCGAGATAGGTCATGGCGCCATATCGTTCGGCCACGTCGCAGATGTCGGCAATCGGCGCGATGTCGCCATCCATCGAATAGACGCTCTCGAATGCGACGATCTTGGGGCGGCCGGGATCGACGGCGCGCATCAGTTCCTCGAGATGCGCCACGTCATTGTGACGGAAGATGAAGCGTTCGGCGCCCGAACGGCGAATGCCTTCGATCATCGAATTGTGATTGAGCGCGTCGGAAAAGATAGCGCAGCCGGGTAGCAGGCGGCCCAGCGTGCCGAGTGCGGCGAGATTTGAAATCCAGCCCGATGTGAAAATGAGCGCCGCTTCCTTGCCATGCAGGTCGGCAAGTTCAGTCTCAAGGGCGACATGACTGCGATTGGTGCCGGAAATGTTGCGCGTTCCACCGGTGCCTGCGCCGAACTGATCTATAGCGCCATGCATCGCGGCCAGCACGTCGCGATTCTGACCCATGCCAAGATAGTCGTTGCTGCACCATACCGTCACCCGGCGGGCGTTACCGTCGGGCTGGCGCCACAACGCAGTCGGAAATTCACCGGCCATACGCTCCAGCTCTATGAAAGTGCGATAACGGCCATCGAGCTTCATTTGCGCGATCAGCGATTCGAAACGTGCTACATAGTCCATATTATTGGCCCTAATCTGCTATCTGGAGGATAGCTGAGGATCGGGCTTGCGCCCGAAGCGATAAGCATACAATATCCATATATATGGATAACAGGGCCAATGCAATGGATGATCAGATAACTTCGCACGATTGGATGCCGACAATTCGCAGAGGGGGCGGTCCGCTCTACCTTGCGATCGCGGACGCGCTTGCAGCCGACATCCAGGCTGGCGCGCTCACGCCGGGCGACCGGTTGCCTCCCCAGCGCTCGCTTGCAGAGGCGCTGAACATCGATTTCACCACCGTGAGCCGCGCTTATGCCGAGGCGAGGAAGCGAGGCTTGGTGGAAGGCCGCGTCGGGCAAGGCACCTATGTGCGGGTCGGGCGTGCGGCAACGGCTCGCGAACCGGCGGCATCCGGCCTCGTGGACATGGCGATGAACCTTCCGGCGAAGTTCGAGAATGCCGGTCTTGGCGAACGGTTATGGGAGGGTATAGCCAGCCTGGAGGCGGATGGCGGGCTCGATCTCATTCTGCGTTATCAGGAAGCTGGCGGTGCGGCGCGTGACCGTGCAGCCGGTGTGACGTGGCTTGCGGGACGATTGCCCGGCCTCTCGGTGGACCGGCTGCTGATCTGTCCCGGCGCACAGGGCGCCCTGCTATCTCTGCTGACCCTGCTTGCCCGTCCGCAGGTGCCAATCGCCGTCGAGGCGCTCTCCTATCCGGGGTTCCGTTCACTCGCGGCGCATCTCGCGATACCGCTGCTGCCAGTCGATATGGATGCCGAGGGACTCGTGCCGGATGCATTCGAGGAACGATGCCGGCGCGATGCGCCAGCATTGCTCTATTGCACGCCGACTCTCCACAATCCCACCACGGCGACCATGTCCCTGACCAGGCGCGAGGCGATTGCCGCCATCGCGCGGCGCCATGGCGTGCGCATCATCGAGGACGATGCCTATGGCAAATTGTCCGGGGATGCGCTTCCGCCGCTCGCCGCGCTGGCGCCTGACCTCGTCTATCATGTCGCGGGGCTGTCTAAATGCCTGTCACCCTCCTTGCGGATCGCTTATGTTGTCGTTCCCGACGTCCGTGATGCGGCGCGTCTTGCTGGCGCGATCCGCGCGACGACATCTATGGCCTCGCCCATCGGGGCAGCCATTGCCACGCATTGGATCGAGTCGGGCCTGGCCGATGAGGCGCTCGATGCGATCCGGACCGAAACCGAAATCCGCCGGAAGATGCTGACCGGGTTGCTCGGCGAGTACGGTATCGTGAGTGCGCCGAACGCGTTCCACGCCTGGCTGCCACTCTCTAATGGCTGGGGCCGCAGCGATCTCACCTCCCGCCTGCGTGCAGCCGGAATCGGCCTCGTGACCAGCGACGCCTTCGCTGTCGGCCCGGCGCCGGAAGCCGTGCGCATCGGCCTTGGCGCCGCTCCCACCCGCGACGCGCTCCTCCTCAGCCTCCAGCGCATCGCTGATCTCGCCGGTCAGTCGCCCGCCATGTCCTCCATGGTGATTTAATCGGCAATTTGAATGGATAATGTATTGACGTAATAGGCATACAATCTGCATATAATGCCACAGTCGAATCGCGGGAAGCTGGTTATGCGGGCATTCGGTTGGGCGAATGATCCCCCGACATTCGTCCAGCGAAGCGGTTCGACACCTTGTTTGGCGAGTCGTATTCTATGCAGCAACCAATCTGGAAACGCCGGCATCATCTGGATCGGATGACATTGAGCGGCCTCACGGCCGCTTTTTTCCAGTATCACGCCGTATCGGCCTACCTGCTCCTCGCCGCGGCGGCGGCCGCGCTGGCCTGTTATCGTCCCGCATCATGGGTTGAGACTCTGGCGGCAATTGCCGCCGCGGCTTTCGTCTATCCGCTGGTCTGGTATGCGTTGCACCGCTGGGTTCTGCACAGCCGCTGGATGTTCAAGTCGCCGCTGACCGCGCGCGTCTGGAAGCGGATCCATTACGATCACCACATGGACCCTCATCATCTGGAGGTCCTGTTTGGCGCGCTCTACACGACGCTACCGACGATTGCGCTCGCGACCGTGCCTCTGGGCTGGGGAATTGGCGGCTTTGGCGCCGCGATGGCGGCGCTGGCGACGGGGCTGATCGTCACCTGCATCTATGAGTTCGTCCACTGCGTCGAACATCTTCCCTACAAGCCGCGCAATCCGCTGCTCGCGCGGATGAAGGCGCTTCATCTCGCGCACCACTTCCATGATGAGACGGGCAATTTCGGGATCACCAATTTCGTCTGGGACCGTCTGTTCGGCACACTCTACGAACGGCGCGACCGTCCGGCCAAGAGTCCTACCGTGTTCAACCTCGGCTATGACGAGGCTGCGGCAAGCCGCTATCCTTGGGTAGGCCATCTTTCGGATGGGCCGCCGCCGCCCTCGACACGCCGACCAGCGGGAAGCCGCCGCGATGCGTGAACGCAGCAATATCCGCCGGATGGCAGGCTATGTGCCGGGCGCGAGGCCCACGCAGCCGGCCATTCGTCTCAACACGAACGAGAATCCGCTCGAGCCGTCGCCCGCCGCGATTGCGGCAATCGCCGACATCACACCGACGATGCTCCAACGCTATCCCGACCCGCGTGCCGCCGCGCTTTGCAAGGCCATCGCGGGTTATCATGCGCTTTCTCCGGATCAGGTTTTGGCGACCAACGGCAGCGATGAACTGCTCCGGCTTGCCGTCACCACTTTTGCCGACCCCGGCAAAGCAATCGGTATTCTGGACCCCGGCTACGATCTCTACGGTGTCCTTTCCGCCATCCAGGACTGTCCGCTTGCGCGGGTAAGCCTCGACGACAACTGGTTGCCGCCCGAAGATGCGGCGACCTGCTGGAACGAGGCCGGGGCGCGGCTTGTCCTGATTGCAAATCCGCAAGCGCCTTCCGGGCGTCTTCTGCCGCGCGAATGGCTCCTGAGAGTGGCCGCCGGCCTCGATGGTGTTCTTCTGGTGGACGAGGCCTATGTCGATTTCGTCGACCCTGCCCTCCAATATGGCCTCACAGAGGAAATCGGCCGGGTTCCCAATCTCATATTGTCAAGAACTCTCAGCAAGGGCCATGCGCTGGCGGGGCTGAGGCTCGGCTATGGCCTCGGCCCGGCGGATCTGATCGCGCCGATGAAGGACAAGGTGCGTGACAGCTACAATGTCGATGCGATTGCGCAGCATGTCGCCTGCGCCGCGCTTGTCGACACCGGGCAGGCGAAGAAAAGCTGGGATCTGGTACGTGCCGAGCGCCAGCGGCTTGCGGGTGCGCTCGGCGTTCTAGGTATCGAGACGCTTCCTTCGCAGGCGAACTTCCTGCTTGCCCGAATACCCTCCGTCTTCGGTGGCGCGCAGGAATTGCACGACGCGCTGGCCGCTCGCCGTATCTATGTAAGGCGGCTCACCGCACCTCGCCTGGCGCCTTTTTTGCGCATCAGTGTCGGCGCTCCAGAGGAGAACAATGCCCTCATAGCGGCGATCGAGAGCCTGCTCCCTCAGTCCGGACAATCGACGTGAACGGACTGACCGACGGCTTCATTGCCCTTTGGGTGCTCTCCTTCCTGTCGTGCGCGGTCATCGCGCTCGTTCAGGACCGGCGCGTCTGGCTCTGGCTTCTCCTGTCGTTGGCCGCCGGGCCGGTTGCCCCGGCCATGCTGCTTGTCAGGCGACGCGTATCTGCCGGCACAGTCGAACTTTGCGCTGAGTGTTTCACGCAACTCACCGGCGAGAGCGCCGTCTGCGTCCGCTGCGGGACCAGGGGAGGCAAGACCGAGCGGTCTGCCTGGCACCGACGCCACTGAATTCAAGTCGAAGGCGATTACCGGATATGTCTCAGGAAAAACTTCTGGCCAAAGTCGGCGGATGGCTTCTCATCGCGTTGCTCGCGCTCGTGGTGACGGCGCTTTCAAGAGATCAGGGCCACGCCGTCCAGATGGTGATCGTGATGCTTGCCGCGCTGGCCGCCGCCTTCATCACGATGTACAAGGCCGACTTCCGGGTCATCAACGGACTGGATCGGCCGCCGCCGGTCCGACGGGACCTTTACGATGACGAACCTGTCCGTTGGGGCGTTATCGCAACGGTCTTCTGGGCCATCGTGGGTTTCTCGGCCGGCTTGTTCATCGCCTTGCAGCTGGTTTTCCCGGCCCTCAATCTCGATGGCGCGTTGACGACATTCGGGCGCGTGCGTCCCCTTCATACATCGGTGGTGATTTTCGGCTTCGGCGGCAATGGCCTGATCGCGACCAGTTTCTATGTCGTGCAGCGCACCTGCCGGGCGCGGCTTGCCTTTCCGGCGCTCGCCCGGTTTGTATTCTGGGGCTACCAGCTGTTTCTGGTTCTGGCAGGCGCAGGCTATCTGTTCGGCGTCACCGGCGCCCGCGAATATGCCGAGCCGGAATGGTTCGCCGACCTCTGGCTGGTCGTGGTGTGGGTCTCCTATGGCGTTGTGTTCATCGGCACGCTCGCCAAGCGCACTGAGCCGCACATCTATGTCGCCAACTGGTTCTATCTCTCTTTCATCATCACCATCGCGCTGCTGCATATCGTCAATAATCTCGCGATCCCGGTCAGCATCTTCGGCTCCAAGAGCTACTCGCTCTTCGCGGGCGTGCAGGATGCGCTGACCCAGTGGTGGTACGGGCACAACGCAGTCGCCTTCTTCCTGACCGTGCCCTTCCTCGCGATGATGTATTACTTCGTGCCCAAGCAGGCCGAACGGCCGGTTTATTCCTACCGGCTTTCGATCCTGCACTTCTGGTCGCTGATCTTCATCTACATCTGGGCCGGGCCGCATCACCTGCACTACACCGCGCTGCCTGACTGGGCGCAAACGCTCGGCATGGTCTTCTCGGTGATCCTGTGGATGCCGAGTTGGGGCGGGATGATCAACGGCCTGATGACGCTGAACGGCGCATGGGACAAGATCCGCACCGACCCGATCATCCGCATGATGGTCTTCGCGCTCGCCTTCTACGGCATGGCCACCTTCGAGGGGCCGATGATGTCGATCAAGGCGGTCAACAGCCTGTCGCACTATACCGACTGGAC
>VFQO010001486.1_pt1 | contig 17723 bp, 18 predicted proteins | sample 3512331 | NCBI WGS metagenome assembly VFQO01 (sample SAMN10412371, study PRJNA504923) | tailings metagenome | isolation source: Replicate 3 from Balatoc abandoned mine | place: Philippines: Itogon, Benguet | collected 2017-08-28
TTCCAAATTCCCAACGAAAAAAATGCCAGTCAGCTCTTAACTGACTGGCATTGGGGTATACCCGATAGTTTTCAAGATTCTCAGTTAACCAATCTAAAAAAGAGATATTAATAGATGAAAAATTAGCTCTTTTTGAATGTTTGGTGTTCGCTGAAGATCGCGTCCAACACGGACCAAGTAGGCGCATCGAATGAAAACTTGTATCGATTTGAACTGCGACATGGGCGAGGGCTTTGGCCCCTGGCGTATCGGCGACGGGGTCGATGAGCAGCTCATGCCGCTGATCTCCTCCGCCAACGTGGCCACCGGGTTCCATGCGGGAGACCCCAACCTCATGCGACGCATGGTGGATTTGGCGAAGACCTGTGGCGTGGGCGTCGGCGCCCACCCAGGTTTTCACGATCTGATGGGTTTCGGGCGACGCCACATCAACGCGTCCGCCGAAGAACTGCTCAATGATGTGATCTACCAAGTGGGTGCATTGCGAGAGTTCACCCGCTTGGCCGGTGTGCCGCTGCAGCATGTCAAGCCGCACGGGGCACTCTACATGCACGTGGCCCGCGACGAGGTCTTGTCGCGTGCCCTGCTGCAAGCCATACACCAAATCGACCCGAACATGCCTGTCTACTGCATGGCGGTGTCGGTCACACACCGCGTAGCGAAAGAAATCGGCCACCCGGTCGTACGTGAGTTTTATGCCGATCGGGACTACGACCAAAGTGGCTCGATCGTCTTCACGCGCAGGGTGGGTGCGCTGGACCCCCAGGCCGTGGCCGACAAAGTGGTGCGCGCCTGTACGCATGGCCTGGTCCGTACCGTGGAAGGCGGCGAGATCGCCATCGAATTCGACTCGGTTTGCATCCACAGCGATACCCCCGGTGCGCTGCCCATCATGCAGGCCACCCGACAGTCACTCGCAGCCCATGGCATTCGAGTCGTGAGCTTGGCAGACGCGCTTGGTCCTGTGGCCATGTGACGGTTCCGAGGCGCCATTACCTACACCCATCAGGAGATATCCATGAGCATGCACGAACTCTTTTCCCCTTTGCCTGGCACTTTTTATCGGCGAGCTGAACCCGGCGCACCCTGCTTCAAAGAGGTGGGCGCCACCGTGGCCGAGGGTGAAGTCATTGGTCTGATCGAGGTCATGAAACAGTACACGGAAGTCATCGCCGACGCCGCAGGCGTCGTCGCCGACTTCCTGGTGGAGGACGGCGATATGGTCGAGCCTGGGCAAGTGTTGGTTCGAATCCAGCAGGGCTGAGGGTACGCAACGTGAGCACATTCCAAGGAAAAACGCTGCTGGTTGCCAACCGCGGAGAAATTGCGGTGCGCATCGTCCGTGCTGCCCGGGAGTTGGGGCTGCGAACCGTGGTGGTGTACAGCGACGCCGACGCCCAGAGTCTTGCCGTCCAGATGGCTGACGCCGCCGAGCACATCGGCCCCAGCCCGGCGGGCAAGAGCTACCTCAACATGACCGCCGTGCTCGAGGCGGCGCAACGTTGTGGCGCACATGCCGTGCACCCTGGCTATGGCTTCTTGTCTGAGAACGCCATGTTCGCGGCCGCAATCGAGCAGGCCGGTCTGATTTTTGTCGGGCCCTCGGCTGAGGCCATACGCACCATGGGCGACAAGGCGGCGGCCCGCGCTGCGGCTGCAAAGGCAGGTGTACCCACCGTGCCCGGCAGCGAGGGCACCCTCGAATCTGTCGAAGAGGCTCTCCGATTGGCCGACACCATTGGCTACCCGGTGATGATCAAGGCCGCTGCAGGAGGGGGCGGACGTGGCATCCGCGTGGCCCAGAACCCGCAGGAGTTGTCTCAGCAGATGGTGACCGCCCAGGCCGAAGCCAAGGCGGCGTTTGGCAATGGCGCGGTGTACTTGGAGCGGTTCATACGGCGCGCCCGCCATGTTGAAGTCCAGATTCTGGGCGACGGACAACAGGTCATCCATTGTTTCGAGCGCGAGTGTTCGTTGCAGCGCCGACGTCAAAAAGTCTGGGAAGAGGCGCCCTCCCAGGCGTTGTCGGCGGCACAACGCCAGGCCTTGTGCGAGTCGGCGGTTCGGCTTGCAAAGGCGGTGTCCTACCGCGGCGCAGGCACGCTGGAGTACCTGTTCGACGACGAAACGGGCGAGTTCTTCTTCATCGAAATGAACACGCGCATCCAGGTTGAGCACCCGGTGACAGAAATGGTCACCGGAGTCGACCTGGTCAAAGAGATGATCCGCGTGTCTTTTGGGGCGCCGCTTCGGTTGAAGCAAGCGGACATCGTCCTGCGCGGCGCGGCGATCGAAGTGCGTATCAATGCCGAAGATCCGGCACGCAACTTTGCCCCCTGCCCAGCCACACTGGGTGAACTGCGGGTACCGGGTGGTATGGGCGTTCGCTTCGACACCATGCTGTACAGCGGCTACCGCATACCACCGTTCTACGACTCGCTGCTCGGCAAGTTGATCGTGCATGACACCGACCGCGACGGTGCATTGGCTCGCCTCGACCGTGCCCTGCAAGAGCTGCGCACCGAGGGGCTCACGACCACCGCCACGCTGCACCGGCGACTGGTGCAGGACAAAAGCGTCCGCGCGGCCGCGTTCCACACAGGCTTTCTTGAGCAGTGGCTCGAACAGAACCCTCTTTGACCCGAGTCCCAATCAGGAGCAACGATGCGAGAACTACCCAAAGCCCGCTATACGTTCGGGGGTGATGAACATGTGTTTGTCGAGGTGGCTGAGAGCATGTCTCTGCCAGCCTTCTTCAAGGGCATGGCCATCACCTCCGAGCTCAGTCGCCGCAAGGTGCCGGGCATCACGGAAATCTGTCCTGCCAATGCGGCCTATCTGGTGCGATTCGACCCCGACGTGATCGCTCCCAACGATGTCCAGCGCCTGCTGGTCGACATCGAGGAGAGCATGGACGGCACCTCCCTGGAGCTGAACACGCGCATCATTGAGATACCCGTGCTGTATCAGGATCCCTGGACACATGAAACCTTGATGCGCTTCCGTGAGCGCCACCAGGACCCCAACGGCACTGATATCGGGTATGCGGCTCGCATCAACGGACACGACACCGTAGACGCCTTCATCGCAGCGCATTCGGGCTCGCCCTGGTTTGTGTCCATGGTGGGGTTTGTTGCTGGTCTGCCCTTCTTGTTTCAGATGGTTGAGCGCGAGCGGCAGATTGAGGTACCGAAGTACCTGCGTCCGCGAACCGACACGCCGCGGCTCACGGTCGGTCATGGCGGATGTTTCAGCTGCATCTACTCGGTCCGTGGCGCAGGCGGCTACCAGATGTTTGGCGTCACACCCGTGCCCATCTTCGATCCCTTGCAGCGCCTGCCCCACCTGCAAGACGGCATGTGCTTGTTCCGGCCAGGTGACATTGTCAAGTACACGCCGATCGACCGCGCTGGCTACGACGAGGCATGCCGTCAAGCCGATGCGGGCACGCTCAAGCTCAAAGAGCGACCAGTCACGTTCTCGCTGGACGCCTTCTTGGCAGATCCCGGCGGCTACAACGCAAGCCTTCTGGCGCAACTCAACGGTTGAGGTTAGCTATGAGCATTTCAGTGATTTCTCCTGGTTTGGCGACCACCGTGCAAGACCTGGGACGCCCCGGGCACTACCACCTCGGCATCCCCCTCTCCGGCGCGTTGGACCAGTACGCCCATTGGGTGGCCAACCTTCTGGTGGGCAATGCCGAGGACTTGGCTACGTTGGAATTCACGCTGCTGGCGCCCGAGTTGGAATTCCAGGACGACACCCACTTCGCCGTCGCAGGCGCACAGTTGGACATTCGTCTCAACGGTGAGCTCGTTGATTCCCACACCTGTCACCACGCCAAAGCGGGTGACCGACTCAAATTTGGTTTCATGAAGGTCGGCGCGCGCGCCTATCTTGCGGTCGCAGGTGGTATCGATGTGCCGGTCGTCCTTGGCAGCCGCGCCACCTACGCGCTGGGTGCGTTTGGCGGATACCAGGGCCGCAAGCTGTGCGCCAACGATGTTTTGCCTGTTGGAACACCCGGCTCGCGACCGGTGGTGGGGCGCTCGCTGGCGGAGCCAGATCGCGTCGAAGCAGCCAAGGCGCAGGAACTGAGGGTGTTGCCAGGGCTGTATTTCCACCGTCTGCAGGAGGTGTCTGTGCAGAGCTTTTTTGCAGACACCTGGAGCGTCGCGCCGGAAGCCGACCGCATTGGCTACCGCTACAAGCACGGCACCAAGCTGGAGTTCGTGCCACGCGAACAGCCCTTTGGCGCCGGCTCGGACCCTTCCAACATCGTCGATGCAGGATACCCCTACGGCTCCATCCAGGTGCCCAGCGGCACCGAGCCCATCATCCTGCACCGAGACGCTGTCTCGGGTGGCGGCTACGCAATGATCGGTTGTGTCATCAGCGCCGACATGGATCGCATCGCCCAGATGCAACCCGGCAACAAGGCCCGCTTTCGCACGGTGACCATGGAGGAGGCGCTGCAAGCACGTGCCGCCTACCGAGATCGTCTTCAGGCCGTGCGCCAGCGCCTGGCGCCATAAGCCTCGCCTTTTTTCACCGTTTTCCCACTGCATCGCCAACCCAACCCTATCAGGAGAGTCTATGAAGCGCATCACCTCTCACCGTTTTGCCATGGCCGCTGTGGCATTGGCCACCGCACTGGCTGCACAGGCCGCTCAGGCTCAATGGTTCCCGTACCAGGCTGAGGTCACTGAGCCCGCTTTCTCGGCCACCGGCACTCGCAAGCCGATTGACTACACGCCGCTGCCGAAGGCAAGCAAAAAATGGCGCATCTGCGTGTCCGTCCCGCACATGAAGGATGCCTACTGGCTGGGTGTGAACTACGGCGTGGCCGATGAGGCCAAACGGTTGGGCGTGGAGATGCAACTGGTTGAAGCCGGCGGCTACACCAACCTCAGCAAGCAAATTTCTCAGATCGAAGACTGCGTCGCACGTGGTGCGCAGGCGGTGGTCATTGGTGCCATCTCGGGCGACGGTCTCGACAACGTCATCAAGAGCGTTGCGGCCAAGAATGTGCCGGTCATCGATGTGGTCAACGGCATCAACTCGCCCGACATCTCGGCCAAATCGCTGGTGTCCTTCTACACCATGGGCCAGGCATCGGGCGAGTACCTGGCGCAGAAGCATCCCGCCGGCAGCCCTGCGGTCAAGGTGGGCTGGTTTCCGGGGCCAGCAGGCGCGGCCTGGGTGGAGGCTGCGCACAAGGGCTTCATGGAAGCGGTCAAGGGCAGCGCTGTGCAAGTGCTGGAGCCCAAGTTCGGTGACACCGGCAAGGAAGTCCAAGCCAAAATGGTGGAAGACGTTCTTCAAGGCAACCCGGACGTGGCCTACATCGCCGGTACCGCCGTCACCGCAGAGGCTGCGGTCGGTATTGTTCGCGCACGCCAGCTCGACAAGAAGGTCAAACCGCTGTCGTTTTACATGACGCCGGGTGTTTACGACGGCATCCAGCGTGGCCGCATCCTGGCTGCACCGGCCGACTCCATGGTGATTCAGGGTCGCATCGCGATCGACCAAGCGGTGCGCCTGCTGGAAGGCAAGGACGTCACGCGCCATGTGGGCCCCAAGATCTTTGTGGTTGACAGCGCCAACATCAAGTCCGTAAAGCAGGACAACATCCTGCCCCCCAACGCCTTCAAACCCGTGTTCAACGTCAAGTGACGACTGTTTCTCGTGGCGCTACGGCGCCACGCGATCCATCTACCATGCCCCTTCTCCAGACCACTGATCTCACCAAAATTTACCCAGGCGTTCGCGCCCTGGACGGTGTCGACTTCGAGCTGGCTCGTGGCGAAGTCCATGTGTTGTTCGGAGAAAACGGCGCCGGCAAGTCGACGTTGATCTCCATATTGGCGGGTGCCAACACACCATCCAGTGGTGCCGTTCGACTTGAAGACCAAGCGATACAGCTTCGTTCGGTCAGAGACGGACGTGCCCACGGCATTTGTGCCGTCTTCCAAGAGTTCTCACTGGTTCCCACCCTGACGGTGGGCGAGAACCTCTTTCTCGGTGATGAACCAACCCGTTTCGGCTGGCTTGACAGCGCCAGTGTCCACCGCCAGGCCAGGGTTTTGCTCGACTCGCTCGGTTTCCAGATCAACGAACACCGCAAAGTCTCATCGCTTGCCCGCTCTGAACAGCAAATGGTCGAAATTGCCAAAGGCCTCCGAACACGGCCCAAGGTGCTGATACTGGATGAGCCCACGGCTTCGCTCACCGAGCGGGAAACCGAACAGCTGTTCGACGTGGTGCGCAGATTGCGCAAAGACGGTGTGGGCGTTATCTACATTTCGCATCGGATGCAAGAGATCGACCTGATCGCTGATCGCATCACGGTGCTGCGCGACGGCAAGTGCATCGGCACAGTCAAAGCTGGCGAGGTTTCCCACGACGCGCTGATTGAAATGATGACGGGTCGGGACGTCCAGCAGCTGTATCCGGACATCACGTCCTCCCCAGGCGATACCGTGATCGAGCTGCAAAACGTGAGTACGGTCGGCGGTGTTCGCAACGCCAACATCACGGTGCGCAAGGGCGAGGTGTTGGGTATCGCTGGCTTGGTGGGCTCAGGCAAATCCGAACTGATGCGCGCCGTCTATGGCCTGGAACAGGTGACCCAAGGCCACATTCGATTTGGTGGCCAGCTCACCACCCATGCGTCGCCAGCGGCGATGCTCAAGGCCGGGATGTTTTACTTGCCACCCGACCGCAAGTCCGAAGGTCTGGTGCTGGGGTTCGAGTCGAATGCCAACATCGTGTTGGACAGCCGCGACCGCAAGCACCGCAGCCGATGGGGGTTGCTCAATCTGCGCCGCCGTCTCGGGCTGGCGGAGCAGGCCTCCAAGCGCGTTGAATTGGCGCCACGCAACATGACACGCGCCGTCGGCTTGCTGTCTGGCGGCAACCAGCAAAAGGTCATGTTCGCCAAGGGCCTGGTGCAGGATGCGATGGTCTACGTTTTCGACGAACCCACCGTGGGTGTCGATGTCGGGACGCGGGCCTCCCTTTACCGTTTGATCAAGAGCCTTTGCGAAAGTGGCGCGGCAGTGGTTGTCATTTCGTCAGACCTCCCTGAAGTGCTTCATCTTGCCCACCGCGCCTACGTCATGTGCGCTGGTCGAGTGACCGGTGAACTCACCGGCGACGCGATTTGCGAATCCAAGGTGCTGGGTCTTTTCTTCCAACGTCATTGATATCCACCATGCGCTCCACACCCGACCTCCAGTCAGCCACCCCACAAGGTGAGACAAAGGCACCCCGGCAGTCCTGGTGGCTCAGGCTGTTCCTGCGGCTGGGCGTTCTGCCTTTTTTGCTCGCTGCGGCAGTCGCCATATTCGCCCTGCAGTCGCCACAGTTTCTGACTGCAGACAACCTGTTCAACCTGTTGCGGCAGTCTGTCTACCTGATCCTGGTGTCACTTGGCCAGATGTTGGCGCTGGCAACGGGGGGATTCGACCTCTCAGTAGGCACAGTCATCGCATTGACCTCGGTCGTTTCGGCGACAGTGATGACAAGTCTTGGGCCTGAAAGCACCGCCATTGTTTCCATTGTCTTAGGTTGTGGTGCCGGTCTGATGGCCGGGCTACTGCTTGGCCTGTGCAACGGCTTGGGTGTTGCGGTGGCTGGTGTTTCGCCCTTCATCATGACGCTGGGTGTGCAGTCGATAGGGTTGGGTATCGCCCTGGCATTGACTGGCGGTGTTCCAGTGTCGGGTTTGCCCCCCATGTTTTCCGAAACCTTAGGTTTTGGTGTGGTGCTCGGCCTACCGATGCCTGTCTGGGTAGTGATAGCCATCTTCGTGCTCATGATGGTGCTGATGAACCGTACAGCGACCGGGATTCACCTGTTAGCGGTAGGTGGAAACAGCAAAGCAGCCAACCTGTCTGGCATATCTATTCGACGTACGTATCTGCTGGCCTACGTCTTGTGTGCACTTTTGGCGTCCGTAGCCGGTCTGCTGCTGACCGCTCGGGTCGATTCTGGGGAAGCCAACCTGGGGGCAAGCATCGCGTTGGAGTCAATTGCTGCCTGTGTAATCGCTGGCGTAAGCCTGCGTGGGGGTGTGGCGCGTGTTGAGAATGTCGTGTTGGGCGCCATCTTTATCGGCTTAGTCCAGAACGGCATGAACCTGACCAACGTCGGGTCTTACATGCAGATGGTGGTGCTAGGTGTGCTGCTAATTGTGGCTGTCGTGGCCGATCAAGTGCGACATAGATTGATGCGTGCCGACCAGTAACGCTGGTTGGGCTTGGCTGTTGACGCCGACCGAAATTTGACCATCTGAAGGCGGATGGTCAATTTTGAATCGGCGCCAACACGCTGTGTCTTGAGTTGAGCGTCACACTGGTACGCGCCTTGGGATATTGCCCGCATTGCGCCACGGTTAACATCCGACTACGTTTATGACACAGTAAGATTAGACAATCTCTTCCATCGTTTCAGCAGGTTCCAAGGCAGATGCAGCAGCCTGCTTTGGCGTATGCGCGCGTTCGAGGTGGAGTTGGCTTATGGCGCCAGTAGCTCCTCAACCTGTGCGGCCATTGGTAGCGGAGCCACGGCGCCGTGACCCTGTACCGCCAGTGCGGCGGCTGCATTAGCCCAGCGTGCGGCCATGAACAGGTCGTCGCCGGCACATAGTCGGGCCAGGAGGTTGCCCGAATAGCAATCGCCCGCACCTGTGGCGTCGACAAGGGGTACGCAGTGGCCGGGCAGGCGTAGGCTATCCTGGCCATTGTTCACGAGGGCGCCGTCGGACCCGAGCTTCAGTGCTACTTGCGTCGCGCCGTGGTCGTGGCACCACTGCATGATGGCCACCGGGTCTGTCTGACCTGTGAGCAGTTGCATGTCCTCTAGGCTGGGCAGGAAAAGGTCACATTGTGCAAGCGCCGCACGCAGACAGGCGCGGGCACGTGGCAACGGCCACAGCTTCAGGCGCAGGTTGGCGTCGAGCGACACCTGGGTGCCCGCGGCATGTGCCTGTTCTATAGCTGCCAGTACAGTGTCACAGGCGGAGGCAGAAATTGCCATCGAGATGCCCGAAATGTGCAGCCAGCGGCTGGTCTGCAGGCGTTGCATCACCGGTGCCTCTTGAAGCCAGTCTGGCCGCATGCGACTGGCGGCCGAATCTGCCCGGCGGTAGCTGAATGCATGACCGTTCGGGCTATGGGTGACGAAGTACAGCCCGGTGTCTTCACCTGCTGCCAGGGTGACGCCCCCACTGTCAACCCCCTCTGTCTGCCACAGCCCCATCAAGGCCTGGCCAAAGGTATCGTCGCCTAGGCGAGTAAGGTAAGCGCAGCGCGCGCCCGCGCGGGCCGCGGCAATGATGGCGTTGCTGGTGTCGCCACCAAAACCCTGCAGAAAATCGGGGTGGCCACTACGGGTCTGATTGAACTCGACCATGGCCTCGCCCAATCCGCATATGTCAAGCTGTGTGGGCGGTTCGAATGCCGATGTTGGCGAAAATGGGTGTGGGGCGGTCATACTAGAAGCTAAATGTATGGAGGTGATGGTGAACAGACAAGCCGTGTGGCTGGTAATGGGTGTGTCGGGCAGTGGCAAGACATCCGTGGCAAGCGCGCTTGCAGAGGCGACGGGTGGCGCTTGGCTGGATGCCGACGACTACCACCCGCGCCGCAATATTGAGCGCATGAGCCAGGGCCAGCCGTTGGCAGACGATGACCGGTGGCCCTGGCTGGCGGCGGTGGCCGAGGCCACCCAGCGAATCCGTGCTGTGGCGACGGGGCCGGTTTTCTTGGCCTGTTCGGCCCTGAAGGCGCGCTACCGCCAACTGTTGTGCGAACGCCTGCCGGGGTTGCAGCTTATCTACCTCGAGGGTGATGAGTCCCTTATCTTTGCGCGTATGGCACAGCGTCAGAACCACTATATGGCCGCCAATATGCTGCGTAGCCAGTTCCTCGACTTGGAGCCGCCGCTGGGTGAAGCAGGGGCGCACGTGGTGGACATTCGTCCCACCGCACCAGTGGTGATAGCCTGCGCATTGACTGTCGTACGTCAACAGGCTGCGGCGCTTGTGACCGACTGATGCTTCAGTTGCAAACATCCTGCCAGGCGGCAACAAAGTTCTGCGCATTACGTGCCACCTCCGCAGCGCTGTCGCCAGGGCGGTATAAAGCCGACCCGAGGCCAAAGCCGCTGGCTCCTGCCGCCCGGTAGGGCGCAAAGTGTTGGGGCGAAATGCCGCCCACGGGTAGCAGCCTAACATGGGGTGGCAGCACGGCGCGCATGGCCTTCAGCGCAGGTGCGGACACTGCCTCTGCCGGGAATAACTTCAGCGCATGGGCACCTAGGCGCAGTCCGGCAAAGGCTTCGCTGGGTGTCATTACGCCGGGCATGCTGATTAGTCCGCGCTTTACCGTAGCCTCCACTAGTTGGCGATCGAAGTGCGGGGACACGATTAACTGGCCGCCGGCTGATTGCACCTGGCGCACCTGCTCTGCCTCGGTGACGGTTCCAGCGCCCACCATGGCATCCGGCAGTTGGCGTGAGAGAGTCTCAATGCTTAGCAGAGGCTGTGGTGAATTCAGCGGCACTTCGATGAGACGGAAGCCAGCGTCGAACAAGGCGGTACCTACCGCAACCGCGTCGGCGGGCGGCAGGCCGCGCAGAATGGCCACCAACGGCAGTTTGCGCATGGCGGTTTCAAAATTTGTCAGTGCAATCATGCGGTGATCAGAGAGATTGAGCAAGGCGCCATATAGCCCGATAGCCTACCTGCCTTGGGGCCTGCAGACTCGGGATCTGGGCCATGCTGAGGGCCTGTTGATATCGTTCCAGCAGGGTCGTGGATCCGATCAGCACGACGGGTCCGTCGACCGAACGCTGATGGCGAATCTCCTCACCAATCACCAGACCCGACAAGTAGTCAGGTAGGCGCTCGGTCTGGGCGAGATCGAACAACGATAGGGTTCGCGTTCCAAATGCGTTATGCAGCAGGCCTTCTCCTTGCAAGGCCCGCTGAACCCCCTGCGAGAAGGCCTCGCGGTCGAGCGAGCCGCTGTCGGATACAGGCAAAGTGCGGGCCAGTAGCGACTGGTGGCGCAGCCACTGGTAGCACTCGCCTGTCATGTGTGTACTGAACGATTCGATGCGACCCGCATGCACTTGGACCCATTTGCTGTGTGTGCCTGGTAATACCAACGTTGCCTGCTGTAGGTTTAGCGCCTCCATCGCACCTAGTACCTGGATCTCTTCCCCTCGCATCACGTCCGGGGGACTCTCCCAAGGGCTGGTTCCGAGGTCGGTTGCCTGGCACAGACCCGGCACGATGGCCAGGCGGTCAGGGACCACCCAGTGCAGAGCGGCCGCTAGTTCCTTTGCTCCGGCCGGGCAGGGGCAGTAGGGCGCTTCCTGCCATCCCTGCCGGCTGCCCACCATGCCAGACATCAGGCACAGCGTGTCACCTGTCCACCAGTCGCCAAACAACTCATCAAAAACAGCGGCAAAGCCGCCGGTCGGCACGTGCATGATGCCGCGCTCGGCATATCGCTCCTCTAGCACCTGGCCACTGGCGTCGAGACGGGCACCGCGCAGGGCGGTGGTACCCCAGTCGACAGCCATCATGGAAGGACGACCCAGCATCGATTAACCGCGACCGACGTAAGGCATCTTGGTCGCCATCACCGTGGTGAAAAGGATGTTGGCTGATAGTGGCAGGCGTGCCATGGTCATGAAGGTCTCGACCACGGCCGACATTTCTATGCGTGCCTCGGGGCGGATAGTGCCGTCAGCCTGTGGCACGCCGGCAGCCATTGCGCTGGTCATGTCGCTGGCCACGTTACCGATGTCGATCTGACCGACAGCAATGTCAAAGGGGCGGCCATCGAGCGAGGCCGCCTTGGTCATGCCAGTGATGGCGTGCTTGGTCGCGGTGTAGGGGATAGAGCCAGGTCGCGGCGCATGCGCCGAAATGGAACCATTGTTGATGATCCGGCCACCCTGAGGCTGCTGTTCTCGCATCAAGGCAAAGGCCTGCGACAAGCAGTAGAAGGCGCCGTTGAGATTGACCGCCACAGAGCGGTGCCAGTCGTCCAAAGTGGTTTGGTCTGGCGAGAACGAGGGGGTGAAGATGCCAGCGTTGTTGAACAGCAGGTCGAGGCGACCGTACTCGCGCTTGACGTGTGCAAATAGGCGCGCCACTGAAGTCGGATCACTCACGTCGGCGGGAGCCACTAGCGCAGCCGCCCTAGTAGCGCCAGCGGCGTCGACCGTGGCGCGCAAGGCAGCTTCACGCCGGCCAACCAAAATCACTCGCCAGCCTTCGGCCAGTAGGGCCAGAGCGCAGGCTCGGCCAATCCCGCCGCTGGCCCCGATGACCATTGCAATTTTGCTCATCTTGTCTCCAAACCAGGTGCGTGAATGTGGGTCAGTCGCTGAGTCCGCGCAGGGCGTCGGCTGGGTAGCCGGGACGGGACCGGCAATCGTCAACGTACTGTTCAATGATGTCGCGGAACGACGCATCGGGCTGCAGACCCAGCGCCGAAGCCCGTTCGGCGGTGGCCCCGCGGGCCCAGTTCCTGACGATGTTGGCAATGCGCTCGTCACGCTCGAAGCGCACTCGTTTTCGCACCGTAGGTCCGGCGACCGCTTCGAGTGCATCCAGCATCTCGCTCACGCGCACGTTCAGGCCCGGCAGGTTGAGTGCCAGGCGGCCGCCCATGATGTCGGCGCTGGCCTGGTAGACCGCCAGCAGACCGGCGACGGTTCGGGCGGGCGAAGATACAGGGTGTGTGACGTCCGGATCGACCGGGCAGGTGATTTCTACCCCAGCCAGCGGTTCGCGGATGATGCCACTGAAGAATGACGAGGCGGCTCCGTTGGGGCGTCCCGGTCGAACGGTCACTGTCATCAAACGGGCCGAACGGCCGTCGATGTAGCCCTTGCGTGTGTAGTCCGCGATCAGGTATTCGCACATCAACTTGTGCGTCCCGTACGAGGTCTGCGGTGAGGGCAGAGAGGTGTCAGTGACAAGCGCCGGCATGCCTTTACCGTGCGTGGGGCCGAACACTGCAACCGAACTGGCAAATACCAGCTTGGCTAACTTGCCCGACTGACGCAGTCCCTCGAGCAGGGCGCGGGTGCTGTCTAGGTTGGAGCGCAGGCCGAGTTCGAAGTCGAGTTCGCATTCACCTGACACTGCTGAGGCCAGATGAAAAACGCCATCAAAACCGCTGGCAAAGAGTTCGGTCTGTCCCAGCATGGGGCCGGTTTGGGCTTTCACCCGAGGGTCGGCCAACAGGTCTGCTGGTGGTGGGAATAGATCGGCAATCACAAGTCCGGTGATAGCGCGGCCATCTAGTTGCCCTTGTTGCAGCAATTCGCGGGCTAGGCGTGCGCCAAGAAAACCGCCCCCGCCTGTTAAAAGGATGCGCATGGTGGTTCGCTCCTTTTAGTGGTTGTCTTTGGGCACGAAAGCGCCTCGCTGGCCGACCAGAAAGTCTAGGTCGGCCCCTTCGTCGGCTTGGAGCACATGGTCGATGTAGAGCTTCCAGTAGCCTGAATCCAGCGGGGGTTTGGGCGGGCTCCACTGGGCCAGGCGGCTTTGCAGCTCGGCGTCGCTGATCTCCAGATGCAGGCGGCGCTCAGGTACGTTGAGCTCGATCATGTCGCCGTTCTTGACTATCGCCAGCGGGCCACCCGCGGCAGCCTCGGGTGAGGTGTGCAACACAACGGTGCCATAAGCGGTGCCGCTCATGCGGGCGTCGCTGATGCGTACCATGTCGGTGATACCTTTGCGTAGCACTTTGGGCGGTAGTGGCATATTGCCGATTTCCGCCATACCCGGATAACCCTTTGGGCCGCAGTTCTTCAGCACCAGGATGCACGTTTCGTCCACGTCCAGGTTCTCGTCGTCGATCCGCGCGTGGAAGTCTTCGCTGTCCTCGAACACCACCGCACGGCCTCGGTGTACCAGCAGCTCGGGTGAGGCTGCGCTGGGCTTGATGACAGCACCCCGCGGTGCCAGGTTGCCGCGCAGGATGGCAATGCCAGCCTTGTCCTTGAATGGCTGCTCAAAGGACTTGATGACGCGGGGGTCGTAGTTCTGCGCGTCGGCGATGTTTTCAGCCACGGTCTTGCCACTTACCGTGACGATGTGCTTGTGCAGCAGATGCTGGATTTCTTTCATAACCACGGGCAGGCCGCCGGCGTAGCAGAAGTCTTCCATGAGGTGCTCGCCGGAGGGCTGCAGGTTGAGCAGGCAGGGCATTTCGCTGCCTAGGCGGTCGAAGTCGTCGACGCTCAAGTCGATGCCGAGTCGGCGTGCAATAGCAATGAGGTGGATGACGGCGTTGGTGGAGCCGCCGATGGCCGCCAGGGTGCGAATGGCATTTTCGAACGCCTCGCGGGTCAAGATTTTGGAGATGGTTTGGTCTTCATGAACCATCTCGACTACTCGGCGCCCGGCGTTGCGCGCTAATACGTTGCGTCGACCGTCTACAGCGGGGTAGGTGGCGTTGCCCGGAAGCCCGATGCCCAGCGCTTCGACCATGCTGGCCATGGTGCTGGCAGTGCCCATCGTCATACAGTGGCCATGACTGCGGTGCATGCAGCTTTCCGCCTCAAAGAAGTCCTGCAGTTTCAGGGTGCCGGCCCTCACCTGCTCGCTCATGCTCCAGACACCTGTGCCGGAGCCGAGTTCCTGACCGCGCCACTTGCCGTTCAGCATGGGTCCACCCGAGACACCAATTGTGGGCAGGCCGACGCTGGCTGCACCCATGAGTAGAGAGGGCGTTGTTTTGTCGCAGCCCATAAGCAGTACCACGCCGTCGAGCGGGTTGCCGCGGATGCTTTCCTCTACGTCCATGCTGGCCAGGTTTCGGTACAGCATGGCGGTGGGACGCAGCAGGGTTTCGCCCAGGCTCATGACTGGGAACTCGAGCGGGAAGCCGCCGGCCTCATACACGCCAATCTTGACTTGCTCAGCCAGGGCACGGAAGTGGCTGTTGCAAGGTGTTAGTTCGCTGAACGTGTTGCAGATGCCAATGACGGGGCGACCGTCGAACTGATCGTGCGGCACACCCTTGCCTTTGACCCAACTGCGGTACATAAACCCGTCGCGGTCCTGACGGCCGAACCATTGCTGGCTGCGCAGCGAACGGGCCGGTTTTTTCGGTGGGGGCTGGCTCATTCTGTCTCCGTATTGATTGTGAATGGGGTGGGAAAAGGCTGATTTAGATGTTATGGTAATACAATTAAAAAGCTGTCGCAACGAGCAGCTGGCACCGCCACATAACAACAGGAGACCTCATGAATGCCCCCTGCGTGCTCACCGCCGCGGCACTATCGCCGTATTACCTTGACGGCCTGCAGGCTATGGGTGTCGAGGTGTTGGATCGCCTGCACGAACGCGATCCCGAGGCCTTTGCAAGCCAGGCGCACCGCATTAGGGCGATCGCTGCTGCCGGTGACTCCAAGGTGTCGGCGGCCCTGATCGCGCAGCTGCCCTCGTTGGATGTGATTTCGGTGATGGGGGTGGGTTATGACGGTGTTGACTTGCCCGCCGCACTTGCAAGGGGTGTCGCAGTTGGACACACGCCTGGCGTGCTGAACGACGATGTGGCCGACTTGGCTCTGGCTCTTATGTTGGCTGTCTCGCGTGGCATCGTCAGTTCTGATGCCCATGTGCGGACAGGGCGTTGGGCCACCGCTGGGCGACCTCTGCAGCGCAAGATGTCGGGCGCACGTTTGGGCCTGGTGGGCATGGGGCGCATCGGCCGCTCCATTGCGCAGCGTGCTCTTGCCTTTGACATGGAGGTGGCTTACACCTCGCGCAAGCGAAAAGATGATCTGCCGTGGGTTTTCTATTCTGATGTGGCCGAACTTGCGTCACGAAGCGATTTTCTGGTTCTGATTACCCCTGGTGGTGCGGGCACTCATCACCTCGTCGATGCCAGGGTACTGGCCGCACTCGGGGATAAGGGCTACCTGATCAACGTCGCTCGGGGGTCGGTCGTGGATGAGGTGGCCCTGGTGCAGGCGCTTGCCAGTGGCACCATTGCGGGAGCAGGGCTCGATGTGTTCGAGTGCGAACCTGCGGTGCCAGAAGCCTTGTGGGCAATGGAGCAGGTGGTGTTAACGCCACATATTGGTAGTGCCACGCACGAGACCCGAAAAGCGATGGCTGCTATGGCCTGTGACAACCTGCGTGCTCACCTGGCTGGCCAAGCTATGCCTGCGCCGATACCCGAATGGGTGCAGCGGGCGGGCTGATAAGGGTTTCCCTGGGGTTGGATTGGGTTGTGATGAACGTCGTATCGTCATACCATTGATGCTTCAAGGGATAACGAATGATTAAGAATGTTCACGGTAATACGGTAGACCTTTTGGGTGAAGCTATTGTTTCTGGGCGTTACCCAGTAGGTACTTCCCTGCCGCCAGAGCCGGTGCTGGGTGAATCCCTCGGGGTCAGTCGTACCGTTGTGCGCGAGTCGATCAAGTCTCTGATCGCCAAGGGCCTTATCACCACGGGGCCTAAAGTGGGTACGCGCGTTCAGCCTGAAGACCAGTGGAACTGGTTTGACCCGGACGTTATCACTTGGCGTTCCAACGCTGGCATTACGCCCGAATTCCTTCGGGATCTGCAAGACCTGCGCCGTATCGTTGAGCCGGCCGCAGTGCGTCTTGCGGCCCTCCGAGCCACGCCTGCCGACATTGCCGATCTGGAACTGGCCTTTGCTGGCATGCAGGATGCGCTGCACCACGGTGGCGACTATGTTGTACATGACCTGCGTTTTCATCAGAGTCTGCTGCGTGCGGCGGGCAATCGCCTGCTGCTCCACATGAGTCGTGCCATCAGTGCTTTGTTGCGGACCAGTTTCGAGTTGTCCACGCGCAAAAAAGACGGTCCGCTGAATTCTTTGCCACTGCACCGAGCGGTGCTCGACGCGGTGGCGGCTGGCGACCCTGAGCGCGCCGAACGTGCTATTCATGTACTGATTGAGGGCGCCCATCAGGACATCGAGGAGGTTTTGGCGCCCAAGCGCCGCCGTGTGCGCGACAGTTCTTCAAAAACTGCAAAAGCAACCCAAACCGCCGCAGCCCGGCCCGCTGCCCTCCGACGCTCGCGCAAAGTGGCCTGAACCGAGTTTTTCATGCAAAAAGTCATCGACCTGTTTTTCCGCTCTCTGGAGTTGCTTATCGTGGTTGCCATGGTTGCCATGGTTGCCATGGTGTTTGGCAACGTGGTGTTGCGTTATGGATTCAACTCTGGTATCGACATTTCCGAGGAAATGTCGCGTTACTGCTTCATATGGCTCACCTACATCGGTGCCATGGTTGCCATGCGAGACAAGACACACGTGGGCGTCGACGTCGTTATCAAGGCATTGCCGCATGCGGGTAAAAAGGTTTGCCTGTTTCTGAGTGAATCGCTGATGCTGATGATCAACGTGCTGTTCTTTATTGGTACTTGGAAGATGCACGAACTGCAGGTGACCAACGTTTCGGTGGTGGTTGGTCTGTCCATGATCTGGGTCTACGGTATTGGCTATGTAGTCAGCGTGGTGATGGGATTGATCAACCTAAACGTGCTTTTACGGCTCTTGCGCGGCCGCATCCCCGACGATGATCTTATGCAGGTCGACGATTCGGCGGACACGATCGAGGCCAAGACCGAATTGACGGCGCTCAAAGGCTATAGATGAGGCCCAATAAAGTATGAATTTTCTCTGCGTTTTCTGGTCAGAGAT
>VFQO010001487.1_pt1 | contig 17721 bp, 12 predicted proteins | sample 3512331 | NCBI WGS metagenome assembly VFQO01 (sample SAMN10412371, study PRJNA504923) | tailings metagenome | isolation source: Replicate 3 from Balatoc abandoned mine | place: Philippines: Itogon, Benguet | collected 2017-08-28
CGACCGTCGCCAAGTTCCTCAGCAACATCATCAAATATGCGCTGTGGGTGGTGGTAGGGATCACCGTGCTGACCCAGTTCGGGGTGCAGACCACCAGCATCATTGCCGCGCTCGGCGGGCTCGCGCTGGCGGTCGGCCTCGCGCTGCAGGGCACGCTCAGCAATGTCGCCGCGGGTGTGATGATCCTGATCCAGCGTCCGTTCCGGGTGGGCGAGACGATCACCGCGGGTATCGTCAACGGCACCGTGCAATCGATCGGCCTGTTCACCACCGAAATCCTCCAGCTCGACGGGCTCTATGTGATGGTCCCCAACAACGAGCTGTGGAACAAGCCGATCGTCAACTTCTCGCGGATGCCCACGCGGCGGTTCGAGCTGCTGATCGGCATCGGCTATGGCGACAGCATCGAACAGGCGCGCAACGAACTGCTTGCGCTGGCCAAGGCCGACGAGCGCGTGTTGGCCGAGCCCCAGCCCGTGGCGTTTGTCTCGGCATTGGCGGACAGCGCCGTGACGCTTGGCCTGCGGGTGTGGTGCAAGACCGAGGATTACCTCGCTCTGTCCTGGGCGTTGACGGAAGGCGCGAAGACCCGCTTTGCCGAGGTCGGCATCACCATTCCCTTCCCGCAGCGCGAGGTCCGCACGCTCGCGGGCTAGGCGTAGTCCGTCAGCCCCAGCGCGTCGCGCCGGCTCCAGCGCCACAGCAGCAGCGCGCCCGCGAAGAACAGCCCCGTCGCGAGCCCCATCCACACGCCGGTGCCTTCAAGCGGGGTGAAGAAGCCGAGCCCGATGGCAAGGCCGAAGCCCGGGACCCAGTAGCTGAAGATCGCGATCCACATCGGCACGCGGGTGTCCTGCAAGCCTCGCAGCGCCCCTGCGCCCACCGCCTGCACCCCGTCAGCCAGCTGGAAGATCGCCGCCCACATCAGATATTGCAGCGCGAACGCGACCAGCGCGGCGTTGGCAGGGGCGTCGGGGTCGATATAGACCCGCAGCAGCGCCGTCGGCATCAGCAGCATCGCGAGCGCTGTGGTGCTCATGAAGCCGGTGCCGATAGCGAGCGCCACCCATCCGGCGCGCCCGGCCGCCACCCTGTCGCCCGCGCCATGGTGATAGCCGACGCGGATCGTCGCGGCCTGCGCGGTGCCGAAAGGGATCTGGAAGGCAAGCGCAGCAAGATTGAGCGCAAGGGTGTGCGCGGCCAGCTCGGTCTCGCCGAAGCGGCCCATCAGCAGTGCGGCGCCGCTGAACAACCCCGCCTCGGCCAGCACGGTGAGCGCGATCGGGGTGCCGATTACCATGATCTCTTTCAGACGCGTCCACTCCGGCCGCCACCAGCGGCCGAAGATCTGGTAGCGCCGCAAGGTGCGGTCGCAGGCGATGACAACAACATAAGCGAGGAGCATCGCCAGCGACGTGATGACGCTGGACAGTGCCGAGCCGGTCAGGCCCAGTGCCGGCATCCCGAGATTGCCGAACACCAGCGCCCAGTTGCCGAGGATATTGGTGCCGAGCGCGAGCAGGGTGATCGCGGTCGCATAGCCCGGCTTGCCGAGCGCCGCGACGAAGATGCGGAACACGCCGGCCAGAATCATCGGGATCATCGCGAAGGCGAGCACGAACAGGAAATCGCCCGCCAGCGCGGCAATCGCAGGTTCCTGTCCGCTCAGCCGCAGCAGCGCCTCACCCGCGAAGGCGACGCCCATGCCGACGAGGCCGAAAGCCACCGCCACCCACATCCCCATCCGCACCGTGCGGCGGATATCGCGCACCGAATGGAGCCGCCGCCCGCGCTCGGCGGCGATCAGCGGGGCGCAAGCTCCGACCAGCCCAGTCATCGCCCAGACTGTCAGCCCGAAGATCGCGATTGCAAGGCTCGACGCGGCAAGCGGTGTGTCGCCGAGGCGCGCGATGAAGATCACGTCCACCGCGTGGATCAGCATTTGCAGCAGATTGGTCGCGGCAAGCGGCATCGCCAGCGCAAGCGTCGCGCGGATTTCCTGGCCCCAGCCGGGCGTCGAGAGAGGTGCTGCGTGCTGCATGGTCGGTCATTTGCCCGCCTGCAGGCGAGCCCGCCGCCATAGAGGCAGGGGCGTCACAGGGGAAGGGGGATCAGTCCCGGCGCGATTGTTTGGCCATCGCCGGAAAGCCTGTCAGTCTGCTGTTAGCCGGTGGCAGGCAGGCAGCCGGGCCAGCTCCGGTGCAAACCACGAAATTACCTGCTTTTTGCTTTCCCGAATCGGTCGGTTGCCGCATAAATCCCGGGCTGGGGGAGTTAACGCTGTGCAACAGGCTGATGCATTCGAGGCAGATGGCGGCGTCGCGCGCGTAGGCGCGGTGCGGGCTGCGCATGCTGCCACGCTTAGCGGCACCAGTTCGATCACCATTTCGCGAATGCTGTGGACGCGGGCGCTGCCCGGCACGGTAGCAGTGCTTGCCGCCCTCAGCCTGCCCGAGCTGTCGCTCGATGCTGGCGAACCCGGAGAGACGCAGCCGGCGCTCGGCCAGACGGGCGGGCAGGTGGTTCCGACAGTCTGGCCTGATCTGTCTTCGGTGGCGGCGCTGGCGCTGACTCCATCGGAGATCGGCACGCCGTCTTACGGAACCCGTGTGCCGTTGGAGGCGCTGGCGCCGCTGACATTGCCCGCGGCGGAGGACCCCGACTTATTCGCTGTCGCCACGGCGATGAGCGTGCCGGAGCCCCTGCCTGAGACTGGTGCTGACCCATCGCCGGAGCGGCTGGGCGAGATCGCTCCGTCGGCCCCGGTGGCGCAGTCGGCGAATTTCGCTCCGCCCGTTGCATCGCGCGAAGCGCTGGTGCGCCCGGCGACGCAGAGCGAGACCGAGGTCGCGCGCACCGCGCCGTTCACGGAACAGGTTCCCGCGCTCGCAGTCGCGAGCCCACCCAAACCGGCGGGCAGCGATGCTCCCCCAACCACCGCGTCCGCCGCACCCCGTGCTTTCGGCGGGGCGAGGGGCTCGTTCGTTGCGCTGGTGCCGCCGGTCTCCGCTACCTCAGAGGCCGCCCTGTCTGGCGAGGGCGCGATCATCGCTGCCCCGACCATGCCTGTTGGCGCACGCGGCGCAGCTCCTGGCCGCCGTCCGGCGCTCGCACCGATCCCGTCGGAACCGCCCGTGCCGCCTCAGCCCTCCAATCCGCAGGAGGCTCTGGCTGAGCCCCGGAGATTGGCTCCGGCGCCGGCTCCGGTGATCGTTGCGGCAGCCGTTCCGGTAGCGCAGTCGCCCCGCGCGGCTGCGGCCGCACCTGTGGCCCGGGTTGCTGCTCCGGCAGTGCGGCCCAAGCCGCTGACGGTTCCGGCAGGTGCGGCGGCGCCTGTCGCAAGTTCGGTCGCGCCGCGTGCTGCCACGCCTGCTCCGAGTGTGCCTGCCAAACCCGCTGCGGCCGCGCGGCTCGCGCCGCGCCCGGCCGCATCTGCACCTGTAGCAGCAACCAGATCCGCAGCGGCAGCCGCGCCCCAGCGTGCTCCGGCACCCGCGCTCGCTCCGCTCCCGCAGATGAAGCCGCAGCAGACCGCCCCCGGCGCGGGCAAACCCGGCGCCTTCCGGATCGACGTCAAATCGCAGCTCACCACCCGGATTGACGGAAAGACTGCCGGAAAGGTCGACTTCCAGCAGACAAGCTCGGGCTTGCTGGTGCGGCTCGGTTCGATCGTCGATCTGCTGGGGGATCGCTATGATGCCGCCCAGATTGCGCGGATCCGCTCGTCCTCGGCCAGCGATGTCTATCTGCCGCTTTCGCAGCTCCAGGCGCAGGGTATCCCGATCAGCTATGATCCGGTCTACGACGAGTTCAATGTCGGGACAGTCGATGCGCGACCCAAGGGTGGGCGCAAGGTCCACATGGACCAGATCAGCACGCCGGAACGCGGGATTGGCAGCACCGGCATGGATCAGGTCCGCCGCTGAAGCGAGGCCTTAGCTGTCTTCGGGGCAATTGCCTTCGCGGATTTCGTAGGGCGCGCGGCCATCTTCCTCGGCGACCAGCCGAACGCACCAGTCCGGTCCGGCATTCGCCTTGACGGTCGAAAGCACGGTGCGGGCATTGGCGGCGAGTGTCGTCTTGCCGCGATGGCGCGATTGGGATTTGCCGCTGACTTCGAGCAGATAGCTGACCTGCCGGGCTTCCGGGGATTCGCCGATCAGCTGCACCTCGATCGCGTCGCCGTTCTGATGAACCGCGAGGGTAAGGGGACCGGGAGCATCACTCATGGCAGACACCGTGCTGGAGACGAGCGGGACAAGCAGTGCCGCAAGCGGCACCATGAAGGGCGGGGGCAGGCTCACGGCTGACCGCCGACGCCGCCACCGCCAAGTTGCTGCACAATGGCATTGATGAGGGCTTCGGTTTCCGATCCGAGCCCGAGCCCGAGGCCGGCCTCGCCGTCCTCATCGCCGGGCTGGTCGGGCGTAGGCGGCGGTGCCAGCGCAACCGACGCGATCGCCTGATTGCTGAAGTCGTCGGAGGATGCGACCGTGACCCGCGACAGGCGGGAAATCACCGCCTCGACGCTGGGCAGGCCGTTGTTCTCCACATCGCCGCGGATCAGCCGTTCCTCGGCGGTCAGCGGCTTCTCCGGAGTTGCGGCAAATTCGCCCGAGCGAGTCTCGATCCGGGTCTGGCACAGCGCGACAATTGCCGCGACTGCGGGCGGGTTCTCGCAGATGTCGGTGCCCTCGATCGCCTGCAGCAGCACGCGGCGTTCAGCCGGGGTCAGCTGGGCGAGGGTGGCATCGAGTTCGGCGCGCGACAATTGCGGCATGCGCCGGGCGCTTTCCGCCGCGGCGGTGATCTGCAAGGGAGCCATGCTGCCATCTTCGTGCGTGCCGATCTGGTCGCCCTCGGACTGCATCATGCTGGCTCGCGAGCGGGGGGCAGTGCGTTCGTCGAGGAACACATTGCTCGTGGTTTCCCCTGCCGACGGGCCGCCATCGCGGGGGCCGATCTGCATCGCCTCGGTCTTGCTCGCAGCATCGCCCGTGTCCTGCGCCGCCGCATGCACCGGCACCAGCAGCGCAGCCGCTGCGGCGATCATGATCCGGTCAATGGGACGGGCAGTGGCCATGCGATTGCTTCCTAGCCTCCGGGCGGCGGCGCGAAGGATATCCCTGCATTGGTTTGCGTGACCTGAATGGTGCTGCCGCCTTCCTGCACGATCTGCAGGTCGGCCAGTCCGTCGCCGATCTGGTTCCACTGGAGCCGGTTGCCCGTGTCGAGCTGGCTCGCGGTCATGACGTTGTTGTCGCCTTCCTGGGTCAGTTCGGCCTGATTGTCGCTGCCATCCTGGGCGAGAATGATGCTGTTGCCATTGCCGCGCTGGACAATGGTCGCCGCGGTTTCGGCGAGCGCGGATTGTTCGCGCTGGATCACGAGGGCGGTGTTGCCGTTGCCTTCCTGTGCAAGCGCCAGATCAGTGCTGCCTTCGCCGTCCTGCCGGGCGATCACCGTGTTGTCGTCACCCTCCTGCGCGATCTGCGCGCGGTGGGGGGCGGTACCTTCCTGTGCGAGGTCGGTCTGGTTGTTGGCGCCGTCCTGCGCCACCCGGGCGAGGCTGTCGGCATTGCGCTGGACGATGGTGGCGCGCGGGGCATCGCCGATCTGCGTCACGAAGACGCCGCGTTCCGGGGCGCTCTGGGCCAGTGCGGAGGGCGCTGCGACCAGCATGGTGCAGGCGGCAAGACCGGTTGCGAGGCGACCAAAAAGAGCGGCGTTCGTCATTATCCAGTCCTCATAAGCGAAAAATGCGTCCCGGGCGAGGCCGAAGTCCCGCCCGGGTGCCGGTTATCAGGATTACATGCCCTGCGTGACAGTGGCGGTGTTGCCATTGCCGTTCTGGTCAATGGTCGACACGTTCAGCATTCCCGCCTGATTGACGCTGGCGGTGTTGCCGGCGCCGCTCTGGGTGATGAACGAGTCGTTGTCCGCACCACCCTGCGCAAGCGTGGCGGTGTTGTTCGAACCGGTCTGCGTCACTTCAGACAGGCCGTCAGCACCGGTCTGATCGACATCGGCGAAGTTGTTCACGCTTGCCGGGTCGAGCTGGTCGACGAACGAGCTGTTGCCGCTGCCGATCTGGTCGACGAAGGTGCGGTTTTCGGTGCCGGCCTGATCGATGTCGGAAGTGTTGAAGTTGCCCGATTGCAGCAGCCGCGCCTCGGGATTGAGGCCGGACTGGTCGATCGTCGACCTGTTGTCGTCGCCCGACTGCAGCACCCTGAAGGTGTTCTCGATATTGCCCACGAATGTCGTATCGAGATAATCGCCCGTCTGCACCACGTCCGACCGGTTGCGATCACCGGTTTGCTGGACGCCCGCGTTCGCAAGAAAGCTGAGATTGGTGTAGTTGGTCCGCAGCCCCGACTGGGTCACGTTCGAGACGTTGTCGTCACCCGACTGGAAGATGCCCAGCAAGTTGGCATTGCCATCCTGCAGGATGGTCGAGGTGTTGCGGTTACCCACCTGACGGGTCAGCGCGAAGTTCGACAGGCCTTCCTGATCGATGGTCGACCTGTTGCCCGAACCTGCGGCCGTCTGTTCGATCCGCGCCCAAGAAATCCCGCTGGCAGGCAGGTCTCCACCGAAGAGCCCTAGAGCCCCTGCACCTGCCGACTGACGGATCACCGCGGTCTGGTTGGCGCCGCCCTGCAGCACCAGCGCGTTCTGGCCATCGGCGGTCTGGGTGATGCTCGACGAACTGTTGCTCGCGGCCTGGTTCACCCGTGCCCAGCTGTTGTTGCTCTGCTGGAGAATGACGCTGGAGCTTTCATTGCCCGACTGCGTCACATCGGCGAAGTTGCCATTGCCGGTCTGGCTCAGGATCGACTCGGAGTCGGCGCCCGACTGCACAACGTTGGCAGAGTTGTCGTTGCCAAGCTGAGCCAGCGCGCTGTCATTGTCGTCGCCGCTCTGCGTCACGGTCGCGGTGTTTTCATGCCCGTTCTGGAACAGGGTCGAGAACTGGAACGTGCCCGACTGCGTGACATTGGCGAGGTTGTCCGACACGTCCGGTGCGCCAAGCGTGTTGGTCTGGCTGATGGTGCTGTCATTGTCGGTGCCCGACTGCGTCACATTGGCGGTCATCTCGCGCGCCGGACCGCCCGAGGCCGGGGGCGGGGCATCCTGCAGGATCGTGCTGGTGTGGAGCGACCCGCTCTGGTTGACGCTGGCTACCGCATTGTTGGCGCGGCCGGTCTGCGTGACCGTGCTGGTCAGCTCGTTGCCGGTCTGGTTGACGTTCACGAGGCCGAAATTGGCGCCCTGCGTCACGGTCGAGGTGTTGTCGTCGCCGACCTGATTGACCCCGATGCTGGCCAGTTCGATCCCGACATCGTTTTCGGCGCCCGGCTGGCGGATGGTCGAGGCGTTGCGGTTCCCGTTCTGGAAGACGCTTGCGAAATTGCCCGACCCGCGCTGGTCGATGTCCGAGGTGTTGTTCTCGCCGGTCTGGAACACGATCAGTTCCTGACCTTCGGTCTGGTTCCCCACCGTCGCGGTGTTGCGACTCTGCGAGGAGATCGCGGTGTTCCCGCTCCCGTTCTGGCGGACGGCCGCAGTTGCGCTGTCGTTGAGCTGCACCACATCGATGATGTTCGCAGTCCCGATCTGGCGGGTGGAAGCAACGTTGCTGTTGCCGGTAGCAAGCCCGGCGGCGCCCTGATCGATCGTGGTCAGGTTGTCGTTGCCGGTCTGCTCGGCAGCCGCGGTGTTGGCTTCCGCAGCCGATGCGCCATTGCCGTTCTGGGTGATGATGGCCACGTTGGCCAGGCCGGCGGCATCGCTGTTGCTCTGATCCACGCTGGCGCTGTTGAACGCGCCGGTCTGGACGATGTCCGAATTGTTGCCCGAGGCCGTGAAGGCACCGACGGTTTCCTGTTCAACCGTGGCGGTGTTGTTGTCACCGTTCTGGTCGACGTCGGAATCATTGTTCCCCGACTGAGTGATGGTCGCGGCGTTGGCATTGCCAATCTGCTCGACGGTTGAAACGCTCTGCGCGAACGCCGGAGCAGCAATCGACAGCGCGAGAACCGATGCGCCTGCCAGAATAATGTTTTTCATCTGAAATTCCCTGAAATTCTTGAATATCTGTCAATTCAATTCTGCTTCGGCGCGGGACTGCCAGTCCTGACCGGAATTGGCCCGGGCGAGGCAGAAGCCCCGCCCGGGCAGTAGGTGTCAGGATTACATGCCCTGCGTGACGATGGCCGAGTTGCCCGTGCCAGTCTGAGTGATCGCCGAGTTGTTGGCGTCGCTCGACTGGGTGACGGTGGCCACGTTCAGCGCGCCATCCTGCAGGATGTTGCTGATGTTGTTGGCACCCTGCTGATCGACCGAGGCGAGGTTGTCGCCGCCCAGCGCACCGGTGTCCCGCTGGGTGAGGTTGCTGAGGTTGCCGGTGCCGACCTGCGTGATGTTGGCGGCGGTGTTGTCGTCACCCGGCGAGAAATCGCCCTGAGCCACGTTGCTGGTGTTGATCGGGCCGCCGGTGTTGGTCTGGCGGACAGTGGCGCTGTTGCCGTTACCAGTGCCCTGACCGACGAACGAGAAGTTGGCCCCGTTCTGCTCGACGTCGGCAAAGTTGTTGGTTCCGCCACCGATATCGCCCTGGAACACCCGGCTGAAGCCGCCCGTGCCGATCTGGTCGACGAAGGCAACGTTCCCGGTGCTACGCTGGAAGATGCCCGAGTTGTTGCTCGAGCCGTCCTGAGTGCTGGTGGCCTGGTTACCCATACCCGCCTGATTCACGTCGGAGAAGTTCAGCGAACCGCCGCCCTGCGTGATGGTAGCCACGTTGCCATTGCCCGGCGCACCCGCTGCGCCATCGCCCGTCTGGGTGATGATAGCGGTGTTGTCGATCGCCGAAGCCTGCTGGGTGATGCTGGCAGTTTCTCCGCGGGCATTCGCCGACTGGGTGATGGTGGCATCGCCGCCGCTACCGGCCTGAAGCACGCTCGCCAGGTTGCGCTGGCTCAGGCTGTTGCCGGCATCGCCGGTCTGATTGACCACAGCGTTGTTGTCATCGCCAGTCTGCGTGACGTTGGCGATCATGTTGTCACCACCTGCCAGTTGATTGACGTCCGAAATGTTGCGGTTGCCCGACTGGATCACATTGACATCGGCGCGGCTGACTTCGTTCTGATTGACGTCGGATTCGTTGTCCGCGCCGCTCTGATTGACCACCACATCCAGATCAACGCCGGCATTGGTCGCACCCTGCTGCACGAAAGAGTCATTGTTCGCACCCGTCTGCGTGACGGTGGTGCGGGCCGAGAATGCGCCGTCCTGGATGATGACCGAGTCATTGCTCGTCCCACCCTGGTTCAGCGTCGCGTTGAGGCTGAAGCGGTCCTGCAGGATGATCGATGTGCCATCGACGCCCGTCTGAGTCACAGAGGCATTGACGCCGCTGCCGCCGAGCTGATCGATTTCCGAGTTGTTGTTGACTCCGCTCTGGTTGACGATCGCCGACAGGCGCTCACGCCCTGCGAGCGGAGTCTGCGTCACGCGCGAGAAGTGATCATCGCCGGTCTGGGTCACGCTGGCGCTCACCTGATCGGTATTCTGCGCCGGGTTGGCCGGGCCATTGAGGGTCTGCTCGATCACCGACTCGCTCAGGCCATTCTGCACCACGGTGGCATCCGCGTCGAACGCGTTCGGGCCGATGGCGGTCTGCGTGATCGTCGAGGTCGCGCCATTGGACTGCGTCACCGAGGCAAACAGGTCGCCCGAACCAGCGCCACTGGCGTTCTGGGTCACGGTCGATTCATTGCCGTTGCCTGCCTGGGCAACATTGGCCGTCAGCGTGGTCGCCACGGCATCGGCCGTCTGCGAGACGGTGGACAGGTTGCTGTCGCCAAACTGGCTCACGGTGGCTTCCGGATCGATCAGTCCGGCATCGGTGTCGTTCTGGGTCACGATCGACGCGTTGGTGGTACCGCTCTGAGTCACGAGAGCGCTGCCGCCGTTGGCGATCTGGTCGATGTCCGAGGTGTTGCCCGCGCCCGTCTGGGTCGCGCTGGCAACGTTATTGTTGCCGGTCTGATCGATATCGGAATTGTTGCTGCCGGACTGCGAAACCGTGGCGGCGTTGCCGCTGCCGGTCTGGTCGACATCGGAAACGCTCTGGCCGAAGGCCGGAGCAGCGATGGAAAGCGCCAGGATGGAGGCGCCTGCCAGAATGGTCTTCTTCATCTCAAGAATCCTATCATGAGTGGGTTGCTTGCGACTGGATAGATTCTTCTACGGCCCGGGATCTTGGCGCCCCGGCAGAGGTGAACCCGGGCGAGACCGAAGTCTCGCCCGGGTGTTCCTTGTCAGGATCAGAGACCCTGGCTGACGGTGGCGGTGTTGCCGTTGCCGTTCTGATCGATGGTCGACAGGTTGCCCGTCGCTGCCTGATTGACGGTAGCGGTGTTGCCGCTGCCGTTCTGAGTGATGAGCGAGTCGTTCTCGCTGCCGCCCTGCACCAGCGTGGCGGTGTTGTTCGAACCGGTCTGGAGGATGTCCGAGAGGCCATCGTCACCGTTCTGATCGACGTTGGCGAGGTTGTTCACACCTGCCGGATCGATCTGGTCGATGAACGAGCGGTTGTCGTCGCCGATCTGGTCGACGAAGGCCTGTGCGTCCGTGCCGCCCTGATCGATATCGCTCAGGTTGCTGTTGCCCGCCTGCACCAATTCCGCGCGCGGATCGATGCCGGCCTGGTCGATGGTCGAGATGTTGTCGTCGCCCGATTGGAGAACGCGCACAGTGTTGTCGAAAGTGCGATCACCGGTGAAGCTCCAGTCACCATCCTGCACCACGGTCGACCTGTTACGGTCACCCGACTGGACGATCTGGGCCAGGCCGATGTTCGGAGTGAAGTTGGTCACAAGACCGGTCTGGCTCATCGTCGAGGTGTTGTCGTCACCGCTCTGGACGATTTCGGCAATGTTGGCCCGGCCCGACTGGGTAACGGTCGAGGTGTTGCGGGCACCCGACTGGGTCACGAAAGCCCCTTCAAGCGAACCGGTCTGGTCGACGGTCGAGGTGTTGCCTTCGCCCGATTGGTCGATCAGAGCGAGGCCCGTGCTGACCACGCCGAACGGCGGAAGGTTGATGAACCCGCCGGTGTTGGCCGCCGACTGGCGGACGGTCGAGGTCTGACCAGTGCCGCTCTGGAGCACGCGTGCTGCCTGGCCGTTGGCCGTCTGCTGGATGGTCGAGGTGCTGGCATCTGCGCTCTGGTTGACGATCGCTCGCGAACCATCGGCAGTCTGCGTCACCGTGCTGTTGCTCGAGTCGCCGCTCTGGGTGACATCGGCCGAGTTGGCATTGCCGGTCTGGGAGACAAGCGAGGTCGAGAGCGTGCCCGACTGAGCGACGGTCGCGGTATTGCCGTCACCGGTCTGCGCGATGTCGCTGAAGTTGGCGTCGCCGCTCTGTGAGGTCGAGGCTGCGTTGCCGTCGCCATCCTGATCGATCTGGCTCACGTTGTTGTTCGCAGTCTGGTTTACGGTGGCATCGTTGTCCGCGCCAACTTGATTGACGTCGCTGCCGTTCTCCCGACCGGTCTGGATCACCCCGGCGAGGTTGAAGTCGCCGCCAGCCTGATTGATAACAGAGTCGTTATCGTAGGTCAGATCGGTGCCGAGCTGGCTCTGACCCTGCAGCACGGTGGCGAGGTTGCCATTCGAGCTCTGGTTGATCGACGAGGATTGTTCGTCATCGAACTGGGTCACAATCGCATTATTGTCGCTGCCCGACTGGTTTACGTCCGAAGTGTTCGGGCGAAACTGGGTCTGCGTGTTTTGTGCAATGGTGGCTGAGTTGCCGTTGCCGCTCTGGTTGATGGTCGACACTGCGCTCGGCGGGACACTGTCGCCAGGAATCACATCGCCGTCATCGCTCTGCGTGACGGAAGCGGTGTTCTCGCTGCCCGACTGGGTGATGAACGAATCGCTGCCGAGGATGCCGTCCTGATTCACCGTGGCGGTGTTGTCAGCGTTCGACTGGGTGATGACCGATTCATCATTGGCACCCGATTGGGTAACGGTCGCGTCCTGGCTGTTCCCGCTCTGGGTGACAGTCGAAACGTTGCTCTGGGCAAGTGCCGGAGCAGCAATCGAGAGCGCGATGATCGACGCGCCGGTAAGGATAATATTCTTCATCTCAAGTTCCTTCTGGTTTCAGGTTGCTTGCGACAGTGGTTTTTAAGCCGGGGTCTAGGCGCCCCGGTGAATGCGAGCCCGGACGGACCATTGGCCCGCCAGGGTGTAAGCAATCAGGAGCCCTGCGTGACGATGACGGTCCCGCCGGTGCCGGCCTGGATGATGTTCGAGATGTTGTTGTTGCTCGTCTGCGTGACGCTCGCGTCGTTCAGCGAACCGCTCTGGAGGATATCCGAGCTGTTGCCGATGCCGGTCTGCGACACATCCGACTCGTTATCGTTGCCAGTCTGGTTGAGCAGAGCGGTGTTGAACGAGCCTTCCTGCGATACTTCGGAGCCGTTGTCCGAACCGGACTGGTTGACGGTTGCCGAGTTGCTGACCGCCGCCGGTGCCAGGTCAACCAGACCGACCTGCGTGATCGAACTGCTGTTGCCCGGGCCGGTCTGGTTGACGTTGGCCAGCCCGTTGAACCCGCTCTGGGTCACGGTCGAGTTGTTGCTCGCGGCCGTCTGCAGGATGTTGGCGGTGTTGTTCTGGTGCACCGCGTTGGTCGGGCCGTTCTGGTTGACGAGCGACGACGAGCCATCCGAGCCGACCAGCTGGTCAATGAAGGCCGAGTTGCTGCGGCCACCAAGCTGATTGACGGTCGAGCTCACCCCGTTGCCGGCCTGGAAGATGTCGGCACGATGCGTGTTGCCCACCTGGGTCGCGAATGACGTATTGTTGTCACCGGTCTGCAGCACATCGATCAGCATGCCGTTCGAACCGTTCTGCGCGGCTTCGCTGTAGTTGTTGCTGCCAGACTGCGTCACGTTCGTGGTGGCAAACTTGTTCTTCTGATCGATGATCGAGGTATTGTCGTCACCGGTCTGAATGACGTTCGCCGTCAGTTCCTGGTCCTGAAAGCCGGTGGCCGGCAGGACGTCAGCCTGCGAGACATCCGACATGTTGCCGGTGCCGCGCTGGAACACGTCGGCGAGGAAGGTGTTCGAATTGGCAAGCGCGAAGGTCTGCGTGATGGTCGAATCGTTCGCGCCATCCTGATCGACGATCGCATCCTGATTGACCGAGGTCGCACCGGAGGCGGTCTGCGTGATGGTCGAGGTCGCGCCGTTGGCCTGGGTCACGCTGGCGTTGAGGTCGCCCGAATCCGAGCCGGTCGCGCTCTGGATGACGTCCGAAATGTTGTTGTCGCCGGTCTGGTTGACGTTGGTCACCAGGTTGAAGCCGCTGGCAATGTTCGACTGATTGACGGTCGAGTCATTGGCGTTGCCCTGCTGGTTGACGATCGCTTCGGGGTCTTGCGCAAACGCGCCGCCGCCGGTGGTCGACGATGCGTCGTCCTGCGTGATGGTTGAATCGTTCCCGTTGCCGTTCTGAACCACATCAGCGAGCCCGCCGATCGAGTTCTGGGTGGTGATGGCGGTGTTGCCGTTACCGGTCTGCAGGATCCCGGAGACAGCATCGCTGCCGGTCTGCCCGGCGGTGGCGGTGTTGCTGTTGCCAACCTGATCGACGTCGGAGTCGTTGCCGCTGCCCGACTGGGTCACGCCGGCGCCGTTGCCGTTGCCGGTTTGGTCGATGTCCGACACGCTCTGCGCGAGGGCCGGCGCTGCGATGGCAAGAGCCACCACGGATACGCCGGCAATCAGAATGTTCCTCATGTTTTTACTTCCCTCAGTTTCAACGTCTTGCCTATGGTCCGGAAAGAGCGCTGCGCTCGCTCCCCAGACCGGTTTGGGAAGGGACACCCGTTGCCCTTCCCGCTATGCGACCTTCACGGCGTGCCCTGGGTTACCGTTGCGGTATTCCCGTTGCCGTTCTGGGTTACGATCGACTGGTTCCCGACCCCGCTCTGCGTGACGATGGCGGTGTTGCTGTTACCGGTCTGAGTAATGGTCGACAGGTTCTCGAACCCGTCCTGATCCAGCCTGGCGAGGTTGTTGTCGCCGTCCTGATCAACCGTGGATCGGCCGTCGTCGCCGTCCTGAGTGACGGTGGCGATGTTGCCGTCGCTAGCGGTGCCGGTGAGCAGGAAGTAATCGGCATCCGTGCCCTGGCGGATCGTGGACTCGTTGCCATTTCCGTCCTGCGCGAGGCTCGCTGTCTGGTTCTCGCCCACCTGGATGATGCCGGCCGGCCCCAGCCGGTTGCCCGCGAAGTTTCCGTTTCCGATCTGGGTGATGCTGGCGACCTGATTGCGACCATACTGCGCGATGGCACCCTCGTTGTCGCTGCCGGTCTGGGTTACCGACGCGCTCTGGTCTTCATTGGTGATCGGCGGGGTCATCGGCCCTGCGAAAGGAATGAACACAGCCGCACGGAGCGCCGGATCCTGCGTCACCGTGGACTCGTTGCCGTTGCCCTGCTGGCTGACGGTCACATCCGATCCGCGGGCGATGCCGACGACTTCGGAGTTGTTCCCGGTGCCGTCCTGCGCGACTTCGATCGTCGCATCTTCGCCGATCTGATCGACAAGCGAGACGTTGTCGGTGCCATCCTGGTCGACGTCGACCGAAACCGCCGCAGCAAGATCGGTGACGTCGCTGTCGTTGCCGCTGCCATTCTGGTTGACGACAATACTCGCGCTCGACCCGGTCTGATCGACCAGCGAGTCATTGTCCTCGCCTTCCTGCGTGACGGTCACACCGGCCAGAGAACCGACTTGCGTGACGGTGGAGATGTTCATCTGGCCGTTCTGGATCACCGTGACAGTCGCGCCGGTGCCGCTCTGATCGACGAAGGAGTCGTTGCCCTCCGAATTGCCGTCGGTGTTGGTCTGGGTCACGGCGATCGAGGCGAGGTTGCCCGATTGCGCCACCGTGCTCTCGTTCTGGTTGCCGTTCTGGATGACGCTGGTGATCGCGAAGTTTGAGAACTGGGTGACGCCCGAGGTGTTGTCGGTGCCGTTCTGAGTGACGTTGACAGTGCTGTCTTCGCCTTCCTGCGTCACGTCGCTGTCGTTGCCCTCGCCGACCTGCTCGACATCGGCGCTGTTGTCCGAGGAGCCCGCAGCCTGCAAAATGGTCGAGCTGTTGAGGTCACCGGCGATGCTGACCTGCGTGACAAAGGCATCATTGCCGCTGCCGTCCTGATCGATGTCGCTGGCGTTGGTGCCGGTGCCGCTCTGGTTTACGGTCGCCGCTTCGCCATTGCCGGTCTGCTCGACGTTCGAGCTGTTCGATTGGGCGAGCGTTGCGCCCGACAGTGCGAGAGCGAGCAGCGAGACGCCCGTCTTGATGAGCGTCTTCATGCCATGTTCCCTTTCGCGCCCGTTTGCCGGAGCGCTCTGATCAGACCTGCGACAGGCAGGCCTTGTGCGTCACGAGCAGCGGCAAATTCCCCGCACCCCTCGGCTATCCCGCCAGACATGCCGGACGGTTTGCCCAAAGGGATTGAATTATGAGGGAAAAAACTGGGCTCGGTATTCATCGTTGCATCCGCCTGTTCGATAGGCGATACCGAGCGTCAGCCACGGCGCGATGAGACGCCGAGCTGCTAGGTGATCGCATACCTTTGCTCTCGCGCGCATCGGAGTGGCAGCTCCTTTGCGTGCTTTTGTTTTTTGCGGCCCAGTGGCGCTTTTCGCGCTCTCAGGTTTATCCCGGCCTGTTGGCAGACAGACCGGAAAATTCTTGCAACATCAGGATCCGTTGCGGTCTTTCTCGTCCCGTTCCTGATCGACAATGGTCAGCGCGGTAAGAGAACCTGCGCGTTTCACTGCTTTCTGAATATCACTGGCATCGTAGAGCCCGTCGCGCTCGGCGCGGTAGGCAGCGAGCAGCGGCTGGGCCGCCGACATGTCGTCGAACCGCCAAAGGTCGAGTTCGACCCCTTCGAGCACCAGGCCATAGACGGCCTTCTCGATTGCCTGCTGGAGAGCCACCTGATCAGGCTCGTTCGAAGTGATCCCGGCCTCGGCCTCAAGCAGTTCGCGGAAGGCCACGAACTTGAAGGCGCTGGCGCCAAGCGCCTGGCTGGCGATAGTCTTCGAGGCAGTGACGTTGGCCAGCACTTCGCCCGTGCGCACCGAAACGGCGCGCAGATAGACGGTCACGGTATCCTGCCGGTATTCGGTGCGCGCACCGATGCCGAGGAAAGCCGCGCCGGCACCGCCCGTCACGGTATTGGTGTCGTAGCCGACAATCCCGCCTTCAAGCAGCACGCCGGCAAACAGCAGCGCTGGCAGGGCATTGGGATCGACTTCCTGTTCGCCCAGATAGCGCTTGCGCATTTCGCCGATGATCTGGCGTTCGCGCAGCAGGTTATCCAGACGCTCACGCTCGACGACGGTAAACCAGCTGCGGTTGCCGGCATCCTGCAGTGCCTTGACCAGCATCGAGCTGGCACCCTGGGTCACGGCGCGCGAGAGCGTCTGACCGACATCGCTGGGCTTGAACTGACCGGTCTGGTCGGTGAACCCGTAGACCGCGATCGCCACCTGCCGCTGCGGGGCGGGGAGCTGGTTGAGCAAGCTCTGGGTCTGGGTCTTCTTGGGGAAATAGGCGAGGCTGGTGGTCGTCGCGAGCGAATTGCGACCGTCCTGCGGGGCGCTCATGCAGCCCGACAGAGCAATTGCAGCCACACCGGCCAGAACGGAGGAAACGACAGAGCGCATTATGGGAACCTCAGTCGACCTCGATGAACAACGGCACAACGATCCGGGTTTCTTCGCCGGTTTCATCGTTGCGGATGATGAGCGTCACCTCGTCGAGCGAGCGGAAGAACTCGATCGTCTGGCCGCCGAAGGAAATCGTGCCCTGTTCCTGCGGGTTGTCGCCGAAGATCGCGTCGACGATCTGCGAAGACAGCGCTGACAGCAGTCGAGACTGGAGCTGGCGGGCGAAAATGTCTGCCTGCGAATTACTGGTGGTGGCACGCGGGTCACGCGTGTTGTTGTTCGCGTTGGCGACACCCAGCACATGGTTCGAGTTGAACGGGTTGCCGCCAAAGGTGGGGCTGACGGGGCGATACACCACGTCCTGTGCTGCAACCGGCGCAGACACAGCAAATGCTGCCGCCACAAGGCCTGCCTTTAGAAACGACATTATTCCCCCTCACATTACCAAGGAACGTTCACGCAGGGGCTTCTAGCCCTTCTGTCTCGTTCAGAGCCATATCGACTCGGCGACTCGGTAAGGTGATGTTAGGGGTTATTAACAGGGTGTAAAGTAACTTCGCGGGGTTACATCCGGAATCGTCCATTTCCTAGACGGTTGCAATCTGTGCATTAATATGTCGCGGACCGGCAATCTTGGCCTGCCCGGCGCGACAAAAAAGGCGGCGCCATTTCTGGCACCGCCTTCCTGTGTCGTCCGGTAAGACCGGCCGCAGAGCTTACTTGAGTTCGACAGTGCCGCCGGCTTCCTCGATCTTCTTCTTGATGTCTTCGGCTTCGGCCTTGTTGACACCTTCCTTGATCGCCTTCGGAGCGCCTTCGACCAGCGCCTTGGCTTCGGTCAGGCCCAGGCCGGTGATGGCGCGGACTTCCTTGATGACCTGGATCTTCTTCCCGCCGTCGCCGGTCAGGATGACGTCGAATTCGGTCTGCTCTTCG
>VFQO010001488.1_pt1 | contig 17719 bp, 12 predicted proteins | sample 3512331 | NCBI WGS metagenome assembly VFQO01 (sample SAMN10412371, study PRJNA504923) | tailings metagenome | isolation source: Replicate 3 from Balatoc abandoned mine | place: Philippines: Itogon, Benguet | collected 2017-08-28
TGCGGCGCACCAGCGCGTCATATTCGGCGTCGGAAATCTCCGGCGAATCCTCGGCGTGATAGAGCCGGTCATGCCGGGCAATGACGCGGGCGAGGCGCATCAGTTCGTTGGCGGCCTCGGCTTCGGAGAGGGATCGGGGATCAGTCATGGGGAGAGGTCATTGGCCCTTGAGGACGGCGAGCATCGCAGGCTCATTGGCGTCATAAACGAGGTTGCCCGGCGTGATGATGGCAAAGTGGCTCTGGCCGATGTTCTCGCGCACTGTTACCCGCGCCCCGCCCTTCGCCAGCGCCGCCTGCGTCGCAGCAGAGGGCGCGGGCAGCCTGGCCTGCACGAACAGCAGCTCGGCAAGCTGCGGCGCATGGGTGGCGGGAGAGATCGCGCCGTAACGCGCCGGGTTGTCCGCCGGCATCGCGCCCATGAAGGGATCGACCGCGGAGAACTGGCACAGGGCATCGAAAGCGGGCTGCTCGGCCCCGACATCGCCCGGCCCGTCGAGCACGATCGCGGCGCGGGCGATGGTTGCCTTGCGCTGCCCCACCGGACCGTCCGTCCCTTGCGCGCTTGCCAGCCACACCGCCGGCAGCCCGCCTGCCGAATGGCCGACCAGCGTGATCCGGCCCGGATCGACATTGTAGCGGCCCAGCACATGGTCGATCAGCTTGGCCGAGGCCGCCCAGTCCGCGAAGGAGCCCGGCCAGCCGCCGCCGTCGCCGACCTCGCGGTAATCGACATTGAGCGTGGCGATGCCGAGCTGCTGCCAGCGGGTCGCGAGCGGGGCCATATAGGCCTGGCTGGCGATGCCGGTCTTCCAGCACCCGCCATGATAGATCACCGCCAGCGGGAAGGGTCCCTCCCCTTGCGGCATCCGCAATTCGGCAAAGCCGCGCGGGTGATCGGCATAGCGCAGGATATTCTCCGGCACCGATGCCTTCAGGTTGACGTCGGTGCCATAGGTGGCGTGGTTGGGCTGCACGGGCTTCGGGGCCTCCTCGGGCGCGGGCGTGATCGGAGCGCAGGCAGCGGCGAGCAGCGCGAGGGCAAGCAGGTGCCTCACACCCCCTCCAGCAGCCGGTCCGCCTGGGCGCGGGCCTCTGGCGTCACCTCTGCGCCCGACAGCATCCGCGCGATTTCTTCCTGCCGCCCGGCATGATCGAGCAACACAACGCTCGTCTTGGTCACGGTGCCGGTCGAAGCCTTGGCGATGAAATAGTGCTGCTGTCCGCGCGCGGCGACCTGCGGCGAGTGGGTCACGGCCAGCAACTGGCCCTCGTTGGCGGCGAGCCGCGCGAGACGTTCACCGATCGCCGAAGCCACCGCGCCGCCCACACCGCGGTCGATCTCGTCGAAGATGATCGTCGCCGCCCCGCCCTTTTCCGCCAGCGCGACCTTGAGCGCGAGGATGAAGCGCGACAGTTCCCCGCCGCTCGCGATCTTGTTGAGGGGCGCAAAATCCGCGCCGGGGTTGGTCGCGATCAGGAACTCCACCGCATCCATGCCCTGCGCGCCCCAGCGCTCCTCGGGCAGCAGCGTGACCGCGGTGCGGAACCGCGCCGCATCGAGCTTGAGCGGGGCAAGCTCGGCCGCCACCGCCTCATCGAGCCGCCCTGCCCCCGCCACCCGCGCCGCATGGGCCTTTTCGGCCGCCGCGACATAGAGCTTGCGCGCCTCTCGGGCCGCTGCTTCCAGCGCATCCAGTTGCGCCTCCCCGCCCTCGATCGCATCGAGGCGCGCGCGCATGGTGCGGGCAAGATCGGGCAGGTCATCGACCTCGCAGCGGTGCTTGCGGGCGGCCGCGCGCAGTTCGAACAGGCGGGTCTCGGCGCGCTCCAGCTCCAGCGGATCGTGCACCAGCGCCTCGGCGGCAAGGCGCAGCTTGTCCTCCGCCTCGCTCGCCTCGATCACCGCGCGGTCGAGCGCGGCGAGCGCCTCGGCCAGCAGGGGATGCTGGTCGGCGATGCGGTCAAGCTTGCGCGCCGCCACCCGGAGGCTCGCAAGCGGCGAATCCGAGCCGTCCCACAGGTGCCTGAGCGCCTCGAGATCGCCCGAGAGCTTCTCTCCCTTCTGCATATCCGCCCGCGTCAGCGCGAGGCGCTCCTCCTCGCCCGCCTGCGGTTCGAGCGCGGTCAATTCGGCAAGGTGGGCGATCAGCAGGTCCTGATCGGCCTTGGCCTGCTCCACCGCCCCCCGCGCCTCGGCGAGCTGCGCCTCGGCCCGCGCCCATCCGCCATAGGCCCGCTCGAGCCCGGAAACGTCGGCCCCGGCATAGCGATCGAGCAGCGCCCGGTGCCCGCGCGGGTTCACCAACCCGCGGTCATCATGCTGGCCGTGGAGTTCGACCAGCGCCGGCGCGAGTTCGCGCAGCAGGGCGACGCTCGCGGGCTGGTCGTTGATGAAGGCCTTGGAGCCGCCATCGGCCTTGACCTGCCGCCGGATCATCAGCGGCTCGCCCGGCTCGATCGCAATCTCGGCCTCGTCGAGCGCGGCGGCAATCGCGGACGGAAGCGCGGCGAATTCGAAGCTGGCGGTGACGCTGGCCTTGTCCTCTCCGGCGCGCACCAGCGAGGTCTCTGCCCGGTCACCGAGGATAAGGCCGAGCGCGTCGAGCAGGATCGATTTGCCCGCACCCGTCTCCCCCGTCAGCACGCCGAGCCCGCGCGCGAAATCGAGGTCGAGCGCTTCGATGAGGACGATGTTGCGGATCGAGAGACGGGTCAGCATGGGCGCGCACGGGATAGCCCAGCCCCGCGCCCGCGTCACGGGGGAAGCGCGGCAAATCCCCAAGCCTCCGCCTCCCGCCCGCCCCGCTCCGGCGCGTCCCTGTGCGCCCTGGCACCGCCGGCCTCGACGCCGAACGTCCGGCAAAGGCGGCTGGTCGACGCTTCGTCGCAAGGCCGCTTGCGCTTCCTTGCTGGATTTGCGAGCGCAGGCTGACGCGCCTCTCCCTCTGACGGCATCATAAAGGATAGCCCGCCGCCATGGCAGTTCACGATATCGCGGCCGAGCGCCGTCTGGCCCGCTGGAAGCGCAAGATCCGGCACGCTCTCGGCCCCTGGGGCGTCTTCATCCAGGGCTTCATCGAGCATCCGGTGATGGTCGGCTCGATCATCCCCTCCTCGGGCTTCACAATCAGGAAGATGCTGAAGCCGGTGGACTGGAACGAATGCCGCCTGTTCGTCGAATATGGCCCGGGCGTCGGCACCTTCTGCCGCCCGGTGCTCGACCGGCTGCGGCGCGACGGGACGCTGATCGTGATCGACACCAACCCGCTGTTCGTCGACTATCTCAGGCGCACCATCACCGACAGCCGCTTCATCGCGGTGCATGGCTCGGCCGAGGATGTCGAGGAGATCATCCGCGCCCATGGCCATGACCACGCCGATTACATCCTGTCGGGCCTGCCCTTCTCGACCCTGCCCGATGGCGTCGGCCCGCGCATCGCAGCGGCCACGCACCGCGCGATCCGGCCCGGCGGGGCGTTCCTGACCTACCAGTTCAGCAAGGTCGCAGGAAACCTCAGCGCGCGCTATTTCGACCGCGTCGACTGGGGGTTCGAGTGGCTCAATATCCTGCCCTGCTGCCTCGCCTGGGCATGGAAGGCCAAGGACTAGCGCGCGGATTTGATGTGCTGCTCGATCCATGACCGGGCGGCGGCGACGCGGGTATACTGGCTGAGCCGTCCGGTGGTGCCGCATTTCTTGCCGGCACTGATCACCCCGAGCAGCACCGGGCGCGATCCGCCGTCACCATAAAACACCAGCGGCCCGCCGCTGTCGCCATAGCAGGTTTGCTGGCGCTGCTGCCCGCCCGCGCATAGCGCGGCATTGGCGTTGCGCCCGCGAAAGCCGGTGACCGCGGTGCAGGCGGCCTCGGTGGCGAGGCCCATCTTCACCACCTGGAGATAATCGGTCGAGCTGCTCTTCTGCTCGTCCGTCCAGCCCCAGCCATAGGCATAGACCGGCATCCCCTCGGCAATGCGGCGGGTGCCGACCGGGAGGGGATCGAGCCCGATGGTGCGGATCGGGCTACGCAGCGAACCGGCACCTCCCACGCTGCCGCGCGCGCCCTGGCGCGGATCGAACCGCACCAGCGCGATGTCGAAGACATAATCGCCGGCCTTGCTGTATTGCGGGTGCGGGATGACCTCGAGAATCGGGTAACTGATCCCCTCGTCAAGCCGCGGATTGAACACGCCAAGCCGGATGCGGTGACCGGCCGTCCTGATGTTCTGCCCGTTGTCGGTGAGGCAATGGGCGGCGGTCAGCACCCACCCTTGCGCGATCAGCGATCCCCCGCAGACCACCCGCGAGGCGGTCGGAAGCTGCGAGCCGAGGAAAGTCGCGGGCCGCCAGATCAGCGCCTGCCACGGCGCCTGCCCGGGATGGGTGCGGGTGCTGCCGAGGCCCTTTTCGACCCGCGGGCAGTTCTGCTGGGTGTAGAGCTGGCCGCGGAACCACACGCCGGCGGTGAAGCAGCCCATGATGTCGCTGTAGTCCGGCTCGCTCTCGGGCGGCGGCGGGCCGAGTGCGAGCGGCGGGAGGAAGGCGTCATCGGCCGCGGCAAGGCGCGCGGTCGGAACTACGGCGGCCATTCCGCTTTCCGCTGCACAGGCTCCGGGAAAAGCGGCATCGCACAGGGCTGCGAACAGCGCGGCGGCACGCTCGGCATCCGGCCCCGGCTGGGCACCGGTGGTCAGCGACAATCCGCTGGCGAGGCGGAAGCAGGCGCGCTGGCTGTTCGCGGCGCAGCCCTTTTCCACCAGCGCGAGTTCGGCCTCGCCCAGCGCCCGGTCGCCGAACATTCCGATCTCGACCAGATCGGCGCAGGCATCGCCGAAGCCGGCATCGCAGCCCGCCTCGAGCAGGCGGCGGGACTGGGCTCGGTCCGTCTCGGGCGTGGGCTCGGCAAGTTCACGGCCGAGCGCGGCGCAGGCCGCCCCGTCACCTGCCGCGCAAGCCGCGCGCAGGCCCGGGATCGCGCGCATCGTCGCGGCGGTCTTGCAGGTGTGGTGATTGATCGCGCAGGCCTTGTCGAAATAGGTCTGCGCGCGGTCGCGGTCGGGCGCCATGCCGATGCCCCTGAAGGCGTTCTCGCCGATCTGCTGGCATTCGCTCTCGCCGCCCCTGGTGCAGGCCAGATCGAGATAGTCGTTGGCCAGCCGGAGATCGGCATCGGGCTCCTCGGCATAGGTGCGCGCGAGCTGCACGCAGGCATCAACCGAGGACTTGCGGCAGGCCGCGTCGAGCAGGTCGTAGGCGCGGTCGATGTCCTCCTGCCGCCCGCCCTCGAACAGGGTGTTGGCGAAGGCGACGCAGGCCTCCGCGCCGCCCGCCTCGCAGGCGCGTGCGATGATCGCGGCGGCGCGGGCGGGGACTGCGGGATCATCGCCCGCCGTATCGGTCAGGATGGCGGCGAAGGTGGCGCAGGCATCGAGATCGCCGCGCTTGCAGGCCTTCTCGTAGAGCGCGGGCTTGTCGACCGGCCAGCTATATTCGGTATCGTTCATCCGCGCGAGCGCGCTGCAACCCTGTCCGTAACCGGCCTCGCAGGCCTCGGTGTAGAGGATGTCGGCGATGGCCGGCACGGGCCATGCGCCCTCGCCCGAGATGAAGGCGTCTCCGGCTTTGGTGCAGGCCTGCCAGTCCTTGCGCCCGCAGGCCTCGAGCGCGGCCTCGACAGCGGTCTCGAAGCCCAGCCACTGCGCCTCGGTATAGGTGCGCGCATTGATCCGCTCGGAGCGTTCCCTGGGCGTGAGCCGCTGCGCGAGCGGATCCATGCCGTTCGCATCGAGATCGGCGACGCGCGCCGCCGGGTCAGCGGCGGGCGCGGGTGGGGGCGGAGGCTCCTGCGCGGCGGCTCCGCCCGGCGCGAGGCCGAGCAGCACGAGCCCTGCGATGCAGCGAACAAACAACCTGCGAGCGACAACACCCATCCCGCGACTCCCCCCAAGGGCGCAGTCCATCAAGAAAAGCGTTTCGCGTCAACAGGAAACGCGGGTGGCGCCGGCCTGTCAGACCGGCGACCGGATCACGAGGCTGTCACGCCGCCCGCGTGCTTCTCGACCAGCTTGTAGGCGCGTTCGTACCACTCGCTGCCGGGGTAGTTGGCGCCGAGGACGGCGGCATATTTGACCGCTTCCTGCGGCACGCCCAGCGCCAGGCTGCTCTCGCACAGGCGATAGAGCGCCTCGGGGGTGTGGCTGGTGGTCTCGAACTTCTCGACCACATTGCGGAAGCGCATGTCAGAGGCGAGCCACAGGCCCATGCGCTGGTAGTGGCGGCCGATCTCCATCTCCTTGCCGGCAAGGTGGTCGGCGACGAGGTCGAGCTTCAGCCGCGCGTCGGCGGCGTATTCGCTCTGCGGAAAGCGCCGGTTGACCTCGCGCAGCGCGGTCTGCGCCTGCTCGGTGATCTTCTGGTCGCGGTTCACGTCGCTGATCTGCTCGTAATAGCTGAGCGCGATCAGATAATAGGCGTAAGGCGCGTCCTTGTTGCCCGGGTGGATCGACAGGAACCGCTGCGCGTTCTGGATCGCCTTGTTGTAATCGCGCGCGATGTAATAGCTGAAGGCGCTCATCAGCTGCGCGCGGCGCGCCCAGGGCGAATAGGGGTGCTGGCGCTCCACCTCGTCGAACAGGGCTGCGGCCTGCAAGGTGTTCCCCCGGTCGAGCCGGTTCTGCGCCTCGGCATAGAGCGATTCGACGTCCCGCGCGACATAGGCGATGTCCTTGCCCTCCCGGCTTCCGGCACAGGCCGAAAGGGAGCCAAGCGAAAGGGCGGCAAGCGCAGCATAGGCAGCGCGGGTGGTGAACAGTGTCGACATGGACGCGAGCTATAGCGAGGGGTGCGCTGAACGCCAAGTGAAGGCTGAGCGCCCTCCCCGCCTGCCGCACATTTTCCTGCCCCGCGCTCTGGTGGTCCTCTCTGCTCCCCACACCACCTGCCGCCGCCTCGAACGCGACCGCGCTGCCTGCCGCGCCAAATCCAGCGAGGAAACCCTCGCCGCCTTCGCCCGCTTCTGCGAACTGCGCGACCGCGACCTCGCCGCAGGGGGCGCCGACGAGCGGACGCGCGAGATGCTCAAGGTCACCCTCGAAACGCCGTCCAACCACTTCGACCCGCCGGAGATGCCGGTGCTTGCGGGGCCCGAGAGCGCCGCACGGGAACCGAGCCAGCCCCCGGCTTAGGCTGATGCTACGGCAGCCCAAGCCGCCGCGCCCGCCGAAGACGGTGAGGACGCTGAAGGATGAGAAGTGGTTAAGGCGCCCAGCGCAGGCGCTTGCGCGAGCATCGCCCAAGCTGGAAGCCGGTGCGCGTCAGCGCTTCACCCGACCCGACCGACGGGCCGGCCCCAAGCGCAGCGAGGGTGGATCCCCTGCGCAGGCGAAGCTGGCCGCAGGCCAGCACATGGCCGCGGCCTTGCCGTGGCTGCCCCTACTTGATGCATACCTTCAATGCATATATCCTGCCTGCCATGAACAGCCCCACCCACCCCCGCCGCGACGCTGCCGTCGGCCCGCGCAAGCGCACGACCATGACGATCCGACCCGATTACCTCGCCGATGCCAAGCGTCTCGGTATCACGGTGTCCGAGGCCGCCGAACGGGGCTTGCGTGATGCGATCCGCGAGGCCGAGGCCGCGCGCTGGCTAACCGAGAACAGCGACGCCGTCACGGCGGCGAATGATTGGGTGGAGGCGAACGGCCTTCCGCTTGCCGACCGTCGCCTATTCTAGGGGCAAGTGTTCTGATGGCACGCTTCGACGTTCACGCCCTCGCCCGCGGCGGCGCGCTGGTGGTCGATTGTCAGGCCGATCTGCTGGACGGGCTGAAAACTCGCGTGGTGGTGCCGCTGATCGCCGAAAGCGTCGCGCCCAAGCCTGCGCGCCGGCTCAATCCGGTGTTCGTGGTTGGCGGGGAGCGATTTGTGCTGATGACGCAGTTTCTTGCGGCAGTAGAGATGCGCGAGTTGGGGGCGAAGGTCGGGTCGCTGGCAAGCGAGGGAGAGGCGGTTCTGGAGGCGCTGGATTTCTTGCTGACGGGAGTGTGAGGTGAGCGTGCGTCCTGTTTAGGGCACCTTGCACAGAACGGACCATTTATAGGCCGATCACAGCGAGATCGAACTTGGCTGCTACCACTAGGCGAAGGCGTGGAAGTCGCGGTGCCAGCCGAGAAAAGTGGGGTGTGGTCGGTCAGCCTCTCTTTCAGGAGTAATGATCTTTCCCGTCGGATTGATAATGGCTTGCACCCCAGCCCGGTCATTAACCTTGCTATGAATGATGATCTCGTGATTGTCCGCAATGCCAATCAATCCGCGATCGAACATCCAGTGAGCGGTGCCAGAGAGAGCAAGGCCGTTTCGGACTGAATCCGGGCCACCATGCTCGACAGGCCGAATATGGGCCGCTTCGGCTTCCAAACGCCCTCTCCCATTCACCAGTCGCCAGCCCGTGACGGCGCAGCGTCCATCATAGGCATGGAGCACAGCACGGCGAAATGCACGGTCCCTAAAGGGGCGGTTGAGCAGAGACTGGACGAGAGGCCGCTCGATCTCGAATGGGGCCTGTTCTTCTCGCACGCGTTCCAGAGGCTCAGGCTCGCCAATGCGCGGGAGGGTCTGGTCTTCCGGCAACCCGAGACTAATGATTCGAGCAAAGTCTCGATCAGAAAGCGGCCGGACCGCCGCTTGCGCATTGGCCAAGTCGCGCTCAACAGGTTGGCCCTCGACTACATGGGGAACGAAGGGCTCAAAAGGGAGGTAGCTTCCCGGCTCGATTAAGGCTCGATACCGCTCTGAAACCGCCGGGTCCGGAATGATCCGCTCGACTTTAGCGACAGCAAAAAAGCCCTTCGACTGGGGGAGTTTGACGGGCTCGCGATAAACAATCCAATCGCCCACCATTTTCTGGGCGCGACTAAGATATGCCTTCGGGAATTGGTAATGCAGTTCAGGAATGTCGTCGTAGATCGACCCGTCCTTGTGCATGAATACACCGAAGCCCATAGCCGATGGATCTTGCTTCTGGCCAGTCGAGTCAAGCTTTTGCCCGTCGGCTTCTGCGAAGAAAACCGTTCATGCTGAGCTTGTCGAAGCACAGCACTCCTTTCGAGCGAGGGACCGTCGTTGGCGCTTCGCGCCAGCTTCGCTTCCGACCGACTGAAGTCAAACGGGACAAATGGTAAGCCGCGGCAAAGTCGCGGCCGTGACGTCGAACGGGCTGGCATACGGCCGCCCGCCGGCCGGAGTTACCGCCTCTCGCTTCTAGCTTGCCGGTCGCGTTGCGACCGTCTGCGCTATGCGCGGGGCTTCACTCTTCCCCCATCCGCAGTGCAGCAATGAACGCCTCCTGCGGGATCGACACATTGCCATACTCCCGCATCCGCGCCTTGCCCTTCTTCTGCTTCTCCAGCAGCTTCTTCTTCCGGGTAATATCCCCGCCATAGCACTTGGCGGTCACGTCCTTGCGTAGCGCGGCGATGGTTTCGCGGGCGATGACCTTGCCGCCGATCGCGGCCTGGATCGGGATCTTGAAGAGGTGGCGGGGGATGAGGTCCTTGAGGCGCTCGCACATGCCGCGGCCGCGTTCCTCGGCGTTGGCGCGGTGGACGATCAGGCTCAGCGCGTCGACCGGCTCGTTGTTTACAAGAATATTCATCTTCACGAGGTCGCCCTCGCGGGTGCCGATCTGCTCGTAGTCGAAGGAGGCGTAACCGCGCGAAATCGACTTCAACCGGTCGTAGAAGTCGAACACCACTTCGTTGAGCGGCAGTTCATAGGACACCTGCGCGCGGCCGCCCACGTAGGTCAGCTCGGTCTGAATGCCGCGGCGGTCCTGGCACAGCTTGAGGATCGCGCCCAGATACTCGTCAGGCGTGTAGATCACCGCCTTGATCCACGGCTCCTCGATCGACTCGATGCGGTTGGTATCGGGCCAGTCGGCGGGGTTGTGGATGTCGATGGTCTTGGCGTCCTCGGTCTTGGAGTGGCCGAGGTGGATGCGGTAGACCACGGATGGCGCGGTGGTGATGAGGTCGAGGTCGTATTCGCGGCTGAGGCGTTCCTGGATGATTTCCAGATGCAACAGGCCAAGGAAGCCGCAGCGGAAGCCGAAGCCGAGCGCGGCGCTCGATTCCATCTCGAAGGAGAAGCTGGCGTCATTGAGGCGCAGCTTGGCGATGCTTTCGCGCAGCTTTTCAAAGTCGGCGGCGTCGACCGGGAAGAGGCCGCAGAACACCACGGGCTGCACTTCCTTGTAGCCCGGCAGCGCCTCGGTCGCCCCGCCCTTGACGGTGGTGATGGTGTCACCGACGCGGGCCTGTTCGACTTCCTTGATCTGCGCGGTGATGAAGCCGATCTCGCCCGGGCCGAGTTCGGCAAGATCGGTGCGCTTGGGGGTGAAGCAGCCCACGCGGTCGACCAGGTGCTGGGTGCCGCCCTGCATGAACTTGATGTTCAGCCCCTTGGTGAGCTTGCCGTCGATCACGCGCACCAGAATGACGACGCCGAGATAGGGGTCATACCAGGAGTCCACGAGGCTCGCCTTGAGCGGTGCCTCGGTGGTGCCCTTGGGCGCGGGGATGCGGGCGACGACGGCTTCGAGCACTTCCTCGATGCCGATGCCCGACTTGGCCGAGGCGAGGACGGCGTCCGACGCGTCGAGGCCGATGATGTCCTCGATCTCGGCCTTGACCTTCTCGGGTTCGGCGGCGGGCAAATCGATCTTGTTGATGACGGGGACGATCTCGTGATCGTGCTCGATCGACTGGTAGACGTTGGCGAGGGTCTGGGCCTCGACCCCCTGCGCCGCGTCGACCACGAGCAACGCGCCCTCGCAGGCGGCGAGACTGCGCGAGACCTCGTAGGCGAAGTCGACGTGGCCGGGGGTGTCCATCAGGTTGAGCTGATAGGTCTCGCCGTTCTTGGCGGTATAATTGAGGCGCACGGTCTGCGCCTTGATGGTGATGCCGCGCTCCTTCTCGATGTCCATGTTATCTAGGACTTGCTCGGACATTTCGCGCGCGGTGAGGCCACCGGTGAACTGGATCAGCCGGTCGGCAAGCGTCGACTTGCCGTGGTCGATGTGGGCAATGATGGAGAAATTGCGGATATGGGAGAGGTCGGTCATCGCCGCGCGATGTAGCGTTGCCCCGTCGCCTTGTCATTCGACAAAAACGCAACTGCCCGTGGAGGATCAGGACGCCTCGGCGCGCTGGCTGGGCGAATAGCCGAACTTGGGGACAGCGCCGCCCTGATCGACACCGATGAACTTGCCCGGAGCCAGCGGCGCCAGCGGAATGCCGGCTGCCGCCAGGGCATAGGGCGAGACGCGGTTGCGCGTGCACAGCCCTCCTGCGCCGTCTTCGATCAGGGACTGCTCGAACTCGAGCCCCTGCACGTCGCCATTGGAGCGCGTGACAGTCGCCACGGCAAGCTGGCCGCCGCCGAGGTCGACCACGAATTGCGTGCCCCGCGGCACATCGGCCAGGCCCTCGATCAGCGCGCCCGACTTGGAGAGGTTGCGCAGCGTGACCTCGTAGGCGTAGTCATCGTGGATCACCTGGATCTTGCGGAACACGGTGCGGCGGCGCGCGCGGCGGGTGCGTTCCTGGCCGGGCTCGATCTTCCACGCCCCGCCCGCCATCTCCTGCGCGACGATGTCGGCATCGTTCGGCTCGCTGAAGATCGGGCCCTCGAGGTAGCGCACCCCGCATTCCCGGAGCGAGGCGAGCAGGCTCGCGCTCTCGATGCCGTTGGCGATGGTGTCCATCTGCAAGGCCCCGGCGAGCGCGACGATCGCGCGCACCAGCCCCATCTCGCGGCCGTCGTGGCGCTCGGCCTCGGCGAGCAGTTTCTGGTCGATCTTGATCGCGTCGAAGGGAGCGCGGCGCAGATAGGCGAGCGAGGAATAGCCGCTGCCGAATTCGTCGAGCGTCAGCCGCACGCCGAGCTTGAACAGCGCGGCAAGCGTCCGGTCGACAGTGCTGGTATCGCCGAAGAACACCGCCTCGCTGATCTCGAGTTCGAGCCGGGAGGGAGCAAGGCCCGCAGCATCGAGTGCCTCGCCGACCAGCGTCACGAAATCGTCGGCGAGAAACAGCGGAACCGGGACATTGACCGCGAGGCGCACCGTGTCAGGCCATTCGCCGGCCCTCGCACAGGCTGCCGCGATGGCCCAGCGGCCGACATCGCCGATCAGGGCAGAGCCCTCGATGATCTGGGCGAATTCCTCTTCGTCGATGATGCCGCGGGTGGCGTGGTTCCAGCAGACATGCGCCTCGAGCGAGGTCACCGTCCCGGCCGCAGCCTCGACAATCGGCTCGAAGCGCAGGAACAGCTGCTCGTCGCGCAGGGCTGTCCCGAGGTCCTGCTCGAGCCGGCGGCGGAAGATCGTCTCGTTCTCGAGATCGCCCGAAAAGAAGCGATATTGTGCGCGCCCGCCATTCTTGGCGGCGTAGAGCGCAAGGTCGGCAGCGCGCACGATCTCGTCGCGGGTGAGGCCGTCATGCGGAGCGATCGCGATGCCGACCGAGGCGCCGATCACGCAGCGCCCGTCATCGAGGCTGAACGGCTGGCACAGCATGGTGATGATCTTCATCGCCAGCTCGCCCAGCACCCCGCGATCGTCGACATCCGGAATCATCACCTGGAACTCGTCACCGCCCAGACGCCCGATCTCGCATTCGCGGTCAATGGCGCGGGTGAGGCGGGTGGCGACCTGCTTGAGCAGCTCGTCACCTGCCGCATGGCCGAGCGTGTCATTGACCGCCTTGAAGCGGTCGAGATCGATCATCATCACCGCGCAATTGCGCCGCGCGGCCCTGAAGGCGGTGAGCGTCGCGTCGATCTGGTGCGCCATGCGGTGGCGGTTCGAGAGGCCGGTCAGCGAATCATAGCGGGCGAGCCGGGCGGTCTCTTCCTCGCGGGTATATTCGTCGGTAATGTCCGATCCGGTGCCGCGGAAGCCGAGGAAAGTTCCGTCCGCGCCGGTGATCGGCTGGCCGGACAGGCGCAGCACTGCGCCCTGCGGCCGCCGCGCCGCCCGCACGGCCATGGCCGAGAAGGACTTGTGCGCGCCCAGCATCAGCGCGAGCGACTTGCCCCGCCCCTCGCGGTCGGCGGGGGTGAAGATGGCGGTCAGCGGCTGACCGATCAGATCGCCGAGCGGCACGTCGAGCCGCGCCGCAATCGCCGCCGAGAGATAGGTTAGGTTGCCGCAGGCATCGCTGGCCCAGAACCAGCCCAAGCCGGATTGCTCGAGCTCGTCGAGCATCGCGAGCCGCTCGCTGTCGGACAGAGCCGAGCCCGCCGCCGCCTGCGGGACAGCCCGCTGCGCAGCCTGAGCCGCCTGCGCGGCGCGCGCCGCAGAACCGTTGCGGGAAGACAAGAGACCCTTCAGGGACATCTCGCGATCGAACCTCCAGACGCCGGCGGCGCCATCCCGGCCCGCCGTAACTTGTTTGCGAGGATTAAAGCCCGATGGTTATTTTTCGGCTAATGCAGAAGCTTAATTTGGAGGGGATTTTCCCCCGGACGCTTACCAGCTGCCGGTGCCCGCGGCCTGCCGGGGTTGCCCCTTGAGCACGGCGAAGGAGCCGTCGAGGCGGCGCTTGAGAGGCGCATGGAATTCGATCCCGACGCGGTTCTCGCGCGACCAGCGCACCTGGGCTGTCACCGATTTGTCCGGCCCGAACTCGATCCTGACGGCACTGCCGGCGGGCATGTTCCACAGGCCCTCGATCATCGCCCCGCTCTCGGAGATGTTGCGGAGCGTGGCGTTGAGGCGGTTGCCATTGTGCACCACCACCACGCGGCGCAGCAGGTTCTGGCGCGGGGCGCGGGCCGCCTGCGGGCCGTCGGCCTCGGCCACAAGATCGCCCGCCACCAGCGCGGTCGCGTCCGATGCGCTCATCGGCTTGAAGTAGATATAACCCTGGACATGGCTGCAACCGAGCAGACGGACGAGTTCGAGCTCGTCGAGCGTCTCCACCCCCTCGGCGGTGGTGTCCATGTGCAGCGCCTCGGCAAGCGAGGTGATCGAGGCGATGATCGCGCCGTTGCGGCTGCCTTCCTCGGTCGCGCCCTGCACGAAGCTGCGGTCGATCTTGATCTTGTCGAACGGGGCTTTCTTCAGATAGCCGAGCGAGGAATAGCCGGTGCCGAAATCGTCGAGCGCGAGGCGCACGCCGACCCGCTTGAGCGCCCTGAACATCGCATCGGTGCCCGAGCTGTCGTTGAGGAACACGCTCTCGGTGATCTCCAGCTCCAGCCGCGAGGGCGCAACCCCGCTATGGGCCAGCGCATTGGCGACAATGGCCGGAAGGTCGGGATTGGCGAATTGCAGGGCCGAGACGTTGACCGCGCAGCGGATCGAACGGGGCCAGCGGGCCAGATCGGCGCAGGCCGTGCGCAGCGCCCATTGACCGATGCGGTCGATCAACCCGGCATCCTCGGCGATCGGAACGAACTTGGCAGGGCTGATCCAGCCGCGCTTGGGATGGTTCCAGCGCATCAGCGCTTCGAAGCCGACGATCTTCTCGTTCGCGGCATAGACGACCGGCTGGTAATAGAGCTCGAGCTCGCCCTTGGCGATCGCGTCGCGCAGGTCCTGCTCCAGCTCGGCGCGTTCCTCGGCGGCGGCGTGGAGGTCGGCGGCATAGAAGCGGAACACCCCGCGTCCGGCATCCTTGGCGGCGTAGAGCGCAAGGTCGACATTGCGGATCAGCTCGTCGCTCGAGGCGCCATGCTCGGGCGCCAGCGCGATCCCGACCGAAGCGCCGATCACTACGCTCTGTCCCTGGATCGAATAGGGCTGCGAGAGCGAGGAGATGATCTCCTGCGCGATATGGCCGAGCCTGCCGCGGTCCTGGTCGCCGGGCACGATCACCTGGAACTCGTCGCCCCCCAGCCGCCCGCAGCGCCCTGCCCCGCCGATCGCGCGCTCGAGCCGCTGCGCGACCTGCTTGAGCAGGGCATCGCCCGCCGGATGTCCGAGCGTATCATTGACATGCTTGAAGCGGTCGAGATCGAGCATCAGCACCGCGCAGGCACGCTCGCGCCCGCTCGGGGCACCGAGGATCTGTTCGAGCGCGTGGCTCATCTGCACGCGGTTGGCGAGGCCGGTCAGGGAATCGTAGTGCGCAAGGCGCGAGACCTGCTGCTCGGAGCGACGCTTTTCGGTGAGGTCCGTGCCGTGCCCGCGGAAGCCGCAGAAGTTCTTGTAGCCGTCATAGACCGGGCGGCCTGCTAGCGCCCACCAGCGTTCATCGCCGGTGGTCGCGGCCCGCACCTCGACATCGTGGAAGGCCGAACGGGCGGAAAGGTGGAAGGCGATCGTGCGCTCGGCTTCGGCGGCCCCCTTGGAGGAATCGACGATCTCGCTGAGCGGCTTGCCGACCACTTCGTCGGTCGTCTTGCCCAGCGCCATGGCAGCCTTGGGCGAGATATAGGTGATGAGGCCGCGGCGGTCGGTTTCCCAGAACCAGCCCTGCCCCGTCTCCTCGAAGCTGCGCAGGATGTCCTCCGCGCGGGCAGCCACACGCTCGCGGGCCTCGCGCACGGCGCGGCGGTGCTGCGCGGCCTTCCACTCGAGCCGTGCGATCAGCGAAAGGGTCAGACCGGCGGCGATGACCGCGGCGACGGTGACATCCCGCGGCACCAGAAGCGCAAATCCCGCCCAGCTCGCGATCTTGGCGCAGAACAGCGAGACGATCCGCATGTCGAACAGGGCCGCAGCGGCCGCATTCATGCACACCAGCGTGCCGATCGCCCATTGCCACGGCAGGCCCTCGTCCACCCACAGCGCAAGCGCGAAGCCCGCGCAGGCCATCGGCAGCACGATCCCGATCAGCACGATCACCACCCGCACTGTCGCGGAGGTGTCGGCGCGGCGTTCGGTCCTGGCAAACAGCGTGCCGCAGGCAAACAGCGCCGCCGAAGCGAGCGCGAAAGCGAGGGTTAGCGCGGAAGGCAGGCTCTGGTGGACCACGCAGGCGATCGCATAGGCCGCCAGCAGAAACAGCGTCATGCCCCCCGACTGGCGCGGCAGGAAGAAGTTCTGTTCGCCGACCGTTTCCTCGATCGAGTGGTGGAAGCCGCCTGCCTTGGCGGTACGGGCGGAGCCGCGCCGCTCGGCAGGCGCGCGCGCATCCGCGTCCCCCGGCAGGCCGCCGGCCACGGCGCGCAATTCGCGCCCGGCCCCGACCGGTCGAGAATAGTCGGTCGCGAATTTCCGGATTGGTTCCCCCGCCATGGCCCCGCTCTTGCGCGAGGATGGCCTAGAAAATCGTTAATCCGGATGGTTAAGATTTGAACCCTGCGGCGATAACGGCTTGCCGAAGTCCCCCCGCTGACGCTTGCAACTTGGCATCCGAAGCTGCAAACTCGGATGCGACACCGTGTTAACAAACAGCCGCCCTGGCGCGGTGTGCAGGGTCGGCACAAGGGGATCTGAATGGCACGCAGCGAAGTGAAGCTCGAGAACGAGGCAGCCCAGTCCACCAACGCTCTGGGACCGCTGATCGGCGTGGCCCGCGAGGACTTCGTCGGCGCGGTGGCGCTGCTGTTGCGCGAAACCGCTTCGGACCCGTCGCGCTTCCTGCGTCACGGGACCGCGATGGCGCAGGACATGGTCAAGATCATGACCGGCAAGAGCGATCTCGCGCCCGATCCCAAGGACAAGCGGTTCATGGACCCGGCGTGGCAATACAATCCCTTCTTCCGCGCCGGCGCACAATATTATCTCGCCGTGCAGAAGGGGATGAAGAACTGGCTCGAAGAGCTGGAGCTCGATGAACTGGAGCGCAACCGCGCCAACTTCATCGCCAACATCATCCTTGATGGCCTTGCCCCCACCAACACGCTGGTCGGCAACCCCACCGCGCAAAAGCAGATCATCAATTCGGGCGGCCTCAGCCTCATCAAGGGGCTCCAGAACGCCTATAACGACCTCGTCCACAATAAGGGCATGGTCAGCCAGGTCGACAAGCGTCCCTTCAAGATCGGCGAGAACATCGCGACCTCGAAGGGCGCGGTGGTCTACCGCGACGAGATCATGGAGGTGCTGCAATATGCCCCCACCACCGACGAGGTCTACGAGATCCCGCAGCTGACGATCCCGCCGCAGATCAACAAGATGTACATCAACGACCTGTCCCCGGATAAGTCGGTGATCAAGTGGCAGGTCGACAACGGCATCCAGACCTTCGTGATCTCGTGGCGCAATCCCACGCGGGAACAGGGCCGCTGGGGCATGGCCGAATATATTGCCGCCTGCGAGAAGGCGCTGGAGGTGGTCTCGGACATCACCGGATCGAAAAAGGTCAATGTCTCGGCCGGGTGCTCGGGCGGGCAGACCGCCTCGGTCCTCGCATCGAAGCTTGCCGCGACCGGCAATCCGATCCTCGGCACGCTGACGCTGATGGTCTGCGTGCTGCACCCCAAGCCGACCGACATCGAGGCCGGCTCGCTCGTCAGCGAGAACGGGATGCAGCTCGCGCGCCAGCGGGCGATGAAGCATGGCGTGATCAAGGCCGACGATCTCGCCCGCGGCTTTGCCTGGCTGCGCCCCAATGACCTGATCTGGAACTACGTCATCAACAATTACCTGCTCGGGCAGGACCCGCCGGCCTTCGACGTATTGTTCTGGAATGCCGACGCGACCAACCTGTCCTCCAGCCTGATGGGCGATTTCCTCACCCTGTTCGAAACGCTCGCCTTCACGA
>VFQO010001490.1_pt1 | contig 17714 bp, 20 predicted proteins | sample 3512331 | NCBI WGS metagenome assembly VFQO01 (sample SAMN10412371, study PRJNA504923) | tailings metagenome | isolation source: Replicate 3 from Balatoc abandoned mine | place: Philippines: Itogon, Benguet | collected 2017-08-28
AGCTTCCTGCTCCTTCAAGATCGCAATGATCTGCTCTTCGTTGAACCTGCTTCGCTTCATATCGTCCGACTCCTTGGCGTCGGACTCTACCAGCAATCGGTCACATTTCAGGGGAGCACGTCACCAAGGTGAAATCCGCGCCGGTCACCGCAATCGTGGCAGCGGACACCCGTTTTTACGACGAAATGCCCAAGCTTTTCCCATCGCGCGAATTTGCTTCGGTTTTTGCGGGCAAGGACGATGTGATTGCCTATCTGCTGGCGCGCAATGTGCCGTTGCAGGGTGCCTACATGATCATCGCCGCGCGGGGGATCGGGCTGGATTGCGGGCCGATGTCGGGCTTCGATGCAGCGGCGCTCAACCGGGAATTCTTTCCCGATGGTCGTTGGCGGGCCAATTTCATCTGCACGCTGGGTTTTGGCGACAAGGAAAGTCTCTATCCGCGCAATCCGAGATTGTCGTTCGAAGCGGCGTGCCTGATTGCCTAGCTAGAGAAATGATACCTCATGCGGCCATTTGATCCGAACAAGCGCGACAACCTGGAAGACTTCTAGCAGTGTTCGATCACCCTGCTGGACAACACCCGGCGCGTCTATGGTGCAGGCCAGGGCCCCGCGGGGATCGTTATGTCGGAAATGCCGGGAATCAGCCCTTATGTTGCGCGTTTCGCCCGCTGGGTGCGCGATGCCGGACTTACCGTCTACATGCCGTCGCTGTTCGGCAGGGACGTCGTAATGCCCAGGGTTCCTCGCACCATGCTCACCCTCGCGCGAACTTGCATCAGCCGGGAATTCCGCGCCTTTGCGGCAAACAAATCCAGTCCGGTAACGCAGTGGCTGCGAGCCTTGACGGCGCTGGCGCACAAGGATTGTGGCGGTCACGGCGAAGGTGCCCTCGGTATGTGCTTTACCGACAATTTTGCCTTGAACATGATGCTTGAAAAATCGGTGGTTGCACTCGGCCTTTCTCAGCCATCATTGCCCATGCACGATGCTGCAGGTCTGGCGATCCACCCGGACGAACTGGCCCGCGTGAGGCAGCGCCTGGAGGACGAAAACCTGACGGTAAGGGCCTTTCGTTTCGAGGACGATACCTTCGGCCCGGCAGCCAAATTTGCCGCCTATGAAAGGGCCTTGGGGAATCGCTTTGCCGGCGCGGTCCTGCCGGATAGCACCGCCAATCCCGATGCTCCGCTGAAGACGCCCCACAACGTAGTGACGCTACACCTGATTGACGAAGCTGGCCAGCCAACCGTGCAGGTGCGAGACGAAATACTGGACTTCTTTCGCGCGCCCCTGATCGACGGGGTGTAGTTCTGCCTAGTAGGAACCGGGAGGGGCAATCGGATCGCCGCCGGCCAAGGCGCGGCCCTGGATCTCGTATCCGATCGTGGGGATGTTCTGGATGTGCCGCAGCGCCATCGAGACATCGCGCCAGTAGCGGTTGATTGGTTTGTCCAGGGAGAAGCCAGAAGACCCGGCCTGGAACATTAGCGATTCACTTGCGCAGTGAATTGATTCAACGAGTTGTCCGCACAGGGCGCGCTGGCGAACCTTTTCCTCCAGCGTGAATTCTTCTCCCAGTCCGACCCGGTCGAGCTTTGCACTGAGGCTGAATAGCAGGGTTTTCGCCGTTTCTACCAGCGCGGCCGATTCGCCCAGATCGCGCATGTAGGCGCCGGATCCCGTACGCGGACCAATGGTGGTGGTGAGCACCGGCTTGCCCGATTCAGCAGCGACGATTTCGAGCATGGCTTCGATTGCGCCAACCAATTGCGCCAGGCCGGTGTTCCGGACCATCGGCACGGCAGGGATCAGGTCCGAAGGTGCACCGAAATGCCTTTTGGTCGGATCGATCTGCCCGGTGCGTTCGCTCATCAGTGCCATTTGCGAATCGGGGATGAAGACATCCTTGGCAATGGCAGTGTCGGAACCTGTGCCTTGCATTCCGCTGACGAACCAGGTGTCCTTGATCTCGAACTCGCTCATGGGAATGTAGCACATGTTGATGCCGGGAACGACCGGTCCGTCATAGTCCTCGAGCACGACACCTTGCTGCGTCCAGGTCGCCTGCCGCGAACCCGACATATAGGGCCACGCACCATTGATGATCCAGCCGCCATCGACCTTGCGCGCCTTGCCGGGAGGATTGTAAGCACCGCAGACCGGTTGGGGCCCTTCGGCAAACACTGCGTCCTGAACCGGGTCCGGTGCGAGGCTGGTCACCCATGAAGTCCCGTTGATGATCTGGATGACCCAGCTAATTGCCGGATCACCCTTGGCGATTTCCATCTGCACCCGGCAAAAGTCGGTCGGCGACAGCCCAAACCCGCCGAGACGCTGCGGCAGGAGCAGGCGCAAGAAACCTTCTTCCTTGAGCATCTTGTCGACAGCTTCGGTCGGGTTACGACGCTTTTCCCCCTCGGGCGCCTGTTCGGTCAGGAAACCACGAAGTTCCCTTGCTCGTGCGACAAACTTGTCGGCGACCGATTTATCCGCCCAATCATTCACATTAGTTTGCTCAACAGGAGCTTTTGCCAGAGTAGCCATTTCATGCATCCTTTCGATATTTCAGGCAGATTGGTGCGCTAGGTCGAGCACCCAAGTTTCGAGATTATCTGCGCTTTCGTTCCACAGCGCAGACCAGTTATCGTCAGCAGGCACAAGCAGTGTGCTCAGTTGCAGGCGAACCAGGACTTCCACGAAGCCTTCTGTATTGATCTTCTTGCCAAGTTTGGCTTCGACGTATTCCAATGTCGGCTCAAGCGCTGAACAGACAGCAACCTTGTAGCGATCGAAGCGACTGCGGAAGAAGGAGAGGTGAAAGCGCGGTTCTACCTCAAACACGCGATCTGGTGAGTTCTCATTGGTATAACGGGCATAGAACAGCATGACCTGGCGGAACCGCTCGATCGGATCCTCGATGCCTTCGGCCGCATCGCGAACTCCTGTTTCGAACCCTGTGCAGACGAACTCCGCGACCGCCGCAAGAACATCTTCCTTGTTCGAGAAATAGCGATACATCGTGCCGCGCGATACACCGCTGGCCTCGATGATATCACTCATCGACAGTCGGCGTACACCGCGTTCGGCAATGGCATCAAGGGCTCCTGACAGGATCTTGATGATGCTGGGGGAGGAGATAAAGTCCACATTTACGTCTTGCCCCTGGATCAGCTCCGGCTGTAATTTCATGTCGCGACCTTCTCAAGTTGTTCGAGATTGTGCGGGATGCTGACATAGCCGGGCAGGTTTTGTCCGCCATCGACGTTGATAAGTTCGCCATTCACAAAAGCTGACATTTCCGAAGCCAGGAAAACGACGACGGGCCCGATATCCTTTTCAGGGTCGCCAGCGCGCTTCAGCGGGTTGGTCGCCACTACGTTTTCCAGAAATCCTGGGACCTCGTTCACGAGCTTTGCGAAGACTTGGCCCAGTCCGGTGGGTGCAATGGCATTCGAACGGATGTTGAACCGTCCCCATTCAACCGCTGCGCTGCGCGTGAGCCCGACGATGCCAAGCTTGTTGATATTGTAATCGCTGTGCAACCAAGCTCCGGTTTGCGCATCGATCGAACTGAAATTGATGATCGAACCTCCGCCGCGCGCCTTCATGTGCGGGAAGGCGGCTTGCATCGACCACCAGTTCCCCCAGATGCCGATTTCCAGCGTGCGCTTGAGCATTTCGTCGGTCTTGTGTTCCAACAGAACGCCATCGGAGAGCAGCGAGGCGTTGTTGACGAGAGTATCGAGCCCGCCGAATTCGTCTACCGCGCGCTCAACCATCGCCAGCACGTCTTGTTTCACGCCCACGTCTGCGGCCATGCCGACAGCCTGCGCGCCAAACTCATCGCGGATCTCCCTCGCTACACGTTCAGCTGTAGCGCCGTCGCGGCCGGTGATCAGAAGCGAGGCGCCCTCGCGCGCCATGCGGCGCGAGATTCCGTAACCCAGGCCCTTTGCCCCGCCAGTCACAATTGCCACCTTGCCTTCGAGCAATCCGCTCATGCTGCTTCCCCCAACATTCTGTCCATTTCCATACGTTCTTCACATTTTTCCAGGGTCAGCACGTAGCCTTGGACCTTGTTGTCGTTGTCGACGAACAAGTACTTGTCGCCCTTGTTATCGCTTTCCACCTGACGCCAAACGCCTTGGATGGCGGCGGTCGGCGGCAACAGGTTTATGGGGCAGAGTGTGGTTTTGACTTGCACCGACAGCGGCGGAAATTTTATCGGTGTCGGCCTGCCAAGCGCACTGGGAGCGATCCCGCGAGCGGCCGCCATGATCGGCGTGACGTAAGCAGCCAGACCGATGGGATACTCAGCACAGTCGCCGATTGCATAAATGTCAGGGTCGCTGGTCTGGCCGAATTCATTGACCTTGATACCGCGTCCGATGTCGAGGCCGGCTTCCTGCGCCAGTTTCACGTTGGGACGAAGGCCAACTGCGGAAAGCACGATATCGGCCTCGATCCGCGCGCCATCATCCAGCGTGGCAACATAACCGCGCTCGCTGTGTCGATAATCGATTGCCTCGACCTTACGACCCAGGCGCCAATTGACGCCTCTTTCGCGCAGCGTCTTCCGCACCGTCTCGCCCACTGCTGGTGGCACAAGCTGCGCCAGCGGCTGGCCCAGCATGTCGACCACAATCGGCTTGTAACCGTTGGTAACCAGGTCATTCGCAAATTCGGTTCCGACAAGGCCCGCGCCCATGATCAGCACGCGTGCGCGATCCGGCAATTCCCTGCGAAAGCGATCGTAGTGCTCCAGCTGGTTTATCGAAATTGCCCGGTGTGCGGCTTCTCCGCCGATAGGGGGGCGGATCGGTTCCGCTCCGGTCGCGAGGATCAGGGCATCGTACTGGATCGGCCCCCCGGTGGTCAACAAGGCCTTGCCCGCCCGATCGATGGCCTCGGCCTCGCGCCCGATCCGGGCATCCAGCTTGAGGTTGGCGATCATCTTTTCCGCTGGTGTGGTCACAAGCGTTTCGCTCGTCTTGCCTTTGGCCAGTGCAGTGGAAAGCGCAGGCTTGGAATAGAAATGCCCATCCTCAAGCGTGACCATCACCAGTCGCGCTTGCGGCGAGAGCCGGCGCAGTTCGCGCAGCACGCCAAAGCCGGCAAGACCGCTGCCGACAACGATGATCGTGGGGGCTAAAGGGACGCTCATCTCGACTACAGGAACACCGCAAAGTTCGACATGCCGAGCACCGACTGGTCGACGATGATCTCGCGCCGGGCCAGCTTGTATTCACCCTCAACTTCACGCCACACGTCGCGACGTTCAGCCGTGATGTTCTCGTTTTCCGGGTTGTCGCCCCGGCTGCGCTCGAGGAAGAGATAGCTCACCACTTCATATTCGCCGGGGGTGTCACACTCGGCAACACGGACATTGGTCACGAAACGCCGGCAGCGCGACGGCGGATCTTCTGCCCAGGCGCTTTTTTGCAGACGACCCGACCGCATCAGGAGTGAATCGTAGTTCTCGTCGAAATGGAACATGGTGCGCATCACGTCACGGTCGCGGTTGGCACCGGTACGCGTAAGGCGAATTGGTGCCTGGTAGATGATGTCCCGCGCAATCATCGCGATCCAGTCATCGATGCGGCGCTCATCCAGCGCAGCAGCTTCATCATAAAGGGTTTCCAGGATGCGGTTGTACACTTCCGATCCCAGCGGCACGCGCTTCTTAGAAACTAGCCCGCGAAGGATCGTGGTTGAATCGGGGGCAGCGGTCGATTTGGTCTTCCAGGTCATCTATGCGTCTCCCCGCTCAAACCGCGTCCATCAGGTCATAATATGCCAGCCACCAGTTCCACTGCGTATCGTCCTTGGTGAAACCGGGATAGAGCAGGCCTTCGCCAACCCATCCTTCGGGTCTCTCGTGTCCGTGCAAAGCCTGGTATTTCAGCGTGATACCCTTGCTTACTGCACCGCGCGCATTGCGCATTATGACCGGCCACACATCGGCATCATCCTGCTCGATCACGCCGGATGTGCCTGTATTCCAGACCGAGTTTTGCAGCATGTCGCGCTTCATCTGCTCTGGCGCATCTTTTTCGGCGAAAATGTAGTTTGTAAATTCAACCCTGTCCGGACCTTTGGGCATATATGTATGCAGAGTTAGGGCACCGGATGATCCACCGTCGGTGCGCGGAGCAAATATGAAGGCGATCAGCACATTGGGAAACAAGCCCCCGACCTGAGGCGGAATGGTTGCCAGCTGATTGACCTGATCTTCGCTCAGGTTTTCAAACAGTTCCGGAATCATTTCCTTGGTGATGCCAGGTGGGGTGAGAAGCTCCAGCCGCTCGCGCGTGGACTTTCCTTCGAACGGAACGTCGGCGAACATCTTGAAGGTCTTTTCTGCTTCGAGGCAGCGCAGTGAATGTCCCTGCTTACAGGAAACGTCCACGCCATACATTCCTGGTGCCTGATCATAGATCGATTCTGCCGTACCGCCCATCACGCCGCCTTCCATCAAGGAGCGGTGCAGCGTAAGCGTATGGAAGCCGTCCGAGCCCGATTGTTCACCGGGAATTTTCCAGTTGCAGGGCAGGGTGAAACGCTGCGGTGGGCCAAGCAATTCAAGGCCCCTATTGGTGCGGCAGAACAGCTGATCCATGTAATATTTGCTCTCGCCCAGATATTCGTCGAACGATGGGCCATCGACGTTCCAGGTGGCAAAAATCAGGCCTCCATAGAGGTGAACCCTAGCCTTCTTCAGGCCAAGGGTCTTCTTGTCCACATCATTGCCGTGCATCTTTTCGCGTTCAACCGGCGCGCCGATGAATTCGCCATTCGGGCGGAATGCCCATCCGTGGTAGATGCACTGGTGAATGCGCTTGTTGCCAGCTTCACCGAGGCACACGCGCATGCCGCGGTGCGGGCACACATTCAGCGAGACGTGGACTTCGCCATCCTGGCTGCGGGCGACGATCACATTGTCTTCCGCCATGTCGCGAACGATGAAGTCGCCGGGCTCGGGAATTTCGCTTTCATGGCCCAGCAGCAGCCAAGTCTTGGCGAAAATCTTGTCCATTTCGAGGTGGTAGAGCTCTTCGTCAGTCATCACGCGAAGCGAGACCTCATTGCTCTCGCGCATGATCAGATCGTCAAGCGAGGTTCCGTCGCGCAACACTAGCTTCGATTTCTGGAGCATCTGGGCATTCTCCCGGTAGTGCATTTTTTTTGTGATTGATTCGCGGTATACACATTGAATAATATCTGTTCAATACGTAAAGCAGCGAAAATCAGGACAAACTATGGAGAGCATGATGTCTGAGAAGGGTAAGCTGAAGGTCGTGATCAACAAGCCAGCGTGTTGCGGCTATGGTGTTTGCGCGGAAATCTGCCCGGAAGTGTACAAACTGGACGAGCACGGCATCGTTTATGTCGACGATGAAATCGTGCCCGAAGGCCTCGAAGACGCAGCCCGCGAAGGCGCGGATGCCTGTCCGCAGTCGGCCCTCGCTATCGTCGATGCGTAACGGCAACCTTGCAGCGGGTCTTAATAGACCCGCGCTGGGATCGTCTTGAGAGCGGCACCCGGTTCGCGCGATGCATCATCCAACGCTTTTGACCAGCCATGCCCTGCCAGTTCGGCGAGGGTATCGATCAGCAAGTCTATCGAGTCTGCGTGGAGTGGCAGGCTGATATCCCCATAGCAGCGATGCGCCATGACCAGGCTCCGGGTCGAACGCTCGACCCAGTCTTCGCCTGTCGCCAGCCCCAACAGGGTCTCGATCATTTCGTTCACCATCGCACCGCAGGTGGAATCCGCACGATGAAAGGATCGGCGTTGTTCCGGATAGTGGGCAAACAGCCGGTCGAAGAAGATCGGCGTGATATCCCTGTCCGCCTCGGCAACGGCCCAAACGGATCGCTCAAGGACATCTGCTCTGGCGGCGTCTCCCGCGAGAAAGTCATTTTCCACAGGCATTAATGCCCGCATCGGCAATGCAACTGCCTTAAGCCCGCAATGCGCTGGTGAAATTGATCTGAACCAAATTCACGCACGTCCCACATTAGATCTCTGGCCCATTAGGCCAGTCGATATAGCGTTGCCTACCTGAGGGCAGGGCAAACACTGTGCGCGGCTTCTGATAGCACCGGACAGCCAAAGGAGTTTGATTGATGCGCAACGCATTGGACCCGCTTTTCTCACCGTTTTCCTGCAAGAGCTTGGAACTGGCCAACCGCTTCGTGATGTCGCCCATGACCCGGCAGTTCAGCCCCCATGGAGTTCCGGGAGAGAATGTTGCGGAATATTATGCGCGCAGGGCGAGGGGCGATGTAGGTCTGATCGTGACCGAAGGCGTTGGTGTGGATCACCCCTCGGCAATCGGCCAGGGCAGTATGGAGGAAAAGGACATTCCCGTCCTGCATGGCGATGCGGCTCTGAAGGGCTGGCGCCAGGTAGTGGACCGTGTGCATGAGGCGGGTGGAAAGATCGTGCCGCAGCTTTGGCACATGGGGGACTTGCGAAAGGAAGGTTCGCCACCGCACCCTGAAGCCCGGTCGCTTGGTCCGAACAATATGGACGAGAGTGATATCGCCGCGGTCATCGCCGCCTTTGCTCGAAGTGCAGCAAACGCCAAGGCCGCTGGTTTCGATGGCATCGCCTTGCACGGCGGGCACGGCTACCTGCTTGACAGTTTTGTGTGGGCGCAGACCAACATGCGTGACGATGCCTGGGGCGGCGATGCCGTGGCGCGCACTCGCTTTCCGGTCGAAGTGATCAAGGCTGTGCGCGAAGCAATCGGACCCGATCTGCCTATCTTCTATCGTATCTCGCAATGGAAACTGCAGGATTACGAGGGCAGCCTGGCCGATACGCCCGATGAACTTGGTGTGATTTGCGGAGCTTTGGCTGATGCCGGGGTGGACATTTTCGATGTCAGCACACGGGTCTTTTCCAAGTCAGCATTCGCAGGTTCCGACATGGGCCTAGCCGGGTGGATCCGTAGACTCACAGGGCTGCCGACGATGACGGTTGGCGGGATCGGTTTCGACAAGGAACTGGCCGCAAGCTTCACCGAACCGACTGCTGCGATCGACAACCTGGTCGAAGTGGTCCGCCGTTTCGAAGCCGGAGAATTTGACCTGGTGGCCATCGGCCGAGCCTTGCTGATCGATGCGGACTGGGTAGTGAAGGCGCGCGAGGGCGAGCCGTTCAATCCGTTCGACATATCCGCCTATTCACGGCTCGACTGATCGCCGCACAAGATCAACCCGTTCAAAAGCTTTCCGATGTCGCGTAGATATGCATCCGCGCGGCATTGGCATTGCCCGTCTGTTCGCACATGAAACGGATCGCGCGAGCAATTTCCTCAGGCTGCATCGGCGGAATGTATTCGTCCCAGCCGGGCTGACCCTTGGCCTTCATGTCTTCGAAAATCTCGGTAGTGGTAGTGCCCGGCGCCACCAGTCCCACGCGCACACCTGACCCCGCGAGTTCTATCCGTAAGACGTCTGTAAACCGTTCCAGCGCAGCTTTCAGCCCGCCATAAACGCCCGTGCCAGCCGCAGTAATACCTGCACCGATGCTGGAAATATTGACGATCTGTCCAGTGCCGCGCGCCTTCATGCGGCGAGCGAACAGCACGCTTGCGCGAACGACAGCCGAATAGTTGACGGCAATCATCGGGTCGAGCTCGGCAAGGTCAAACTCCTCATAATGACTGGTACGCAGGATGCCCGCATTGTTCACGAGGATATCAACCTCGCCGAACTCGCCCAGGGCATGGTCGAGCATGGCCTGCGGTGCGGATGGATCGGCGAGGTCGAGCGCGAGGACCCGCGTGTCGGCACCGATTTCCTGTGCCAGCGATTGCAGCCGGTCTTCCCGACGCGCGACCAAAAGCAGCCTTGCACCGCATTGCGCCAGGCTGCGTGCGGTTGCCGCACCGATTCCCGCAGACGCGCCAGTGATCACCGCGACTTTGTCTTTCAGTTCCATCCCGTCCCGTCCACCTTTTTCTACTCCAGTATTATCGGCTTGAAAATGCGCCGTGCGATCTTCCAGCCATCGCCCGTGCGCGCGAGGAAATCCTCATAGCTGCCAATGCCCCGGTGAACGGGACCATCATTGTTCATCTGGCACAGCAGTGCATCGACATAGCAATGTGCCGTGGCTCCGCCTTGTGCACCCGATAGCTGGATATTGCTGATCCGGTGCAAGGTGGGGCCAAGCCGGGAATGGGCTTCGCGCATATAATCGGTGAGTGCGGAAACATCTGTCCAGCTGCCGAACTCGCCGTAATCTGCTTTGCAATCGGCGGTGAAGCAGCTTCTGAACAATGCCCAGTCCCGCGTATCGATGGCGGTGGCATAGGCAATGAGAAGGGCGTTGATTGAGCGTTCGTCCTGCGCGCTCAGCCCACTGTCTATCCGGCGGTGAAGATTCATCCTTCGAGCCTCCTCAATAGTGCCGCGGGCACGGCGGGCCTAGGCAACCTTGGCATCCCAGAACCGCGTTTCAGGAGGCGCGGTCAGCATGGCAGCCATCTGGTCCATCATCCCCTGCTCGGTGCGGAAGGCCACATAGGCATCGTAGGCGGCGCGCGATTCCCATTCCTCGATGAAGATCACGTGGTTTGGATCATCGGCATTGCGCCTGATGGCGATGCTGACAAAGCCGGGAAATGTTCGCGTGCCTTCCAGCGTGGCGGGAATTTGCTGGCAGAACCCCTCCACCACTTCGGGCTTCAACGACAGCTCCAAAGTAACAATGATTGTATCGCTCACCGGAACCTCCTTTCCAGAATTCCTTACTTCCCGATCGGGTAAAAGATCGATTTCTCGTGCTGATATTCGCGCAGCCAACCGGGACCGTACTCGCGTCCGATGCCTGATCGCTTGTAGCCGCCGATGGGCGCGTCGCTCATCGTGCCTGTTCCGCCATTGAGCGAGACGCTGCCGGCTCTGATTTGCAGAGCCATTTCATAGCCCTTTGCGGCATCGGCCGTCTGGATTGCGCCGTTCAGGCCATAACGGGAATCATTGGCGATACGGATCGCCTCCTCATCCGTTGAAAAGCCGATGATGCAGCCGACCGGCCCGAAAATTTCTTCCTGCGCGATCACCATGTCGTTGGTCACATCGTCGAATACGGTCACTTCAGTGAAAAAGCCCTTGTCGAGCCCCGCGGGGCGACCGCCACCGCAGACCAGCCGCGCACCGGCAGAGCAGCCCAGTTCGATGAAATGTTCCACCTTGCTGCGCTGGCTCTCGCGGATCAGCGGTCCCATGCCGATGGCCGGGTCTGCCGGATTGCCGATGGCGATCTTTCCGGCGACGGCAGCAGCCGTTGCGGCAAAGGCTGGGCGCAGGTTTTCGTGAACAAGGAACCGGGTGGGAATGGCGCAGCCTTGCCCGGCATTGATGGAAATGACCGTGGCAGCCATGGCCGCCGCGCTCTGAACATCGGCATCTTCGCGAACGATAAGTGCCGACTTCCCGCCCAGTTCCAGGTGAACTTTCTTCAGCGTGGGCGCGGCCTGCGCCATGATCTGCGCGCCAACGCCTTCGGAACCGGTGAAGGTCACCATGTCCACCCGTTCATCGGTGCACAGCAGTTGCCCTTCGTCGATGCCGCCGGTGACGATGTTCAGCACGCCTGCGGGCAGGCCGATTTCTTCGGCCACCTGTGCGAACAGCAGAGCGGAAAACGGTGTGAAGGGCGATGGTTTGAGCACCAAGGTGCACCCCGCCAGCAGGGCGGGGCCGATCTTCGCCAGGTTCAGCAGGAAGGGGAAGTTGTATCCGGTGATTGCCGAGACCACGCCCAGTGGTTCTCGCACCACCGTGGTGCCACCGATGGACCGCGGGCCACCCGGGGCAAAGGGGTTGGGGGTGATATCGATCGGCAGGCGTTCGGACTGTTCCCGCCGTGCATGGCCGATGGCCGTTTCCAGCAGGCGCAGCGGGTTGTCGACCTGCATCAGGTGGGTGATGCAGGCCGCACAGCCCACTTCGGCCACGATTAGTTGCGCAATCTGGGCATGCTTTGCCCGCAGGGCGCGCGCCATCTTTTCGACCATGTCAGCCCGCTCACCCCTGGACATACGCGGCCAGGGGCCGTGGTCAAAGGCTTCGCGCGCCGCTGCAATCGCGGCATCGACCTGCTGTGCAGAGGCAACCGGTGCGGCAGCGATCACCTCTTCTGTGGCCGGATTGACGACCGGTTCGGTGCCTGCCTGCGGATCGTGCCATGCACCATCGTAATAGACCTGGCTGATGTCGGTAAAAGGTATTGTCATGCTGCCTGTTCCTTGCCGAGGATCATTTCCGCAGCGTTCATGGCGATGGCCATCGCCGGTGCATTGGTGTTGCCCGAAACCAGTGCAGGCATGATCGATGTGTCGCAAACGCGCAGGCCGCTCACACCGCGCACACGCAGCTGCGGATCGAGCACGCTATCGGTCTCTGCGCCCATTGCAGCGGTGCCTGCGATATGGAACGAGGTGCCGCCCAGCCGGAGCAGGTTGGCGAGAATATCCTCATCCGTTTTCACGACAGCAGCGGTCCCCACTTCCTTTACAACCCAAGGTGCGAGCGCCCCTTGTTGGCCGAACCGGCGGATCCACTTGAACAGGGCCAGTGCCCGCTCGCGGTCCACTTGCTCGGCGAAGTGGTTTGCATCGATCTGCGGTGCGGTTGCAGGATCGCTCGATTGAATGTGGGTGGAGCCGCGACTTTCAGGCCGCGTAAAATAGCCGAGCAGGCGCATGCCGGGAAACGAATCCAGCACAACCTTGCCTTTGGCGCCCTGCTTCATCGTCACCAGCATGGAGCCGATCTGCGCGTCGGGGCGATCCAGCCCGGGTTCGGTCTTGATGAAGCCGCCCACTTCGTGCGCCGCATCGGTCATCGCGCCGCGCCGGAACAGGAAATAGCGCAAGATCGATGCGATTAGCGCTGGCCCACTGAGTTTCTGGTTGGAACTGTGGCCGCGAATACGCCAGTCGACCGCGACAAAGCGGTGTTCGCGCAGGTTCTCGCCAACGTTCGGGCTGTGCGCGACCAGCGGTATGCCAAGCGCCTTCAGGCGAGCCGCATCGCCAATTCCCGAAAGCTCAAGCAGCTTGGGGGATTCAACAGCGCCCGCGCACAGGATGATCTCGCCGCGACAGGCGATTTGCTGGCCATCCAGAACCACGCCTGCAGCCCGGCTCCCATCGAAGACGACCTTTGCCACGGCGCCGCCGGTGATGATCTTGAGGTTCGCGCGCGCGCGCGCCGGATCGAGGAAGGCCCGCGCGGCGGAAAAGCGCTGTCCCTTCCAAGTGGTCGTGGTCTGGTAGCCCATGCCCTGATCGGTCACCACGTCCACCGCGTTGATATCTGCCACAGTCGGCACGCCCATTTGCGCGCCCGCTTGCAACATCGCCTGGGTGACCGGATTGCCGTCTGCAAACACCGAAATGCGCAAAGGGCCGCCGGTGCCGCGCCATTCCGCAGCGCCTAGTGAATGGTCTTCCAAGGCCACGAAATGGCGTCCCATGCGATCCCAGCCCCAGCCTGTGCAGCCGGCCTTTTCCCAATCGTCGTAATCCTGCGGCGCGCCGCGCATGTAAACCATGCCGTTGACCGAGCTTGACCCGCCAACCGTGCGCCCCTTGAGCCACATCTCTTCCGGCTGGTTACCCGCCGGTTTGACGTTGTAGGCAAAGACATGCGGATTGGCAGGGTCGAGCAATTTTCCCACGCCGCGCGGCATGCGGATCAGCGGGCTCTTGTCGTCAGGCCCGCTTTCTATCAGCAGCACTTTGGTCGCTGGGTCGGAGCTCAGCCGGTTGGCCAGCACGCAGCCAGACGAACCGGCGCCCACGATGATGAAATCGAATGTGTTATCCGTAGCCATCGCTTCAGCGCAGCTTCGGCAACTTGTAGTATGGCTCCAGATGTTCAGACGGTTCCATATCCGCTCCCTTCCATGAACCGATATGTCGCCGCTCATGACCCCCGTCTGTCCTACCCAGTGACAGGTTCAGCGATTTTTCCAGTGCCTAGCTTGCATGGCGAAAACACCGTCGCAAATGGCTGCAAAAGAGGGCGAGCGCATGGGAGATCCAACACCGCAGGAACTGGTCGGCGAAGCCGGTCTGGATGCAGACATGGCCGCAGGCGTCCTTCCCGGGCTGACTGCGGCGATGGATGCGCTGGCGCAGGAAAGCGGGCTCTCGCAGGCGGGGCGCGAGCGGGCGCTGGCGCAGTTCCGCGATAACCTGTCGCGCCTTTCCGCTATAGCGGCGGACCGCAAGGCGCATCAGGAGATCGCCGACGTCGTCATCGAGCGGCCCGTGTTTATCATTGGTCTGCCGCGCTGCGGCACTTCGATCCTGCACGCGCTGATCGGTGCCGATCAGCAAATCCGCACGCCCCTGCAATGGGAGGTTGCCGCGCCATCGCCGCCGCCAGAGGCCGCGACATTCGATACCGATCCGCGTGCCGACGGCTTCGATGCCTATGTACGCGAAAATTTCACTGGGCCTTGGGCGGATGTGCTAAAAGCGCATCCGATCGGCGCGCGCATACCGCAGGAATGTGGCATGATGCTGGAAACCGCGTTTCAGGGCATCAATCCCACGATGCTGTTTCGCCTGCCGGCCTATTACGATTGGTATCGCAAGGCAGATACGCGCTTTGGCTACCGCGTTCACAAGATGTGGTTGCAGCACCTGGCATGGAAAAATCCCCGCAAGCGCTGGGTTCTCAAGGTGCAGGAACACGCGCACCACCTGCCCGAATTGCTGGATATCTACCCCGATGCGGTGTTGGTGCAGCCGCACCGAGACCCGGTTACAGTGATGGCATCAATCTCGCGACTGATCGAAGTCATCCGCTGCGTTGCCATTGACCGGATCGACCGCAACGAGCTGGGCCAGGAATTGTTGCACCTGTGGCACGATGGCCAGGCGGCGGCGCTTTCCTGGCGGCAATCCAATCCGCAAGTGCAGGTGCTGGACCTCGCCTTCCGAGACCTGATTTCGGATCCTGTCGCCGCAGTGCGCAAAGTTTACGAGCACGCCGATATTGCGTTTTCGCAAGAGACGGAGCAAGCGGTGACGCGCTGGTGGCGCGAGCATCCATCCGACAAGCACGGGCAACACCGCTACGAACTGGCCGATTACGGGCTTACGCGCGAGCAGGTCGAAAGCGTCTATGCCGACTACATCAGCGCCTACGAGGCCTATCTGTGAGCCGCTGGCCCGACTATCTCGCGCAGCTCGCTTCGGCGGAGGATATCTTCGCCATGCTGCCGGGCGAAGCTGACGGGCTGGAGCGGGCGGAAGTCGAGAAGATGCTGTTCACGGCGCTGGCATCGGGCTGGCTGACGACCTTTGCCGATCGTGACCGCCCCGATTTCGTTCCCGCAGTTTGCACGCATTTTAACCTTGTCGGCACCAACCCCGATTTCATCTATGCCGCAGCCTCGATTGATGGCAATGGCAGCTACCTGATTACCGGGGAACGGGGGGAATGCATTTTCCTCCAGATGGATATTGCCGCTGGCGGGCTGGGCGTGATGGACGCACTGGGTCCGTCGCTGGGTACGATCGACTTCGACGATCTGGCGCCGGATGAGGCAGGGCGCTTTTCCCTAATGCTGAGCGCGGAAAAACCGGCGGACTGGCAGGGGGACTGGCACCCTCTCGATCCGACAGCGCGTTCGCTCTCACTGCGGCAGGCGAGCTATGATTGGGGTACGGAGCGGGAGGCGCGGATCGCCATCGAACGCAGCGATCTGGCCCATGCGCCACGCCGCTGGAGCGAGGCGGAGATTGCCGAGCGGCTGATGGCCTTGTGCGCCTATCCCAAGCGACTGGCGGGCATGGCCATAGGATTCATTGCCGGGCAGCAGCAGAAAGGGCTGTGGAACGCTTTCGAGCAAGACGACTGGGCCGGGCGCGGCGGCGTGGAGGGGCAGCATTACTATCAGGGCCTGTTCCGGCTGGAGCCGGATTGCGCGCTGGTGCTGGAAACCGACCTGCCGGAAACGGTCCGCTACTGGAACGTCCAGCTGAACGACATGCGCTGGAACACGCTGGACTGGATGAACCACCAGTGCAGCCTGAACGGTGGGCAGGCCAGCATCGATGCAGATGGCAAGTTTCGCGCGGTGATCGCGATTGACGATCCGGGCATTGCCAACTGGCTGGATCCGGCCGGCCAAACGCAAGGGTCAATCATGCTGCGCTGGACTGGTGCCAGCAGCGGCCCTGCGCCAAGGCTCAGTTGCGTCGCGGCAGGAGACGTGCTGAAGCAGCTGGGTCCGGGCACCCGGCGGGTCACGCCGGAGGAACGCCTGCAATCCATGCGCGCGCGTCGCCGCGCGGTGCAAATGCGCCGTCGCTGGTAAGCGGATGCCTTGTCAGGCCGTGCCCAGCTTTTCGGTGCCGCCGGTCATTACATCATCACCCATGCGCGCCCGCGCGCACTCTTCGGCGGCAAGACCTTCAGATGTAGGGTGCTGCACGTGATCTTTCGTCAGCTTATCGGTCAGTTTGTCCCAATGGGTGACAAGCAGGCTTTCCTTTTCGACAAGTGGTGAACAGGCCAACTCAGGCAAGTCTTTCCAGGCCTTCCAGCTATCACTCGAATTGACCTTGTAGATGCCCACATAATTGTATTTCGGCGTGGTTGGGATCATCTGGCCGAAGCTGCGAAAGGCCAGCAGTGCAGCGCTCTGGACACCCGCCCGCCGCGCGGCTGCGGGCAGGTACTGATCGGCATACCACGCCCGCAATTCGGCATCCTTGCCCGGCGCGGCGTTGAACTGTTCAAAAACCACGCCGCCAGAATGGGCCGTGTCAGGATCGTTGTTGCGAAAGGCCAGCGGGTAGTAGTGATAGTCCTCCAGCACGCTGTCATCGATGGCGGTGGTCACCATCATGCGGCTGGTCAATGCGTTCTCCCAGTGCTCGCGGGAAAATCGCTCCGGGTCGAACACATCGTAGAGCGCGAAATATTGCCAGTCATATTGCGGCGGAACAGCCATCGGCTGGTGTATGCTGCGAACAAAGCGTTGTGCGGTGATCGAACCGCGAAAGCGCAAGGCATCGCGGATGTGGATGTTGGTGTACCAGTCGTCCAGATCGGCTTCGCGGCCCGGATGTGCCTTGGTCAGCACCACTAACACGGCTTCGATCATGCTTGCTCTCCGCTGACCGGCGTGAAGGGCTTGTGCGGCGCGCCCATCGCCTCGCGATAGGAGATCGGCTGCTTGTCATCGGTGTCCTTCACGCCAAGGCGCTGGCCCAGTTCCGCCCCGATCAGTGCCTGACCGCTGAGCGACATCAGATCCGGCGCCGAATAGAGCGCGTGCAGTACTCGGCCAGTGAATTCCGGCGTTTCCCAGTTGGGCAGGGCTTCGCGCATGTCTGGTGGCAGCATTTCCGGCGGCATCGCGCGCACGGCATCGGTAAGGATGAAGCCCGGCCAATAGGAAATTGCCGCAACGCCGTGCGGCGCAAGATCCACCGCCATATCGGCCATCATCTTGTCGGTCCCCGCCTTTGCCGCGCCATATGCCGCGCCATGGAAGTAGGAGACGGCGCCATAGAAGGATATGCTTGCGATCAGGCCCTTGCCCGCAGCTGCCATGATCGGCGCGGCGTGCCAGGCGGCGACATAGTTGGAGCGCAGACCCACGTCGATCATGTCGACAAGGTGCAACGGCTTTTCCCAGAAGGGGCCGGGCGCGATCAG
>VFQO010001491.1_pt1 | contig 17710 bp, 21 predicted proteins | sample 3512331 | NCBI WGS metagenome assembly VFQO01 (sample SAMN10412371, study PRJNA504923) | tailings metagenome | isolation source: Replicate 3 from Balatoc abandoned mine | place: Philippines: Itogon, Benguet | collected 2017-08-28
GGCTGGTTTATAATCAGTTTTTACTAACAATTAATTGCTGATCTACTACAGCCCCTTTATTTTAATTCAATAACTTATTCATAACTAACGAAGTGAGTTTGTACTTGTATCCAAGCTACTTTTCAACTTAGCAACTGCATAATCAATTCCCAATCTCGGGGATCCACTGGTGTAATCGAGAGCCGATTGCCGCGCTGCAGAATGCGTAAGTTCGACAGCTCCGGTATCTCGCGCATTTCCTTCAAACTCAGCAAGCGCGTTTTTCTGACGAGCTGCACATCAACATTAAACCAACGTGGGTTTTCCGGTGTGGATTTAGGGTCAAAATATTTATGTCCTTCAATAAACTGCAACCTATCCGGATAGGCCAGCTTGCTCACGCGCGCAATACCTGCAATACCCGGCATTTCACAATTAGAGTGATAAAACAGTACGCCATCATCTACCTGCATCTGATCACGCATAAAATTACGGGCTTGGTAGTTACGTACACCATACCAATCTACCGTCTGATTTGGAAAACTTGCCAAGTCATCAATAGAAACATCTGCCGGCTCAGATTTCATTAACCAATATCGCATTATTTATCCCTAATAAATAGATTTGCTTATGATAATCTATAAGCCATTTATCTATTATCCATTTTGATTGCACACTCGATTTAACTATGACCAGATCACAACAAAAAAACGTATTAGGTACCGCACTGCAAACCTGCAGCTTTGACCCACTCACCGGATTCACACGCAGCGGCTGCTGCGAAACGGGGATTGAAGATACCGGCAGCCACACCGTATGCGCTCAAATGACAGATGAGTTTTTGGCTTTTTCGCTGTCGCGCGGCAACGACTTAACTACGGCACGCCCAGAATACGGTTTTGAAGGCCTGCGCGCCGGTGACCGCTGGTGTTTATGCGCCAGTCGCTGGCTGGAAGCCTCAGAGGCAGGCTTTGCGCCACCGGTCATTTTAGAAGCCTGTCACGAAAAATGTCTAGAGATTGTCAGTCTGGCTGACTTGAAGTATCACGCACTGCGATAATTTGGGAGTTCTCCACGGCAGCAGCCTAGGCCGGCATCCTGAACCAAAAAGGCTCAAGTGGTAACAGCCTAGAGTGCATTAGGTACACCCGCCAAGACACTCTTAAAAGAGACGTCAACTTAGGGCGCGCACACAACAACTCGAATGACCGAAACCTATGCTATAGACTAGTTCAAGGAATTATTAGCCTAAACCGAACCGCAGAGAACAAACTTTGAATTCTGATGTAGTGTTTGTGGTTTACAAACACTCAATGGAATGAATTTTACTCTAAATTTCTGACAGCGTTATTACGGAATTTTATTATTTAAGCGATTACAGGGCTTGATCAATCTGATCCTGCATGCTTACGATACGACGTTTAATATCGCCAATATTTAGGTCACCACTTTTACTATTAAGCAGTTCATAAGCTAAATTCAGCGCAGTCATCATGGCAATTCTTTCCACACCGATGACTTTGCCGCTGTCACGAATGTCGCGCATTTTTTTATCTAAAAAATTCACGGCATTAATAAGCCCGGGGCGCTCTTCTTCAGTGCATGACACTGTGAAATCTCGCCCCATGATGCTGACATCTACGCCTTTTATTTCACTCATTTTTTATACTCGAATTGACGTAAAGACCGCTTAAGGAAGACTACCTAACAAAGACTCGATGCGCTCACTGGCTTTTGCCATGTTGGATTTAAGCTGAGCGGTATCTGCTTGAACCAGATTCAAATTGACGCGCAACTGCTCATTCTCAGTGCGCAAGGCATTGCACAATAAAATTAACTGTGTCACTTTCAGTTCCAGCGCTTTTAAATCGTCATCCATACGGGCACTATAATTTAAAAAAATGAGCAGAGTCAATAGGTAACGAAGATTTTATGAAGTATTACAACAATTTACAAAAATGTTTAAATAAATAATTCATGTATTGTTATCAATAAACGATATAATCTATTTGTTGTTAGGTGCCTGATTTGCAATCTGCAAACTTGGGTGAAACTGGGAAATAGGTGCGTTTTCTCTAAATCATTTAGAAAACAATGCCTATGCTGCCCCCGCAACGGTAAGTGAATCAAGCTTTGCAATACGCCACTGAGCACACGCTTGGGAAGGCACAGAGCTTATGGGTGAATACCCAAATTCACGAGCCCGGAGACCGGCCTAATACAAAAACGCTAGGAATTACCGCGGGGTGACGGTAATAAAGGCCGCGCTTTATACAGTTTTTCTCAAAGTGCATTCTTTATTTTTCATCCCGAGTATCCTGGTTTCTATCAATACAAGTAACCATTAAAAAGTTACTCAAGGTCTGCCTGCGGGGTCGCAAGCAGATAGGGAAAATATAATGAAAAATAAAACTATCGCCAGCTTGATAAGCTTGGCATTCGCATCGCCTTTTGTTGCTGCAGAACCATTAATGCTTGATGATATTACCGTCAAGGTAAACCGATTCGAACGCAAAGATACCGAAACTACCTATGCCTCCGAGATACACACAGCTGCGCAAATTGAAGCTTCAGGCACCGCAACGCTTTATGATTATCTAGCACAGCAAACTTCTCTAAACGCTTCTCCCAATATCGGTAACAAAGCCACGCCGGCTATCAATCTACGCGGGTTTGGCACTGAAAACGGACATCAAAATGTAGTCATTACGATTGACGGTCAACGTTTGAACAATATTGATTTGTCGCCCGCCTTGCTGTCCGGCATCGCGCTCAGCAATATTGAACGCATTGAAATTGCCAAAGGCAGCGGTTCGGTGATTTACGGTGATGGAGCCACTGCGGGCGTGATTCAGATTTATACCAAAAACAAAACTGGCATTACATTGAGCAGCTCTCTTGGTAATTTTGGTCAGAAAAACTCTTATCTGAATGCCGGCTTTTCTGAAAAATACTTAGACCTCTCTGTCAATTTGGCACATGACAGCAATGATGGCTACAGTAAAAAAGATATCACTGGCCATCATGATAGTTTCAGCAGCGATAGCCAGAATATCAAACTGAAAATAAAGCCGATAGACGCCCTGCGTTTCAATGTTGAGGCCACCAGTTCACGCAATGATGTGCGCTATCTGAACCCGCTCACGCAAGCCCAGTTCAAGCAAGACCCGCGACAAAATGGCGGCAAGGCTTATACCCATCAAAGCTTTGACAGCAACCAGTGGCGGATTGGTGCTGAATATGATCTGAATGAGCAAATCAAACTCTCTGCACTGCATTATGAAGAAGACAAATTTTCTGAGTTTATCTCCAGCAATCCATCCTCTGCAGATTCTATTTACAAAGGCAACGATCTCAGCATCAGTTATCAAAATACAGCGTTAAGTTTGATTGGTGGTTATCAGGATTTTGATGGTGAGCGCAAATCAAAAAGCAGCTTTTTTGGCTTTGATTCTCGTGACACTACCAGCAAGAAAAATCAGGCGTTTTATATCAGTGGCGATTACCGGTTTGAAGCGCTCACACTATCTGCAGGCTGGAGAAACGAATCTGTGAAATATAAATTTTCACCGATTCTTGCGCCTTTCGGTGCCACTGCCGCCAAAAATGATGAAGATATCGACGCGTTTGATGTTGGTGCAAATTATCGTATTGACGACAGCCTAAGTGTTTTTGCAAATTACAATCAGGCTTATCAGGCACCGGATATTGACCGCTTATTCAACTTCAGTGGTGGCTTTAACGGGTTCATAGAACCAGCTAAAGCCAAAACCTTAAATATTGGTTTGAACCATGTGAATGAACGCAACCGTCTGAAAGTAACTGTATTTAGAACCAATCTTGAGAACGAGATTTATGTGGTTCCGGGCATTTTTAAAAATACCAATATCGACAAATCTCACAAATACGGGATTGAAGTACAGGACTTTTTCAAATTCAATCAGGATCTAAGCGCCTCTGTTATCTACAACTTCACACGCGCAATCATAGACAGGGAAGATGAAGGTGCAGGCAGCTTTAATCACAATGATTTACCCGGTGTGCCTAAACATAGTGTTGTTGCCAACCTGCGATATGATGTTATGGATAACCTGCATTTAAATCTTAATCATACCTGGCGTTCCAAGGCCTATGCCTTTAATGATTTTACAAACAATTTTGTTTATAAGCAGGATAGCTACCAAGCAACAAACATTGCACTTAATTATCAGTTTAGAAACATCAATCTGTTTACTTCAATCAACAATGTTTTTGATCGGGAAAATTCGATTCAAGTACAAGACAATGCGGTATACCCGGTTGATTTCGTGCGCACCTGGCGCGTGGGCATGAAAGCCGATTTTTAGGCAAAATCAATCGCAGGTAGTTTGATGAACGTAATGTTTGAGGCATCCTGACATAATGTTATGATGCTGAAAACGAAACAGGCCGCGCTGATTAATCTGATGCGGCTTTCTTAAAAGGTACTAAAAAATGAACTTACACACCCTGTTTTCCGCACATAAATCTATTCTGATTGCTGCTGCAATTGCATTTTTGATGCTGCTCACACGCGGCAGTCATGTGCTCACCAGTGTTTCCTTACCAGATGCCAGCTTGGCCTTACTGCTGATTGGCGGCCTCTATTTAAGAAAGGCTGTTTGGTTTGCACTGTTGGTGATTCTAGCAACAGCCATTGATTTCGGCGCTGCCGCAGTTGATAGCCTGCAGGCGTTTTGTCTGACTGATGGCTACTGGGGCATGCTGCCCAGCTATGCGGTCATGTGGTTTGCCGGCATTTGGCTGAGCAAGCAGGCAAACAGCCTGAACGCGGTTAAATATGCTGTTGCCGGCATCATCTCCACCCTAGCTGCGTTCGTGATTTCCACACAGACCTATTATATTTTTTCAGGCCGTTTTCCTGATTCTGGCATCATTGAATCTATGCAGCACGGCTGGGAATACCTGCCAAGCTACTTAGGCTTTACCGCAATCTATCTGGTTGCATTCTGGATCACTGCAAAAGCACTGGCGAAGCTGGATATCACCGACAAATCCCTTTCCGGCAATATCGCTTAGTTTTAGCTTCACGCACACTATAAGCCGCGTTAGAACATGATCTAATGCGGTTTTTTTGTTAGTAAATACGATTTATTTATGGCGAATCATCAATACTCAGCATCAGAAATTGCCGCAATTTATCGTGTGATTGCTGAACGCCGTGATATGCGGCATTTTCTGCCAACACCGGTTGACCCAACCATACTCACCCGTCTGTTGCAGGCTGCACATCAAGCCCCCAGTGTAGGGCTAATGCAGCCTTGGCGTTTTATCAGAATTACTGACAGCGGCATGCGTCAGCGCCTGCATCAAGTGGTAGAAGAAGAGCGTATCTGCACCGCAAAGGCTATCGGTGAATATGAAAACACTGCGCGTATGGCTGAATTTATGCGTCTGAAAGTTGAAGGTATTTTAGACTGTGGCGAACTACTGGTAGCCACATTATGTGACAAGCGTGAAGGCGACATTTTTGGCCGCCGTACGCTGCCGGAAATGGACATCGCTTCTGTCAGCTGCGCCATTCAGAATATGTGGCTGGCAGCCCGTGCCGAAGGTTTAGGTTTGGGCTGGGTTTCTATGTTTGACCCGAAAAAATTAGGCACACTGTTGAATATTCCGAATGATGCCAAAGCGATTGCGATTTTATGCATCGGTCATGTCAACACTTTTTACAGCGAGCCCATGCTGATTGAAACTGGTTGGAAACAAGCCAAAAATCTGGCTGATCTAGTGATGGAAAATCAATGGAATCATCATGGCTGAGGTGCATTTAATTTTAGGCGGCGCGCGCTCAGGAAAAAGCGCTTATGCAGAAAAATTGGCTACGACAAGCGGGTTTCCAGTCACTTACATTGCTACTGCACAGGTATATGACCAAGAGTTCCAGCAGCGCGTGAGTCATCATCAAAACAGACGCCCCGCACATTGGAACACGCTGGAACAACCCTTTACGCTGGGCGAAACATTGCGTCAGCATGCAGCAGATAATCACTGCATCATAGTGGATTGCCTGACGCTGTGGCTGGCGCAGTGTATCTGCCCGGATTGTGAACAACCGGCCGATTTTAACTGGCCGCAGGAGCGTCAGGCATTGCTGGATGCCATTCCCACACTGCCAGGTTTAGTGCTGATTGTAAGCAATGAAGTTGGCATGGGCATCGTGCCACTGGGCGAAATCAACCGTCAGTTTCAAGACGAACAAGGTCGGCTGAATCAGGCTGTGGCCAATGTTGCTGACAAAGTCAGTTTTATTGCCGCCGGGCTGCCACTGCTGCTTAAAGGATAGAGATGAAAACAAATACTTTTGAATTACGTGGCGAATATATCGAGTTATGTAATCTGCTTAAACTAGCCGGCATTGCCAACAGCGGTGGTCAGGGCAAACTGATGGTTTCAGATGGAATAGTCAAAGTGGATGGCAGCATAGAAAGCCGCAGAACCGCCAAGATTCGCGCCGGGCAGGTGGTGGAATGCCTGGGTCAAACGATACAAGTAACTGCAGCTGTGTAACGCTAACCTTACCGATTCACGTATTGCACTCTAGGCACCGTATCGCCAAACGAAATTTGCGTCACACTGCCGTAATCCACCACAATTCTAAATAAGCCTTTGAGCGGCATATTGAGTACATGTGCCAGCACAGCTCTGATGACGCCGCCGTGTGTGACGATGGCAATATTTTTGCTTTGTGAGTGGCTGCTCACTTCTTCTACGAACTCTATAGATCGCTGATATAGCCTTGAAAAACTTTCACCATTGGGTGGGCTTAAATTGGCATAATCCTGCGCCCAAACGTCAAATGTATCACGCGGAATCGCATCCCAGGCCTGCATCTCCCAATCTCCAAAATGCAGTTCTTTCAAGCGTTCATCCAGCACAACCGAAGCAATATCCAATGCATAAGCCAGCTTGCTGCAACGCTGTAAGGGGCTGGCATATACTGCATCAAAATTTAAATCTGTGAGTTTGACTCTCAGCTGTGCCAGCTCTGCATAAAAACTAGCCGCCACATCCACATCACTCTGCCCATAGCATATGCCTGAAGGCACCGCGAGCGAGGTGTGGCGTATCAAGTATAGATTCATCACCTCATCCAGCCCTTGAATTATGACACCGCGCCAAAAAATACCAGCATACCCAGATAAACAGTCAACTCTGCAATCTGCTGCGTGGCGCCGAGACAATCGCCCGTGTAACCACCTAGCCAGCGTTTAATTTTAGCCCGCCACCACAGCCAGGCCAGTATGGTGGGCACGGCAATATGCAACAGCAAGGTCCAAATTGCGATTGAATCGGCGAAATAACACCATAATAAAATCAATGGCAGCAAGCCGAACAGGCAGGCCACGGCTACATCACTTCTACTCATCGAAGTGGCCAGCGGTTTAGCTTTGCCGTCAGGCTTCACATAACTAAGCGTGTTCATCATCAACACTGCGGTCAGTCTGCTTAGCGCATGTGCAATCACCAAGGCATAAGCCACCCAAGCTTGTGGCAGAGAAGCCAGCAGTTGGAACTTTGCCAGCAAAGCAAAAAACAGCGCTACGGCACCATAAGTGCCCAAACGTGAATCCTGCATAATAGCGAGAATACGCGCTTTATCCCAAGCTCCGCCCAAACCATCTGCACTGTCCGCCAAACCATCCTCATGAAAAGCACCCGTTAAGTAAATGGTGGCGGCCATGCTCAGCAACACTGCAACCGCGTCAGGTAATACATGAATACTAAGTTGATAAACTGCAGCGCCCAGCAAACCCACCACAATGCCAATGAATGGAAAATACTTAGCAGATTGATTTAGATCGGATTCTTTAAAATCCGCGAAACTCGGCACATGAATGCGCGTGAAAAACTGCAATGCCAATAAAAAATTACGCCACTCTTTGCTGATGAACTTTAACATTACGCATCCACATCTTGCCTGGTGCTGACGCCTGCACTCTCAAAAGAAGCCATCTCATTTAAAAAATTCACTGCCGCCTGTAACAAAGGATAAGCCAATACCGCGCCAGCACCTTCACCCAAACGCAAACCCGCATCCAACAGCGGCTTGGCCTGCAACTCTGCCAGCAGTCGTCTGTGACCAGCCTCACCTGAGCAATGTGCAAACACACAATAATGCAGAATCTCCGGCTGCAAGCGCGCCGCCACTAATAAAGCCGCAGTTGCAATAAAACCATCAATCAGCAGCACCGCATTATTCTGTGCAGCAGCCAACATCGCGCCTGTCATCATTGCAATTTCGAAACCGCCAAAGGTTGCCAGCACCGTCAATGCATCCTGCTTGTTTAATGATGAATGATGTTGCAAAGCCTGCCTCAGCACTGCCGTTTTCTTCGCCAGTCCGGCATCATCCACACCGGTGCCGCGCCCAACACACTGCGCAATGGGAATATCGCACAAGATACTCATCAAACAGCTGGCGGCTGAAGTGTTGCCTATGCCCATTTCTCCAAACGCCAGCACATTACTGCCAGCGTCTATTTCTTGCTTGGCCAATGCCGCACCTGCGCTCAGTGCCTGTTCGCACTGCGCTAATGTCATGGCGGATTCAAGCAAAAAGTTTTGCGTACCCATGCCCACCTTGGCATGCACCAAATCTGCATGTTCATCAAACACATGGTTCACGCCGGCATCCACCACGCGCATGACAAAACCGTGCTGACGCGCAAACACATTAATCGCAGCACCGCCACGCAGAAAATTCAGCACCATCTGGGCAGTAACGGCTTGCGGATATGGACTCACGCCGGCATCCACCACACCATGATCACCTGCAAACACCAACAGTGCGGGCCTGTTTAATTTGGGGGATAGGGAATTTTGAATCAAACCAAGCTGCAAGGCCAAAGACTCCAACAAACCTAATGCGCCCAAGGGCTTGGTTTTAGTATCAATTTTGTGAAGCAGTTCAGATTTTAAAGTCTGATTTGGCGGGTGGATTGCATCGTTCATAAGCTGAATTTTACATGCTTATACCGACATGCTTAATAAAACAAATTTATCTAAATAATTTGTCAGATATTTTTGTCAGAAACGCTTTTAGTTTGCTATAATGCGCGACTTGCAACGTTAACCAGACTTGGTAAACGCTTCAGCACCGGCCGGGTAGCTCAGTTGGTAGAGCAGCGGATTGAAAATCCGCGTGTCGGCAGTTCGATTCTGCCCCCGGCCACCAGAATCTATAAGGGTTTAGTTTTTACTAAGCCCTTTTTTCTTGGTGACCGTGACAAAAACGTGACATTTCAATCACGTTATTTTCTCCAAAATGATCGAGTCGATTTGCAGCTTTTGCTAAATGCTCTGTCGCAAATTTCGCATACCGATCTACCATCGAACGGGTTTTCCAGCCCCCTAGTTCTTTCAGCTCATCACAACTTGTACCAGATTGACGATGCCAAGAAGCCCATGTGTGACGTAAATCATGGAATCTAAAGTCCGCAAGTCCAGCTCTCTTTAATGCGGTAATCCATGCACTATTCGTAATGTTATAGCGAATAGGTGATCCCTCATATGTAAAGCAAAACTGCGGATGCTTTCCCACTTGTTGCTGTAAAACTAAAAGAGCACTTTTGTTGAGCGGAACTCCTCGAGGGGTACCATTCTTGGTTTGGTTAATCCATGCAGTCTGGCGCTTTAAATCCACCCTACTCCATTCCAAACCTAGAATTTCTCGAGCACGACATCCCGTTGATAAAGCAAATTGCACGACCGCTGCCAAATGCGGAGGACAGACTGCTAACAACCGATCTGCTTCCTCTTTACTGAGCCAACGATCTCGCTCGACTTCCCCTGACAATAAACGGATTTTGGGGATGTGATCCAACCACTGCCATTCGTCTCGCGCTGTCCTGAGCAAATTTCGCACAGTCGCAAGATAACGATTAACCGTGGCTGCCTTATTGCCTTTTTTAAGCTCACCTTGCACGATAGACCAAACCACGTCACCGTTAATCTGATTTAAAGTTAAGTTGCCTAAATAAGGATGTAAGTGCACACAAATCCGCTTAACATCACGAAAGCTTTTGAGCGTTGCTTTCACTTCGAGATACCGAACTACAGCTTCTTGCCAAGTCCTATGAGGCTTTACGCCAAAATGCACCTCCCGATAGGCATCCAGCTTGATTTTAGCTAGGAATGCTTCGGCTTCGGCACGGTCTTCAGTCCCAGAACTTTGGCGTATTCTCTTGCCGTTTGCGAGTGTTGCGTTGATCCACCAGTAACTTGAATCAGCTCGCTTGTAGATTCCAGTCTCTTGGGCCATGTAAACTCCTTTCTGGCCCGCCCTTGCACTGCAAGCTTATATTCCTCTAACCAAGCATCCAAGTCAACCTTGTCATATACCAGACGGCGACCAAACTTCACCGCTGGAATATTCAGTTCAGCAAGGAGCGTGACACCTATGCCTAGGTAACACGCAGCTTCTTCTTTAGAAAGACAACGCACGGCAGGTAAGGGCAGGTTGTTATCTTTCATTTGTTATTCACCGTTAGAAGCTTTGTCATATTCACGCATAGCGCGAACTTCTTCATTGACGTAGTTTTCGTAAATATCGGCATTGACATCCATCGTATTAAATTCACGTGCCTTGAGGCCTACTTTTTCTTTGACGAGGGATTCAAAACTCGTGCCTTTGTTAAGTGCCTGATTATTGATGAAATGCGCAAGCTCTTCGAAGAAGGGATGAATGGCTAATTCATAATCACTGTAACCATGCATAGCCATCCAAGACGCAATTGAAGTAAACACACGACTTAGAACAGCATTTTTATTTGGCACTCTAGTCAAATTAAAACGTGACTGTAATTTGCCACCTGACGTTTCCCAATCTACAGAGGTAACGTTTAACCAGAATGGATGAATTGACCATCGTGCTTTGGTTTGATCGGTGGGGTTAGGTTGTCTAAGTGTTAACCATTCAGTAGTGGCATAAGACCATAAGCCATTTAAATTCGACATCACCTCACTGAGCTTGGCAATACTCTTCTGGTTTAATATTTCACGCTTGAATTCAAACTCTAATCGCCAGATGGGCTCGCCTTCACTCCAGCCTGCTTCCTTCCAGAGTGAGAACAGATAATCTTTTTTGCTTTTCTTTAATTCATAGATCTTGTCATAAAGACGTGCAGCAATTGTTCCACCTAGACCAATTGACCAGCCAGTGAAGTGATTATCAATAGAATAAGCATTGATGTTGGCAGCATGCGTCACCCAATCATCACGATCCCATGCTTCCATATCTTGATACGAGACGAAATCGACAAACATATCAATGCGACTTACGCTGGCTGTGGATTCCAATACCCCTAATTCATTCAATATGGCGTATAAACGGCTCTCAGCTTCTTGAGGTGGCAAGTGTGTTAGATATTCACTTGAAAGCTTCACATAGGCCATAGGGACAGCTTTGTCTGGGCGAGATAATTGAATACGAAAAACGTTATCTTCCAGTACATAACTAAACATGGAAGAACCTTTATCTTTGACCTCGAAAAGATGTTCACCGACTCTGATTTGCGCTTTGGCTCGCTCTTGGGGATTGTCTGATTGGGCGTATTTCTTTAATTGTGCGAGTTGCTGATTAATTTCAGAGTGAAGATTGCCTTGATAGGATAGATATAAACTATCAATTCCCCATCTTAAAAACTTCACTTCATCCTGATTAATGCAGTTATTAGTAGCTGTGTTACTAGGCGTCGCTACATTTTGGGGGCTGCCGCCCTCCCCGCGCTGAAGCGCTATGGGGTCGGCTTCCCCTATATGTTGATTGCTAGATTGCTTCCCAATGTCATGATTTTTCATTTAATAGAACTCCTTAAACGCCAAGATGAGAATTCACCTTGCAGCGTGGAGAGCTATTAAATATTCACAGATGAGTGGTTACGACCACCTGAAAATGCAATTTCAGGTAGTTGCAAATTTACGTGCAGCGTAGATGTGTTTACGAATGTTTTTTTGTGCACTAGGATGGTTGGGATATAGACCTGTATTCACAAAGAATGAAATCAGCTCATCGTCCGTGAATTTATCAAATCCAGCTTCCATTAACAAAACGATTGCATATCTTAGATCGCCAATGGCAGCCCAGTTTTTCTGAGAGGGACCCTTTAGAGCTTTTCTGAGATGAATGAAGAAAGATTTGTCATTTAATAACTCTGCCTCAGATAGTCTTTTTGCAAAGGTCGGGCAAGTCAAAATTGAACGATCAACACTAACGGCTTTAAAAAAAGCCTCATCGTTGCCACGTCTGACTTCTTCAACGAGAGCGCCTAAAGATTGATGAAACAACATAATGCTTAGAACATTTCTTTGCAAAACTACTGCGAGCCAGAGAATATGTTTCTTATCGATTGTTTCCTTATTAATTTCATACCATTGATCTAGTTCAGCCCCTTCTTTAGTGACCTGAGTTATTGCTTTAGCTTGGTCAGTAGAATTAGCGACATCTATCATCATTTTATGAATGCCAATCAAAATAAATAAATAGGCTAATTGCTCATTAAAACTATATTCATAAACATGTGACCATGATGTGCAGTCCCCAAAAACTTCTTTTATTCGATCAGGATCATTTTTAATGCGGTCAGCAAACTCATCCTTGTATGTCCTGACTTCAGGTAGTGACTTTGCAAGTTCGATGAATTGTTCACGGTTTAGTTTTTTGTTTTCAGCCATTTTTTTTATTTTAAGTTTTATAACTTTTTAAGTTTGGAGGTGTTAATTAATGATGTTATTTATCAAGCCATATGAATTTTTTATAAAAATTAGTGCTTTTAATTTCTTTGAATAACTGATAAAAAAGCAATATAAATAAGAATTTAACAAAAAAAGGTTAAAAAATGGCAATTTCTAAAAAAGTATTAGATCGAGTCGCAACCCAATTAAAAAAGTATCAGGCAATACTTTTAGATGCTAAGAGTCGAGACATCAATGAATCTGATACGGTTGCAATTATTAACGATATGCTTGCTGATGTTCTCGGTTATAAAAAATATGTCGAGATTACCAGCGAGCAGGCGATAAGAGGTACTTACGTCGATCTTTCTGTGAGAATTGGAGAAGAAGAAAGATTCTTAATTGAGGTAAAGGCTATCGGAATCGGTCTAAAAGATCAGCATGTTAAACAAGCAATGGAGTATGGGGCTCACAAGGGAATTGAGTGGGTTGTGCTAACAAATGGTGCAGTTTGGCGTGTTTATAAGGTGCATTTTAAACAACCAATAGATCAAACCTTAGTTTTTGAAGTTGACCTGACACAACCATCCGTAAAATTGCCGCAACTTGTTGAATGCTTTAGCATACTCAGCAGAGAAGCGTTTTCTCAAGTTGCAATGACAATGTTTTATCAGCAAAAACAAGTTACTAGCAAATATACAATCGCTGCACTATTACAGTCGCAAGCAATGCTTGCAGCAGTTCGAAAAGAGCTTAAAAAATTAGATTCTAAAGTAAAATTTGACGATGAAGATATTAAGTCCTTGCTCATTAACGACATCATCAAAAGGGAACTAATTGACAGCGAAGAAGGTAAAGACGCAGCAGAATTTTTAAAAAAGATTGAGAAAGCAGCAGCCAGAGCGAAAGCAAAAAAAGTATTAAATTAGATTTTATAAGTTTTTTAGACTTTTCTAACCGTAAGGAGATTGTCATGGCAGGAAAATTTGAAATTTACAACGACAAAGCGGGTGAATTCAGGTTTAGATTGAAGGCCTCTAATGGACAGACTATTTTGGCTAGTGAGGGATATAAGGCTAGAGTAAGTTGTGACAACGGCATTGAATCTGTAAAAAAGAACGCAGCTAATGACGGTAATTATGAGCGCAAGCAAACAGTAGCCGGAAAATTCATGTTCAATTTAAAGGCTTCTAACGGTCAGGTAATCGGTACGAGTGAATCATACGAGACTTTAGCAGCGAGAGAGAATGGTATTGAATCTGTTAAGAAGAATGCGCCTGATGCCACAATAATTATGCTGTGAAATAGGCTAACTAAACGATTCAATTTTATACACTTGCTTAAACTTACTTTAAGTACGTTATATGATAATAAATCCGTTTAAACATTCGGCACTAAACTACTTAAACCAGTGGTATATAACAGACCGCTATTTTATGAAAGAAATGTCGGCAGCACACGAAAGCGCGTCGTTAGGAGATACTTATAGACGTCTAGCAATAAAGTACATGGTAGCTCGAAATTTTCATATAAAAAACTTAAAAGAGCGTAAAGATTTGCTAGAAAATTTTTGGAACGATATTGCAGCAGTAGTATGTGATGCTGAATCTTATCAAGATTTTTCTAAAAAAGAAGATGTTAATTTATTGGCAAAATCTCTTGGGAAGTATACGAAATCTACTGAGGCTAATTTAATTTCAGCAGCAACAAAATTCCTGTGGTTTAAGGGGCATCATAATGTCCGGATATATGACAAAAGAGCAGTAAAAGCCTTAAACTATATTCGGAAAGGCACGAAAAAAAAGTCGTTTAGAGTTGATGGCGATTACATAGCCTTTGTTGCTGAATGGAATGAGCAATTTAAAAAAAATCTTCCAAAAATTAATCAGGCTGTTAATGAATTAAAAACTGTGCTCGAATGGTCAGTTATTCCGATTGAAGATCATGAACTAGCCTTGAAGGTGAGTAAACAGCATTGGTTTAAAGAACGTATTTTAGACAAGTATTTATGGACTCAAGGTGAGACTAAAAAAATTGAAAAACCTTGAAGATACAATTGATAAAGCCAATGATAGTGTTTGTCTGATAATGTAGATTACTGAAAACTGGATGTTTAAAATTTTTAACCTTATAAAGCTATCATTGCTTGAAGGTGTCTAGTGAATCTTGGTCGATAAACTTAAAGTTGCTATCAGGTCTGAACTAGAAATTTTATAGACTTGGATAAGTAGTAATAATATTCATAGCTATCAGTTCTGCTAGAGCAATATCATCGCCTTCTGCTGGCATATTGCTAATCGAAGAATGCGAATCATCACTTTTGCTTGGATTATGAAAAATATCAATTTCAAATCCATTTGACTGGGCGATCTCTATTGCCTTTCCCACATTCAAGATAGCAAACCTTCCAGTAGATTTCAATTTGTATCCTTTACTGATAAACAAAGCTTTTAACTCCTCTACTTGAGTATATTGAGCGTCAATAGAAATTTTTTCCAACCAGTTTACAGAAAGATAATCCTCTAAAACTCCATTTTTCACTGTTCTTAAAAACGCAGCCCCAGAGGGTAATCCGGATAATTGATCTACAGATGAAGGTTTACAATATCTTGATACATGATCTTCAGAAGGTAAAGACATCTATTTATCTCAAAAGACCGTTAGGCAATCTTAGAACAGCCATTTCTTCCCACAAAGCATCGACTGTTGTAGCTCCTGAGCTGTATGACCATTTCTCAGCATGTTTTTGATTAGGCTTAACAAGTGCGTACTTCGCTGTAAATGTACCCATAAAGTGTACACCCAATGAATGACCCTCATTCTTCCATTGAACATACAAATCACCATTTGCAGTTGCCGTAACCGCAGGTTGTTTAGAAATTTCCGAAAAGGAAAGAAAATGAACTAAGCCATGCAAAGATTGAGCAGACAAACTTTTGCCTTCATAATCTTCTTTATATAACATCAGAAGATGCTCTAAATTAGTCTTTAACTCATTTCTGAAAGCAATCTTATGATTGCTATATAACTCTTCCAAAATATCAACAAAAGCTGAGTCATCTGCTCTTATTGAGTCCAATTCGTCAAAAGGACTACTTACAACCTCAGCACACTTAGAGATAAAGTCTTGCAGAGGATTTAAGAGTTCATATGACTGCATCCTAGCTTGCAAGCGAGATTGACGGACTCTCCCGGCTGTGACTTTAGGAGTCATTGTACTGCGATAAAATTCAGTTGAAGCGTGACTAAGATTAAATGCTAACAAATTCTCGTATGTATCACATACTAGAACCTCAGTTTCTTGAGATTCTGCATGGTTGTAATTTCCATACAAATATTTATTAGCCTTATTAGAATCAAAACCTGCTATCTGAGGATTCATTCTTGCCTTTCCCACTTCTTGACTTGGATCTCTTCTGCTGTAATTTCTGCAAAAGAATTGACTATATATTCATGAGCCTGATTAAACCAATCCTCAAAATTACTCTCAAATTTAATTAAATCAGTAGCACTTATAGTGAAATCAAAACGAACAAACTCAACGTCAGAGCCAATCTTTTTTGCTTGAACAAGTTTAATAGCCAATTGAGCATTTAATTGTGGAACATCAAATAGAGCACTCCAAGCGATATTTTTAGGTAATGGTAGAAATTCAGACTCAAAAATTAAATTCAAGTTCTTAAGTAATGATTTAACAACGTCCGACAAAGTCTGCCCCGACTCCGGATATATATGATTTATATAGGTCAGTTCAAATTTCTCAGGTTGAACTATATCAAGTCCCTGAGTAGCAACAAACTCTTTTAATAATTTAAAATATTGGAAGAAACTATTAGATATTTCAGCATAATGTGGATATTCAGGATTTACTTCCTTTTTTCGCCAATTAAAATGCAGTCTATCAGTCTGGAATTGTATTAACCGACTTTCATCCTTGTTAATAAACCAAACCCTAGGTATAGGCAGGCCACAAATTGCATCAATTGGAGGATATCCAGATTCATTTGGTATTGGCTGGGCATGCTGTACCAGAGGAAATTCTTTTTCAAAAATTTTCCAAAGCTTTCCAGTATGAGGAATAAACCAATTATTTAAGTGCCTGAATTGGCAACCAATAGCAACTTCTTCTAAAGGGGGATTTTTGTATCTTGGCAACTTACTCATGATTTAAATTGAACTTTTTAGAGTTTTATTGCGATAAGTATTTTTGGAATTACACATTACACTAGTTTATACACACAACAAAGCAATGTAAACAATCTGTGTAACAGATTATTTATATACTATATCTATAAAAAAACATAAATAAATCAAAATCTAGTTTGAATCGACCAATATTAAGTAGACACTTTTAAGCCTCATAATTACGTTTAGAACGAGCGTGACAATTTTGTCATGTTCTGGCGAGTATTAGCGAGTGAAGGCGGGCCTAAAACAATATATAAATGATGATTTTTAAAGTTGAAAATCCGCGTGTCGGCAGTTCGATTCTGCCCCCGGCCACCAGTATTTGAAAAGCTCACAGAGATGTGGGCTTTTTTCTTTTGTACCTTCATATTAATTTAGGCTACAGCAACTAAGATTTTCAGTTTCATTATAGGAGCATGGGGTTCAACTCCCTTACTGAATATTTATTAGCATCTTTACATATATGCGAGATGAAATTTACATATAAGCAATATTCATCCTCTCAGAAGAAATGAACAATGCTGCTGCCAGATTTCCAATATAAAAAACATCACTCCTCGGAGGTGAGGGGAGATAAATTGGTCTTTACAAAATTGTTTAAAAAGTCATAATCAAGTTAGGTATTTTATTTTCATAAGGGAGAAATTGTTGAAAAAGCCTTTAATCCTAATAAGTGCAATTTTACTATCATCATGTGCAACAATTGTGAATGACCCTAATGTCCCTATTTCTTTATCATTTAGTGATAACAGTGATGGAGAATGTAAAGTTTTCGGGGCTGTAGTAGATTAGCTTAGATGATAAGCTAATTAAATGAAGATAACTCATT
>VFQO010001492.1_pt1 | contig 17703 bp, 18 predicted proteins | sample 3512331 | NCBI WGS metagenome assembly VFQO01 (sample SAMN10412371, study PRJNA504923) | tailings metagenome | isolation source: Replicate 3 from Balatoc abandoned mine | place: Philippines: Itogon, Benguet | collected 2017-08-28
CGCGTCCCGACGGGTCGAGCATGCCGGCGCCGAAGATCAGCAGCGGCACCGCGAGCGGCAGCACCAGCAGCCCGCCGATCGCGCTCCCGCTTTTCAGCCCCGCGGTCAGCGCCGCGCTCAGCACCGCCAGCGACGCCAGCGCCGGAATCGCAATCGCGATCCCCGTCGCCAGCACCTCCACCCGCGCCGCATCCTGCGCCAGCAACGCTGCCGCGGGGAACAGCGCGATCATCAGCGGCAGGCCGAACGCGATGGCGTGCGCCAAAATCTTCACCGCCGCGACCACTTCGTCGGCGACGCCGCGCACCGCCAGCTGGTCGAGCACCCCGGCGTCGCGGTCGGGCCGCACCAGCCGGTCGATCGGCAGCAATGCCGCGAGCAACGCCGCGACCCAAACCATCCCGCCCCCCGCGCGGCGCAGCAGCGGTGCGTCGGGGCCGACCGCGAAGGGAAAGGCGGTCGCGACGAGCAGGAAGAACAGCACCGGCAACCACAGCGCCCCGCTGCCCCACGCGCGCCGCAGATCGCGCCAGAACAGGGCGAGGAGGGTGGTCACGCCGACATCCCCCACGCCGTCATTGCGAGCGCAGCGAAGCAATCCAGAGTTGCGTCACCTACCCTGGATTGCTTCGCTGCGCTCGCAATGACGAGGCTTTTGGAAATCACGCGAGCGCCCCCATGTCGAGTTCGGCGAGGTCGGAAATGCCCAGCGCAAAATGCGAAGCCAGCAACACCGCACCGCCATTCGCGCGGTGCGCCGCCACCGCCGCGACCAGCCGCGCCTGCGCCGCATCGTCCATGCCATTGGCCGGCTCGTCGAGCAGCCAGATCGGCGCCCCGGTCGCGATCACCCGCACCATCGCGGCGCGTTTGCGCTGGCCGGTCGACAGCATCGCCACCGGCACGTCGCTCAGCGGCACCAGCGCCATCGCCGCCATCGCGCGGTCGACGGCATGGCCGTCGACGGTGTCGACCCGCGCCCAGAAATCGAGCGCGCGGCGCAGCGGCAGTTCGGCGTCGAGCGCGGAGGCCTCGTCGATCAGGGCAATGCGCCCGCGGCGCTCGACCGTGCCCGCCGCGGCGCGCAGCAGCCCGGCCGCCAGCCGGATCAGGCTCGACTTGCCCGCGCCATTCGGCCCGCGCAGCCACAATGCGTCGCCCGGCGCCAACGCCAACGACAGATTCTCGAACAGCAGCCGCTCGCCGCGAATACACGCCACCTGATCGAGCCGCAGCAGCTCGGTCACGCCATATCTTCCAGCGCGTGCATATCGTCGTCCGAAAAGCCGAAATGATGCCCGATTTCGTGGATCAGCACATGGCGCACCAGCCAGTCCAGCTTCTCGCCCGTTTCGATCCACTCGACCAGGATGGGCACCCGGTACAGCGTCACCCGGTCGGGCATGCCGCCGCTTTCGCTGACGCTGCGCTCGGTCAGCGGGCGGCCTTCGTACAGCCCGGTCAGGTCATAGGGATGTTCGATGCCCAGCGATTTCAAAACCTCGTCGTCGGCAAATTCTTCGATGGCGATGACGACGCCCTGAATGTGCGGCAGGAATACCGCGGGCATCGTGTCGAGCGCCGCTTCCGCCATCGCGAACAGCGCGTCGGCGTCGGGGGCGGTTCCGGTCCATCCGGCTGGCAGGCTGCTCTTGTCGCTCATCGCGCCCTTCCTTATGGCGGGCGCACGCCATTGACCAGCGGGAGAAACTAGATGGTCCAGAAACTCGCCGACGACGCCCGCGCCGCCTTGCTCGCCCGCTTTCCCGAATGGACGCACGAACCCGCCCGCGACGCGATCACCCGCCGCTTCCGGTTCGACGATTTCGCGCAGGCGTTCGGTTTCATGGCGAGCGTGGCGATCATCGCGGAAAAGATGGACCATCATCCCGAATGGTCGAACGTCTACAACCGCGTCGACATCCTGCTGACGACGCACGACGCCGACGGGCTGTCGGAGCGCGACGCGAAGCTCGCCGAGGCGATCGAGGGGTTGCTGTGACGCGTCTGTCGAGGCGGTTGCTGACGATCGGTTGCGGACATAAAGCCCTCTCCCCTTGGGAGAGGGTTGGGTGAGGGTGTCGGAGGTTGGTCTTCGCAGTCGGTGGGTGATCCCCTCACCCAACTTCGGCTAGGTTGCTACACAACCAAGCCTTCGTATCCCTCTCCCGACGGGAGAGGGGAAAGGTAGCTCCCCACCTCAAAGCCGTCATTTCCAGCGATCTGCTCGCGAGCTTCTTGCGCTGTCGCCTGACACCCTTACAAGCAGCCAAACACATCAGGGAGCCATCGATGACCGACAGTCTGCTGCGCCGCAAACCGATCGTGCCGGAACGGCAGGAGGGGCAGGGGCTGGCGCGGACGCTTGGCTGGCCGCATCTGATCGCGCTCGGTGTCGGGGCGATCGTCGGCACCGGCATCCTCACCCTGATCGGGGTCGGTGCTGACAAGGCGGGACCGGCGGTCATTCTGTCCTTCGCGATTGCCGGGCTGATCTGCGCCTGCGCCGCGCTTGCCTATGCCGAAATGGCGACGATGATCCCGGCGTCGGGCAGCGCCTATACCTATAGCTATGTCGTCATCGGCGAATTGATCGCGTGGGTCGTCGGATGGAGCCTGATCCTCGAATATTCGCTGGTGGTCAGCGCGGTCGCGGTCGGCTGGTCGGGCTATGCCGCGCCCTTGCTCGAAGCGTGGGCGGGCGTGCCGATGGCGCTGATGCAGGGCCCCGAACTCGGCGGCATCGTCAACCTGCCCGCGATCGCGATCATCGCGGTCGTCGCGGGCTTGCTGCTCGTCGGCACGCGCGAAAGCGCGACGCTCAACGCGATCCTCGTGCTCGTCAAGATCGTCGCGCTGGTGATCTTTGTGGCAGTGGCGCTGCCCGCCTTCAACGCCGCCAATCTCGAACCGTTCAGCCCCTATGGCTTTGCCAAGCATATGGGCCCCGACGGGGTCGAGCGCGGCGTGATGGCGGCCGCCGCGATCATCTTCTTCGCCTTCTACGGCTTCGACGCGATCGCGACCGCGGCCGAGGAAACGCGCAACCCCGACCGCGATCTCAAGATCGGGATCGTCGGGTCGATGTTCGTGTGTGTCGTCATCTATATCGCGGTCGCGGTCGCCGCGGTCGGCGCGATTGCTTACACGCGCTTTGCCAACAGCCCCGAACCGCTGGCGCTGATCCTGCGCGAACTCGGCAGCCCGCTCGCGGCGCAATATCTTGCAGTGTCGGCGATCATCGCGCTGCCGACCGTCATCCTCGCCTTCTTCTATGGGCAGAGCCGCATCTTCTTTACGATGGCGCGCGACGGGCTGCTTCCTGCCAGCCTCGCCAAGCTGTCGGCGCGCGGGACGCCGGTGCGGATCACCATCTTCACCGCGATCGTCGTCGCCGTGCTCGCGGGCTTCATCCCGCTCGGCGAGCTGGCAGCGCTCGCCAATGCCGGGACGCTCGCGGCCTTTACCGCCGTGTCGATCTGCATGCTGATCATGCGCGTCCGCGCCCCCGACGCCCCGCGCACTTTCCGCGCCCCGCTGCCTTGGGTGATTGGCGGCATCGCGGTGCTCGGCTGCATCTATCTGTTCTTCAGCTTGCCCGCGCAGACCCAGCTGTGGTTCCTGGTGTGGAACGTCGCCGGGCTGGGGGTGTATTTCCTCTACGCCCGGCGCAATGCGGTGGTGGGGTAGCCAATGCTCAAATCCTCGTCATTGCGAGGAGCGAAGCGACGCGGCAATCCAGGGCAGGCGTAAACCGCACTGGATTGCTTCGCTGCGCTCGCAATGACGAGGGGAGGGAGTCGACAGGGATCGACTTCGTCTCGGGCTTCAGTCGAACAGCTCGCTCAAAAAGCTCTTCTTGTAATTCTTCTTGTACGGCTTGCCGCCATAATAGCGGTCGTCATGGCCATGCTCGCGATATTGCGGCTGCTGGTGGTACGACGGTTGCTGCGGCGGCGGCGGGGGTACCGAGGCGCGCGGGGCGGGGGCGGCGACTGCTTCGCTGCGCTCGATGATCTTGTCGAGCTCGCCGCGATCGAGCCACACGCCGCGGCATTGCGGGCAGTAATCGATCTCGATTCCTTGCCGCTCCGACATCGTCAAATTCACACGGCAGGTCGGGCAAAGCAGCCCTGGGGCATCGGTCACGGATGTTCCTTTCCTTGAATGACATCTGGATCGTCTAACGCGGCCAGCGTGCCGGGCGTTCCGTTGCTTACAGCCGCTCGATCTTTTGCGCGGCTTCGTCGATCAGCGCCACGATATCGTGCAGCGCCGCCTTGTCGAGGTCGCGTTCGCTCAGCCGGTCCATCAGCACCTGGCGCAAATTGCCCATCGCACGGCGAACCGAGGCCGAGTCGGTGCGCTGTGTTGCTTCGCCGACCGCGGCCAGCCGTGCCATCGCGGCGGCGACAACTTCGGCGTTCGCGTCTAGTTCGGCGCGCCCGGCGTCGGTGATCGCGAACAGCTTTTTCGCGCCGTCGCTCTGCTGCGCCGCGATCTGCCCCATCTCGTCGAGCAGGGTCAGGGTCGGATAGATCACCCCGGGGCTGGGCGCATAGGCGCCGCCGGTCAGCTCCTCGATGTGGCGGATCAGGTCGTAACCGTGGCGCGGCTCGTCGGCGATCAGCTTGAGCAGCACCAGCCGCAGCTCGCCGCTGTCGAACATCCGCCGCCGCTCCCCACGCTCGCCGCGCCCGCCGCCGCGGCGACCGCCGCCAAAGCCATGCCCGAAGCCATGGCCAAAGCCGCGCCCGCCGCCGCGATGCATCGCATGCCGCCCGCCGCAGCCGCGGCCCGCCATTCTCGCATAAAAAATCATGGTCGTTCCTTTGAGTGATTCTCGATGCATCTAAGATATATCTTAACTCGAAGTTTGCAAGAGGGCGACCCCACGCTGCGCGGCACTTTCGCCAACATCCGCCGCGCGCCTTGACTTCCGGGGGTTTCCGGCTATTAGCCGCCCCGTGTCGCCGCGGGTCCGCCCGCGGTGATTCCGTCCGAGACAGTTGGTGCAGGGGATTTGCCCTGCTTAATTTCCAGCCGAGACGGGGAACAGTCTTTATCGGTCGCCCGCCTGCACGTTCAGGCGACGCGTCTTGACCGACCCCTTCGGACATCGTTGCGCAACTGCAGGCGAGCCTTGGCCCGCATCGGCATTTGCGTGTGTTAGCCGCCCGGCGGCGTCTCGCGTTTCGGCGCGCGGCGGATCCGGGCACAGAGTGGAGTATAGGCATGGATCGTACGGAAAAGGCCGAAGCCGTATCCTCGCTGAACGCTACGCTGGCATCAGCTGCCTCGGTTGTGGTCGTCCGCAACCTCGGCATGACCGTCGCTCAGTCGACGGTGCTGCGCCAGCAGATGCGCGACGCCGGGGCCGACTTTCGCGTCACGAAGAACCGTCTTGCCAAAATCGCGCTCGACGGCACGTCCTACACCGGCATCGGCGAACTGCTGACCGGTCCCACGGCGCTGGCAACCTCGACCGATGCGGTCGCGGCGGCGAAGATCGCGGTGGAATTTGCCAAGACCAACGACAAGCTTGAAATCGTTGGCGGCGGCATGGGCGACGTGGTGCTCGACGTGAATGGCGTCAAAGCGCTGGCTTCGCTTCCCTCGCTCGACGAGCTGCGCGCCAAGATCATCGGTCTGGTGCAGGCTCCGGCCACCAAGGTTGCGCAGATTGCCGCAGCCCCAGCAGGCCAGTTGGCGCGGGTTTTTGGCGCATATGCCGCCAAAGAAGCAGCGTGATTTCGAACTAACCTTGAAACTTACTGCCGGGATATCCCGGTTCTGATGGAGAATGAACATGGCTGATCTCGCAAAGATCGTTGAAGACCTGTCGGCGCTGACCGTTCTGGAAGCTGCTGAACTTTCGAAGCTGCTCGAAGAAAAGTGGGGCGTTTCGGCTGCTGCTGCTGTTGCTGCCGCTCCGGCTGCTGCGGCTGCTGGCCCGGCTGCTGAAGAGCAGACCGAATTCGACGTCATCCTGACGGGTGACGGCGGCAACAAGATCAACGTGATTAAGGAAGTCCGTGCGATCACCGGCCTGGGCCTGGGCGAAGCCAAGGCGCTCGTCGAAGGCGCGCCCAAGGCGATCAAGGAAGGCGTGAACAAGGCGGAAGCCGAAGAGCTGAAGGCGAAGATCCTCGCCGCCGGCGGCACCGTCGAACTGAAGTAATCAGTTCGGTGGGTCCGGTCGGTTCATCCGGCCGGCTCCAAGCAAAAAGAAAGGGCGGTGCCGCAAGGCACCGCCCTTTTTTGCGTCAGCAGGACCGGCGATCAGCTGTTGGAATAACCCGGCCGAAAGCTGGTGGTCGTCCGCGTGCGGGCGGGTTCAGGGCGGCGCACCTCCTGCTCCTGCATCGCCGGTGCCGGGCGCTGGGCGATTTCCCAGGCACTGACCGGCTTGCGGGTCATGTCTTTCTGCCCGCCGAGCGTCTCGTTGTAGGCGATACGTTCCTGACGGTCGAGAAAACGGGCGCGCTTGAGACGCTTTGACAGGGTGGCGAACGGATTGTCCGGGGTCGGACCGGCCATCGCCATCGCTTCGTGGCGCCCCATGCTGCCGCTGGGCGCAGCGGCAAAGGCGGGCGTCGTGCGGGGTGCGGCCGCAACCGGCTCGCGCGGTGTATAAGCGGGGGTCACCCACTGCTCCGCTTCGGGAGCAGCGCGCGCTGCGACCGGCTCGAGACGCGGTGCCGGAGCCTGCTCGACCACCTCGTCGTACACAACGTGGTCGGCAGCGCGGCGGCGACGTGCGAAGGCCAAGCCGGCGCCTCCGACGAGCAGCACGGCTGCGGCGCCGCCGACAATCTCCCAAGGGAATTCACTGCTGGTGGGGGTGGCGGTCGTGGTTTCGACAGGCGTCGGAGCAGGCTCGATCACGGGTTCCGCGGGGGCCGCCATCGGAGCGGCAATCGGCGCGGTTTCAGCGACCGGGGCGCTGTTTGCGGCCGGCGTGGCGGCCGAAGCAGTGGCGACCGGGGCGGCGGCAGGACGGCTACGCGCAACGCGGGCCGGTGCAGGCGCTTCTGCCCGCGGCGCAGCGCGCGGTTCCGGCGCGGTTTCGACCGGGGCGATGTCAAGCGGCACGCGGATGACCGGCGCGGGGGCCGAGGTCTGCGCGGCTGGCGGGGCAGCAACCGGAGCCGGCGCGCTCGGTTCGGCGACGGTCGGCGGGGTCTGCACCGTCGGCGCAACGACCGGCGGGGTCATCGTGATCGCGGGCGCTTCCTGAGCGAAAGCGGCCGGGGTGGACAGGACCAGAAACGCGGCAATCGCGCTTGTGGCGGGGCGGGAGAGGGCGATATTTTTCATCATAGTGAAGGACGAACGAACCGCCCCGACAAAGTGCTGCGCCAAAGCGGCGATTTCCGCGACGAGCCGTGGCCGCCGAACGGCGCGGCGAAGATTCCGATCGATTTGGTCTCGATAAGGGACCGGCTTTGCGGTCAGCTGCGGCGGGCGATCATTCCGTCACCGTCGAACGAAAAAAGGCGTTTTTCCTTGCCTCGACAGCAAAGATGACACTGGTTTTGCGATTGTCGGTCACTGCCCGTCACCATTTCGTCATCGCCGCGCAACCTCGGCATGGTCAACGCCCGCCATGAAAACGACCGACCTTGTGCCCACCCGGCTGCCCGATCGCCTGCGCGAAACACAGCGCCTTTTGTTCATCGCCAAACACGCCCGCTGGACCGGCTGCTTGCATGCCGAAGACGGCAATCATGCGCTGTATCATCGCGAGATGCGCGAGACGCTGGAGGGGCTGGGCGTCGAACTGCGGATCGCCGACAGCTATGCCGCGCTGTTCGATCGGCCCGCCGCGGATTTCGTTTTCCCGCTGCTTAACCGCGGCGGCTTTTTCAATTCGGAAATGCTGCTGCCTTTGCTCTGTAACCAGCATGGCCTGCCGTATGTCGGCGCGTCGCCGATCGTCCGCGGCCTCTCCGACGACAAGCATCTGACCAAGCTGGAGGCGGCAGCGCGCGGAGTGCCGACCGCGCCCTGGGCGCTGTTCCGCCGCGGCGCGCCGGTCGATTTGACGCGCTGCCCACCCGCGCGGCGCTGGGTGATCAAGCCGAACAACAGTTCGGCATCATGGGGCGTTCGCGACGCGCACGACCGCGCCGAACTGGCGCGCTCGGTCGCCGAAATCCACGCGCTGGACCATGACGCGCTCGTCGAACCTTTTATCGACGGCAGCGACATCGAAGTGCCGGTGATCACGCTGGACGGCGAACCGGCGATGCTGCCGATGATGATTTTCGAACAGGCCGACCCGGCACAGCTGCGCACCTATCAGGAAAAGCGCGATCTGGTCGGCAACGTGGGTTATTGCATCAAACGGTTCGACGATCCGCTGATCAGCCGGCAGGTCGCCGAATATACCCGCCGTATGGCGGATGTGTTTCACCCCTTCGATTATGGCCGCTTCGAGTTCCGGGTCGATCAGGCGACGGGCGACGTCCGGCTGCTCGAGGTCAATCTTAACTGCAATCTATGGTCCGAAAAGCTGTTCGCGCGCTCGGCAGCGATCGCGGGCTTCAGCCATGCGGCGCTGATCGAAACGATCGTCGCCGAAAGCATGATCCGCCAGATCGCGCCCGCGGCGGCCCGGCGCGACGCGGCGTGACCGGGTCGATCCTGATCCTGGCGGGTCGCCGGTCGGGGGCGATCGATCCGCTGGCAGCGAGCCGCGGCGTCGCCGACAAATGTCTGGTCTCCGTGGCAGGACGGCCGATGATCGCGCATGTGCTGCGCGCCGCTGCGGCGAGCGATGCGGCGCAGATATTCGTCTCGACGCACCATTCCAATTTGCTCGCCGACCTTGATGACCCGGTGGTCAAAATGCTCGGCAAACGCCTGATCGTCGTGCCGGCGGCGGACAATCTGGCGGATTCGGTCCTCGCGGTAGCAGGCGTCGCGGCCTTTCCGTTGCTGATCACCACCGCGGACAATTGCCTGCTGACCCCCGCGACGATCGCGGAGATCGAGGCCGAGGCCGAACGGCTGGATGTCGAAGCGGGGGTGGCGCTGGCGCGGCGCGACGATGTGCTGGCGGCGCATCCCGAAGGCCAGCGGCGCTTTTACGAATTTTCCGATGTCGCGGTATCGAACTGCAATGCCTATTGGATCGGTCATCCCGGCGCGCTGCGCGCGACCGAGGCGTTTCGCGGCGGCGGCCAGTTCGTCAAGAAGCCGCTGCGGGTGATGCGGGCGTTCGGGCTGCTCAACCTGCTGCGCTTTCGCTTTGGCCTCGGGCCGATCCACCATGTCTTCGCGTGCCTGTCGCGGCACCTGAAGGTCGAGATCGCCCCGCTGCTGGTCAGCAACGGGGCAGCGGCGATCGATGTCGACAATGAACGGTCGCTGCGGGTGACCGAGGCGCTGCTGGAGCGCCGGGCGACGGTCAGTCCGCGACCCAATTGCCGTGAAAGCCGGGCGGAACCCGGTGCGGCAGATGCACGACCGCTTGCGGTGACCCGGTAAAATCGTCGGCGTCAAGAATGACGAGCGCGGTCGTTTCGTCGTTCATGTCGACGACCAGCCCGATCAGCCAGCCATCATCCTCGCCGCTGTCGGCGCTGCGCGGGACGAAGACGAATTCGCCGGGGTGACGGCCAGCGCCGAAATCATGGATCGCGGTCGTGCCTTGCTCCAAGTCGTGCTTGAACAACCGGGTTTCCGCCAGCGCCCATTCGGGCGAGGTGCCGTCGGGGATCGCGATGCTGTAGGCATAGCGATAGGGCCGGGTGGTCAAGCGTTCGTCGTAACGCGGAAATTCCTGGGCATGGTCGTGGATGACGGCGCGGACGGCGGTGCGGGCGACGGGGTCGATCGTCCACCGTTCGAAGCGCGACTTCCGGCTATCGGGTCCGCGTTTGGACTCCGCAAACATCGTTTCGTGGGCGACGACATCGACGATGACTTTGCCGTCGGCGGTTTCAAATGCGTTGGCGGGATGGAAGACATAGCAGGGTTCGACCGGCACCCAGATGATGCTGTCGCCGCTGCCGGTGCGGGGGAGGAGGCCGACGCGCGCCGGATGGGCGTCGTTCCATGCGTAAGGGAAGCGATAGCCCGCCAGCAGCATCTTCATCGAGAAGGTGACGGGCAGGTCGAACACCAGCACATAATTTTCTGTGATCGCGCAGTCGTGGATCGACGGGCCGTCGCTGACCGCGATCGCTTCTTCGCGGATGACGTGGGCGTCCTTGTCGAGCACGACGTGCCAGACCCTGTTCGGCTCGTCGCCGCGATAGGTGATCGCGTGCATTTCGTCGGTGGCCGGGTCGTGGTGCGGATGCGCGGTGTACGATCCGACGAGCGTGCCGTCGAACGGGTTGTGCGCGATGGTGCCGAGTTCATAGTCCAGCTCGACCGGCTTCCCGCCCGCCTCGACGATCGCAAAGGTGCGGCCGGCGAGGCCGACGACATTGGTGTTCGGCGCGTCGTTGCGTTCGATGCGCGGGCCGGGGGGCAGCGCTTCGCCCAGCGCCTCGCACGCCTCGCTACCGCGCACCCAGCGATTGCGATACCAGTCGGCGCGTCCATCCGCGATGCGGATGCCGTGGACCATGCCGGCGCCGCTGAACCAGTGATAGCTGGCGGGGTCGGGGGCGATCGCCGGGTTGGGGCCGTTGCGCAGATAGCGGCCGGTGAGCCCGGCGGGGATCTCGCCTTCGACGCGCAGTTCCTCCAGCCTCAGCTCCTCGGTCATCGGCTTGTGGATGCCGGTCAGGAAGGGATGCGCGTCGGTGGGGCGGGGGAGGCGCTTGCGGTTGAAGTCGGCAACCTTGCCGATGCCTTTGACGACCGCGCTGCGGATGAGGGTTTCGACGTTGCTTGCCATGATGTTGCTCCTTACGGATGTTTACGAAGGTGCCGCGCAGCGTGGGGGATTGCACTGGCGACTCCGAATGTTTACGGTGACAACATGATTGAACAAGATAACAGTGTCAACATAAAAAGCGACGGCGCGAAAGCGGCGGGCGCTTATCATCATGGCGACCTGCGTACGGCGGTCATCGCGGCGGGGCTGAAACGGCTGGAGGCCGGCGACGACGGTGAACTGGGGCTGCGCGCACTCGCGCGCGACGTCGGGGTCAGTGCGACCGCGCTTTACCGCCATTTTCCGGACAAGGAGGCGCTGCTCGACGCGCTCGCCGACGAAGGGCTGCGGCGGCTGGGGGCGCGGCAGGCGCAGGCGTGGCTGAAGGCCGGGGGCGGACGCAACGGGTTCAAGGCGACGGGGACGACCTATGTCCGTTTCGCCCACGACGAGCCCGCGCTGTTCCGCCTGAGCTTTACGCGGCAGATGTCGGCGCGCCACGCCAATGTTGGCGGCGACGGCGGCGAAGTTGCCTATAACCTGCTGCGCGCCGGAGTCGGCGAGGCGTTGCCGGGGGTCGAAAACCCCGATACCGCCGCGCTGCATGCTTGGGCGCTGGTCCATGGGCTGGCGATGCTGATCCTCGACCGGCGGCTGGAGTGGGACGAAGCGATGGTCGAAGAGGTGGTCGGCCTGACCTTTGGCGGCATCGATTAACCGGCGATACGAACCGATCGCACGGTAAAGCGGGGGAGGCGGCGATATGTTAGCGGTTTCTTTCCCTCTTTTCGGTTATCTGGTCCGATGACCCGGTCGCTATCCCCCCGCGTCGAGGCGATATTCTGGTTCCTGCTGACCGCGGCGGGATATTTCCTGCTGGCCAGCCTGTCGCTGCACGCGACCAAGGGGGCGGACAATATCGCCGCCATCTGGCCGCCGAGTGGTTATCTGTTGGCGCTGCTCTTGCTGATGCCCGCACACGCGCGCTTCGCGGCCTTTGCCGGCATGGCTGCGGCCAGCATCGGGGCAAATATCACCGAGGGGATCGACGCCGCGACCGCCGCCGCCTTTACCATTGCAAATGCCGCCGAGGCGGCCATCGCGCTGTGGCTCGTGCGGCGCCGCGAACCTGGCGAGATGTCGTTCATGGCGCCGCGCGCGGTCGGCAATTTCTGCCTCGCGGCGCTGGTGGCGAGCGCGGCGAGCGCGGCGACCGCCGCGATATTGACCGGCAACGGCCTCGATTTCTTTCTGTCGTGGATGACCACAGTCGCGCTGGGGATGCTGATCGTCACGCCGCCGATCGTGATGCTGGCGCGAATGGTGCGATCCAACGCGCTGCACAATGTATCGACCAGGATGAAGGCCGAAGCGGTCGCGATCCTGACCGTCGCCGCTTTTGTCACCGGGGCCGGTTTCTCGCAGGAATATTTTCCGGCCACCTTCGCGCCGTGCGTCGCGGTGATCGTGGCGTCGTATCGGCTGGGGCCGTTCGGCGCCGCGGCCGGGATGCTGATCGTCGCGATCATCGCATCGCTGCTGACCGGGCAGGGGCATGGCCCGATCGCCGCGATGGACGCGGCGCAGAAGGTCGAGGTGCTGTTCCTGCAATTCTATCTGGTGACGATGCTGTTCGTCGCGTTGCCGCTCGCGGCACTGATCGTCGTGCAGCGGCGGCTGACCAAACGGCTGGAACAGAGCAACCGCTGGCTGCTGCAGGCCGAGGCGGCGGCGCTGGTCGGTCATTGGCGTGTCGACCTGGTGCGCTGGACGATCCAGTGGTCGGACCAGACCTACCGCGTCCATGGGCTAGAGCCGGGGATACCGGTCGATGTCGATTACAGCGTCGCCCAATATCTGCCCGACGACCGGGTGGCGGTGCAAAAGACATTGGCCGAAGCCGTCAAGTCGGGCCAGCCGTTCGTGTTTCAGGGCCGGATCTTGCGGGCCGACGGCGAAGTCCGCCATGTAAAATCGCACGGATCGATCGAAAAGAGTCGCAGTGGCAAGGCGGTCGGGATTTTCGGGACGGTGCAGGACGTCACCGAGACGGTCGAAAACGCCCGCGTCCTGGAGGCTGCGCGCAGCGCCGCCGAACGGGTCGCGAACACCGACATGCTGACCGGCCTGCCCAACCGGCGCCATACGCTGGCGTTCCTCGACCAGGCATTGCGCAGCGCGACGCAGAATGGGGCGCCGCTGGCGGTTGCGATTTTCGATATCGACCATTTCAAGCAGATCAACGACCAGCATGGCCACGCGACCGGCGACGACGTGATCCGCCGCGTCGGCCAGCGCGCCAAGGCGTCGCTCCGCGATGACGATATGGTCGGCCGCTTTGGCGGCGAAGAATTCGTCTGCATCCTGCAGGGCCGCAGCGCGCTGTCGGCCGAACTGGTCGCCGAACGGGTCCGCAAGGCGGTGCAGGCCGACACCGACGGCGCCGCCGCCGGTTTGCCCGGGGTCACGGTCAGCATCGGGCTGGCGGTTTACGCAGGCGAGGCCAGCATCGAAGACTTGCTCCAGCGCGCCGACAAGGCGCTTTATACGGCGAAGCGCGAAGGTCGGAACCGGCTGCGGATGGCGGCTTGACTACGGCGACAGGCGCGCATTCACTTGGTTGACGGCATCAAGTCCGCGCCTTGGGCATCGGCGGCGCGTTTTGCGGCGATATAGCCACTGGCGACCAGCACGGCGGCGAGCCATCCCACCAGCAGCGAGTCGGCGATCAGAATAGGCCACTTGCTCCACTCCGGGCCGAAAATCGCGCCAGCGGCGAACAGATAGTGCGGGATCATCAGCGGCATCATCGCCGCCAGAAACAGCGCAACGGTGAACGGCAGGTGGCGCACCATCAGCCGGGCCGAGGCCAATGGACCGATCGCGGCATTGCCGAGCGGCGCGGCCGCGCCCCATGCGGCGATGAGCGCGCCCAATATCTGCCCGCCGAGAAAACTTCCGAGCAACCACCAGCCCGACGCCGGCACCCCGAACATCTGCACCGCCACCAGAAGGATCTGGAATGCCGCGAATGCGGCAAACAGGCGAACGGCAGGCTGGTCGAGCCGTGATGCCGCACCTGCGTCGCGCCCGAAGGCGATAAAGCGGGTTACCCAGTAAATCGGCAGAATGAGCGCGACAGTCTTTGCCAGACCGAAGCCCATACGCAGCGGGTGGCTCTCGACTTCCTTGGCCATCGCCAGGCTGTCGTACATGCCAAGGTGCATTTCGGCGCCGTGCTGGATCAGCTCGACGAGGACCGGGATCATCGCAAGGATCGGGCACGCGATCAGGAACGCCCAGCTTTCGCGGTAGACTGTCTTGAGAGAGGCCCAAAAGCTCATGCGTCATCTCCATCGTCGAAAATAATCAGTTCGCCGGGCTGGCATTCGAGGACGCGGCAGATCGCATCGAGCGTCGAAAAGCGGATCGCCTTGGCCTTGCCGGTCTTGAGCACCGACAGATTGGCGACGGTGATGTCGACACGTTCGCTCAGGTCGGTCAGCGTCATGCGCCGCCGCCACAGCATGTCGTCGAGCTGGATTCGGATCGCCATCAGATCGTCTGCTCGATTTCTTCGCGCATCACGGCGCCCTGTTCAAAGATGCGGGCGAGGATGAACAGCATCAGCACCGCCAGCCACGCGGTCAGGCTGGGCTGCCATCCGAAATACTCGCCGCTCGCAGCGTCGAGCTGATAGGATATCCAGCCATAGCCGGTATCGATCACCTGTATCGCGAGCAGACACCAGCCGATGACACGAAGTCGCCGCGCATTGAGCGGCGTAAACACCGCAGCACTGTCGACGCTGTCGATCATCGCGACAAGGCGCGTGAAAATCGCGTGTGCGGCAAAGGCGATCGGTATGCAGAGCAGGAGGACGAGGCGGAACAGGTCGATGAAATAATCGGCGTCCCCAAGTGGTGTCGTCTTGGCCAGGGCATCGGCAAGCAGGTCCGGTCTGAGCGTGATCGCTACCAGCGCAATCATGAAGATCGCAGCGAAGAACCAGTTCAGCACATTCAATCCTACCAACAATCGCCTGCTCCATCGCAACATCACGAATCTCCTGATAATCGATACATTGCATATTGCTAAACAGTAAGACTCATATTGCAATACGGTAATTTCGCCGCCGCGGCTGAGCCGTTTTGCACCAAGTCGTCGCTGTCCAACCGACCGCAAAGGGCAGCGATCATCGGGCTTTGGAGGCGGGTGCTTTGATGATAGGCCTGGTGCGGAAATCCGGTCTGGCGGAGGCGCGCTATGAAACAGAATGAGGCGATGCTGGCGCGGCGGCGGTTGCTCGCGGGTGCGGTTGCGATACTGGGGTTGACCCAGGCGCCGTGGGCGCTGGCGAAATTGCCGGGCAGCGGCGTCAAGGGGTTGATCGGCGGTGCGTCCGACGGCGCGCTCGACAAATTGGCGCAGCCGGGCGCCTTTTACCGCGACGTCGCGGTGCGCATCCTGTTGCCGGGGGGCGGGGGCAAGCTGGCGTCGAGGCTGTTCGGGGTGGGCGACAGGTTGGGGCTGACCACCAATCTGACCAAAAGCCTGAACGATGCCGGGGGTCAGGCTGCTGGCGAGGCGAAACCGATCTTTCGCGCCGCGATCGACAATCTGCGCTGGTCCGACGCTCCGGCGCTGGTGTCGAAGACCGACGGGGCGACGCGCTACCTGCAAAGCAGCGCGGGCGGCGTGCTTTATACGAAAGTGTCGCCGCTGATCGGATCGGCATTGGAGAATGTCGGCGCCTATCGCCAGCTCGACCAGCTGGCCAACGGCAATGCGCTGATGGCATCGGCGGGGATGACGCGCGAGGGGCTGACCAAATCGGTGACCGAGCAGGCGCTCAAGGGTATCTTTCACTACATGGCGGGTGAGGAAGCGGCGCTGCGGCGCAATCCGGCGGGGTTGTTGAAGGGTATTTTTTAGGGTGTGGCCCGGGCGATGGCGATACTTTGTTCATCCTCGGCCCTGGACCTGTTCGGGATGACGGCATGAAGGGATGGCCGGTAGCGGCTGGTTGCGGAGGTGAGGATCCTCCCCATCGACTTGCGATGGGGAGGTGGCAGCCCCGCAGGGGCTGACGGAGGGGTAAAGGCGCAGCGTCGCCACCCCTCCACCACCGCCTGCGGCGGCGGTCCCCCTCCCCATCGCAAGTCGATGGGGAGGATTGGCAAGCGCCGCTCCCCACCCCAAAGCGACGTGTCGCGGCCGTCGACAATCGCCCCGGCCCCGTTGACACGTCGCCCCCCCAATCCTATATCGCCGTCACACCCCATCGTTCGAGATAGAGTCCGCCTTGCGCAGCGGATTGTACGGATAGGTCGGTGGGGATTTCGACAGGCGTTGGAAAGCTGCGGTAAACCGGCAACGGTTGCCCGCGGCTTTTTTCGCGTCGATGCGCCCGCGATTTTGATTTTTTGACAGGCGAGACAATCACTTATGGCGACCAAGGCGAAGTCGGTGGGCAAGGCCCTCGAAGCAACCGCGATCAAGCGAATCCGCAAGCTGTTCGGCAATATCCACGAAGCGGTGGAGATGCCCAACCTGATCGAGGTGCAGCGCGAATCCTATGAGCAGTTCCTGCGCTCGGATCCGTCGGTCGGTTATGTCTCGGGCCTGGAAAAGACGCTGCGCAGCGTGTTCCCGATCCGCGATTTCGCCGGCACCGCCGAGCTCGACTTCGTCCACTACGAACTCGAAGCTCCGAAGTACGACGTCGACGAATGCCGTCAGCGCGGCATCACCTATGCGGCGCCGATGAAGGTCACGCTGCGCCTGATCGTCTTTGAAGTCGACAGCGAAACCGACACCCGTTCGGTCCTCGATATCAAGGAGCAGGACGTCTACATGGGCGACATGCCGCTCATGACCGAGAACGGCACCTTCTTCGTCAACGGTACCGAGCGCGTCATCGTGTCGCAGATGCACCGTTCGCCGGGTGTGCTGTTCGATCACGACCGCGGCAAGACCCACTCGTCGGGCAAGTTCCTGTTCGCCGCGCGCGTGATCCCGTACCGCGGCTCGTGGCTCGATTTCGAATTCGACGCCAAGGACATCGTCAACGTCCGCATCGACCGCAAGCGCAAGCTGCCGGTCACCAGCCTGCTCTATGCGCTGGGCATGACGGGCGAGGAAATCCTCAACCATTTCTATGACCGCCTGGTGTTCGAGCGCGCCGCCAACGGCTGGCGCGTGCCGTTCCAGGTCGAAAACTGGCGCGGTTCGAAGCCGGCGTTCGACGTCGTCGACGCCAAGACCGGCGAAGTCGTGTTCGCGGCTGGTCACAAGATCAGCCCGCGCCTCGCCAACAAGGCGGCGAAGGACGGTCTCGACACGCTGTTGATCCCGACCGAGGAAATCTTCGGCCGTTACTCGGCCTATGACCTGATCAACGAGTCGACCGGCGAGATCTACATCGAAGCGGGCGACGAAGTGAGCGCCGAGAATCTCGAGAAGCTGGACGCCGCGGGCATCGACAAGCTCGTGCTGCTCGACATCGACCACAACAACACCGGCCCCTGGATCCGCAACACGCTGAAGGCCGACAAGGCCGAGGATCGCGATCAGGCACTGTCGGACATCTACCGCGTCATGCGCCCCGGCGAACCGCCGACGCGCGAAACCGCCGAAGCGCTGTTCGGCGGCCTGTTCTTTGACCCCGAGCGTTACGACCTGTCGGCGGTGGGCCGCGTCAAGCTCAACATGCGCCTCGGCCTCGATGCCGAGGACACGGTCACGACGCTGCGCAGCGACGACATTCTCGCGGTCGTCAAGGAGCTTGTGAACCTCAAGGACGGCAAGGGCGAAATCGACGACATCGACAACCTCGGCAACCGCCGCGTGCGTTCGGTCGGCGA
>VFQO010001493.1_pt1 | contig 17699 bp, 15 predicted proteins | sample 3512331 | NCBI WGS metagenome assembly VFQO01 (sample SAMN10412371, study PRJNA504923) | tailings metagenome | isolation source: Replicate 3 from Balatoc abandoned mine | place: Philippines: Itogon, Benguet | collected 2017-08-28
GGGCGCAGGTGCTCAAACTGCAGCTGTGGTTCATCCCAGCTGCGCACTATCCAGCCAAGCTGTCGCGACTTATGGCAATCGATGCCGTCCCACATCACCTCTCGAACAAAGCCACCGATGTCTTCGAAACATCTAACTCGATAAAACTTCGTCATTCCCACCGACATCTCATCGCCACATTTTTCACTGACCCATGCTCCGCGTCGGGTGCGGTTGTAAGGCTTGCCACTTGTGCTTCCAAGCCGAGGGTTTTCCTCCATTTTGGTCATCAGGATTTCGAAGTAACGTGGTGGCAGGTCGAGATCGACATCTAGCTTGCACACGAAATCGAATTCTTCCAAGGAAAGGTGCCCTAGCCCTGCATAGAATGCCTCGATCACGCCCGGCCCTACGGCTCGGTGGCCCCGGTCCTGGTTCGGCACAACCTTGATCCAAGTGTACTTCGACGAGTACTCTTCCAAAATCGCTGACGTGGAGTCGGTAGACCCGTCGTCGACGATAATCCAAAGCTTTGGCGGTTCGGACTGCGCAACGACGCTGTCTAAGGTTTTGCGAATGTAGTCTGCTTCGTTGCGGCAGGGGGAAACTAAGGCATAGCGCCGTCCGCTTGTCTGAATTATCAATAGACTGTTTCCTTAACGGGAAATCGCATGCCGATCTTTACCAATCTGCCGCTTCGGCCGGTTCCGAGCCGCTCTGGACGGTAACATAACATGGTCAATATGGTCTGCTATTTTTTATCGACTGTCGCGAAGCGGTAAAGTCTCCCGAACCTGCTTGCATAGGAAATTTTTGGAGACTACCGGCCTCGGAATCCGTTGAAAGAGTGTGAAGCTTCTCACATTGCTCCACCTCGTCCAAAGCTTAGACGCATTGCTTTAACAAAGGCACAATCCGCCTGTTATCCGCAGGCACGCGCCCCATCACGGAATGATGCCAGTTGATGCCAAATACGATCGCCTATGCTGCCTTGATCATTTGGCCAGTCGTGATCCTGGCATTGTTCGCATCATTGCGGCCGGCCCATGCGTTAATCTGGTCGCTGCTGGGAGGGTACCTAGTACTGCCGGTCAATGTGGCATTCGATTTCCCTGGGGTGCCAGCGCTCGATAAGACCTCTATACCCAGCGTTGCAGCTTTGGTCGCAGCGTTGCTCTTCGCGGGTGCGCGCACCATACGATTGCCTCGCGAGTGGTGGTTGGTTACGCTCATGGCCCTCTATGTCACATCGCCGATCCTGACCGTCCTGACAAACCGCGATCCTTTGGTATTCGGCACCCTAATGCTTCCGGGGCTGAAACCCTACGACGCGCTTTCTGCTGCTGCGTACAACGGTATCAACCTCATTCCTTTTCTGCTCGGCTACAACATGCTTCGGACTGCCCGCTCGCAACGTTATCTTTTGCGGGCGCTCGTCGCAGCGATGCTTTGCTACAGTCTTCTGATGCTTATCGAAATTCGATTGAGTCCCCAATTACACACGTGGATTTATGGTTTCTTCCCACATAGCTTCGCTCAACAAGTGCGGGACGGCGGATTCAGGCCGGTAGTTTTTTTGGGCCACGGATTGCTTGTAGCCATCTTAACGAGCATGACGATTGTAGCCGCCGCCTACCTCGCCCGAATACGCGTCCAAATATTCGGCGTTTCCGCCTGGTTTTGGCTGGCGTATCTGATCGGCATCTTGGTTCTTTGTAGATCGCTCGGGGCGCTTATTCTCGCTATCGCAGCCTTGACTGTAGCACTCCTCATCCGGCAAAGCGGTGTTCGCCTCATCTGCGCCTTGGTGGCAATCACGGTCTTGGTATACCCAATGATGCGCGGAGCGGATTTGGTACCCGTACAGACCCTAGCTGATCAAGTCGCCGCGCAAAGCCGCGAGCGGGCCAGTTCTTTTCAGACGCGGATCGACAACGAAGATAGTCTTCTTAAGCGTGCAAACCAGCGCCCTTGGTTCGGCTGGGGCGGATATGGCCGAAACCGAGTGTACGATGAGTCCACTGGCGAAGATTTGAGTATAACTGACGGGACTTGGATCATCGTTATCGGAACTTTCGGTTGGGCCGGATATGTTGCGACTTTCGGGCTTTTGTGCCTACCTCTTGTGGGAACATGGCGGAGAGGTTCTCATATCAGCGCGGCCGGTACAGCTGTATCGCTTATACTTGCCGTCAATCTCCTGGACCTACTGCCAAACTCTTCACTTACCCCGCTCACTTGGCTCTTGGCGGGATCCTTGGCCGCCATTATGCATGGCGCAAGCGAAGCGAAACACAGAAAACGCTTCAGATCTGCAACGGGTGTTTTCAATTTGTGACGACCAATAAACATGGCGTAACTTTGCAGATCTCGGATGAGGGATTTGAAATTCGGTGACTGACCGGCTAAGACTTTTGATGCTGCCACCTGCGCCTGTAATCAATACAGATCCTACGCGGCCTTTCCTGGACGCTAAGTTCGTATCCGGAATGAAGTTTATCTGTACGCACTGGCCAGGTCCGGTTGATTGCATCTTGCGAAGGCAGACTTTGCCCATTCCGTTCGGTTCACAATATGCAGTGTCAGATCTTCCCTTCGGTTTGCAGGTCATCGGACCTAACGAACACCTCGACCCCGCCTGTCTGGAGGGCTACGATGTTATTGAACTGTCCGGAGATATGCATCTGGACTTGAATATACCGCGACTCGCCAAGCAAAAGAAGTTGTGCGCGCGAGTAGTTTTCGTGATCGAGTATACCCTCAGAACGCGGCTCCAGATCATCGGGCTCAACCGAGAGCTATCTGTCCTGCGCAAGGTGAAAAGTGCGATCTGGACAATCTGGCAGGAGCGTCGCCGTCGCCGAGCGATACGCGCATGCGACGCCCTGCAAACAAACGGCTATCCCGCGTATGATTCCTACCATACCCTCAATCCGGACACGCTGCTATATCTAGATAATCGCATGCGCGACGACCTGTTCGCTTCGGAGCTTGAAATGGCCGCCCGCAGGGATCGCCAATCCCGAAGCATGCCACTACGCCTGATTAATTCGGGTCGGCTCGAGCCCATGAAGGGGTCTCAGGATCTTGTACCATTTGCCGCGGCGCTTCGTGACATGGGCAAGGATTTCACGCTTGATATCTACGGGACCGGTAGTCTCGAAAACGAAATACGCAGCTCGATTGCGGCCAAGAACCTAGAAAGGATAGTGAAGCTTCACCCGGCGGTTGATTTCGAGACCGAGTTAGTTCCGTTGTCGCGAACGACGGCTGATGTTTTCCTCAGCTTCAACCGGCAATCAGACCCGTCCTGTACCTACCTAGAGGCCATGGGGTGTGGGCTCCCAGTTGTAGGTTATGACAACCGGATGCTCAAGAGGCTGGTGCAATCTTCCCATGCAGGCTGGACTGTACCGCTGGGGAACGTCCGGGCAATGGCTACCTTTGTGTCTACGCTTACCGAACGTACCGAGGCCGTTTCGCAGGCGGCTACGAATGCCTTGGCCTTTGCGCGGTTGCATTCCTTCAAGAGTGAGTTTCTCAAGCGTCAGGCCCACCTTTCCCACTGGGTCTCGGAGTTGAGTGGATGATCCTGGTGGCTGGGCATGCGGTCAGTCACTTGGGGCGCCCCTTATTAAAACCGTTTCTGGTAGCCAAAACGTGATGTTAAAGATGCTTGTGGCTGTTGGGGGGCGCCTTCGTTTCGAGGCGACCCGCGCGCCTTGTCCACTGAAGGAAGAGCTCGAACAGCGCGCTTGCTGCTTTTCACAAGCAGGGTGAGGTTCTGCAATCAACTAGGAATGCCTAGCCGCTATGTCCTAACAGGTGGTTCGGCATCCGATTGCACCGCCGCCGAAACTCTGATGGCACTACCTCGCCAGTTCCCAAGGCACTGCTGGAAAAGATTGCCTTGCGCTTGCCGCTTCCGGGGGAGCCCGCTCAACCGGATTGTTCTGCCCCGCCGCGCTCGACCCGCAACGCGCCCGAACATCCCAAGTATGCGGCTATCGGCACCGCAACTGAGTCAAGCGTCTTTCGGGCAAGCTCGAGCGACAGCGCCATATCGCCACCCGTTATGACGACATTGTCTTCCCCTCGAGAACTTCTTCAGGTTCCCCGCCACCCGCCTACGGCCTTCCACACGGTCTAATCTGCGGTTCGTCCCATGCAGACAACCTTCTGGCAGGCACGGGTTGCCTGTCTGGCGGCTATAGCACTAGGCGCAGCCTGACTATTTTAACTTAAGATTAAGGATCCGATGACTAACCACGGGCTCGTGCGTTCGAGAGGATGGCAAACATGAATGTGGCAAACTGGACGCGTGCACCTCTAGAGGAGAGGATGCGAGCAATCGCGTTTCGTTCGTCGTTTAAGCGGGCCGCCCTTTTAGCTATGGCAGCGTTTCTGACCATGACGGCTTGTGGCGGGGGAGGTGGGACAGCGCCAACACCCGCTCCCTCACCTTCGCCTTCGCCTTCGCCTTCGCCCACTCCAACGCAGGAATGTCCAAGGCTCTCACAACTCGACAGCGTTTGCACCACTAAGCAAGCGACCCCCAATGTAGTTACAATTCAGGCTTCGCGCGTGACTTGTATTGCGCCATGTGGCGTTTTCTTTCAGGCCGCACTTAATCAGAATCTTGGTACTGCGCGGCCTATTCATGAACTGTCGTATCAATGGTCGTTCAATGACCCTGATGCGCGGTTTGAGGCGCTGCCGGAGGATTTTCCGGGATCATTCAAAGATGCCAATGCGGCGCAAGGGCCTTTGACTGGACACGTATTCGAACGCGCTGGCAGGTACGAGGTTAGAGTCTGGGTCGCTAATCGCAATCTCGATTACGCTATCGGTAGCGTAACGATCACAGTTGAAGATCCACAAATTGCCTACGCAGGGGCACGCACCATTTGTTACTCGAACAGCGGTAACTTCAACGGTTGTCCAAGCGGCGCGCAGCAGTTTACCAGTGCAGTAGGTGCGATCGGCGCTGCCAATCAGGACCAAATGAGAGTTTTGTTTCGGTCAGGGGAAGAAACACGCTTCGAGGCCAACACCACCTTCAGGGGCCTGCGCAATATTCAGATCGGCGCGTTCGGGTCGGGGGCGAAGCCAGTCCTGCGTATCGATCGTTCAATTACTAAGAACCTCTTTGAGCCAGGCGGAACCGACGGTTTCACGATTTTCGGGCTTGATATGCGTGGGGATTACGACCCGCGCACTGGCTTGGGCGAAAACTTCGATGAGAGCGGCATTCGAAACTCCGGGCCGCTGACCAACACCACCGTGTTCAGAAACAAGTTCTCTGGTCTTGAAATGGGGATCCAACTTGTCGATCGGCCCGTTGGTGTAGTCGTCGCGGATAACGAGATAAGCGACTGGTACGATTACGGAGTCTTTGACAGTTCAGCCAACAGAACCGCTTACATCGGCAACTCGATCAAGCAAAATCCGGCCGCAATTAGCGGTCCTGGAGGCACGGACCGAACAATCATTCCGCGCTGGGCCGATCACGGTCCGATCCGTACGTCGGATGTGGCTTCTCTGGTCATCGCACAAAACGACATTTTCAGTAATACGGGATGGTCCAGCAACGGGCAAGCACACCAGCCAACGATTCGGTACAACCAATCGGGAACACTCAATCATTTCGGAGTTATCAATCGTAACCGCTTGGAGGGCGGTTTTACTGTCGCATCAATGCACACACAAAATTCAGCGACTATTGGGAATGTGGGCAATGCTATCTTTGAGCGGAACCTTCTAATCGGAACCAGTAATACAAACGAGTTTCTATCGCTTCACTTTGGCGGGACGACCATACGCAACAATACCGCGATCATGCGCGACGTAAGGAATACGGTTAACACTTTCCGAGCGTTCGTGAGATATCAAAACCAACCTACAACAGATGCAAACAACCGAGAACCTGTCGTTATCGCCGCGAACACAATCATCCAACTGCAATCTATATCACCTGATACGCTTCGATTGCTCGACGATTTTACAAGCTGGGTGAACGCTAATTATCGGGCGACAAATAATCTCGTCTACGCGCCCTTCGTTCCAAATTCCACAGATTTTCCAAACTATTTACCGCTCAATCCGAACGACAACTACAGGCCGCTGGCTGGTAGTTCAGCGATTGGATCGGCGACGCCCGACGGACTCGTTTTCGATACGCTAGACGGGAGGCTTCGGCCGGCAAGGCCATCGGTGGGGGCGCAGGAGCCTTAGCGGGTGTGGGCCGCCCAACAGGATGCGGTTCTTCAAGATCTGCTGCCGGTGTTTGATCTTGCCTGAGGTCTGGGGTTGCATCGGTGCGCTGCGCTTGTGGCTCGTCTTGATTGCTAAGTGCTTTCCGCCAAATCGCTCGCGAATTGTCTAGAGCTGATATCTATTTCTTCGTCGCCCCCAATTCTTGGCTGTCCGGCAGCATAACCACAATGACGTGAGTCCGCACCAGTATTGGCGGGCGGAAGTCTGCGCAAATATGCGGCGCGATCCTCCCAGATGGAAGTGTCTCGCCAAGCCTTCTTGTTCCGGCAGATCACTTCAGATTTTGCACAGGGGGCTTTGTTCTGGTCGGCGGATCAGAGAGGGAGTTTAATAGATGTAACGAATGTCGGAACTGCAGAGGGCGGTATGATCAAAAGAAAGCTTAAGGTCTTGCTCATCGCGGAAGCGGCCAATCCTGATTGGGTCAGTGTGCCTCTCGTGGGTTGGTCGCTTGCCAGAGCACTTTGCGATGAGGTCGACGGTCACCTCGTCACCCAGGTAAGGAACAGAGAGGCAATCTCGCGGACCGGTTGGATCGAAGGTTCTGATTTTACAGCAATCGACAGCGAAATTCTGGCACGCCCTATGTGGAAGGTTGCAAACCTTCTTCGGATGGGCAGCGGCAAGGGTTGGACAATGGCAACTGCGATCAGTTCGCTGACATACCCTTATTTTGAACACCTTGTGTGGAAAAAGTTCGGACCGGACATTCGTGCTGGAAAGTTTGACATTGTCCATCGGATCACTCCACTGAGCCCAACGGCAAACAGTAGCATTGCGAAAAAATGCAAAGAAGCTGGAGTGCCGTTCATAATCGGTCCTTTGAATGGAGGCGTCCCCTGGCCTCCGGGCTTCGACGCCGAGCGGCGTCGAGAGAAAGAATACCTTTCATATATCCGTGGGGTCTACAAGGCACTTCCCGGCCGGCGATCGATGCTAAGCGCGGCGGCTGCGATCCTTGCGGGGTCACGCTACACTGCAAAGGAAATTCCTACTAAGCACCAATCAAAATGCATTTACCTGCCTGAGAATGCGATTGATCCCAGCCGCTTCAACCGCGTAGCCCCGCAGGATCCTACGTTGCCCCTCAGAGGCTGTTTCATCGGTCGCATGGTGCCCTACAAGGGAGCCGATATGCTCCTCGAAGCGGCGGCTCCGCTTTTGCGTGATGGCAAGCTTGTTCTCGACATGATTGGGGATGGTCCTATGCTGGTATCCCTTAAGAAAATCGCTGAACGGGAGGGGGTCCAAGGAAGGGTTAAGTTTCATGGATGGCTTGAGCATGCCTCAGTACAAGAAGTAGCAGCTTGTTCGAGTTTATTCTTGTTCCCGTCTGTTCGAGAGTTTGGTGGAGGTGTTGTTCTCGAAGCTATGGCACTTGGCGTGGTGCCGGTAGTTTGCGATTACGCAGGGCCGGGGGAGTTGGTCGATGAGGAGGTGGGCTATAAAATTCGGATGGGCTCTAGAAACGAGATAGTAAGTCGTTTTCGAGATCAGATTGAGCGGATAATAGCAGATCCAACGGCTCTGCCGCTTAAGGCAGAAGCGGCTAGAACGCGCGTCTTCAATCAATTTACTTGGGAGGCGAAGGCTGCGCAAGTGTCGCAGGTCTATGACTGGGTGGTTTGGCGCCGATCCGAAAGACCTCGTTTCGACTGACAATCTCAACGTGCTACCCGATCAGCACTACAACGTTTGATGCGAAGTCTACGCTTCGGCAGCTAGAACGTTTTCGGTCTGTTCCGGCTCATTGTCTTGCAATCATGAGTAATTGGCGGACTCGTCTTGATGAGATATCGACGTGCCTGCCGATCAAGGCCCTGCAAGCCGCTTACGGTGCGCTCCCCTGCTTTGCGCAGTATCGCGATCGGGGCGGAGAATGCCTTCTTGATCGGGCTAGAGTCGGATCCGTAAGGGGGGGAAGAAAGCGAAAGATCGCCATGACCGTTTCGATCTGTCATTCACAGCCGCCCGCTTGTGGCTCGAGAGGTTGTTCATGATTGAAATCTCACTGAGGCGCGGTTGGGGTAGCAGAACTTGCGCGAACCAGTCACGGTTGATCTGCTTGTCCAGCACCATTGGCGCAATCATGCCGGCCACGCGCAGACCAGTCACCAGCGTAGTCGTATTGCGTTTCACATATCGGATATACGCGAAGACGCACGCTTTTTGAGCAGCGGCTATTGCTGGGGGCAATGCTGGTAACACTCCATCGATGAGCACGCGGCGTTCGGGATCAAGATTGAGCCGACCTCGAGTCAGCGCTGGCGCGGCCTCCATGCGCCTCGATTCTGCCCAAGTGTGGGCAACGGCCGCAAGACTTGGCAACCGCTCTCCCTGCTGAAGAGCAAGGCACCCCCAGCGGACTTCGCTCGAAATGCTAACGTCATTGCGGGCTGTTTAGCGACTCATGCGACATAGATCGCAGCGACAACCTTTCCCGCAGATCTTGTGAAGTCGTCCGCGCCATTCCTACTTGCCTCTTGGGTCCAGCAACAAGGGTGATGCTTAAATCCAAGACCGCTTGGTTTCCCCAAGTGAGAATGTCAGGCCAACACTCGGACGAGCTCCACGCATCGCAAATCTAAGCGGCCATCAAACGAAGTGTTCCAACGGTCTAAAGCCAACTGAGAACGTATGTCGTCTGTGGAATTCAAAATTCAGTCAGCCCCCAACAGACAAAAAATTCACCAGGCCATGCCAATGTACGAATACTGCCCCCGCGCTAATCGCGAACGCACCTCCGATAATCACGAAGTCGTGCAAGGGGTCCCAACAATTGTGCTTTCGCGCAAGCATGACGGATCCCACATGTGCCGCTAACAGCGCTAAACCCTGTCCGATCAAGGCACCCGCGATGCCGTAATGCTCGGCGCCCAACCAGAGCAAGATCGTCTGAAGCGCCGCTCGTACGGCAACAACAATAAAAAAGCCGCGGGAGTCGCCGTACGCTAGCGCTGCCTGATCGTAGACTTTGCTCGCTAGGCCCATCATCTGGGCACAGGAGATGAGGATTACGATCATACCAGCGGAAGCATAGCGGGCATCATATAGCAGTTCGATTATGAGAGTTCCGCCGAACGCCATCAGGCCGAGCAGTGCCAAGCCCCCTCCAGACAACAGCAGTCGCAGGCGTTGTACCACACGCGCATCATCTTTGCTCGTAGCCGGACGCATCTGAAGATATAAGGGAATCAATACCTTAGCTTGTACAATATCGGTCAACTGAGCAGGAAAACTGCCAACGAAATATCCGATATTGTAGATGCCGAGGGCGGCAAGCGAAAGGTATGCACCCAATATGACCTTGTCGCCTTGGATAACGAAGAACCCTGATATTGAGCTCAGGAAGATCCACCTGCCAAAGGTGATGATCTCAGCGGCATCCTGGCGATTTATTTGGAATCGGTCGATATGGCCGTCGAGGAAGGCGTGCAATACCACGATACGCGCTGCCGCCCCTAGGATGGTCCCGAAAACAAGCGCCCAAACAGACTGAAACCACCATGCCAAAACTATCACGGCCACGATGCTGATGGCTTGAGAAACAAGATCGAGTAGCGTCACCCGCGCTGCTTTGAGGTGTCTTAGATATGTCTCATTCCGCGTCGGATTGAATCCGGCGATCAGCAGCGAAATGCCCGCGACCGGTAGAAGCTGTGCAAGCAGAGGCTCATCGTAAAGCGCTGACACCGGTTGCGCCATGGCGATTGTAAGAAGCCACAGGAACGCGCCACGCAAAGCTTGAATCGACCACGCCGTATTCAGGAATCGGGGGGTATCGCCGCGTTCGTGACGCATGATCGAGGCGCTGGTCCCGGCATCGGACAGCATTTGAAGTCCAGTGATAAACACCGCCACCAAAGCCATTAAGCCAAACGCTTCGGGGAAAAGTAGTCGCGACAGTACGAGATTTGAGAAAAGACGCAACGCCTGCGAAGCGACATTCCCGAGCGCGATACTCGCGGAGCTTCTCACAACGCGTGCTCCGATGCCGCCTCCCTTTGTCATGCGTTCGAGCAAAGCACGTTTTGTTATGTTTAGCATGTGCCCCCGTACTGTTTCCGCCAGCACCTTAGTCCTGCGTTCTTTCCGGCACAATCACGTCTACCGACGCCAACACAGCGGCTGGCAGCACGCGGTCCTCCTGGGTCCTGTCCGTAGAAAGCTAAACACCATACCGTCATGACGCTCTCCCAACGGGGCAAAGAGGTCGTTCGTTTGGCGGCCGCCGATCCCAACTCAGTCGCACGAGTAATGGACGGTGAGCATCAGGGCAGCAGTCCGTCGACCTGCCATTCTTGCGGGTGTCCAACTGGTAGACACTTCGCGCTCAGGCCAATGTTACAACCGGGCTTCAACGAGTCACAATCAACTGAGTAGTCCATTGCAATATAACCATTTCGGGAATTTCTGAAAATCGACGATTAGCAGGCAAATCAGACTTTTTGGTCGGATCGAGCGATGGAAATCGCATCGCTTTCTCAATCGAGACAGCGGTTTAGGCCTACTCCGTTTCGAAAAACTAAAATTTAGAATCTAAGGTGTATCTGTCTGAGATCAGGTCACGGATGCATCTGTTTCTGGTTGCGGTAAATTTGGGTTGAAGATCCCGACCATCTTCGAGTAGGGCGAAAGCGCGGAAATACGACGCTGTAGCGCCTACGCTGCGCGGAAGCTGGAGTAATATTTGATGAAAAAGACGATTGGTCGATTCTTACTTTCTCCAGAATTTCAGCGCTCAATACTCGCGCCTCTGTCACGGTTGATATTGCGAAGGCTGGATCCAATATTCAATTTTGGGATACGCTTTAAAATGGATATGCAGCTTTTGGACCGTGGGCATTACGCTTACTGTCTGATGAATGCCGCTATTCTTGCTAAAAGCCTTGGTCATTCCCGGATCTCAGCAATCGAGTTTGGTGTTGCTGGTGGCAACGGGCTAAAATTTATGGCTGACTTTGCGGAGGAGGTACATAAAATTACGGGCGTCACGATCGATTGTTATGGTTTTGATACAGGCGGCGGGATGCCGTCACCGGAGGGGGCCAAGGACCTTCCTTACTGGTTCCAGTCGGGACAATACAAAATGGATGTCGCGGCACTAAAGGCACGAGTGCCGAATGCTAAACTCATACTGGGAGAAATTCGGGAAACGCTGCCCCAATTTATCCGTGAACACAATCCAGCTCCCATTGGCATTATTTTCAACGATACAGATTATTGGTCATCTACGCGCGATAGTTTTCTTCTTTTCGACCTTGTGACAGAGCATCCAGGAAATTTCCTGCCTCGTATTTTTCTATATTTTGACGATATTATCGGATCAGAGATCGAAATGTACGGCCCGTACAACGGCCAACTTCTAGCGATCCAAGAATACAACGGGCGACAAGATTACGTTAAACTGCATCTCAATCAAAACCTTCTCAACGCGGACTATCTGCCGTGGCGTTGGCAGATCTATTATGCGCACTTGTTTACGCATCCGCAGTATGAGGAATATGTTGGCGAGGTTAGGCAGGTTTTGATCGAAAGCGCGCTGCGACTTCGATCGTGATCGTGTCGGTTCTGATCGACAAGGCCTAGAGCAGTACCTGCCTGACGCAATGGACGAGTATGTCGTTGTGAACAATAATATTTAATATCTTCGTCGCGGCGAAGGACTTGCAGGAATATTGATAAGGTAGTTCGATTAACCAAATCCACTGCGTCCATTCAGTTCATCGCTTTTGCGAATTTAAGCTCTGGTCGCCGATATTCCCCAATCTGCTCAGAGAGCTTGCTGAATGATCTGTGTCATATCCGTACGAGCTTCCTCAGAGGGCGCGCTCGCTGGGCCAGAAGGTGGACGCCGTGACGGTATGGGGGTATCCAACCGAGGTTAAGTGACCGCTTGTTTGGCGGCGGCCGATTATGAATTACGCGCATGTGTTGTGGGCAAGATTTTCAGGAAAGTTGATGTCGAAGGGTTCTCTAATCGACCGAATACGAAGACGAGTTATGCGCTATGCTCTTGTCACTGAAACGCGCAAAGGCTCGCATTTCATGACAAGCCGGGCGCGGCCCATGACGTCTGCGGCGTTAGGTCTGTGCGCGAATACATCGCCGAGATATTCGCTTCAACCGGCTCTGCGCGCAGAAAAGGCAGCTATCGTCATCCAGGGGCCTATCTGGTCGGCGCACGATTTTACATTTGAGACCATTCGTATTTACCGCCGCCATATGCCGGACTGTAAGCTCGTACTGTCGACATGGAAAGACGCGTCTCACGTAGATCTCGATCGGATTGCTAAAGAGGGCGTCAACATTGTTCTAAATGATAAGCCGGCCACGCCCGGCCCTCTCAACGTGAACATGCAGATCGTTAGCTCCTCCGCCGGAATTCAGAGGGCAGCGGATTTGGGTGTGGAATGGGTTATCAAGTCGCGCACCGACCAGCGATTGTATCAGCCAACGATCATGAGCAGCCTGATCTCAATGGCACGACTCTTCCCGCCACTTGGAGCTGCTTCCAAAACACAGAAGTATCGGGTGTTCGGGATGTCTGCCGGAACCTTGAAGTTCCCCCCCTACCATTTGTGCGATCAAACGGTCTTCGGGCATATCGATGACATGCTTGCCTACTGGTCCCCGCCTTTACATGACAACGGCTTGCCCGATAGCTTTCCGATCGATCGGTCGCGCTTGTTCAAGGAAGTGCCCATCGGCAAACTTTGCCGCTTTGGCGCCGTGCCCGAGACCTATCTCGCGAGCCAGTTCCTCTTACGGCAGGGGCGCTCCCTGGAGTGGACCGTAGCCGATAGTTGGGCGGCGTTCAGGGATCATTTTGGCGTGGTGGATCAGATGTCGTCGGACATTTACTGGGTCAAGGGGCAGAGCTATACGATGCGGGACGTGATCGGCAGCTATGCTGCGTTGTCGAACACGGGAGAGTTGAGCTTTCTTGATTGGGTACAGCTTGTAGCAGGTGCGTTGTCGCCTGACTCTGCCGGCGCTTACGAGCGAGTGCTGGGAGAATGCATGACGTCCTTCGACGCAGGTTATCCGTGACGCATCGGCAGTCAGGGAGACACAGGCTGCATGCTATGAGCGATGAAGGTGTGTGGCCTCTTGAACGGCCCCACATCTTAACACCATAGATGAGACGGTGATCAGAATGAAGAGAGGCAGCATTTTGGCCCATCGTGGTCTTTGGACCGATCCGGCCGACAAGAACAGTCGCGATGCACTCATCGCGGCGCTCGATCTCGGTTTCGGAGTCGAAACTGATTTCCGAGACTCAGAGGGAGTACTTTGGATTTCCCACGACCCGGTTAAAGGAAATAGCGCTGTCCGTGCAGCTCGGTTCTTCGAGGATTGCGTGGAAGCGAACCGGAATGGACGGCTCGCCCTGAACATCAAAGCGGACGGGCTTCAGCACATGATTTGCGATGCAATCGAAGCGGCACGTGTCCCGATGGAGCGTCTGTTCGCATTCGACATGTCGGTACCGGATGCGCAAGGATACATTCGAAGCGGCTTTCCCGTTTATTTTCGAGCTAGCGAGTACGAGTCGGATCAATCGTTCGCACCTGTCGCGCGCGGGGTGTGGGTGGACAACTTCACCGGCAGATTTCAACAAGTGCAGAAGGCCTTAGAGTTGCTAGAACGTGGTCATCGTGTCGCCATTGTATCGCCCGAGTTGCATGGTCGTCCGCATGATGCACTGTGGCAGGAAATTCTAGGTAGCGGCCTGCATTTGCATCCGAACTTCGAGCTCTGTACGGATTTCCCGATAGAGGCGCATAATACTCTTGGGACGGACTAACATGATCAAGGCAATCTTGTTCGACATGGACGGCGTTCTGATAGACGCCAAGGATTGGCACTACGAAGCTCTTAACCGCGCGCTGGGCCATTTTGGCTACGGCATTAGCCGTGAAAGTCACTTGTCCACATTTGATGGTCTTCCAACCCGGGCCAAGCTGAAGATATTATCTAAGTCCCGCGGCCTTCCTGCAGGTCTTCATGATTTTCTCAACACACTGAAGCAAAACTATACGCTCGAATTCAGCAATATGCGCTGCAAACCTGTCTTCAACCATCAATACGCACTGTCGCGATTGAAGGCGGATGGTTATCTGACGGCGGTCTGTTCGAACTCGGTTCGACAGTCGGTGGAGGAGATGATGCGGTTGTCCGCTTTAAAAGGCCATCTGGACCTGTTGATGTCAAACGAGGATGTGACCAAGGGCAAACCAGACCCGGAGATGTATCTGGTCGCGATGAAACGGCTTGGCGTACGTCCGGAGGAATGCTTGATCCTGGAGGACAACGACCACGGCATTGAGGCGGCAGTTGCCAGCGGCGGGCATCTGATGAAGATCGGAGTGCCAGACGATGTGACGTATCACGCCATCAAGATGCGTATTAACGAAATAGAGCGTGGGTGAGATAAGTCCAAATGCAGATCTTGATCCCTATTTCCGGCCGCACACCCTTCTTTCCTGAGGATGAGTATTTCTTCCCCAAGCCTCTGATCGAAGTGGCTGGCCAGCCGATGATCAAGCTAGTGATTGAGAGTCTTAAGCGCAACTTCCCGAGCGCAGAATTTACCTTCATTGTTGATCGCGAAGACGCGCGTGCGTTCTCGCTTGATCGGGTACTTAAGCTTGCTGCGGGAGAAAGCGCGACGATCGTCGAGCGATTGGGCGATACCTCTGGGGGCTTGTGTTCCTGTCTACTTGCAATCGATGTGCTGGACGCCGGACGTGAGCTTCTGATCTTCAACAGCGACCAGATTATAACCGACAATCTGGCGGAACACGTGACGCGGTTCGATCAATCTGGGGCAGATGCCGGGGTCGTTACCTTCGATGCCGTTCATCCGCGGTGGTCTTACGTTGTAGCTGAGGACGGATGCGAAGTAGTTCAGGCGTTCGAGAAGAAGGTTATGTCGCGCCACGCCATTGCCGGGTTTTATTATTTCCGAAAGGCTGAGACCTTTTTGTTGGCAGCGCAGAAAGCTGTACTCAATGACGCGAATATCAATGGTATCTTCTACATTAGTGCGTCCTTGAACGAGGCGCTTCTGATGAACCGTCGTATTCTCATGTCCCCTATTGACCCACGCGACTATCACAGTTTTTTCGAGCCTTCCCGGATCACTGCTTTCGAACGCTCATCTGCGGCCGCGTCTATACGCGAGCGGTCACAAGCCAAGGCGAGCATCAACGTGATCCTGCCCGCAGCTGGCGAAGGAAGTCGCTTTGCCAAGGCCGGCTGGAGAAAACCGAAGCCGTTCATCGACGTTCTTGGCCAGCCGATGCTGTCCCACGTCATCGGCAACGTTTCACCCAAAGGCTCGCAAACTACCGTCCTGATGCGTAAACAGCATAAGGATGAGCAGGCCAGCGCGGTTCTGGCTCTAGAAGCGAAGGGCGTTACGGTCATTCCGGTTGAAAGGTTGACCGAGGGTACGGCAGCGACCGTGTTGCTGGCCCGGCGCGTGTTCGACAATGATCGGCCGATGATTGTAGCCAACTCTGACCAGATCGTCCATTTCGACGTCTCCGATTTCGTAGAAGACTGCTTCAATCGGCAACTCGATGGCTCAATTCTTGTGTTCCGGGACCCGGAGATGGACCCAAAATGGTCCTTTGCGCGGGTAGGGGCTGACGGGTTAGTTCAGGAGGTGGCTGAGAAGAAGCCGATTTCGGATCTCGCGACAGTCGGGATCTACCTTTTCACCCGCGGTAGAGATTTCGTTGCCGCAGCTGCGGACATGATGGCGGCCAATGAACGCGTAAATGGAGAGTTCTATACCTGTCCGGTCTATAATTATATGATCGCACAAGGCGCAAGAATTGGTATCTACGAAGTTCCAGGGCACGCGATGCAAGGTCTTGGGACGCCAGAGGACTTGGAAGTCTTTCTTACGAGGCAAGGCGCCGGTCCTTCTCCCGACGCGCCGGTATGATGCGGGTCATCGTACCTCTGGCAGGGCCGGATTTTGTTCGGCCTGACGGATCGGTGAAAGCTGAGGTCGACCTGCAAGGTAAACCGATGTTGCGGGTCGCGCTTGATTCTCGCCCATGGTCGGCTGAGGTCGCCCCCGAGAGGCATGTATTCGTCATGGCGGACAGGCCCGAGACACGCACCTTCGGGTCAGGCCCGCTAACTGCTTGGTATCCGGGTGCCACGCAAGTGTTTCTCGGCCAATATTCAATGGGCGCCGCTTTGAGCGCATTGGCTGGTGTAGCACTGAGTGGCGCCGACGAGGGCCCGTTGATCGTTGATCTCGCGGATATTCTCTACGTTAGCGATCTAGTGCCGCGCGATGTGTTCTCTCGGGATCCGGGATGCGGCGCGATTGCGCTCGCCTTCCAAAGTACATCACCCAGCTATAGTTACCTCAGGATCGACCAAGATGGCCGGGTGGTCGAAGCGGCCGAGAAACAGGTGATTTCCACCAATGCATCAGCGGGCACATATGTCTTCGCCGATGCATCAGTCTATCTGACCGCAGTGGCGCATGCCCTCCGGAACTTCGACCGGCAGCAGCACAACGGCCTTCTCTACGTCTGTCCATTGTTCAACGGCGTGTTGGCCGCGGGCTACAATGTGGACCTTGCGCCGGTGACTGATGTCATCGATATCAAGCAAGGTGATATCCAGTGACCCAAGATATTCGAGGTTTGACTCACGCATACATCACGGCGTTCCACAACAAGGACATTGAGAGTGTTGCGACCCTCACGCACGAAAATTTTGTGTTAACAGATCCCGAAAACGAGGCGCTGGGGCCTCAGGACAACGCGCTGAGGTTCATCTCGGGCCTGTTCGATCGCGCAGGCACTAGGCCGTAGACTCATTACGCGGCGCACCAGATGCGGGCACAGATGAGCTTGACGGCGGCGAGGTAGTTTTCGGGGCGCTTGTCATAGCGAGTGGCGATGCCTCGGAAGTGTTTGATGCGGTTGAAGAAGTGCTCGACGAGATTGCGCTGCCGATAGAGCCAGCCTGAGAAGGCGAAGCATTGCTTTCGGTTGGACCGCGATGGGATGTTGGCCCAAGCGTTCTTGGCGAGAGCATTGTCACGGATGGCGTTGCTGTCGTACCCCTTGTCACCGAGTAGGGTTGCTCCCTCCGGCATCGCCTCCAGCAGGGCCTCGGCTTCCTGACTGTCGTGGGGACCTGTCCGCCGGTCAGTCGGAGTGCGACGGGACGACAGTCAGCGTCAACGAGGGCATGAATTTTGCTCGTGAGGCCGCCTCGGGAACGTCCCATGCCACGATCATCGGATCCCCCTTTTGGCCCGTCGCACCGTGCTGGTGGACACGGACACAAGTGGAATCGATCATGACGATCTCGGCTTCGAAGGCAAGGAAACCGCAGCGAGTAACCTGTCCCACACCCCGGCTTTGCGCCAGCGGACGAACCGGTTGTAGCAGGTCGTCGAG
>VFQO010001494.1_pt1 | contig 17686 bp, 16 predicted proteins | sample 3512331 | NCBI WGS metagenome assembly VFQO01 (sample SAMN10412371, study PRJNA504923) | tailings metagenome | isolation source: Replicate 3 from Balatoc abandoned mine | place: Philippines: Itogon, Benguet | collected 2017-08-28
CGCCGAAGCCCGACTGCTTGTGCCCGCCGAAGGGCGCGAAGGGCGAGAGGTGGAGATATTCATTGACCCACACCGTGCCGGTTTCGAGCTGCTCGGCGATCTCTACGCCCTTTTCCGGGTTACCGGTCCACACCGCGCCGGCGAGGCCGTATTCGGAGTTGTTGGCGCGGGCGATGACTTCTTCCTCGGTCGAGAACTTCATCAGCGGCATGACCGGGCCGAACTGCTCCTCGGCGACGATCCGGGCATCTTCCGGCGGGTTGTCGAGGATGGTCAGCGGCACGAAGTAGCCGGTGCCGCTCGGGTCCACGTTCCCGCCCAGCAGGAACTTGTAGCCGTTGTCCTTGGCGTCCTCGATCAGCTCGAGCACGCGGTCATACTGCTTCTTGTTCTGGATCGGGCCGACGCCGGTGCCCTGCTCGCTGCCGTCGCCGACCTTCACGGTCTTGGCATATTCGACGATCGCGGCGCTGAGCTCGTCATAGATGTCCTCGTGGATATAGACGCGCTTGGCCGCGACGCAGATCTGCCCGGCGTTGGAGAAGCTCGACCAGAACAGCTGTTCGGCGACCTTCTTGGGATCGGCATCGGGGAGCACGATCGAGGCGTCGTTGCCGCCCAGTTCCAGCGTGATGCGCTTCAAGTCGGCGCTGGCGCCTTCCATGATCTTCTTGCCGGTCGCGGTCGAGCCGGTGAAGGTGATCTTGTCGATATCGGGGTGGCTGGTGATCATCGGGCCGAGGTCGTCCTCGCCGGTGATGATGTTGACCACGCCGGCCGGCACCTTGTCCGCGATCAGCTCGGCGATCTTGAGGGTGGTGAGCGGGGTGAAGGGCGAGGGCTTGAGCACAATGGTGCAGCCCGAGAGCATCGCAGGCACGATCTTCTGGATCGCCATCATGACGGGGAAGTTCCACGGCACGATGCCGCCGACCACGCCCACCGGCACGCGGCGGGTGCGGCTGAGGCGGGTGTCGCTGTCCTCGTTGATCTCGTCATCGAGGCTGAGGGTCGATTGCGCCGCGCTCATCGCGGCAGCGCCGTAGATTTCGCCGCGGGCCTGATCGTGGGGCTTGCCCTGCTCGGAGGTCAGCAGGCGGTAGAGCTCCTCGGCATTGGCCTTGATCGCGCCCGAGATCGCCATGATCGCGGCGCGGCGTTCCTCGATGGGGGTGTTCTTCCAGGTCTTGAAGGCGGCGCGGGCGGCGGCCACGGCCTTGTCGAGCTCGGGTTTGCCGCAGTGGGGCACCTGCCCGATCACCTGCTCGTTTGCGGGGTTCACGACATCGAGCCAGCGGTCGGTCGCGATCATCTCGCCGCCGATGAGGTTCTTGTACTGGGTGACCATGGTTTGTCCTCTCTTGCGAATATGGGGGGAGTCGTCCCTCTCTCCCCAAGGTTGGCGCGATGCATCCGAAAACGCAACGGCTGCTTTGGGCTCGTGCCTAGCTGCGGGCGGGGCGGCGATCACCTGACGATTGCGCTATCGCCGTGCCGATCTATGTGGGGGACCCGGCCCGCCGACAGCAAGGACACCTCATGACCGATACCCGCCCCGATCTGGTGATCTATGGCAGCCCGATCTCGCCCTTCGTGAGGAAGGTCGCAGGGGTCTGCATCGCCAAGGATGTCGCCTACGAAATCGAGGCGATCAACGTGTTCGATCCGCCCGCGTGGTTCCCGGAGATCTCGCCGATGAAGCGCATTCCGGTGCTGCGCGACCGCTCGGTGGCCGAGGAGGGCGTGGGCGGCACCATCGCCGACAGCTCGGCGATCTGCGCTTTCATCGACAAGAAGCACCCCGCGCCCGCGCTTTACCCGCAAGACCCGCTGGCGCTGGGCGAGGCCTTGTTCATCGAGGAATATGCCGACACCGCGCTCGCCATGGCGGGCGGGCTCGGCATCTTCCGCCCGATCTTCTTTGCGATCAGCAAGGGCGAGGCACCCGGGCTCGACAAGGCGCGCGAGGCCTGGGCGAACCAGCTCCCGCCGATCTTCGACGTGCTGGAAAAGCGCCTCGGCGGGCGCGCCTTCTTTGCCGGCGATGCGCTCTCGATCGCCGACATCACTGTGGCCTGCGTCTTGATGCAGATTGCGCTGGTGGCCGAGACGCCGCTGGACAGGTGGCCGGGCCTTGCCGCCCATTACGCCGCGATGCAGGCGCTGCCCGCTGTCGCGCAGCCCTATGCCATCGCCGAAAAGATCGTCCGCAAGGCCTTGCCGACCCCGTTCGACCTGACCTAAGCCCCTTCACGCAGCGAACGAAGGACACAGCATCGCATGGCCAGCGAATGGTGCATCGGGATCATCGGCGGCTCGGGGCTCTATGCCATCGACGGGATCGAGGACGCCCAGTGGATCGCGATCGAGACGCCCTGGGGCGATCCCTCGGACGAGATCCTGTGCGGCACGCTGGGGGGCGTGAAGGTGCGCTTTCTCCCCCGCCACGGACGCGGGCATCCGGTCTCGCCGTCGGAGCTTAACGCCCGCGCCAATATCGACGCCCTGAAGCGCGCCGGCTGCACCGATATCCTTGCAATCAGCGCGGTCGGCTCCCTGCGCGAGGAGCTGGAGCCGGGGCGCTTTGCCGTGGTCGAGCAGTTCATCGACCGCACCGCGCACCGCCCCTCGACCTTCTTCACCAGCGGCTTTGTCACCCATGTCTCGATGGCCGATCCGGTCTGCCCGCGCCTTTCCGGGATGGCCGCGCAGGCCGTTGCCGCGGCCAAGGGCAAGGTCGCGGTCAGGGCGACCTATCTCGCAATGGAAGGCCCGCAATTCTCGACCCGCGCCGAAAGCCGGATGTATCGCCAGTGGGGCGCGGACGTGATCGGCATGACCGCCATGCCCGAAGCCAAATTGGCGCGCGAGGCGGAGCTGCCCTATGCACTGGTCGGCATGGTCACCGATTATGACTGCTGGCGTGAAGGCGAAGCAGTGGATGTCGCGCAGGTGGTCGGCCAGATGCAGGCCAACGGCGCGCTCGCCCGGGCGATGGTCAGGAACTTCATCGCCGCCCTGCCGCCCGAGCGCGAGCCCTCCCCGATCGACACCGCGCTCGACGATGCGGTGATCACCGCGCCGGGCGAGCACGATCCGGCGCTGATGGCCAAGCTCGACGCGGTGGCCGGCCGGCTGTTCGGCTAGGGCAATCCGCCCGGCGCGACGGACTCAACTCCTTGGTAATTAAGGAATTTTCCTAGGGCCTCGGCAAAATTCGTGTTGGTCGATCGGGCCTAGAGGGCGGGCAAACCCCAGCCCTCCCGGAGGTATCATGTCGACCAACGCGCCGAAACTTGTCCTGTCCGCTTCTATCCTCGCCGTCGCGACCGGCGCGCTGGCCGCGCCCGCTGCAGCGCAGGAGGCCGGACCGCAAACCGCGTGGGAAGCCAGCCGCTCGGTGGATGCCGACGACACCGTCACCACCGGCGTCGCCCGCGGGCGTGACCGCCTCAACAGCGCCACCTCGACCAGCGCGATCAAGGAGAACGAGATCGTCAAGCTGGCCCCGCGCTCGCTCGCCGAACTGTTCCGCAACATCCCCGGCATCCGCGTCGAGGCCGGCGCGGGCGAGGCGCAGAACAATTACACTGTGCGCGGCTTGCCGATGGTCAATGGCGCGATGAAGTTCCTCCAGCTTCAGGAGGACGGGCTGCCGGTGATGGAGTTCGGCGACCTCATGCGCCTCACCCCCGACATCTTCGTGCGCGCCGATTTCAATGTCGCGCAGGTCGAATCGATCCGCGGCGGCTCGGCCTCGACTTTCGCCTCCAACGCGCCAGGCGGGGTCATCAACCTCATCTCCAAGACCGGCGAGGTCGAGGGCGGCTCGGTGATGGCGACCGTGGGCCTCGACTTCGACACCCAGCGCACCGATTTCGACTATGGCGGGCAACTCGGCGAGGGCTGGCGCTTCCATGTCGGCGGCTTCTACCGCGAGGGCGAGGGCGTGCGCGAGACCGGCTTCAAGGGGCTGCGCGGCGGGCAGGTGAAGCTCAACGTCACCCGCGAATTCACCGGCGGCTATGTCCGCCTCCACGCCAAGCTGCTCGACGATCAGGCCCCGGCCTTCGTCGGCACCCCGCTGCTGGTGACGGGCACCAACGAGAACCCCGCCTTCGCCGATCCGGCGGGCCTCGACAGCCGCACGGATTCGCCTCTCTCGGCGAACCTGCCGGTGGCTCTGACCCTGCGGTCGGACGGCACGGTGCGGCAGCGCGATCTGGCCGACGGCCTTCAGGTCAAGGCCAAGGCGCTCGGCTTCGAAGCCCAGTTCAGCCTCGGCGAATGGTCGGTCACCAACCGCTTCCGCTATGCCGACCAGTCCGCGCGCAACACCACGCTGGTGGTCTCCGCCGCAGCGCCCGCCGGGCTGTTCGCCACCCGCTTCGGCGGCGCGGGCGCGGCCTTCCGCTATGCCGCAGGCCCGCGTGACGGGCAGGCCTTCGACCCTGCCAGCGGCAACGGGCTGGCGGCGCTGTCCTTCTATTCCGACACCTTCGCGCCCGATGTCAGCAACATGACCAACGACCTGCGCCTCAGCCGGGTGTGGAGCGTGGCGGGCGGCAACCTCACCACCACCGCCGGGCTCTACCGCGCCAGCCAGAAATTCGTCTCCGAGATCGGCTTTGCCACCTTCTTCCAGGATGCCGTGGGCGGCGGGCAATCGGCCCCGCTCGACCTGTTCACCGCCGCCGGCGTGGCGGTGACCGAGGGCGGCTATCGCAACTATGGCGGCCCCGGCGCTCCGGGCAATGTCCGCCGCCACAACCTCACCTACGAGATCACCGCCCCCTTCGCCTCGCTCAACTTCCAGACGGGCAAGCTCGCTCTCGGCGCCTCGCTGCGCTGGGACACCGACCGCGCGAGCGGCAACATGATGAACGATCCCGCGATCCGCCAGTTCGACGTGAACAGTGACGGCGCGATCTCGCGCCCGGAGACGCAGGTCGCCTTCATCCCGGTCGGGGTGAGCCAGCCGGTCAATTACAGCCACGACTACCTGTCCTATTCGGGCAGCGTGAATTACCGCGTGGCGGAGAGCTTCTCGATGTTCGCGCGCTACAGCCGCGGGGGCCGGGCGGCGGCGGACAAGATCCTCTTCACCCCCGCCGTCAGCCGCACCACCGGCGCGCTGGTCACGCCGGCCGACGGCGAGGATGCCGTGCGCCAGGCCGAAATGGGCGTGAAATACCGCGAGGGCGGGATTACGCTCAACCTCACCGGCTTCCACGCCCGCACCGAGGACACCAACGCCCAGATCGCCACCAACCCGGCCACCGGCCAGCTCGAACTGGTCAAGGTCAGCCGCTATTACGAGGCCAAGGGTCTCGAACTCGAAGGCAGCTTCCGCCGCGGGCCGTTCAGCGTGACCGCGCACGCGACCTATACCGATGCCGAGATCACGGGGGCAGAGAACCCGGCGCTCGAGGGCAAGACCCCGCGCAACCAGCCGAACCTGATCTACGGCATTACCCCGCAGTTCGACACCGAGACCTTCACGCTGGGCGCCAACATCATCGGCGTGACGGGCAGCTATTCGCAGGACATCAACGTGCTGCGGATGCCGGCCTATACCACGGTCGGGCTGTTCGCCCAGGTGCGCCCGGCCGAGCGGATCGAACTGGCGGTCAATGCGACCAACCTGTTCGACGAAAGGGCGATCACCGGGATTTCGGAAAGCAGCATCCCGGCCACCGGCGTGGTCATGGTCCGGCCCCTGTTCGGGCGCGCGGTCTCGGCCTCGGCCCGCTTCTTCTTCTGATTGCAGCATAAGGCGCGGGGCATCTGCCTCGCGCCGGGTGTCGCTCAGCCGGCCGCGAACTCGGCCCAGACCGGCAGGTGATCCGACGCGCTCGCCGCGAGCGCGCTCCTGTGAACGCCGCAGTCCTGCACCCGCAACCCGCCGCAATGCAGGATGCGGTCGAGCCGTCCGAGCGGGCGGCGGCTGGGAAAGCTCGGCCCGGGATCGAGCAGGGTAAAGTGCTTGCCGAACTCGCGGAACGCGCCGGCATTGGCACGCCATTCGTTGAGATCGCCCATCAGCACCACCGGACCCGACTTGCGCGCCGCATCGGCCAGCGCGGCGATCGCGCGGGCCTGCCTGACCCGCCACAGGCCCGACAGGTCGAGGTGCATCCCGAACACGCTCACGCCCACGCCGCCGACGTTCAGGCCCGCCGTCACCACCCCGCGCGGCTCGAGGCAGGGGATGTGGAGGATGTCGTGCCGCTCCACCGCAATTGCGCGGCGGGCGAGGATCGCATTGCCGTGCCAGCCGATCGAATCCCCCTGCACATCGAGCGGCACGGGGACGTAGTCGCTATGCGCCTCGATCAGGAAGCGCGGGAGCACGCTGGCGCGGGTGCCGAAGCGCAGGTCGGCCTCCTGCAGGCAGACGATATCCGCCCCGACCTCGTTCAGCACCTTGATGATCCGCGCCGGATCGCGCCTGCGGTCGGTGCCGACACCCTTGTGGATGTTGTAGCTCGCGACCTTGAAGGTGGCCGGCACGCTCGTCCCTCGTTCCTTGGCCTCTATCCCGCCGCGAGCAGGCTGGCGTTGCCGCCCGCTGCGGTGGTGTCGATGCAGGTTACCCGCTCGGTGGCGAAGCGGGCGAGGTAGTGCGGACCGCCCGCCTTGGGCCCTGTGCCGGAAAGCCCCTCCCCGCCGAAAGGCTGGCTCTCCACCACCGCGCCGATCTGGTTGCGGTTGACGTAGAAATTGCCGACCCGCGCGTTCGCCTGCACGAAGCGCCGCGTCTCGGCGATGCGGCTGTGGAGGCCGAGCGTCAGGCCGAAGCCGGTCGCGTTGATGTTCGCCACCACTTGGCCCAGCTCGCCCGCCCGGAAGCGCGCGACGTGGAGCACGGGGCCGAAATGCTCGTCTGACAGTGCGAGGATCGAGGGCACCTCGATGATGGTCGGAGCGACGAAGTGACCCGCCGCGCAATGCTCGGGCAGGGGCAGGCGGGTGACGGGAAGCCCCTTGGCGCGGCAATCGGCGACATGGGCCTCGAGCCGCGCGCGGGCGGCTGCATCGATCACCGGGCCGACATCGGTCGAGAGCGCCTGCGGATTGCCCACCCGCAGCGCCTCGAACCCGCCGCGGATCATCTCGAGCATCTGGTCGGCGACGTCCTCCTGCAGGTAGAGCACCCGCAGCGCCGAGCAGCGCTGGCCTGCGCTCTGGAAGGCGCTGCCGACGACATCGCGCACCACCTGTTCGGGCAGGGCCGAGCTGTCGACGATCATCGCGTTCTGCCCGCCGGTCTCGGCGATCAGCGTGGCAATCGGGCCGTCGCGCATCGCCAGCGTGCGGTTGATCGCGCGGGCGGTTGCGGTCGATCCGGTGAAGGCAACCCCGGCACAGCGGCCGTCAGCGGTCAGCAAGGCGCCGACATCGCCGCCGCCCGGAACGAGCTGGAGCACCTCCGGCGGAATGCCCGCCTGATGGCACAGCGTCACCGCCAGCGCGGCGATCAGCGGGGTCTGCGGCGCGGGCTTGGCGAGCACGGTGTTGCCCGCCGCGATGCCTGCCGCCGCCATGCCGATGAAGATCGCCAGCGGGAAGTTCCACGGCGCGATCGTCACGAACACGCCGCGCCCGTGCAGCATCAGGCTGTTCTCCTCGCCCGTCGGCCCCGGCAGGATCACCGGCGCGGTGAACTGCCGCCGCGCCTCGCCGGCGTAGTAGCGCAGGAAGTCGACCGCCTCGCGCAGCTCCAGCACGGAATCGAGCAGGGTCTTGCCCGCCTCGCGCTGGCACAGGCTGAGGAATTCGGCGGTATGCGCCTCGAACAGGTCGGCCGCGCCTTCGAGCAACAGCGCACGGGCCTCGCCGCCAAGCGCGTCCCAGCCGGGCTGGATCGCGGCGGCGCGGGTAAAGGCCTCGTCGATTTCGGCAGGGGTCGCGGCGCGCACCGTGCCGACAGGCCGCGCATGGTCCTGCGGCGAGGTGATGGCGGTGACGGGGCCGCCCTCGGCCAGCGCGAAGGTCGGCTGCGCGCTCCAGGTGGTCCTGGCGAGCGCGGCGAGCCGCTCCAGCAGGGGCTCGCGCACCAGCGGATCGGACAGGTCGATCCCGGCGCTGTTCCGGCGCTTCCCGAAGATCGCACCGGGCAGCGGGATCGCCGGATTGCGGCGCGGGCTCAGCGCGGCGAGTTCCGCGACCGGATCGCCGACCAGTTCCTCGGCGGGAATGTCGGCATCGCCCATGCGGTTGACGAAGCTGGTGTTCGCGCCGTTCTCGAGCAGGCGGCGCACCAGATAGGCGAGCAGCTCCTTGTGCCCGCCGACCGGCGCATAGATGCGGACCGGCGTGCGCTGGTTGCCCTCGAGCGCATGGAGCGCGTCGTAGACCTCCTCGCCCATGCCGTGGAGGCGCTGGAATTCAAACGGGCGCCCGGCAGCAAGGTGCTTGATCGCGCCGATGGTGTAAGCATTGTGCGTCGCGAAGGCCGGACGGATCACGTCGGCGTGCTCGAACAGGCGCGCGGCGCAGGCGAGGTAGCTCACATCCGTGGCGACCTTGCGCGTGAAGACCGGGTAATCGGTATAGCCGCCGACCTGCGACAACTTCACCTCGCTGTCCCAATAGGCGCCCTTGACCAGCCGCACGAACAGCTTGCGCCCGTGCCGCCGCGCCAGCTTGCCGGCCCAGTCGCACACCCACAGCCCGCGCTTCTGGTAGGCCTGGATGGCGAGGCCGAAGCCCTCCCAGCGGCTACCGTCGGGGCGGCGGAACAGGTCATCGTCGGCGACCAGTTCCTCGATGATGTCCATGCTCAGTTCGAGCCGCTCGGCTTCCTCGGCGTCGATGGTGAAGTGGATGTCGGCATCCCGCGCCTTTACCGCAAGATCGCGGATCACCGGCACCATCGCCGCCTTGGCCTCGTCGGCGTGGAAGAAGTTGTATTTGGGATGGAGCGCCGAAAGCTTCACCGAAATGCCCGGAGACCCCGCCACGCCCGCGCCGGATTCGCGCGCCAGCCGGGCAAGCGCGCTTTCATAGGCCAGCCGGTATTTCTCGGCATCGGCAAAGGTCATCGCCGCCTCGCCGAGCATGTCGAAGGAGTGGGTGATCCCCCGCGCCCGCTCCGGCGCGGCGCGCTTCAGCGCCTCGTCGATGGTGCGGCCGAACACGAATTGCCCGCCGAGGATCTTCATCGCCTGGCCCGTCGCGGTGCGGATCACCGGCTCGCCCAGCCGGTTCATCGCGCGCTTGAAGGCGCTCCCCAGCCCCTTCTGGCGCGCATCCGGCGGATCAAGCACTTCGCCGGTCAGCATCAGCGAGAAGGTCGCCGCGTTGACGAAGGTCGAGGAGCTTTCGCCCAGATGCTCGCCCCAGTCGATCGAGCCGATCTTGTCCTTGATCAGCGCATCGGCGGTGGCCGCATCGGGCACGCGCAGCAGCGCCTCGGCAAGGCACATCAGCGCGATGCCTTCCTCGGTATCGAGGCCATATTGCTGCAGGAAAGCGTCGATCCCGCTCGCCTTCTTGCCCCTTGCCCCCTCGATGAGGTCAATCGCCAGCCGCGCTGCGGCTTCGTGCACTGCGCGGGCGGGGGCGGCCTGTTCCAGCCGCTCGGCGATGCAGGCCTCCTCGTCCTGACGATAGGCGCGGCGCAGATCCGTGCGGTCGATGGAGGAAGGGGCGGGCGAGTAATCGGCCATCTGGTTTCACCTGAAACGATTCGAAGCGTGAAGGCGCGCTCTGAACGCCAAGAAGCTGCGCTTCAAGCGCGGTCTTTGCAACGCCCCTCCCCAATCACCCCACCTTGATCGTCATGCCGCCTGCGGTTAGCCTTGCCCGCGACGCGACGATCCGCGACCATCAGGGAATTCCATCGATCATGCGGATGTTCTGCTTCCATTGCCGCGACGGAGAGGATGGCGGGCGGCTGCGCGCGATCCACCGGCCCGCGCACCTCGCATTCATCCACGCCAATGCCGATCATTTCGTGATCGTCGGCCCCCTGAAGCGCGCCGATGGCCTGATCATCGGCTCGCTGCTGATCGTGAAGGCCGAGGACGAGGCCGCGGCGCGCGCGATCCTCGCCGATGACCCCTACCTCACGGGCGGGGTGTGGCAGCTCATCCGGGTGGACGAATTCACCCCGCTGCTGGGCGACTGGGCCTAGAGGATCACACTGACCGCCGCGAAGCTGACGGGGCCGGCGAGCAGGCCGACCAGCATCGCGTAAGGGCGCCCGCGCAGCGCCAGCACCACGCCCGCCGTCCATACCACCGGGGCCAGCACCAGAAACGCGAACACCTGCCGCCGCTTCTCGGCCATGCACAAGCGGAGCGCCGCATCGGTATCGGTTGCCGCCACGCAGTCACCCATCAGCAGCACAAACACGAGCAGCACTGCGAGCACCAGCCCGGCGGCGAGAACCGCGGCAGTTACGGCCCCGAAGGCCGTGACCCTCAAGCGCCGACCTCGTCCTGCGCGTCGGCCGGGTTGTTGCGGTTCCACCGCACCGAAGACCAGAACGCCAGCCCGATCAGCACCGCGCCGATCAGGCCGGTGATGACCTCGGAGATGTGCATGAAGGTGTTGAGATACATGATCACCGCCAGCGCGATGATCGCATAGAAGGCGCCGTGTTCGAGATAGCGGTATTCGCTCATGGTGCCCTTGTTGACGAGGAAGATCGTCATCGAGCGCACGAACATTGCCCCGATGCCAAGCCCGATGGCGATAATGATGAGATTGTTGGTGAGCGCGAAGGCGCCGATCACCCCGTCGAAGCTGAAGCTGGCATCCAGCACTTCAAGATAGAGGAACGCGCCGAAGCCGGCCTTGGCGACATCACCGGTCGAGGGCGTGGGCGGTTCGAGGACGTGGTTGACGATCTCGACCGCGAGATAGGTCAACAAGCCGGCAATCGCGGCGATCAGGAAGGTATGCGCCTCTTCGGCGGGCAGCATCGACGAGACCGCCCAGGTCGCGGCCAGCACCAGGCCGATGGCGACGGCCTCGATATCGGCGACCTTGGCGAGCGGGCGCTCGATCGCGTCGATCCAGTTCACGTCCTTGTCGGAATCGAAGAAATATTTGAGGCCGACCATCCCGAGGAACGCCCCGCCGAAGCCCATCAGCCCGACGTGCGCGTCGGAGACGATGCGCTGGTATTCGACCGGCTCGTTGAGCGCGAGCTTCATTGCCTCGACCGGCCCGAGGCTGGCGGCGACCATCACGATAACCAGCGGGAAGACGATCCGCATCCCGAACACCGCAATGGCGATGCCCCAGGTGAGGAAGCGCTGCTGCCAGACCGGGTCCATGTCCTTGAGGATCGAGGCATTGACCGCGGCGTTGTCGAAGGAAAGCGAGACCTCGAGCACCGCCAGCACGGCGCAGATCCATACCATCGCCAGCATCCCGTTGACCGTGCCGGTCAGCTCCCAGCCGTACCAGCCGCCCAGACCGAGGCCCGCAGCCGTGAACAGCAGCGATCCGCCGAAATGCTTGAACATCGTGTCTCTCTATCCTTCTAGCCCGCTTCCGGGCATGACCGGGCGGCTTTAATGCGGGTTTGCCGGGCGATCTAGAGCCCGAAGCTGCCCTTCAGCCCGTCGATCACATATTGCGCCGCAAGCGCGGCCAGCAGCACGCCGAGCAGGCGGGTGATGACCGCCTCGACCTTGTCGCCGAGCAGCCGGATCAGCGGCCCCGCCGCCACCAGCGATGCCGCCGTGATCGCCAGCACCGCAGCGAGCGCGCCCAGCACCTCGAGCGATTGCGACAGGCCGTTGGCCTCGTTCATCAGCAGCATGATCGCCGCGATCGCCCCCGGCCCGGCGAGCATCGGCATCGCCATCGGGAAAACCGAGACATCCTCGATCTCGGGGGTCTGGGCGATCTTCTCGGCGCGCTCCTCGCGGCGCTGGGTGCGCTTTTCGAAGACCATGTCGAAGGCGATGAAGAACAGCATCAGCCCGCCCGCGATGCGGAAGGAGTTGAGCTCGATATGCAGCGCGCCGAGCAGTTCCTCGCCGAACAGGGCGAAGACCAGCAGGATGATACTCGCGATCCCCGTCGCCCGCAGCGCCATGCTGCGCGCCTGTGCCGGCGAGGCGCCCTTGGTCAGCCCGGCATAGATCGGCGCGCACCCCGGCGGGTCGATCACCACGAACAGGGTGACAAAGGCGGAAAGGAAGAGTTCGGTCAGCACCATGTTACGCCCAGCCGGAGGTCAGCGCCCCTGACCATCAATCGGCGGTCGGCGCAAGGCTTTGTTCGATGGCGGTGAGCCAGCGGCCCTCGTAGAAATACTCGGCCGCAGCATAGCGGGTGCCATCGGCGCGGTGCTCCCAGCGCCAGCGCAGCGTGCCATCGCGCGAGAGCCTCGCATCGGTCTTGCCGTCCTCGCCGAGCGGGATTGCGGGCGGCGGCGGGACCGGCACGCCGGGGCGCGGGCAGGTGGCGACGAGACCCTCGATCGCGTCGAGTTCGGTCACGACGATGTCGCCCTCCCCGGCCTCCAGCACCTTGCGGGGCGGGGGCTGCGGCACATCATCGCCGCCGACATCGAAGACATAGCGATAGGCACCATCGGGCTGGCGCTCCCACACGGTCAGGAAGTTGCCGACCGTGCCATCGGGATCGACATAGCGCCCCTGGCTGACCGCCACGGCCCCGTCGCAGCTCATCACCACCTTGCGCGCTTTCCATTGCACGGCCTTCAGCGGATCGGTCTGGGTGGCGAGCCACGGCTCGATCGCGAAGGGGCCGTCCTCGCCGTGGAGCAGCGCGCCGGGCGCGGCGTATTGGCGGAAAGCGGTCCACTGGCCCTGTTCCTTGGCGGCGCGGGCAAAGGCGATCTCGGCGGCGACGATGGTGCTCGGCTGCGCGCTGCCCGGCGCGCCGGCGAGCATCCGGTCGATCATCTGGACCTGACGCTTGCTCGGCTTGGGCGGCCCGCCGCTGCCGGCACAGGCGGCCAGCGTCAGGGGCAGGGCAAGGGCCAGAGCGCAGGCGAAGAAACGCATTTCCATCCTCCGTCCGGGCCATGCCCCGGTATCTGCAACCTTGTGCTAAATCCCCTCGGGCGCGTCCAGCCCGGCGTGGCGATGCGCGGCGACCAGCGTGTTTCTCAGGAGCACCGCAATCGTCATCGGCCCGACCCCGCCCGGCACAGGGGTGATCGCACCTGCCACCTCGAGCGCCTCGGCAAAGGCGACATCGCCGACCAGCCGCCCCTTGGGGCTCGCCTCGGAGGGCGGAAGCCGGTTGATGCCGACATCGATCACGGTCGCGCCCGGCTTGATCCAGTCGCCCCGCACCATCTCCGGCCGGCCCACCGCCGCCACGACGATATCGGCGCGGCGCACCACATCGGCGAGGTTCCTCGTGCGGCTATGCGCGATGGTGACGGTCGCATTGGCATCGGTGAGGAGCTGCGCCATCGGCTTGCCGACGATGTTCGAGCGGCCGATCACCACTGCCTCCAGCCCCGACAGGTCGCCGAGATGGTCCTTGAGCAGCATCAGGCAGCCGAGCGGCGTGCAGGGGACAAAGCCCTCCTGCCCCACGGCGAGGCGGCCCGCGTTGATGACATGGAAGCCGTCCACGTCCTTGTCGGGATCGATCGCGGCGATCACGGCAGCCTCGTCGAGGCCTTGCGGCAAGGGCAACTGGACGAGGATGCCGTCCACCTCGGGATCGCGGTTCAGCCGCTCGACCAGCGTCAGCAGCTCCGCGGCGCTGGTAGTGGCGGGCAGGCGATGCTCGAAGCTGGCGATCCCCGCCTCGGCGCAAGCCTTGCCCTTGGCGCCGACATAGACCTGGCTTGCCGCATCGTCGCCGACCAGCACCACTGCAAGGCCCGGGCGCCGACCGGCGTTCTGGGCAAAGGCCGCCGCCGCCGCGCCGATCCGCACGCGCAGATCGGCCGCAAAGGCCTTGCCGTCGATCCGTGCCGCTTGCGCCATCAGTAGGCCGCTCCCTGCAGCAGGCGCGAGACCGCGACCAGCAGGATCATGAACACCATCGGCGAGAAGTCGATCGCGCCGGTATCGGGCATCACCCTGCGGATCGGGCGCAGCGCCGGCTCGAACAGGCGCGAGAGCGCATCATGCACCGCATAGGCGAACTGGTTGCTCGGGCTCACCACGTTGAAGGCGAAAAGCAGCCCGATGATGAACCAGATGATCAGCAGCATGTTGGCGGTGCTGATCACCATCCCGAGGATGTCGACGATTGCTTGCAACATTGCGTTTTCCGTTTCCCTTGCGACGGCGCCTGCGCTCCTCTTGTGAAGCGCCGCGCCCGGTCAAGTCCCTTGGCAGGCGTATTAGCGAGTTAATACGCCTCGCGCCAGACCCCGTTCCCGCGTGGCCTAGGCGCGCACCAGCGTGCCGGCGCCGCGGGCGGTGAAGAATTCGAGCAGCATGGCATGGCCCACCCGCCCGTCGAGCACCACCGCAGCCTCGCAGCCGGATTGCACCGCGGCGACGCAGGTCTCGAGCTTGGGCACCATGCCGCCGCGGATCACCCCGTCCTCGCGCAAGCGCGCGATATCGGCGGGGGTGAGGTCGGTGAGCAGCTCGCCCTCGCCGTCGAGCACGCCGGCGACATCGGTCAGCAGGAACAACCGCGCCGCGCCCAGCGCCGCCGCGATCGCGCCCGCCATGGTGTCGGCGTTGATGTTGTAGGTCGCGCCGTCCTCGCCCGGAGCGATGGGGGCGATCACCGGGATCATTCCGGCGGCCACCATCGTGTCGATCACCGTGGTATCGACCTCGGCCGGCTCGCCGACGAAGCCGAGATCGACCGCCTGTTCGATATTGCTGTCGGGATCGCGCGTGGTGCGGCTGACCTTGCGCGCTGTCACCAGCCCGCCGTCCTTGCCGGAAATCCCGATCGCCTTGCCGCCCGCGCCCGCGATCCAGCCGACCAGTTCCTTGTTGATCGCGCCCGAGAGCACCATCTCGGCGACCTGCGCGGTGGCCGCATCGGTGACGCGCAGCCCGTCGACGAAGGTGCTCTCCACCCCGAGCCGCTTGAGCATCTGCCCGATCTGCGGGCCGCCGCCATGCACCACCACCGGGTTGATGCCGACCGCCTTCAGCAGCACGATATCCTCGGCAAAGTCGCGCGCGGCTTCGGGATCGCCCATCGCGTGGCCGCCGTATTTCACCACGAAGGTGCGCCCGGCATAGCGCTGGAAATAGGGCAGCGCCTCGATCAGCACCTCGGCCTTGGCGAGGTCGGGCGTTTCGGCCCCGGAGCGGGGCGGCGTGTGGTTCAGCTTCTCGGTCACGGGCATTGTTCCCAGCGCGCACCTCGCGCATCTCGGGCCGCGCCCTAGCGGCTTGCGGGCGCGGGGCCAAGCGGCTTGGTGAGACGGGCCGCCTGCAGGTGCGACCGGCGCCGGGTTGCGGGCGGGGCGTCGCCTGCCACCCCGCCCGCACAGGCAAGGCCTTCTCAGGTCGCGAGCGACTGCTGCTCCAGCATCACCGCGATCTCGTCGAGCAGATGCAACCGCTCCTTCTTGAGCGCCTCGAGCCGCTCGTCGCTCGCCGGTTCGACCTCGCATTCGATGCGATGGATCTCGCGGTTCACCTCGTGGTGCCGCGCGGCGAGACGGGCGAAGTGGGAATCCTCCAGCTTCAGCCGGTGGAGCGCGGCGACATCCTGCGGAAAGGCTTCGGCGAGTTCGTGCGGGGTGTGTGCGGACATCGGTTTCTCCCTTGTTGATACCCCTGCCTAGCCGCTCGCCGGGACCCCGCATTTGACCGGGGTCAAAAGAGCTGGAACCATCGGCCTTTCCCGATATTGTGTCAGGCGGGATAACAGCATGACACGACCGGGATCATTCCGTCGCAGCCGCAAGGCCGCGCTCTCGCGCTTCTGCCGCACCGCGCTGGCCGGAGGGGCGTTGCTTGCCCTTATCGGAGGCTTTCTTTCCGCGTGGCCGGGCGGCAGCGCGCTCGCCGCGCAGGGCGCCCGCGAGGAGCACAGCGCCAGCTTCCCGGTGTGCTCCGGCCCGACCCGCGTCACCTGCGTGGTCGACGGGGACACCCTGTGGTATCGCGGCACCAAGATCCGCGTGGCCGACATCGACACGCCCGAGGTCTCCCGCCCCTCCTGCCCGCGCGAGGCGGCGCTCGGGCGGCAGGCAACCGAGCGGCTGCGCCAACTGCTCAACGCGGGCCGCTTCAGCCTCGAGGTGCCGCCGGGCGGGCGGAGCCGCGACCGCTATGGCCGCGAGCTGCGGATCATCACCCGCGGCGGCCAGAGCATCGGCGCCACCCTCGTCCGCGAAGGCCTCGCCGCCCGCTGGGGCGGCCCGAGGCGCGCATGGTGCGGGGGCTGAGCGGGGTGCTGGGACGGTGGCGGGTTGTAGGAAAGCGGAGGCGTTACCGGAAGAAGAACGCCAGCGCCACGATCAGCACCAGCTGGAGCGCCGCGATAGAATGGAGGTTACTGCTGAACGGCTGCTTGCGCGTCTTGTGCCGGAACAGGGCACGTCCCGCATAGGCTCCCGGTGTGCCGCCAATCAGCGCCAGCCGCAGCAAAGTCCCTTCGGAAATCCGCCACGCGCCAGTTTCAGCCCGCGCCTTGTCGATCCCGAACGCCGCAAAGGCGCAGAAGTTCACCGCGATTAGTGCCGTGGCGATGTTGGCCGGGGTGGCGAGGGCCCTCACCGCGGCGACGTGCTCAGGGGTTGCGAAGGCACTGAGGTTGTCCATGCGCGATTGCCTAGCGCGTAAGGGGTTGCGGAAGCAATGACGGGAGAGCCTTGCCCCTCCCCCGACCCGACCCGGGACCCGGCGATCTTAACCGCCGTTCGGAAAAGAAAACCCCGCCCCGGGCTGTGGCCGGGGCGGGGTGGAAAAATGGCGCTGAACCAGCGGCGCGCGGATCACTCCGCCGCCTGCACCCCGAACAGCCCGGCCTCGGCCTCGGCGCCAGCCTCACCCTCGTTGGCGGCCTTGGCCTTCTGGCGCTTGTCGAAGCTCGACCACACGGTGTTCCAGTCGCCGCGGGTGGCGCCCTTCGAGTATTCGGTGGCGCGGGTTTCGAAGAAGTTGGCGTGCTCGACACCGTTGAGCAGCGGGGCGAGCCAGGGGAGCGGGTGCTCGTCGATCATGTAGATCTCCTGGAGGCCGAGCTGCTTCAGGCGCCAGTCGGCGATGTAGCGGATGTAGCGCTTGATCTCCTTGGCGCTCATGCCGTCGACCGGGCCCATTTCGAAGGCGAGGTCGATGAAGGCGTCTTCGAGGCGGACGGTCTTCTGGCAGATGTCGATCAGGTCTTCCTTCACCGCCTTGGTGAGGCACTGGCGCTCCTCGCAGAAGGTGTGGAACAGCTTGATGATGCCCTCGCAGTGCAGCGATTCGTCGCGCACCGACCACGAGACGATCTGGCCCATGCCCTTCATCTTGTTGTGGCGCGGGAAGTTCATCAGCATGGCGAAGCTGGCGAAGAGCTGGAGCCCCTCGGTGAAGCCGCCGAAGGCCGCGAGCGTGCGGGCGATGTCCTCGTCGGTGTCGACGCCGAACTGGCCGAGGAAATCGTGCTTGTCCTTCATTTCCTCATATTCGAGGAAGGCGGAGTATTCGGCCTCGGGCATCCCGATGGTGTCGAGCAGGTGCGAATAGGCGGCGATGTGCACCGTCTCCATGTTGGAGAAGGCGGCGAGCATCATCTTGACCTCGGTCGGCTTGAACAC
>VFQO010001498.1_pt1 | contig 17653 bp, 16 predicted proteins | sample 3512331 | NCBI WGS metagenome assembly VFQO01 (sample SAMN10412371, study PRJNA504923) | tailings metagenome | isolation source: Replicate 3 from Balatoc abandoned mine | place: Philippines: Itogon, Benguet | collected 2017-08-28
GAATGATATAGAGGCGTTGATCGCCCGCGCCGGCGGCGACGACCATATCCGCCGGTAGTTCGGCGGCATGACTGGTGATATCGGTGGACCGAGTAACAATATCGACAGCCGGCGTGCTACGGGGTAGCCACCAAGTGAGACCGTAGGCAGGATTGACCTGGCTACCCTGGAACATCTCGCCGAATGTCGCTTCGTCGACAAGTGGCCTGCCTTCGAGCTTTCCGCCCCCGCGGACGAACTCGCCGATCTTCGCCCACTCGGATGCGGCCAGCACTAGGCCCTGCGGCATGAGCGGTGCGCCATCGGGGCCGCTGCGCCAATCGCCGACCGTTACGCCTAGCGGCATTAGAATGCGACGCTCGATATAATGGCGAGGGTTGCCGTCCTCGCCTTTGGCGACGAGCTTTCGGCGCATGATTTCGCCGACGACTTGCATCGGAGCAGGGCCATACTGGAATTTCCCGCCCGGTGCCGCCGCGAGCGGTGCCTTGACCGAGTCCAAATACCCTTGGGGTCTCCCGACGGTTGAGGCCTGACCACCTGTCATCGACAGCAGTTGGCGAAGCGTGATCTGTTCCTTTTCGGCGTCGCCCTTCCACTCAGCGAGCGTCTCTGATGCCCGCTCGTCGAGCGTCAAAAGCCCGTCCTGTACGGCCGCCGCCGCCATCAGCCCGACAAGACTCTTGGTGCCCGACCAGAGTTCCTGCGGTGTCGCAATATCTGCAGAACGGCATCGAACCTCGCCATCCTCAAGGATCAGCAGCGCCACGCCAGAGTTTGCCTCGGAATAGGCGATCGCCGCGGCACAGCCGGGAAGAGGAGCGGGTTCGCCTGCCGTGGCCGGCTGTGCCGCAACGGCTGCTGCGAAAAAGAGGATGGTGCGCTTCAAGTTCCGACTCCCATTTTCTGGTGCTTGTCATTCTCGATATTATCGATAATAATTTCATTCGCAATCATCGATTGCTCGCGTGCACTGTCCGATTAGGATGGTGCCGGTAGCAGGGAAAGCCGAACGGAGAGAAATGGGCGCGACGAAGACCGAAGACGACAGTGCACCGACTCAAGACCGCGTCATTGCGCGTCTCTTGACTGACGACATCGTCGAATGGCGCATCCAGCCGGGATCGTGGCTGCGCGAGCGCGAAATCGCCGCGCGCTTCGGGGTGAGCCATGCGCCCGTGCGCGAAGCATTCCGTCATCTTGCGCGGATCGGTCTCGTGAAGGTGGTCCCGTGGCGCGGAACCTATGTGATCGATATCGACGAGCATGCCGCGAACGAGGTCTATGAGCTGTGGAAATCCCTGTTCGGTGTAGTTTGCCGCCTGGCTGCGGTCGAGATGACGGATCGCGACGGGCGCGAACTGATGCACCGTCTGGTCGAATATAAGGATGTCACCCAGCGCACCGAAAATACGTTCGAGCATATCAAAGTCTCGAACCGCATCGGCCGCTTCATCGCCAAGCGGAGCAATGCGCCGCTCGCGCTGGAGCTCCTCGACCGGGTCGCGCTGCTCGCGCGCTGGCAGCACAATGTCTATACCGACAGCTATATCGAGACGCATGGCAATGACGCCGCGAAGCGATCGGCCATCCTCTACGACGCGCTTTGCCGCCATATCGTCACGCGCGATGGCGATGCCGCCGATGCGGTGGCGCGCGATCTGATCGGCGTTACTCAGAATAGTTTCGGGCGCGCACTCGAGGAATATAAGGCCCGGCACGCAAAGACTAAGCCCAGCCGCCGCCGCGCAAAAGTGACATGAGCCGCCTCCCGACCGACCGCCGCACGTTGCTTAAGGCGGGCCTCGCGGCGCCGATCGCATTGCAGGTTAACTCCGCTGCCGCTGTATCTCGGGATTTGACCATGTTCGGCTCCGAACGCCTCTTCACCGACGTCCAAAGCTATACCGAGGCCGGCAACAAGCAGTCGGGCGGCGAGGGCGATCGTTGGACCGCCGACTGGACAGCGAAGCGGCTGTCCAGTGCCGGATTCGAAGTCGAACGCCAGACGTTTGACGTGCCTTGGTTCGAGGCCTCGCGCTGCGACCTCAGGCTCGGCGACATCACGATACCGCTCGTCGCACAACCGCTCGCCATCGAAACCGGCGAGGCTGGACTCGCTGCGCCGCTGCGCCTCGCAGAAATTCCTGAACGCCTCGACGGCGCGATCGCCGTAGTGCGCCTGCCTTTCCGCCGCTGGTCGAGCCTCGTAGATCGTGCAGCGCGCGAGCCGCTCGCCGATGCGCTTGCGCGCGGTGCGAGCGGGGTCATTCTCATTACGACCGGGCCGACGGGCGAGGCCTTGCTCCTCAATGTCCCGGCCGGTCATCCCGTATCGGAAAAGCCACTTGCCTTGCTCGCGCCGCGACTCGCCGCCCCGGTGATTGAAGCCGCGCGCCACGGTGCCGCGGCGAAATTAGCGCTGCGCGGGCGCGGTGGGGCTCGGGCAGCTCAGAATATAATCGGGCGACTCGTTCGCTCCGGCCGCCCTTGGCTCGTCGTCTCGACGCCGCGTTCAGGCTGGACCGATTGCGCCGGCGAGCGGGGGCCGGGCATCGCGATGTGGCTCGCGCTCGCCGACTGGATGCCCCGAGCGTTTCCCCAGCACAGCCTGCTCTTTCTGTGCAACAGCGGGCATGAATATGAGAATCTCGGTGCGAGCCATATCGCCGACAAGTTTGGTCCAGCCCCCAGCGAGACGGCTTTCTGGTTGCATCTCGGCGCCAATGCCGCAGCACGTGACTATCAGGAAATGCCGGGGCGCTTGCTGCCGCTGCCGAGTGCCGATCCCTATCGTTTTCTCATGACATCGCCCGAATTCGTTGCGCGTGCGCGCGAGATATTCAAAGGCCAGCCAGGGTTGGAAATGGCCTATCCTTCGGCGGAAGGCACAGCGGGCGAACTCTCGGAAGTGATAAAGGCCGGCTACACACGTCATGCTGGCATCTTTGGCGCACACCGTCATCACCACGCTGTGACCGACGATTTATCTACCGTCACACCTGACCCGCTTGCCGCTACGGCGCGGGGCGTCCGCGACCTGCTGAGCGCCGTCGTCTCCTAAACCCGTGACCCACCTGCAATGACATTGCGCTTTCCGGCTTGACTCGCTCGCGTTTTCTGCACAAAATTATCGATAATAATTGCGATAACAAAATGGGGAGAGTGACCATGGGACGCAGGGCGAACCTTCTTTTCTGCACGGCCGCAATTTGGGTAGCCGTCGCTCCGCCTGCTTTCGCGCAAGACAGACCGCCCGAAGCTCTTCCGGACGCGGCGGAAGCGAACGATGACGGCGCGATCGTCGTGACGGCGCGGCGCCGCGAGGAGCGGCTCGCCGACGTTCCTACAGCCGCTTCTGTCATCGATATCACCTCACTCACCGATCGCGGCGGCGCAAGCGGCAGCGGCGAATTGCTAGCAGACCAGCCGAGCGTCAGGTTCAACAATCTCAGCTCATCGATCACTTCCGAGATTTCGATCCGCGCCTCGTCGACCGCGCGCGCGACCAATGGCGATCCCAGCGTCGGCCTGTATCGCAACGGTGCCTATATCGCCGGTGGTCCCGTGGGCGGGCGAAACTTCACCCGCCTCGATCTCCTCGATATCGGCCGGGTCGAGGTGCTGCGGGGGACACAGGGCGCACTCTATGGCCGCAACGCGGTCGGCGGCGCGATCAATATCATTTCGGCCGAGCCCGAATTCGATCTCTCAGGCTGGGCGAGTGCGCGCTACGGCTTCGAGAATAACAGCTTCCAGACGCAAGGCGCGATCAATGTTCCGCTTGCCGAAGGTCTTGCGATCCGTCTCAGCGGCGATCTCGTCGAGCAGGACAAGGGCTTCTTCTACAATCCGGACAACGACGTCTATTTCGACCAACAGAAGGGTCATGGTCTGCGCGGCCAGATCCGTCTCAAACGCGGACCCGTCGACGCGATCATCATGGCCGAGACCCAGCGGCTGATGACCCCGGCGGTTCATTATCAGATTTCCATCCCTGCCGGCACGCCAGGCTTCCCGGGGGGATATACCCAGGATCGCTTCCGCTATCCCTGGAACACGGCGCCCCGTGCCAGCCAGGATGTCGATGGACTGCAGGCGATTATCCGCGTGGACTTGGGCGGCGCCGACCTCACCTCGACAACATCCTTTCGCAAGCGCCACTCGGAATATGACCTTGACAATGACGCGGTGAGCCCGGCCGAACTTGCGCGCGCGCGCGCTGCAGGTCAGATCGGGGCGCTAACCCCGCTCGACCCGAGCGGCGCCTCCTATGTCGTCGACACCACCGACAATTTCTCGCAGGACATCCATGTGACGGGCGCGAGCGACCGTCTGACCTGGCTCGTGGGCGCCGAGATGCTGCTGCTCGACAGCGATTTCTCCGTGACGACGACGCGCACGCCGACGCTTGCCAATCCTTCTCCGGGCAACATCGCCCCCGCCCGGCTCCATTTCGAAAGCTATGCGGCTTATGGTTCGCTCGGTTTCGATATCACCGACAGCCTCAACTTGACCGGCGAGCTCCGCTATACACGCGACAGCCGGAGCATCAGCGCGCGGCTCTATGATCTCGCGACAGGCCTGCCAACAGGCGGGTCATCGCGGATTATCGACGACAACATCAGCGCCGACAATCTCTCCTACAATGCGACGCTTTCGTACAAACTTACTCCAAATATTCTCGCCTATGGCAAGGTCGGCAGCAGCTACCGCGCCGGCGGTTTCAACACGCGCCTGTCCGATCCCCGCGCTCCGAGCCCGGTACAGGTACTGTTCGGCAACGAAAGCAGCACCTCCTATGAGGTCGGCATCAAGGGCAGCCCGGTGCGGCGCGGCTATTTCGCAATCGCGGGATATTATACCGAGCTCAAGGATCTGATCGCGCAGGTCGACGATGGATGCGCGCTGACAAACGCGGCCTGCCCGGTCGCCGCGGTCGCCTATCTCACTAATGCCGGTAATGCGAAGAGCTGGGGTATCGAGGCAGAATATAGCCACGGATTCGACCTTGGAGAAGGCGACGGCCGCCTCGCGCTCAGCGGCTCGCGGCAGGGCGGCAAGGTCAAGACGGGCCGATACGACGGTCTCGATCTCGCGCAGGTTCCCGACTGGCTCGCCTCGGCGAACCTCAATCTTCGCTATCCGGTCACCGGCGACGTTGCCTTGACGAGCAATGTGCTTGTCAGCGGACAATGGGGTGGCAAGCAGGAGCTGACCGCAACGTCGGTCGACCTCGACAATTATGTCCTCGTCAATCTTCGCATCGGCGTCGACTTCGGAAAGGTCAATGTGAGCGCCTTCGCGAACAACCTCTTCGACAAGCTCTACTATGTTGCCCAGGCGCCGACGATCAACCGTTACAGCCAACCCCGGGTGCTAGGCGTCGAGGGCCGCATTTCTTTCTAGGGGATATGCTTGCCCGCGGCCTGCGGCCGCCAGCCGAGACGAAAGGGACGGCGAAATGCGGCAATGGGTCATGGCAGCATGTGCTGGAGCCGCGACGCTGCTCGCTTCAGCATCCGCCGCGGCGGCGGTTGCCCCTCCGCAAGCGACGCTGGCGCAGGGGCGACTAACGGGCGCTGCAGAGGCAGGAGTCGAGCGTTTTTTCGATATTCCCTTCGCTGCGCCTCCCGTAGGCGCGCTCCGCTGGCGCGCGCCGCAGGCTCCGCCGCGCTGGGCGGGTATTCGCAATGCCGCGAAGTTCGGACCCGCTTGCCCGCAGATGGTGCGGCCTGCGCTCGTCGCCGGTGGAGTAGCGGATGATCAATCCGAAGACTGCCTACAGCTCAATATCTGGCGCCCGGCCGGCGCGCGGAAACTTCCCGTCATGGTCTGGATCCATGGCGGTGCGCATGTCATCGGGTCGGGTACGTTCCCGGCTTTCGACGGTACAGCCTTCGCAAGGCAAGGGGTCATTCTTGTCACGATCAACTACCGGCTCGGCGCACTCGGCTATTTTGCCCACCCGGCTCTGAGCGCAGCCAAGCCGCGTCGCGAGGCGCTCGCCAATTATGGCCTCATGGACCAGATGGCCGCCCTTCGCTGGGTCCAGAAAAATATCGCAGCCTTTGGTGGCGATCCGGGGAAGGTCACTTTGTTCGGCGAGTCCGCGGGGGCAATCGGCGTGACGACGATCCTCGCCCACTCCGAAGCCAAGGGCCTGTTCGCGCGCGCCATCGTACAGTCGGGCGTCGGCCTACTCGACCCGCGCCCGCTTATCGAGCAGGAAGCGCTAGGCACGGCATTGGCGGCTCGCGCCGGCGCGCCGCCTTCGGCGACGATCGACGCGCTCCGGGCGCTTTCGGCCGACGCGCTCGTCGCGGCCGGCGATGTCCGGACGCCGGGCGCGATGGTCGGCCCCATTCTCGACGGCGAGCTGGTGCGCGAAGCGCCATGGCGCGTTTTTGCGCGCAGTGAGCCGATCGACGTGCCGCTCCTCGTCGGCGCTAACAGCAACGAAGCCAGCGTAATCCTCGCCATGGGCGTGCCGCCGGCGGCCGCGCTCACCTATCTCGGGCCCGACCAGGCGGCGGGCCGCGCCGCCTATGGCACCGGGCTCGCCGATGACGAACTGGCCCGCCAAATACTGGGCGACGCCTGGTTCGTCGCACCGTCGCGATGGCTCGCGGCGCGGACGTCCGCCGGCGCGCCGTCCTACCTCTATCATTTCGACTATGTTGCAGCAGCGCGCCGCGATCGGGCGAAGGGCGCCGGGCATGGCTCCGAAATTCCCTATATTTTCGGGACGCTGGGCTATTTCGCTTCGCTCGCCGGCCCCGTCGACGACGAGGATCGCCGCTTCGGCGAAGGCGTGTCCGCCTGCTGGGTCGCTTTCGCGAAGAATGGCGTACCCGACTGCGCGCTGGTGCCTGACTGGCCCCGGTACCAGCCGACTGACGACCGTCTCGCACATCTCGCGCCCCGGTCAGCCGTCGTCGCCGGTTTTCGCAAGGCGCAACTCGACCACCTGCTGAAAATCCATTTCGCGGCAGGCCAACCCAGGCCTTAGCCCGCTTGGCCAAACAGGCCCACCGTTTCGAAACGTGCAACGAAGCTGGGAGAGATAAAATGTCTGGACGACGGAAATCGATATGGCTTGCCGCCGGCGCCGCATTGGTCGGCGTAGCGGTTTTTGCGGCGCAAAGTGGCTTCGGGAGCAGCGACGGCGGCGAAACGCGTCCGATGGTCCAACTGCCACCCGCGCCGTCCGCCGCCAAGGCGACGGCATCCGCTGCGTCGGCGCTCGCGACCGCAAGCCTCACAACGACCGTCGGCGGTTACACCTATGACTGGACAGCGCTGAAGGCCGCGATCGTCGCTGACACCGAAGTCGCTAGTGGCTATTTCATTGTCGGGAACGCGTCCGATCCCACTTATCTTTTCGAATTCGACAAGGGCAGTTTTGGCATCGACCGGGTGACACCGCTCGCCTCGGCTTCCAAATGGTTTGCTGGCGCGCTCGGCATGCGCATGGTGCAGGCGGGCATTGCCACGCTCGACGATCCGATGCGGCCACCACTCGCCTTCTGGACGACGAGCGGAACGAAGAAGGATGTCAAACTCAAGCATACGCTGTCGATGACATCGGGCTTTAATGCGAGCCCGCTCGTCGGCGGCTGCCAGCTTCTCCCGACTTTTGGTCTCTATAACTGCGCCAAGAGCATCCACGACCTGCGCTACGACATCCTGCGCCCGGGCAATGCGCCTGGTGCTCAATATAGCTACGGTCCTCACGGCATTCAGGTCGCAGGGGCGTATTTGGAGGCCAAGGATACAAGCATAGAACCAGGAACGTCGCCAGCACGCGAGCGGAACTTCCACGAACTGTTTGCGCAGCACGTCACCATCCCGCTCGGGATGTCAAGCACCACGTGGTACGATCCCCACCCCCCCGCGACCGTCCCAACCAATCCGTGGGTGGCCGGCGGCGCCTTCTCCACGCCGCGCGACTATGCGAAACTGCTGCGCGCGTTCCTCGGCGGCAGCTTCATCACCAACATGACGGCCTTCACGCAGCCGCGCACGATCGGACTGCCGCGTGTTTTCGTTCCGGCGAGCACAGTGAACTGGGAATATGCGCTCGGCTCCTTCGTCGAATGCGACACGCCCTCGGCGTGCGCGACGTCGAAGATCAACTCTTCGCCCGGCGCCTATGGCTGGACCGGCTGGATCGATCGCGAGACCGGCTATTATGCCCTGATCGCGACCGAAATATCGAGCGGAGGCGACCGCAAGGGCGTCGAGCTCGAGCAGGTCATGCAGGATCTGATCGAGGATGCGATTGCGAACCGCACTCCGGCGCCCTGACCTGATCGGCAAAACTTCGCCTATGGTGCCTGGGCCAGGCCGCGCCGTGAGGTAGCGGTCTGGCTCAACGGAGGGGGCTGGACACCGCGTGGTTGTGCTGACAGCCGGCTTTCGAAGGGCATGAAGGACCGCTTTCTCGATCATGGAGCGGTTCAATACGAACGCGAGTAGAGCAAGTAGAACCGAAGGCGGACCATCTCGCCCTGCGCATCTTGCTCGAGCGTTCGGCGCGACGCATGACAGCGCCAAACGCGGTGCCGCAACTATGCCCTAAGACTTAGTTCCGCTCGATAACTCGCCGCAGCCGATCAGCGATGATCAAAAGGTCGCCGAGGCAGGACCGCACCAGCACGATGGCTGCGAGAAGTGCCACGACTCTTGCGCGATGGTCAGGCGACGTAAGCACCTCTACCACTCGCTATCAAGGTTCCGTCTGCAGACACAATCCGCGTCCCGGCTATGCTTATCTGCCGACCCAGTTTGACCGGCCTGCCGATCGCCCGCATCAGCCCTGGCAAGGCCGGTCGGTGAAAATCGACGTGCAAGTTTGCCGTAGCCCGCGCAGACCCTCCCATGGCAATGACCGTGTAAAGGCCGGTAAGATCGATCAGCGCCGATAAAATGCCACCATGCGCTGCGCCGACCGTCGGATTTGAGATTATTTCGTCTCGCCAGGGCATTGAGATCACCAACTCGTCGGTGCCGACCTCGGCGATCCTGAGCCCGAGCCAGCGGTGGAAAGGCGCAAGCAACAGCAGCTCCCCCAGTTCCTCAAGCCCAGGGGCGACCCGTGGGGCGTTCATGACTTCATCTCCATTTCATGGGTGCTGAGCAAAAACTCCACAATTGACTTGCCAAACGCGTCATTCTCGTCGCCCACCACCATATGGGTCGCATTCGCGATGTCGCTATATGCCATATGCGGGACCAATCTTCGGAAATGCTTGACGGCTTCCAGCGAAACTAGGTCGCTCGACCCACCGCGGATCAGATGCACAGGCAAGGCTAAACTGGCAGCGGCGGCGCTCAGTTCGCTGCGGCCATTGTCGCTTGAGACACCGCCTTGCCGCGTAACTCCTTCGATGAAGGTCGGGTCCCAATGCCAATAGAAGCGCCCATCGTCCTTGCGGCGCAGATAGTGGGCGAGCCCAGGCGAGGCCTTCCGGCTAGGCCGATGGGGCAGATAGTCGGAAATGACCTCAGCGGCCTCCTCCACCGACGCAAACCCTTCGCGCGCATGGGCCGCCATGAAACCGACCACGCGGGCAACGCCGCTCGGTTCCATCTGCGGCGTGACGTCGACCAAGGTAAGCGATCCAAAACTCCCCGGTGCGCGGTTTCCCTCCGCAATGATCCCAGCCAGCCCCCCAAGCGATGCGCCGATCATCGCCGGCTTTCTTCGCATCGCCGCAGCGATCTCAACGAGATCGGCCGCGAAATCGGAAATGTCATAAGCCCCATCACTGGCCCAAGCGCTCTCGCCGTGCCCGCGCATATCGACGGCGATCGTCCGAAAACCGTGGCTCGCGAGTTGACGGGTCACCGACTTCCACGCCCGGCGGGTCTGGCCGCCGCCGTGCGCCAAAATCACCGGAAAGCCCAGTTCCGGTCCATCGATCGACGCCGCGATTGCATGGCCCGCTTTTCCCGCAAGCGTGATCGTCCGATCATACATTCAGGCATCATACTGTATCATATCTTACAGTAAAGCATGTTCATATGCCGATAGTGGCTTTACAGTTTCAGCCGATGGTCGACTTTCGCAGCACCAGCGATGCTTCTCTCGGGAAAAGTCTTCTGACGGACTCAGACGAGTTTGTCTTTGTCATCGAAGAAGTGCCACGCAAACTTCGCCGCTTGTTCGACGCCTCAATGGCGCGCTTCGGATTGACCCGAACCCAGTGGCGCGCGCTCGTCTATATTTATCGGACCCCGGGCATTACCCAGACCGATCTCGCCAAATGCTCGAACTGGAGCGTGCCAGCGTTGGCCATGTTGTCGACCAGCTGGAAAGAATGACGCTCGCGGAACGGCGCGCTGCCAAGGGCGACCGGCGCGTCTGGGAGCTTCATCTCTTACCCCGAGCGATCGAAATCCTGCCCCAGCTGCGCGCCGAAGCCGACATGATCTACGCGCGGCTGCTCCATATGATTTCACCGAGTGAAATACGCGCGGTCCGCGCATTGCTGACGAAAATGTCAGGCAATCTCGAAAGCGGATCGGAAGACATGCCTCCTCGATAGAAGCATTGAAAGATTTGAAATAGCCGACGCCATTCATCGTCAGCAAGCCGATTTCCCCAATTGGCGCCGCTCGCGTTTGCGGCGGCGCACCGCCGCCGTTCTGCCCCCTCTGCACCAAATCGCCAGCACTGACGACTAACGAATTGCGAATATGGCGGCAGGGACGTGGTTCATAACATACGGAATGTCGGCGCCAGTATCGCGAGCGGATCGTTTCTCTGTGACGGCATGATTGTCGCGCCCTGCTCCATGCGCACCCTTGCGGCGATCGCCAATGGGCTCTCCGACAATCTGATCACCCGAGCTGCCGACGTCATGCTCAAGGAGCGTCGTCCATTAACGCTCATGGTGCGAGAGACGCCCCTGAACCTTGCCCATCTTCGAAACATGGCAGCCTGTACCGAAATGGGGGCGATAATTTTCCCACCCGTCCCGGCGTTCTACGCTCGGCCATCGTCGATCGACGAAATCGGGTCCTCGACCAGTTCGGCATCCATCGGGCCGCCGATCGCCGATGGACCGGACTGAAGGGCGCAGAAGTGATGCCTCTGGCGCAGGCGGATAAATCGGAAAGGACAATTTGATGGCGGCAGTGCTGATGCGCCGGGAGCTATTGGGCGCCGGGGTTTTTTGCGCGGGTCTGGTTGGAGCCTCCCGCTTCCGGTCAGGAAGTGCGGCGGACGAAGAGGCCGTTCTCGTCGTCAGCCAGCCAAGGGTTGAGGAAAGCGAGCGTTTTGCCGCGTCCCTCATATCGTCTTCGAAAAAGTCTCTCGCGCTGGATGTCGGAAGCGGGCTGGATGAGTTGCTTGGCGACTGGCCCCGCGGCGCGCAGGTGATTGCAGGCCTGACCTCCGACCCCGCTGCAATGATTGCGGCCCAGTTGCTCATCGAGAGTGGAGCGGAGCCTTTGCTTCGATGGGAACATTCCTATGAGGCGGGCCGCTGGACACACCGCATCGGCGCCGCCCCCGGCTTGGGCGCGCTCCCGCAATATACTTGGCCCGCCGTCGTTGCGCAGAAAGTTCGCGATGAGCTGGACGGCCACAAATCATCACCGCGCCGGGCCGCGTGCATTTCGGGGGAATGTGCACTCGCCTCGAATAGCCCCGGCCTACTTGTGACCTGGGCCTTTCGGCTTGCCGGAGAAACGCGGTGAGGCCGCCGCTGCCCGAGGGAATTGCGGCGGCCGACTTTTCACGGGCCCTCGATGAACTCGCAGGCGTCGTCGGCAAAACCTGGGTTTTCGTCGACGAGCTTCCGCTGTCGACTTACCGCGACGCGTATTCGCCGCTTGCCGATGGCACTCTGCTTCCTTCTGCCGCCGTCGCTCCGGAAAGCGTCGAACAGGTGCAGCGGATCCTTGCCATCGCCAACAGCTTCCGATTGCCGATCTGGACCATCGGGACTGGACGGAACTTCGCATATGGCGGGCCGGCACCCCGCAAATCCGGATATCTTGTCCTCGATCTGAAACGGATGAACCGGATCATCGAAGTCAACGAAAAATATGGATATGCGCTGGTCGAGCCGGGCGTTTCCTACATGCAGCTTTATCGCCACCTGCAGCGGATCGGCAGCAAATTGTGGATCGATCCGGCAGCGCCCGCCTGGGGCGGCGTCATGGGGAACGCGCGCGAGCATGGCGCCGGCTACACGCCCTATGGCGATCACTTCATTATGCAATGCGGGATGGAAGTTGCCGGCCTCCATGAACTCCTTCGACCAGGTGTAATACAGGCTCTGGGCGATCCCTTCCTTGCGGCACAGCTCGGCAATGCTGTCCTCGCCGCGCAAGCCTTCCAGCACGATCCGGATCTTGTCTTCGGCCGAGAAGTGCCGACGCGTCGCACGCCGGATGTCCTTCACCACCCGCTCCGCGGGAGCCTTGGGCGGCGATTTTTTTAAGGAGGATTTGGGCTTCATCTTCGTTCCTTCGTCACTACGACGAAGCCCAAATCCTCCTTAAACCACAACCTCAAATCTGTGCCATTGGCCCTGACGGCGGACACCGATGTGTGATTCTGCCAGCCCGCGCGCGCGGGCAGGAGATTTGGAAGCGATCGCCTCAATGATTTCATCATGTTCACGTGCGGTATCGGCCATGAAATGATTGAAACCACCGGCTTGGTTGATGAAGAAATCAGACATGTCAAAATTGCTGTTCTGCCGCGCGTCGAGAAAGGGCGACTGAGCCATATCGTGGATGAGCTGATGGAAGGCACGGTTGAGTTCGCAATAAATTACCGCGCTGCGCGGCTCGTCAAAGTCGATCGTGAGAATACGTGCTTGCAGCGCGCGCAAATCGCGCGTTTGCGAATCGGTCCGACGCGCTGCCGCCAGTTCCGTCAGCAGTCCCTCGAGCCTTTCAAACATGATATAGAAATCTGCGATCTGGTCATAGCTTGGATTTATCACCTCGCAACCGACCTGCGGAATTATGCGAACAAATCCTTCCGAACTCAAACGGTTGAGCGCGGCCATGATCGGCTGGCGGCTCGCTCCGGTATCGCTCACAAGATCCTTGACCGACAGCCGCTGGCCAAAATTATATTGCGCGCCAACCATTCGGCTAACGAGAAGATCGTAAATTTCATCCTTCTTGTTCACTCGAATTGTCTCCAACTTTGGCGCTGCTACGCACGCCGCGAATATCCCCCTTGATTCAGCAAGAACGCAAGAGTCAGTCGTTGGCGAACGGATCCGGCTGCAAGAGCTGTTCGCAACGGAAATCGACAGATTCACTCTGCATATTTTGTTCGGCGCAATCGATCGTGGACAGCAAGTCTTTTTATAAGCGCTTACCATGCGCGATCACGCGCCATATTCGCCAAACGAATGATCGCCGCCAGATGATCGTTCCAACTCTTCATTGCTTCGCGCTTCTCGTCCTTCCAGTCGTGGCGCTGGTAGATACCGGCGACGCCCGCGCGGGAACCTCCGACGTGATTGAGCACAGCTTCGGTCACTTCAAATCGAACGCCTAGCCGTTGAAACCCGGTTGCAAGAGTTCGTCTCAAGTCATGCAGTCGCCAGTCCGGTAACGGTTCGCGGCCGTCTTGCGACATAAGCAGGTCGAGCTTGATCTTGCCTTTGCTATATCCGGTGAACCTTCCGCCCCTGGAGGTCGTGAACATCCTGCCGCTACGCGGCCAGATAGCCGACCCGGCAACCTCGTCGAGGATCGCAACTGCAAGTTCGTTGAGCGGAATTCGGTTGGGCTCGCCATTCTTTGCCCGTTCGCCGGGCAGGGTCCATAGGAGATCTTTACGGTTGAGTTCCTCCCAACGCAGCGACGAAACCTCCTCTCGTCGCTGACCGGTGACGATCAGAAGGCGGATGATGGGTCCGAAACAGGAATGCGTGTTTGGCGCCGCCATCCAGATGCGGCCAAGCTCCTCGTCTGAAAGCCAGCGATCGCGAGGTTTGACCGGGGGCGGGGTTTCCATGCCTTCCATCGGACTCCGATCGATATCTCCCCGGCTGACGGCCCAGCGCAAAAGGCGGCGCAAAACAGCGAAGACGTTACGGATATTTGCGATCTGCGCGCGCGGCATGCGGTCGAAGACGGCAACGATGTCGATTCGCGTAAGATTGGGAAGGGGCTTTGATCCCAAGACCGGCTTTACATGCAGCTCGAGGCTGCGCTTGACGAGGCGCCTCCAGCCTTCTCCAACGCAGGCCTCAGCGAAGCGATCAGAGTAATTATCGAAGGCTAGATCGACCGACTCTCGCCGTCGTTGCCGCTCTGCTTCGCCTGGATCGATTCCCTGGGCGATCAGAATAGCCAGTCGCTCCGCTTCGGCTCTGGCGGTGGCTGGCGTCCATGGCGAGCCATGGCTGCCTATCGTGTAGCGACGCGTCTTAGATTCGCGACCGCCCATTCGGAATTGCAACACGTAAGACACGGCGCCAGCTTTGGTTCGCTTTGCGCCAAAACCCTTTATGCTATCATCCCAAAGAATGTCATGTTGCCCGCTCGAAATGAGAGCATCGACCGACCGTTTTGTGATCTTTCCGCTTGCCATAAATTGGTCTCCCAATACGGCGTTTCCAGCAATCACCCGGCAATCACCGTGGCGGAAATTGCCGCGTAATTGGGGAAAAGATAGCATAGGGAGTGGCTATAAAAAACTAGCCTTTTCAACCCTATAGCACTCCTATATACGCCTCCAGCGAAAATACCAGACTTCATGGCCCAGCCGACGCGCCTTGGCTTCGTAGCGCGTTTCGGGCCAGCCGCCGGGGCGGACCTGAAAATCGCGCGCGTCTTTCGCCAGCCATTCGAACTGGTGGCGGTGGCGCCGCATGACCATCAGCGCATGTTGCAGATAGATCGGGTGATCGGTGCCGAAACGGAACTCGCCGCCGGGTTTCAGCTTCGCTGCGATCAGGTCGAGCGGGCCGTCGTTCATCATCCGCCGTTTCGCATGGCGCGCCTTGGGCCAGGGATCGGGGTGCAGCAGATAGGCAAAGCTCAGCGCGCCGTCGGGGACGCGCTGCAACACCTCCAGCGCGTCGCCATGATGGATGCGGACATTGCCCAGCGGCAACTTCGCGCCCCCCTGTTTGGCGAGATGGGGATCGCCCGCGACGTGAACGAGCGCCTGCGCGACGCCGTTGATGAACGGTTCGGCGCCGATGAAGCCATGATCGGGCAGCATGTCGGCGCGCGCCGCCATATGCTCGCCGCCGCCAAAACCGATTTCAAAATGCAACGGACATTCGGATCCGAACACACGCTGCGCGGAAACTTCGCCAACTTCCGGGACGGCAATCTGCGGCAACAATTTGTCGACCAGCTCCTGCTGTCCGGCGCGCAGCGGCTTGCCTTTGGAGCGGCCGTAGAGGCGGTTGATCGTCGTCGGATCGCCGGGTTTATAAGCAGTCATGCGGCGCGCCCTAGCGGCGAGGGCAGGTCGCGGCAAGTCGCACCTTAAAGCCGCGTGAAGTCGATCGCGGCGTGGCGGTCGAGCGTCTGCGATGCGTCGGGCAGCGGATATTTGAGCCCGGTGGCGCAGTTGAACAGCAGCGCGGTCTCGCTATCCTCCACCCAACCTTCGGCGCGCGCCTGCCGCCATGCAGCGAGCGTCGCGCCGCCTTCGGGGCAGAGCAGCAGGCCGTCGGCGCGCGCCGTATCGTCGACCGCCTGCTGGATGGCGGCGTCGCTCACCGCCATCGCGCGACCATTCGATTCGCGCACCGCGTCGAGGATCAGGAAATCGCCCACGGCTTGCGGCACGCGGATGCCCGCCGCGATCGTGGCGGCGTCTTCCCAGCGTACCGCGTGGCGCTCACCCGCTTCCCAGGCGCGCACCATCGGCGCGCAGCCCTCGGCCTGCACCGCGACCATGCGCGGCAGTTTGCTGGTCAGCCAGCCGAGCGCCTGCAATTCGGCGAACGCCTTCCACATGCCGATGAGGCCGGTGCCGCCGCCGGTGGGATAGAAGATGACGTCGGGCAGCGACCAGCCGAATTGTTCGGCCAGCTCGAGGCCCATCGTCTTCTTGCCCTCGATCCGGTAAGGTTCTTTCAACGTCGACAGGTCGAACCAGCCATTCGCCGCCGCGCCCTCGCGCACCAGCTTGCCGCAGTCGTCGATCAGCCCGTTGACGCGATAGACCCGCGCACCCTGCGCCGCGATCTCGCGGACATTGATCTCGGGGGTGTCGTCGGGGCAAAAGATGATCGCCTCGATCCCCGCCTGCGCCGCATAGGCCGCTGCCGCGGCGCCGGCATTGCCGTTGGTCGGCATCGCGATGCTGGTGACGCCGAGTTCCTTCGCCATGCTGATCGCCATCACCAGCCCGCGCGCCTTGAACGATCCCGTCGGCAGACGGCCTTCGTCCTTGACGAGGAGCGTGCCAGGCGCCGCCCGTGCCGCGGCGGCGACCTTGTCGAGCGCGATAACCGGCGTGTCGGCCTCGCCAAGGCTGATGATATTCTCGGTGCGCCGCACGGGGAGCAATTCGCGCCAGCGCCACAGGTCGCGCGGTCGCGCGGCGATTTCCGCCTGGTCGATCGCCGCGCTGACGCCGCCAAGGTCATAGCGGACGAGCAGCGGCCGCCCGGCGGTCGACAGGCCGTGCAGGACATCGGCCGCGTAGCGTTCGCCGGTCAGTCCGCATTCGAGATGCGTGACAAAGGTCGGCCGCTCGGCCGTCAGATTGGCATTGAGCGACGCGCTCAACTTGCGAGCGCCGCCTGCAGCTTGTCGGTCAGGTCGGTGCGTTCCCACGGGAAGGCGTCGCCCGCGGCAGTGCGGCCAAAATGGCCGTAAGCCGCGGTCTGCTTGTAGATCGGCTTGTTGAGGCCGAGGTGGGTACGGATGCCCTTCGGCGTCAGCCGCACCAGCTGCGGGATCGCGGCTTCGATCCGGCTTTCCTCGACGGTGCCGGTGCCGTGCAGGTCGACATAGATCGACAGCGGTTCGGCGACGCCGATCGCGTAGCTGAGCTGGATCGTGCAGCGGCGCGCGAGCCCCGCGGCGACGATATTCTTCGCCAGATAGCGGGTGATATAAGCCGCCGAACGGTCGACCTTGGTCGGATCCTTGCCGCTGAACGCGCCGCCGCCGTGCGGGGATGCGCCGCCATAGGTGTCAACGATGATCTTGCGGCCGGTGAGGCCCGCGTCGCCGTCAGGGCCGCCAATCTCGAAACAGCCGGTCGGGTTGATGTGATAGACGGTGTTGGCGGTGAGCAGCTCGGCGGGCAGCACGTCGGCGATCACGCCCAGGACATATTTGCGCAGCTCGGCATATTTCGCTTCGTCGCCGTCGCCATTGTGCCAGAAATAGCCGGGCGCATGCTGGGTCGACACGACGATCGCGGTCGCTTCGACCGGGCGTTCGTTGGCGTAGCGCAGCGTGACCTGGCTCTTTGCGTCGGGCTCGAGGAAGGGTGCGGTGCCGGCCTTGCGGTCGGCGGCCATGCGCTCGAGGATCTTGTGGCTGTAATCGAGCGTCGCGGGCATTAGGTCGGGGGTTTCGTCCGATGCGTAACCGAACATGATGCCCTGATCGCCAGCGCCTTCGTCCTTGTTCTCGCCGGCATCGACGCCCTGCGCGATATGCGCCGACTGCGGGTGCAGATTGTTTTCGA